>JAABUY010000866.1_pt1 | contig 46397 bp, 29 predicted proteins | sample 5560271 | NCBI WGS metagenome assembly JAABUY01 (sample SAMN10711886, study PRJNA513374) | rock metagenome | isolation source: Antarctica rocks | place: Antarctica: Victoria Land, University Valley
ATATAGAGCTGTCTACCTGCTGCAGCAGATAGACCCCATTCAGAATTTAGCAATCTGTGTAACAGATGTAATGTTCTAGTTGCTGAGGCTATTTTCTTCTTGACATGATCTTTAAAGGTGAGTTTTCAGTCAAACCACACCCCTAGCCACCATATAACTTCTGAAGGTTTGATGATAGTGTTGTTTGAAAGTGTGACAGTTGAAGTATTCATTTCTTTGTCTTTGTTGAAGTGAATAAGCTCTGTTTTGCTGTCATCAAAGACAACTGCATTGTCTTTGGCCCATAGAAATAGTGATTTGGAATAGAAGTGATACAATTAAGTGTTATAAATATCTTAAACAGCACACACTCAGAATATGTAATTACTGATGATGATCATAATTATGAGTTAAGAAAGATTAAAGATTACATAAATTTATTATTTGAAAGACTCACTACAGAAATTGATGCATCAATTATTAAGATCATCAATGATAATTTAATAATCATCAATCTCAGTCTTTAAATCATTTATTTAAACAACTTTACTCAGAGTACATTAACTGTCAATATACATACAGTCTTGAATACAATACAACATTACTTAAAAGAAAAAAGTCTTCTTTATTAACAAAGTAAAAAATTGTCAAAAACACTACACTCACATTTAAAAGCACAAATAAAGTACATTAAGTTCTTAACTGCTTCAGTATTACAATTTTACAAGAGATAGAATCTTTTATCTGTTGATATCATTAATGATTATTTAAAGTTAAGAAAAATTCATTCTTTCTTATTTAAAGATAATATTAACATTCATTAATTTAAGCATCAACAATCTCAATAGACATATGCTTAACATAATTTTTAATTTAAACATTAAATTTCTTTACTCTTTCTATGCAGTTTATGAACACTTCAATTTTCTTAAATTGCTTATAATAAATATAAGTTACATGTAAGCTAATAATATTGAGTGAAGTATTAAAATTGAATGTGCTTAAATGTAAAAAACAATGTTTAAGAATCTTTAAGAACATTTAGCTTTACTTAAAGCATTAAAATTCTTTTTAATTCTTTGTATCTTCATTGATACTATTATTATCATTATTATAATGATTTTTATTCTTCTCATCATTATTCTATATCTTCACTGAGTCTTCTATCTCTTGATTTACATCATTAATGAAGATTAAAACTTATAATGAGTTAATCTTTGTTGTTGATCTTAATTCATAAATATAGTTAATCAGCAAGAAGCTAATAGATAATTGTAAAGAGTGTTACAATAAAGTGATATAATTATATTTAATTAATTTGTATCTTAACTTCATTACTCTTTGACATTGAAGTAACAATCTATGAAGTTTAAAATTTAGTTAAATCTCTAATAGATAAATAGTGCAGAATTAATATATTTTATTTTTTTTAATATTGTTTTTTTAATATTTGTATACACAAGTTTACTGAGTTTAAAAAAGATACATTTATCATTAATGTTCTCATTCAGCATTACTTAAACAGAAAAAGTTACTGTAACTTTATTTTCATTATTATTTAATATTATTTCTGCTTCTTCATTCTTATTTACAGAAACATTGAACACTGTTAAGAGCTAATAACTATAGAATGAAACAACATTAGCTTTTGTCTTCAGAGTTATTATAAAGAAGTGTTAAAAATATAATATATATTAATGATTTTTCTTGTCTGCTATGTGCTCTGAATCAAATATACTGCTATTAAAAATCTATATAGCAAGATTTGAATTCTTATCTTTAACTACAGTAAATTATTTATAATTATTAAATTAAATAATTTATTTTTAATGCTTAACTACTTCATTTAAACAGTTATCTCAACAGCTTTAAATATGTTTGTTTGCTTTTTTAATTTAATCATATCAGTACAAATTAAATGTCAAATAAAATTAATATATCTTTTCTTTAATTATTGAGAAAGCACTCTTTGCTTTAAGAAGCTTATACAGAGCTTATATCTCTTTAATATTTATGATTAAGTTATTTTGCTGAGCAATATTTTCATTTTTCTTTTACTCAGTCATTACATTCTAATCTGTAAGAAAGATCATTATATATAAAGTTAAAATTTAATATAAAATACTATAATTATTTATTAATATTCATTATGCTCATTCTCTACATATCTTTTAGCAACTATCTTCTTTCTTGTCTTAACTGCATATTTTGCTCTTTAAATCCTCATCTTAAACTTCTTATATTCTAAATTATGTTTAAAATCTATATTTAATCTATTCATTGTCATATTATTCTGCTCTTAAGTCTCTTCAATATCAGCATTTATAAATGCATTAATCACTGAAGAATGTGATGAGATCAATTTCTGAGTGATATTAAAATGTAAAGAACTCAATAAAAAAATAAATAAAGAACTTTTAAGTTCTTGAATACAATTTAGTCTCTGATTTAATATATATTTTGTGTATTACAATTAAGTATTATAATAAGTGAAGTTATGTACTAGATTTTGAGTCAGAAGAAGTAAAAGAAGTAGTTAAAGTACTTTGAGATAGTGCAGCATTGAGTGTGAATTTAAAGTAGTTAATAAGTGCTTTTATTTTTTCTTATTAATCAATAAAGTCTTCTTTCTTCAGATATGCAGCAATGTCTAAAATAAATAGATTGATTTTTTTAATCTTTTTCTTTTTCTTCTTTTTAAATTGAGATGAGAAGTCTGATGTATCAGTAGAATGTATTTTCTTATTAATGAGTTAATTTAATTCAGTAATGAGAAATATAAAGTTTGATGTTTTTACTATGTTGATGAGTTGATCTAATTCAGTAATGAAAGATATAAAGTTTAATGCTTTTACTACATTAATAAAGATAATCTTTGCACTCAGTTTTCTTTGTTTTAATGATATATCTCTAAAATAAAAGTCAGCATCATATCTCTTCATTACTTACTTTACTTACATGATGCAGAAAGAAAATGTAGAAAGCTTAATACAAAAAGTAAGATGCTTTATAGAAAGAAAATGTAAAAAGTGTTATATTAAAGATAAATGAACTTGCTAAGTCTCTATACTATTATTTGTTTACATGAATGTTGTGTTTTTGTTATCAGTGAATTTATAGATAACTAAGATCAATTTAAATTAAGCTGCACAATTATTTAGATTTATTAATTTATAATCATTTCTTCTTAAGTTTACTATCTGAGAAATTCAAAGCAATATATACAATTTGTAAAGTGTAATATCTCAATCATGTTAATTGCAATTTCTTTACTAAGTATAGATCTTCTCACAGTAAAGAAATTAACATTAAAATTATGTTGTATAGTATGACAAAGTTACAATAAAAGTCAAAGTCACAAAGAAATATTAAACAGATTTTAAAGCTTGTGAACTTAACAACATAAGATTCATTGAAGAGAACAGAATATAAATTACAGATAAAGATGTATAAAACAGAATTAAATTTATAAAATGAAAGCAAAAAATAAATTATTAAGCATAATATATTTAAAGAAAAAGATTAAATCATTAATAACTCTTCTTCTTTTAAATCAGTTTCTGCACAAAAAGAGTTAAGTAAGTTACATAATTGCATCATTGATTAAATTAAAACACTTAATTTTAATACTCTTTGATTAGCTCATGCAATGCAGCAGTAACAGTATTAATAGAAGCTGCATTTTTTTATTTTAAATTTAAAATTCTTCTCATTATTAATTGAAGAGATTTCTAATCAGTATAATGACAGCTTAAAATGAAATTAGTCAGTCATTATAGATTTGTAGAAGACAAGTGAGATATATCTTTATACATTTTTTAAAAATATAAGTTCTTATATATTAAGAATCTTTTTCATGACTTATTTGTGATATAGTTGCTGAGCTACATAAGAAAGAAGATCTAATAATATTAAAAAAATTGTAAAAGATGAAAGCAATCTTTTATACATTGTAGACTTACTAAAAAGATAAAGTATACTAATTAATGTATTTTTGCTCTGTAGAGAATGAGTGATCTGATAATTAAATTAATAATGCTCATATATAATGTTTATAAAGCAGACATGTAGTTAAACAAGAAGAGTTGTATGCAATGTTAATTAAAAATGTTGCAATAATAGCTGCTGTCAATATAAAGCTGCTTAATAACAGAAGTTAACTAATTTTAATTTAATTTAAATTATTAAGAATAGTCTGACTCAACTCTGTCTGAAACCTGACTCTGCACAGAATCAAGTCAGATTGTAAAGTAAAGCTCAGTGAGTTAAGTTAAGTTCTAAAATCTGAGTTTAACTTAACTCAATGATCATTCTATTTCTCATTCATTGTCTATATCTTTAACTTGACATTCTGCTTTAAGTTCTTCATATGAAGACTGATCATTCTGTATGTTCATATTTGTTGAGTTGATGTTTGCAGGCATCTTGCAAATAAGAGGAAAATTGAATAAGTTAATCATCTAAGAAAGTTGCATATGTTGATGAGACTAGTGTGAATACAATAGTTGTCTTTGTCAAATGTAGGTTGCATAAGGTAGGTAAGATAAGCAATTGGTGGCCACTAAGGCAGTTGAGTGGGGCAAGTTTTGCGTTCACCACTATTGCGCTAGCATGAGACAGCTATGCAGCTCTAGCAGACACAGAAGGAAAAATTTTTGTTTCTTATGAAAGCGCTTTGCCTGCAAAGTAACAATCTTCAGCCTATGATAACCTCTAAGGCCTATCATGCAGTTATTGGCTGCAGCGCAGCTGGCTGGTGAGCTGTCCCTCACAGCACATGATGATGAATTCAAGCTAACATCAAATACAGTAAGAAATTTAACTACCTAGAATCTAACTTCTCTTCATACATGCTCTGAAGCTCACAACATGTAACATAAAAAGTCTTGCATAATCTGAAATGAGTGTATAGAGAAACTCACACAGAGTATAATTGACTTACTTTACTCAATCACATATAGTTCTGAATGCTCTGACAAGTGTGTTGAGTTTAAATTGATGCATATTACACTGAGTATTGTTAGTTTACACTTTATAGTGTTGATCATGAGTTCTTTAATGTGAGCACTGCTTCAACATAAGTTAAACATTAAACTTTACATTTGTAACTTTGTCATCTCTTTCTTTCTAAGCTTTATCATCATTTAGTTAGTTAATTAGATTCTCTTCTTCATTATCATTTGCATTCTTACTTATGTAGCAGAGTCAATGCCTTGTCAAGATAGAATGAAGATTAAAGATATACAGACAATTTTCAGTTATAAAAGTGCATAACACTTCTTTAATTTATTAAAGAGAGTAAACTCAGAGTTAAGATCAATGCTTTATATCTTATCTATTATCTGTTGAGAATCAAGCTGATCACAGCAACTATACAAGTCATGTATAGAAAGAGAATTGTTTCTGAGTCTTCTCAATTGATCTATGATTGATAAAAGTGCAGGCAGAATGATCTTCATTTTAAGCAATGATACTTATAATTAAGAACTGTTAGTCAGTTCTATTAAGTAGTGAGTCATTACAGAAGTCATCAAGAGCATCTATTTCATAAATCTTGCTACAAAGTCAAGTCTTTCTTCTTACATTAGGTCTCTCTGTCACAAAAGATTACATACAAGCATCATAAGCTTTCAATACATCATGAAAGCTATCTTAATGAAAGACACTGCAATCATAGCATATCAATTCTTCTATTGAGACAGCAATCATGATGTTTCTCAGTTAATGATCATAGAGTGATTTGTAAAAACAAATACTTATCTTTCATTTAAGCTTTGATCTGACAGTTATTGACTTATTTATGAATTCATATTTCTTTTAGTTGATCTTGACAACACAAGCAAAATCATTTTATCAGTTACTGAAGTGAGAGAATGTGTTGCTACTGTAATACTACATAAAGATGAATTAGCAAAAAAGCTAAGTAGCAAGATATTCATTCTATTCATAATAGAACATACTATCTCAAGTTATTATCTTGAATGCTAATCTATCTGCTTTAACCTAGCTGAGACTCTCTCATCAGCTATCTCATCATCATTCAGACTTGCAGATGAAAATTCTTCTTAAGATTAGTAGCAACATCTTATACACATCTATGTGAAGCTTTCTAAAGAGAACATCACTTCTAATTGTCATAACAACAGATATCACTGACAAAAGCAAATTTAACTGTTCTTTTAAGCAGATCATTGAGTTAAAGTTAAATAAATAAAAAGCTGTCTTTGACGCTCTTAAGAGGTTAAAGAAGTAAAAGATAAAAATTGAGTTATTTAGCATAGCTGACAAATTTTGTCACAAGATAAAGAATGTAAATGTGAAGAGTAGTGACTCATAAAAGCAGCAATGTATTCAGTAATTGTACATAGCTCTTAGAATGAGAGTTGTTGACTGACAGAAAAGATAGAAGAAGTTTAAAATTTTATAAAAGCTTTTTTAAATTCTCTGTCACTGTGACTGTTAAATGAAGATAGAAACTTTAGATAAAGAAGTAATTATTATAAACTCATAAAGCTTAATGAACATAAGGCTCTGCAGAATATAGTATGCTTGTCTTAATCATATTAGAGAGATAAGTATATCATATTTTCTCATGTAACTTGTGTCATTGAGTTTCATACAGACTCACATCAACTCAATTCTTTACAGTTATGAAATGCTTATCTATTCATATCAAATCAACATATTTGCTTTCTTGAATTAAATGCATTGTCACCTTTCACTATGAGATTGAGATCAAAACAACTACAAGATGTCACAGTGATTTTATGCTTAAAATGACATTATAAAATATCTTAATTTCACATTCTTATACATATTACAATGCAATGAAGCCTTTCTAACCTCAAAGAGCCTGCATAAGTGTCTCTGAACCTTCTTTATGTCATATCTTGTCATTCTTGTTGTAGACATCATTCTAACTGCATTAATCAATCATAAAGAAAGCAAGTTAAGAGTGAAATCATAACAGACAAGACTAGGTAAGGTGTTTTGACATAGAGAAATAGCAGAAAAGGTGATTATTATCTCATCTTATACTTGTCAGAATTATTACATGATCACAGCTTATCTTGTCATTGTTGCCTTCATCTATTAGGTAAATAGTCTACTTAGTCACATGAACTCAGTCATGTACCTTAGCAAGTTGCTTAGCTACTATTTAAGTAGTCATTGTAGCTCTTACATTCACTTATCTTTCACTCATATCATAGATTTACCATTAGAGTTATAGCTTTTAGCCATTAGACTTAGAAGATTGTATCAATATGATAGCATTAACTTAAAGACTCAGCATTAAATCTTTATATTTAATAATCTCTTTATTCTTTGCTTCTATCTCACTTTCACCTCACCTTAATATCTTGCTGTCTTTCTCAGCCTCATTGAAACATCAATGACACATTAATTTATCTATTCATCTAATTATATTTTCACTACTCTATCTCTCTACTCTACATTCACTCAGATCATTGTAGTTCAACAAGCTAAACACTATTATTTTATTCTACTTTCATATTAATACAAAGCTATGTCTTCAGCTTATTTATCTGACTCTTTTACTCAAAATGAGTTTCTCAATCTAGAAGACATAAAAGAAAGTCTTTTAATTATATAAGTCTCATTATCTTTTTCTTCTGAAGTTAAACAGTCATCTAGCAAATCTGTCTGTCTAGATGTCTTAAAATGACAGACTTGTATAACAAACAAGCTGATGAGTAATATGCAAGAAATTCTAATTACTTTGCTTCATCATTCTGAATTGAGGTCACAGTCATAACAATTCATCAGCTCTTCAAAATTATCTGATTAATCTCATTAAGCTGAGAAGTCAACAACAATTAGTCTATCATATTCACATCTTTCAATTCTTATATCTATCTTAACAAAAAGATCTGCTTTCAAGTCTGATACAAGATGATCTGCTTTTAAGTTAAGATGAAATAATGATTATAACAGTGATTATGATATGAAAGAAATGAATGATAAGTGTGCTGACAATAAAAAGAGAGAAGAGCTTAAACATAACTACTATTAAGAATTCTTGTCATCTCTCATCACTATGCTGTCACTAGCTTTTCAATCAGAGAATATTGACTATTTTGATTCACATCTTAATGATGTATATGAAAAGAACAATTTCATTTAGCTAAAAAAGAATATATACTATCACAATATGCATCTCTTTCTGAGTCAAGCAAAGGCTGCCATCATGATTAAGAGTACACATCTTATTTATATTAGTCTTTACATTTGTCTTTATGACTTCACTCAACAGTGATATGTTGCTGAACTGTCAGATCTACAATAAAATGATTTACATGAAGATCTCAGCATTAAAAACTGAGTAAATACTCTAATGACTCAATTTAAGCAGTCAGAGCAAGTCATCTTAGATGTCTTACTTGCTTTACAATTTATTCTTAATGACTTACAAAATGATCACATTAACCTTACAGCTTACATGCAAGCAATGATTTAAAACAGAAGAAACACTAACTTACTTATGTTAAATTAGCTGTCATTAGCCTGAAACAAGCTTGATTCTAAACTTCAGCATGACATTCAGCAGCTTAAATATGACATGATGATGACTAGCTTTATTGAACAGCTAGAGAAACATAAAGATATGTGAAAATGTCTGTTCAGTCAGTCTTCATATCAATATGAACAGTGAGGCTATGAATTGCAACCTTAAAGTTAATCATTATTATACAATTTTGCTGATAATAACTGACAATCTCATTGCTTCAACTACTTGTCAAATAATGCCTCTGAAAACGCTGCAAATCAGAGCTATAAAACAAATAATTAAGACTATGAAACAAATAATTAAGGCTACAGAGTGCAACAACTGAATTATATACTGTCATATGATTTCACTAGTAATAACTGACAGCTTTGTTGCTCTGAGTATTTGAATGATTGATGAAACAAATCACAATTTAAATGTTAAAATGAAGCCTTACTGTCATCTTGCCTTATCTATTTCATCAAAATGAATGAGTCATACAGAGCATATAAGTCAAATAATACATTGTTTATCAATAACAATGCTGAAAATGAGTCTTCACATCATGTCAATGTCTCTGAATCTTCACATCACACTGATGTCTTCTTCAACAACTTTATGCAGCCTACTCAATATGATGATTCACTCTATTCATGTTGTTCATGTGAAATGCCTCTAGAAACAAGTGAAAATCTTTGAAATCACATTCTTAATTAACATAAAGTTGACACTCATTTCAGTATCACTAAGGTGACTACTCAGCAAGTCAATTACATTGAGCATGCTCTTCAGAATGTTGTTATCATTTCACAATCATCAGTTCATGAATACATTGCTGTTAAAGCAACTCTATTTTGACATGACATCAAGCAGAAAATGACTATTTGTCTAGATACTGAAAGCATAACTACATTTATTGATCAAAGTCTAGTGAATAAGGCTAAAATCAAATGAACATCTCTTATAATGACAGAGAGCTTTTTCAGAAAGCAAGTTCTTGATTAGCTAGTGAAGTTACTCATCATCATAGTCATCTCATTATTGTTAATCAGACTAGATATCATAGCCTATTTAGTGAATAATCTTCACATCAAAGTTCTATTAGGCACAGATATCTTGACAAGAGAAGAAGCTAATATTGATTTAAAACAAAATAAGCTTACTATAGACTATTAAGAGACTGATTTAGTCTTTAAAACATCTTAAAATTCTATTGACATGCATATCATTACATGATCTACTATTTACAAAATTCTTCATTAACAAAGACTCAATTATGTCATTCTTTCAAGTCAATTTCAAGTCAAAACATCACTGCAACAAGATAAATTGTCAGCTTTGACAGCCTTAAGTATCTTATCATTCACCTTACTATGTGAAGATACTACATCAAATTGTCACACAAACATCATATTACATCTTATCATCACTGATCTATACAATCATTTTTGTCATGACATAAAGACTTTACAAGACTTCATATCTATATAAAAGAAGCTCATCACATCTTTTTCTTATGACACAAAGTCTTATCTAATGATTCACAACTTACACAAGTGTTTTGCTCACACTATCATCTCATTAACATCTCATCATCAAATCAATTTCAAGACATCTCACTATCACATCATCATCAAGTCATTCAGTCATAACATCTCAACATCACCTTACAAGCTCAGCATCATCACTGTGTTTTCAAGCCTATAAGACACAGACTATTTAAACAAAAGCATAGTGATGAGAGCATTGCAGTTTCTTTTGTTTGTGATACTTGTCAGAATTATCACATAATTACAGCTTATCTTGCTGCCACCACCTTCATCTATTAGATGAATAGCCTACTTAGTCACATGAACTCAGCTATGTGTCTTAGCAAGTCACTTAGCTACTATTTAAGTAGTCATTGTAGCTTTTACATTCACTCATCTTTCACTCATATCATAGATTTACCATTAAAGTTATAGCTTTTAGCCATTAGGCTTAGAAGACCATATCAATACTACTAGGTATTCATGTCAGAGCTACTAACTGCAGAGATGTGCTTTTATGTATACTTTCTTATTTTAGTTATGTTTCTCATTTTCTTTGCAGCACATGTCATAATATCAGTTAGAACACACTCTAAACATTGTTTGTGTTTATAGTCTCTGCAAAAGATAGAATTTCTTATTAGCTGAATGTTGTGACAGAAACAGCAAAAAGATCTTAGTAACATTTTAATTAATTTCTTTATCTGCTTTAAGTCTGACTTCATTTGTCACTTTCTTACTAAATAGATTAATTGTCAAGTATTAAGAATTAACTCAACATGAGCCTTCTGACATAATGTGATGAGATCTCTTACATAATTCTTTGCATTCTTAATGAATATCAGTGTTGAACTCAGTCTTATGACATTACTTTAAGTTATATAGTTCTGAAATTCTGCATTCTTTGTTCTTTGAAGTTGACTTACATTCATGACAGCAGAATCATCTTTAATTAACATCTGCATCAAAGTCATTTTTCTGCTCAAGTTATTCTTTCTCATAGTCTCAATGCTTCTTCATTTGCATAACTGTCTCAGCAGTTCTAAAGTGTTCATTGTCTGCTTAAGAAGCTTTATAGCTTTTCTGCTCACTTAAATTGATGCTGTGAGACAATCTTTCTTCACTTCAGTGCTCAGAAGAGAAGCTCATCAATGTTATGTTCTGTTTGATCAGGTGAGATTTGTTGCTTGTATGTCAAGCAAAGAAATGTTGTAATCAGATGACAGAGAAATAGATCACTTTAGAGAGAGAATGAACTTTGTGAACTGTAGAGACTAAGAAGCAGTTATCAAATGTGTAGCAGTCAAGGCTAGAAGATTCAATTATGTTTGATGATTGATCTATTGCAGTGACAGCATCATTAGCAGAACCATCCTCTCTGAATGAAGATCTCTCAACAACATGAGATGATTGGCATGCTTATTGTTTAGTATGATTAAGTGCAATCAACTTGTGTATCAGAAGCTAAATCCAATTCCCACTTCACTTCCTCAACTTCACACCTCCACAACCAAGTCTGCCATCTTTTCAATCACCTTGTCCAGTGGCGTCCTAATTGCTCAACACGCTTCAACAGAAGACGTCCTCACCTAACCATGCCATCAGTCGGCTCAACAGTGCTGTAAATATGACTGTTTTTGACGAGATAGCCGAGACCGACGGTGATAATGAATGGAAGGCTTGGTTGGAAAAGGTCTTCGCCTTACGTGATGAAATAGTAACTTTTGTTGCCGGACGTCGGGAAGGAGGTCAAGCCGGAGAGTTTGTCCGTTACCTCAAGGGTTCCTTCAACCTCAGCATCTGCATCAGATTCAGCGATGGAGGACCGAACGCTATTATTCGGTTCCCAAAACCGGGACACACAGCTACAGCTCTTAGGGACGAAAAGGTCGCGAACGAGGTCCAGTTCATGAAATATCTTAGCCAAAACACTACTATTCCTCTCCCTCGTGTGATCAGCTGGGGTTTAACTGAGGAGAGCCCATACCAACTAGGGCCATTCATCATCATGGATTATGTCGATGGAACGCGGTTATCAACCATCTTAAAGCAACCAACTGAAAACGACCAAGAGGACGTGATCCTAAACCCGGACATCGATAACACAACGCTAGACATTGTCTATGATCAAATCGCCGATTACATGGTTCAACTTTCTAAACTGGATTTCACTAGCATTGGAGCCATCTCAGAGGACCCCGCTTCGAATATATGGTCCGTCACTGGAAGGCCCCTAACGTATAACATGAACGAGTTGGCGACTGTCTCAGGCTACCCTATCGATAAATTTCCTACGGCACAATTTGCATCTGTAAACGAATATTTCCAGAATCTCGCGAACGAACACCTAATCCACCTTCAGACCCAGCGCAACCTTGCCGATAACCCAGAAGACGCTCAGAAGCGGTTTGTCGCCCGTCATTGGTTCAAGCAGCTTATCCCACAGTACTGCATCGAAGACTCTGGTCCGTTCAAACCCTTCTGTGACGACCTACAACCTTCGAACATGCTCGCGGACCTGCAAACCCTCCATATTACTGCCGTACTGGATTTCGAGTTTACAAACACCATGCCAGCTCAGTTCGCATATGACCCGCCCTGGTGGTTGCTGTTGTTAGGGCCAGACATGTGGCTTGAACGCCGCACCATAGAAGAATTCTTGGCCCGCTACGAGCCCAGAATGGAGCAGTTCTTGCGAGCGTTAGAACGAGTGGAAGCGAAATTAGGATCAAGAGGGAAGCAACCCGGTGGGCTATGTCTTTCTACCCGGATGCGTGACTCATGGACGACTGGTCGTTTCTGGTTCGATTATGGAATAAGGAAGAGTTTTGATGTAGACGCTGTCTATTGGGCTGCACTACATGACAGTAGTGCTAGTGTTGAGTCGCTTAACGATGAGTCGCGGGCAGAGATGGAGTCAATAAAACAGATGAAAATGGAGCAGCTAGAGGCATATAAAGAGGAGTGTACTGCTCATTTTTCTAAGAGAGGTAGCGAATGAGTAGAGTATATCATCTTAGACCAACGTTCCTTCGTTTCTTCAACCATCAAAAACCAAAATGAGCGACTAGCAGCTATGTTGACAAATGTTGTCTCTTTCCACACAGAGGTTTCCTGAATCCCTGTTAGAGCTTCCTACATTTGTAGATGGATTGAGTTTCAGAGGCATACACAGGCCACAACTTAGCTTCTTAGATAGTAGTAATATCTCAGGCGGCGGCAGCGCCGCTGCCTCCAGCATCCCTGCGCTTTTGAGAGTCCTCTCCGGCCTTTTTCGTCAGCTCCTCCATCTCCCGCTTCTTTTTAGCCTCTTCCCGGCGCTTCTGAGAGTCCTCTGCTGCCTTGCGCATGCGCTCCTCCTCCTCGTCAGTGGGAACTTTGACAAAGCCGCCGCTAAAGGTCATATTAGTGTTTGGTGTGTTCGCTTAGTATCGAACAGACTTGATGAAGTTGCAAAGATAGACGTGAGGAATCGGATGAGGTTAAGAGGGTTGAGGAGTGAAGCAAGCATCAGGTTTGACTGTTTTTATAGACCTTCAAATTCATCCATTGTGTGCAAGCGACCGCACCGAGAAAGGGGGCTGTCAGACCTCACACGATGGCGCAGGGTCTAACTTTCTCGATCAGTGTTGGCTCGGGCCATTCCCAGTGCCTCCGGTAGGCAACAAGGGTTGATGACTCATGCAGTAGCATACATCACGTTACCGCATCTAGAAACGGCGGCAGCAAGTCTAGCCCAATGGCTATTACCCCTTTCGTTCACTGATTATGACGAATGGAGGTGCGCATGATATTTGGTCGCATTGATTGGATGAGATGGAAATCGATGAAGCTCTGCATATAGTTTCGGTTTGCGGCCCGGGCCGTTCTATAACACTAATTTGCTGAAAGCCGTCGAACCTGCGCGACCTTGGCTGAAATTGTCAAATCATGATGCGGGCCTGAAATATAGTGTTAAATATATTTGCCTGCATACTGTTACGTCCCCATCCGAGATTCCTCGGATATAGGGCTAAGAGTTTTTGGCTTGTTGATATAAAGGCACGGGACACAGTATGTCTGATAGATAAACTCTTAGATAGCAGTATTGTAACTAAATGAGAAGTTGAACATGATCGTTTCCATAGGGGAAACGATCCTACTATATAGTTCATGTGCTCGCTGGCCTCGCCGGCCTCGCCGTTGAGGGCGTCGAGCGTGTCGAGCACGTTTGCACACCTTGCTTGCCTTGCTCGCCGTCGAGCGTGTCGAACTTGTCGAGCTTATACCTAGCCGTACGCGCCTTGCGTAGTTCCTAGAACCAATCGGGTTCTTGGTCATAACACCCAACTCATGGCAACCTGCTCCAATTCTGGTACCCTACTTCATTTCTGGTACTTTGTTTAAATTCTGGCACCATGCCCCAATTTTGATATCCTAATCCAGTTCAGCTACCTGCTTCCATGCCTGGGCAGCTTCTCCTAGGATATTTCTCTCAGGCTCAAGATCATGCCACCTAGGTCCACTTTATGTTGCTGAGATACTGAGCTTAGGACAAGATAGCTCATGAAAGACTAGATTTAGCAGACTTGACAACAATCAATAGAAAATAATTTAGTAGAAAGAGTTTGAGTACAAATTGTAAGTAGCAGCAGTAATATTTTTATATCTGTTTATATTTCAATATCATAGACAAAACAAAGTTCAATAATCTTTTTCTTAATCTATCTGAACAGTCTCTCTGACTTAATATCTTGTGATCATGAAATAACTCTAAGACCTATTATAAGATTGATTAATCAAATATTTGAGAGCATCTGTCATAAGGTGTTCTATTATAAGTAAGAAAACTGTCAGAAGCTAAGGTCTAGATTTTGACACTCAGTAAACCTTTAGTCAGTGTATGATTTGTCAGCACAGTGTGTCATCACACTTATTGAAGAAGACTTGCAATAAAGTAAAACTAGTCAATTGCAATCATTATTGACTTCAAATTCTCACAGAAACAGTCTGCACTTCTTTTTTATTTTTTAACTCTTCTTCACAAGTGTTCTTGAAATCTTCTATGCAATGAATGTCAGTCTTTGAATTAATATATGCTTTTAAGAAAGAAGAGATCATAGAATAAAGAAGGTTGTAAGATAGAGAAGATTGTAGAAAAGAGATTATTATAGAATGAGAAAGATTGCAGAATAAAGAAAGTTATAGAATAAATAATGATGTAGAATAGACACTTTTATAGAATAAGAGAAGTTGCAGAACAAGAAAGATAGTAATTAAGATATCTTTTATTAGTATAAAGATTATAAGCAGAGCTTTTTATTAACTGTAATTATGATCTCATCAATTTCTCTATCACAGAGTAGAGCAGATAGTGTTACAAGACAAAAACTATTTTTAAACTTGTATTGTCTCAAGATTTTTTCATTTTAAAATCTATGTTAATTGAGCAAAAACTCATTGCTTTCACAAGTAGTGTCTATTGATATCATATAAAGTATTGTCTATCATAATGAGTGCTGTACAGCTCTTAGATCAGTAAAATCTAACAAATTAAAAGAGTTATATTGTTAAGCAGCTCAACTCTTTCTCATTAGATGTCACACTTTACTCAAGAACTATCTTTTAATACAGTTTGTCAGTCAAGATATACACAATTCTTTAACAAACTTAATGTTCTGTATGTTTACTTTAATGTTTTCAGAATTATGAGAATGCTCACTACAATGAACAACACATATATGCTGTTATGCAAAAAATATACTGTTCTCAGACTCTACAGCAGCTACCTTACATCATATAATGAGAACTTTCTAATTACATCACAAATATTAATCATCAGTATTCTGATTTCTTTTGCTACATAAGCAAACAATAGCAAAAGAACAAAAAAACAGCAACTTCTTAATTAATATAAAGCTCTCAATGTGCTGAAACTTCAGCAAGTTGCTATTAGATGTGTTGAAGTGAGTGCTTGCATTAATGTAATAAAAATTAAGTAAAGATGATTATGACAGATCTTCTATTTAATTATGAATAAGAGCTCAGTCATTGTCATTCATTTATAAATGAAATATCTTTACTTATCTGATTGATTTTGACATCTTCAACAAATTCAAAAAATACTTCAGATTTCAGTTTCTAAAGTTCTTACTTAAAACTGTAAACTCAATAATGCTATTAACTCAGAGTTCATCATTATAGAGAAGGCTTAAGATATAAAAGCTATGTAAAGAATAAAAGTAATCTCAGAAACTAGCAGTCAGAGACTGTTAAGAGAGAAAGAGAAGTTAAAATTGAAGTTTATAGATGATCTAATTTGTATTTTAAGAAGTTTTAAAGTGCATCTCAAAATATCAGAATTGAAGACTAAGTGATTCAGCAAAATTAAGTTGATATGTATTTAGAAAAGAAATCAAAGATTAAAATACACATTGATATATTTGCTTCTTTAAGTATCTTTATAACTCAATTCTTAATATATATACTTTTACACAGTCATTCATATTTTGTCTGATCAATCTCTTATGACAAAGAATAAACAATATGTCATACACAGTAAAAGAAAAGTCTCAACAATTTATTAGAAGAAAATTCAATCTTATAAAAAAGATAGATTAGCTGATACAGTTATGTCATGCAGATTTTGCACTGATTATCTGCAAAAACAATAAATATTATATTTATTGATTAATCAATCAAGATCAATGATCTCTTACAATTACAGAGATTGTAGATACAGATTTAATAGATATAGATTTAATAAATACATCAGTTTTGTTCTGACTTAAATATAGAATAAATCATACTCTTTGTCAGTTAATCTGCTACTTAAAGACTGCATTAATATGATTTGTGAAAGATCACAAAAGTCAGAGAAGAAAGAGTCAAAGAATATTTCTGAATTGATAGAGTGAAAGTCTCAGGAGAATACATAGTCATTAAGAGATTTTGTACTATGTTGCATTGCAAATTTTGAGAAGCTTATGAATGCTATGTGAAATGTGTATTACTTTTTTCTTTACAGAGAGTGATCACTCATCAAATCACAGATCTAGTGATGAGCAAAGTACAGTGATATTTGCATTTCAAATCTCTCACAATTGAGCATACTAGTTCTTCAGACTCAATGATACCATCTGTAAAGAGCATATATATACTCTTTAAGTGTATACACTCTCTAAGCATACATATTTTTCAAGTGTATACACTCTTTAGACATATACACCTTTTAAATGTACACATTCTCTGAGTGAATGTACCTTCTAAGTGTATATATCTTTTAACTGTATACACTCTCTGAACATACACATCTTTTAAGTATATATACTGTTCAATCATATACACTCTCTGAGTGTATACATTCTCTAAGCATACATACTCTTCAAGAATATGTACTCTTCAAGTATATATATCTTTTAAATGTACAGACTCTTTAAGCATACAGATTCTTTAAGTATATATACTTTCTAAGTGTACATTCTCTCTAAGTGAACACATCAATAAATACTTATTAATTCACAATGAAGACTTCTGCCTATGTTAACATTTAAAAATACTTATGACAGACATGCAAAAAGCATATCATCTCTGACTTTACATCATCACTCATGAGTTAAAACAGCTATCTATGAACAGATTTCAAGATATACTAGTAGTATTTCTGAATTCCTGATGTATAATCATTTGCTACTGCATAAAGTAATCATCAAGTCAGGTTAACCTGACCTGACTTAGACAGAGCTTTTAAGTCAGATTAGATTAAGCTTTAATTGTCAGCTTAAGAATTCAGATTAAACTTTAACATTGAAGCTTAACTTAATTTAGAAGCTCTGTTCAGATTTTAAGAATTTTGAAACTGATTAGTAAATGAGTTCTTGAGACTTAACTTAAGAATAAAGATTATGAACTTAGAGATTACTAATACATGAGTGTTATAAGTAAGACTACATAAGAAAGAGAATCTAATAACATCAGAAAAATTATACAAGATGAAAGCAATCTTTTATACATTGCAGACTTACTAAGAAGATAGAATGTATTAGTTAATGTATTTTTGCTTTGTAGAGAATGAGTGATCTAATAATTAAGTTAATAATGCTTATATATAATGCTCATAAAGCAGACATGTAGTTAAACAAAAAGAATTGTGTGCAATGCTAATTAAAAATGTTGCAATAATAGCTGCTGTCAATATAAAGCTGCTTAATAACAGAAGTTAATTAATTTTAATTTAATTTAAGCTGTCAAGAATAATCTGACTTAACTTTGTTTAAAACTTAACTCTGTACAGAGTTGAGTTAGATTGCAAAGTAAAACTTAATGAGTTAAGTTAAATTCTAAAATCTGAGCCTAATCTAACCTGATGATCAGTCTACTACTACATAATATGTCATTTAATTTTTCTTTAATGTTGTTTTCTCTGCTCTTTATTTAATTTCATATTTGTAGTTCTTCACTTCATAATCTTTCATGTATGCTTCAGCCTTCACTAAAGTCTTAAATCTGCAAAAATCTAAATTTTAGAAATCACTGATCAAAGAGTATGCATCTTTTCTAAAGCAGTAGTGCTTAATCAGTAACTTTAGATTGTGATGATCTCACTGTATATGAAATGCTTATTAAGAGAAGAAGATGATTAAAATAGTAAGGTAGAAATTATAAATCATTACATAGTACTCATCATTCTTCTTTTTTCTCATGCTAAGTACTTACTCAATATGTTTTGCAATAGTATTTTAAGACTTAAGCTCTGATCTGTAAAGGATTTTATGTCTGTTCAATGAGGCAAAACAAATGTAAAATAGTAAATGAATAGATGTAAGAGTTTAGTAAATCATAATAGAGATGATTTTAATTGACATCTAAATGCATACATAATGTTTAATTAAATTAAGTCAGAAGTGAAGCAGACAAGACTGAAGTCAAAGAGTAGTAGTGCACTTGATATCAGACTCTTAAGACATAAATGCTAACAATTAAATTTATATTTATACTATAAACACTTAACATAATCTTATAGCTTATTCTGAATTCATATTCACTTTTTATCTATTTGTTAACTGTATCTTCATTTTCTTATCATATCTTAAGAGTGATCTGACCTGAACTCATTAATCAAGACTTAGTGTCACATTATAATCTTCTTTAAACAGCTTTTCTTAAAATCTTTAAGTTCTTTCTTGTCTTCTTAAGCATCATCTTCACTTAAGTGTAAAGTGCTTAATCTGCTGCTCTTTAATACATATCATAAGAGAAGAAAATCTTATGCAGCTCTTGCAAGCAAGAAATTAAGAGCTTACAGTAAGCAGTAAAGAAATATGTCATTATTTCATTTAAGTACTCTTTATCTTTTATAACATCTATTCTAAATTGATGAAGGTTTTAAATTAGCATAATATGCAGATATATACTGATGAGTCTCTTTCAACACATATAGACTCAAAACAGAACTCAAAAAATAATTTTAAATCATACATGTAGCTCAGTTCTTTGTCAAAGAGAATATCTATCATTATGAATTGTTCAGTGCTCACTATCTTTGATGCTTCAAACAGTTCTTTAAGCAATGTTGATTGAAGATTCAGTTCTATCAATAAGAAAAGTTGACACTTCTTTGAACATAGTAATAAACAAAGAAAGTCAGAGTTTATATTGATCATAATGTACTGAGCATTTAGCAATACTAAATCATATTGATACTATCAAAAGATTAATATTACAATGTTGTCAACTTGTCTGCAAAGTTCTTTCTTGCTCTTTTAAGAATATCAGTCACTCAGAAGTAAAGTTCTTAATTTTTACTTAGCTGTCATTTTCTCTTTAAAAAGACTTTCTTTCATAGTTTCTGCATGCAAGAAATCAACAGCTTGCAGTATTCAGAGAAGTTAATGTTTCTTTCTTTATAAAAATCATTATCTTTCAGAATCAGTCTTATCTTCAGCTTAATCAATTTCTTAATTAACTTTTTGTTTCAGTTCTTAAATTCTGTTACTGTTCTTGTCTTCTGATGAGGTTCATCTCAATAAATACAGATTCAGAATAAAACTCAGAAGAATAACTTTAAATTATGTATGAAATTATAATGCTTGTCTTTAAGTGCATTAATCATCATGAACATCTTTGTACTGATCTTGCTCAGTGTCTCAAATACTGTACTATTATTTAGTCTGACTGTAAAATTAAGATCAATAAGAAATTTGTTGTTTTCTTACTTAATGAGCATGATATTCTCATAAGAGATGTCACAATAAAGAATATTAACATTTAACAGAGATTTATGCTCTAAAACTTATTAGCAAGCTTTGCAACACTTATGATGCAATACTTACTGTTAATGACTTTAAGCAATTCATTTAATACAGTTACAAGAGAAGTTGCTTCTTGAATAGACTTGCTGACATTGCAAGTAATAATATGTTGATGAATGCAGTTATAAATAGACATCACTGAATTTCTTAATTAATGATTTAAGCAAGATCTCTTAATAAATGACAGCATCATCTGAGTCAAGCTTGACAATCACTTACATAATAGACTTTAACTTTGAGCTTATTCTATTACAGCTCTTCTCAAAGTCTTTAAGATAGATAATTCAGTCTTAATAAAGAATTTCTGTCTAAATGTAATTTAACTGCATGTTTTCATGAATTCTCTTTCTACATTATTGATAGTGTCATCATTCTTCTCATCAATCTAAATCATCTTGTAATGATAATACTGAGCAATGTTTCATACATCTTTATTCATTATCTTCTTAATGAATTTCTTCTCTTCAAATTGTTTCTCATACTGTTATGAATCTTTAATAATAAAAGATTTCTTCAATTCATCTCTGTTATGATATGCTTTTCAACAAGACATTACTCAGTCAACAATCATCACTTGCTTTTTAATATTCTCAATAAGAATAAGTTATTCAATCTTATCATTTCAGATAATCTTCATATAACACTTATCATCTAATTACTGAATCATAGAATCAAGACTGAGCTGCTTGTTGTTTATTAGAAAATAGTTAAGCATAATATGACTAAATTTAAATTCATTTTTCTTAATGTCAAACAAAGAAGATGCAGAGCTGTCTGATTGATCAAATTGTCACAAGCACATCATTGATTTACAGAGAATAAACTTAAGAATGAATCTTTAATTTTGCATATAGAAAATCTTACAAATATAAGTAATTAAGTTTAATCATGCTGAAGTCTATTTATCTGCAATAAGATTGCTCTTCAACTCTTTAGTCATGAAAATGTCAGCTCAGTTAAAGATCTATACATTAGACTTCTCATTAATTTTATTTTTATAATCTTAACTCTGTCTATAATGTGTTATAATATCAACATTTATCTTCTGTTTAATAAGAGATTCATTCAGATAAATGTTAAATCCTTAATAGATCTGTTGATAAGCTGTAACATGCACATTATATTTATTAACTCACATCATAAAACACTTCATAAGATCTTAAAGTCATTTTAATACAAATTTCTTCTTAACACTCTAACGTCACCTAACTCACTTACTGTCATTCTTATATAGTGATGCATCTTCCTTCTGACACAAATCAAAAACAATCTCTATCAATTCATTAAGTTATGAAACATATCTAAAGACTGCATCAATGAAGTCTGAAATATTAATTTAAAGACTTAAAAGAAGTTCTTATTTCAGTACATCATTGATCTGCTTTCTGTGTTTAAAGATATCTTTAAAGCTATTTGTGTTGAAGAATCAAGATGTCTGCTGAAATGATGATGTAAATGAAAAATGAGATGATAAAGAAGTTGTTGATTGTGATATTGATCTTGTGAAAGAAGTTATCTGAGAAGTAAAGCTTATGATGTTGAGAACAGCATTTTAAATATTAAAATTCAATGCATTTTTGATGACAAGTTATAATAGCATATCATAGTGTTTATAGTTAAAGTTGTTCTTTTGTATTTGTTTAACAAGCATAACAAGCTCAGACACTACATTTTGATTTGTAGTCTTTAATTAAAGATTAAGTGTAACTTTATAACTTATCAATGTTGTAAGTAGTCTTGAAGTAGTCTTTTAAGAACCTTCATTGAAACTATTAACATTGTCATTATAAGAGAAAGAGTCTGACCTGTAGATCTGCTTTACTTTTTAAAGTGATGATCATAAATGATCTAGAGAGCTGCTCAGAGAGTGCTTTGCAATAATAATATAATTGTTTAGCAAAAACTCAATCATTCTTAAATAGAATAGATACTCAGATTAACTTCTATTATAATTGTAAAGTAATTAAAAATGAAAATGTATGTTCTGAATTGATTGATATGAAATGAGATTACATTTAAAGATATGCATGTAATCTCTACTTTTAGACACTGAAACTTAAAGATTATTTTTACTTTCTTCATTTCATTTTTTTGACTTGTGCTGAGCATCTTCACTTCACTTTACCTTTTACTTTTATCTTCTATCTTTCACTTCTATTCTCACTTCTACATCATTTCACTCACTAACATATTTAGTCTTTCAGCTCTATAAGAAACAGCTTTTCTCTGCATATCTTGTCACTATGCATTCTACATATGTCACAATCATTTAAATGAATGACAGATAAGTTATTTAATACTTTTAATGTTTTGCATAGCTGCTGATATCAGCAAATAGTCACTTTTACTTGTCACTATATTTGCTATTGTCTTCTCACAACTAGCATTCTTCTTAACAAGACTGTACATTTCTATATACAATCACCTATACTTCTTAATCAATGTCTGCATTTTCAGCACTGATCTAATTAGTATGACATCTCTTTCTACACTACAGCTTTCAATAAATTACACACTTCACAATTTTAACTCATGTTACAGAGTCAATCTGAAGCACTTTAACAATGATCTTTAAAATATGACTTTAAACAATCATGAATAATAAGCTTGTAAAGAAGTGTCAAAATGAGATATAGTGCATTTCATCATCTTTTAAAAGTAAGTTTCTAAATACATTTTAGATTAAATGTAATAACTGTAATTTCTCAGTTTAAATAACTTCATCACACAATACTAAAATGATTCTTCTGAGAACACTGTTGTGATGATTGTTGACATTTGCAGTAATTAAAATACAATTTAAATTGTTAATAAGCAGTTCAATAAATATGTTGACAGTTTTAAGACAGAAGCAGCTGAAAGTTTGATAATGATTTTCTGAAAAAAGAATTAATAATACTATTGTATGAGATCTATTCAACTTGCATACATAAAGAAGAAGACTTAAGCTTCTTGTCTTTTACATTATCTGTGCTAGTCATTCAGCAAATTGAAAGCTTAAGAATCTGAATATTAAAATTGTAATGAACAGTGCAGACTTCTAATTGTATAAAATTGTCAATTATATTTGACCTTGAATCTGATTCAACATCACAATGACATGAGTGTTCTCAGTTGTCAGATTGTAGACATCACTGATGAGTGAATCTAGTGATCACTGAGTCACTATCTAAGCATATGTAATGACTAGTTAAGAACTTACATGTTAAATGCTCTTCATCTAAAACTAAGCTTGTCTGAACAGAAGCTAGATGCACATCTTTAATTGACTGACTTTGCTTTGCAGCTTCTTCTTGATGAATATCTGCTGTGACTTTAACATGTCTTGAACACTTTAGAGACTAAGTCATTATATCTATGAGGTGTAGATCTATGAAAACATGAGTCTTCTTAATAATTACACAGAATTGTGCACACACTATCTGAAGAAGATACTTCATATTCATTGATGAGAGTCTTCAAAACAGAAGAGTCAAGAAAGAGTTATGTATTTCTTACATATGCTAGAAGACTCACTCACACTTTTAAATCTATATTGATTATTCATTTTTTCCTTAAGCTTGCAGTGCAGAGAAGAACCAAACTCAGGCTACAATGACAGAGAATGTTATAAAGAAATGCTTGATAGGTTTTTGATAACAAAGCTGTTTACAAGGTAGTAAGAATCTCAACAGCATCATTAACTTACTTAACTACTTTATTATTTAAACATTTCTTGACACTGAGCTCTCTAGCAGTGTTATGAAGCTGTTTACAACATCTATTAAGCTTATCTAACTGATCAGATGTTCTTTTATGATGTCTTTTCATCAATTTGCCCTCAAGCAACATAATAACCTCACAACTCTGCTGAAGAAGAATCTCAAGGTTGATAACTAACACCTCTTCATAACTGTCATAATGACAAAAACTACTTTAAGTTATACTGTAAAGTGTAATGCAAGGTGTCTGCATTGCTAAATTGAGATCATTGTCAATAATAATTGATCAGAATTGTAGTGATGTGAAGAAACATTTAAACAGATTGAGAAAAGAAAAGTTAAAAGATGAGAATAAAGCAGAAATGTAAAGAAAATTCAATAGAACTAGAAAAAGCAAAAGATGATCAATCATTACTGTCTGATTGCATCTTGCCTCATTTAGAATAAACAGCACTTCATAAAATTGCTGTGATGAGTAAGCATTTAACATAATTCACTACTGCACTCAACTCTTTACTTGTATATACAAGAGTGACACATACATGATAATGACATGTTCAATGTGACTGTTTTCAGCATTAAGAGAGAAACAAAATATCTGTAGAATACATTTATGTGAGAAATGATGTTTTTAATGAGTTATATTTGCTGTCAAAATGAAAAAAGATCATGCATGAGACAAGTCTGAGGTGCAGAGAAGAAAATGTGAGAAGTGAAGCTCTTAAAAAAGATATATATTAGTTCTTCTGAGCTCTTTTTTCAGGTCTTTTCATTTACAGTTTAAATTGATGAGCAGAGCTGATCTTATAAACATATAAGAAGATTCTTCTTGAACAGCTAAATCATTCATCTCTTTGTTCTTCAAGATTGCTCTATCATCAAGATTATGTCATCAACAGCTATTGTTGTTTCAAGACTATCTATCTCTTCTTCTTCATCATCATCACAGATCTCTTTCAACAGCTCTGTATATATGTCTCTGAATAGTCTGCACATGCACAAATTCTCACAAATCAGAATCATCAACTGCTTTAAGCATGCTGTGAAGAAGTTGATTCAAGCATTAAAAAAGATGAACATTAAGAACAAATCTGAAGATGCTAAGCTTAAGACTACAAAGCACATTGAAGCTAAGAAGTAAAAGACTTGAGCCTTGAAGCTGAAGTATAAACTGATTGACAAAGTGTATGTTTTTTAGTCTATAACTATAATTTTGCTAACATCTCTCATTTAGCTGAGATGATAATGTATCTAAATACAAAATCATAAAGTCAGCAATACTATCTGAAGAGATGATGAATCTAGATAAGTATATGTTTGTCATTTAAGCTCAAATCAGTAAGTCATTGAGAGTCTGAATATCTCAGTGCTAAAATTAAAAATCTAGATAAGAAGATATTTTAGCAGATATTCTATGTTGATATTAAATTTAAAGAACTGAGAGACATTTAAAGAATCATATTGTAAGATGTGCACAGACTGTCTCTTAAAGAGAATAATATTACTGTATAAATCTACTTTATTTGATCAGAACACACTTTAATGATGAAACAGCTTAAGCAAAATCTGTTGTATCACTATGTTCTTAAACTGAAAGCTCATTGAACAGAACTTAAAGACAATAATCATCATAATGTGAAGTTTAAGCACCTCAATCTGCTGATAAAGTACATGCATACTGTCTATATTTTGATCACATCTCATCTTATATCATTTCTTAAGAATTGCAAGATCATATATGACTTGCTCTGAGCTTTGTTCAAGCTAAATATCATAGTATATACAATCATTCTTAATGTCAAAAAGCTGACTTGTTACAGATATGACTTTAGCAAGAAGAGAACAACTAGCAGCAGAGTTACATACTTTTATGTGAAATGTCACTACTTAGACTTCAACAGAAAAGCATTTAATAAAGTTTTGACAGCATTCAGAATCTGAATCTTTTAAGATGCAAAGCAAATCAATAGATTCAAGACATTTTTCTTTGCATTTCATTGATGTTAAAAAGAGATAAGAAAACACTGTGTAAGATATGATTAATAGTTTGTCTCTCTTATTAGTCAGCATCATGTTCAGTATCATGACAATACTTTCTACATTGAGAAGAATGATTATATTGAAGTTTCTGTGAATAATTATATCATAATTAATGTAACTTACTTCTGCAAAGTCAATTCAAACTATATCTGACTGCACATCAACAATTTAATCAGATCAAACTCATCAAACAGCTTTTTCATCTTCTTTGATACAGAAGTTGATGTGATTAAGAGCAGTAGTCTTGATATAAAAGTTATGAGTGAAGATGACTTAATGATCTGTAGTTAAATGATATATAATTGAAGTTTGACAATAAACAATAATGTAAGTCTTTATTCTTTGAATGCTCTATGAAATGAAGATTGTTCTAATGTTGTAAAAGTGAAGTTTATAATTAATGATATCAAGAACATTGTCTGAAATTTATCTTGTTTTGATAATCTTACAATCTCTATTGTAAAGAAGAAAGTCATCACTGTCTTTATTAGAGCTTACATGTTCTGTATATTCAGTAATGTGATGAACAACTTTGTAATAAGAAAGAAACAAGAATTAATAACACTTCTGCAGTATGAAATTCAATGCTTAATTTTCTTTTATAAACTGACATCTACTTTTAATGATTCTTCTGAAGTTAACAAGATCTTGATCACAAAAGAACTGTCTAAATATTTTAAGAGATTACTCTACACTGTAAGTTCTGCTTTTCTTTATTTATCTGATCATTCTGACTTTGCAGATATCTGCTGATGAATTAAATCAGAACTTAAAGATACTTAAAGAGTAACTGTCTGTTATCTTTCATTTTACTCATCATTAAAAGATCATCATTCTTCTTGATGAAGTCAATATGTTTATGCAGTCACACTCTTTCAACAATCAACACAACACTCTTGTCTCAGTATTCTTGCATAAACTTAAGTACTATCAAGAAATCATGATTCTTATGACAAATTGTATTAAGAATATTAACAATGTGATTCAGAGCAGAATCTAAGTAGCTTTACATTACAGATCTTTAGTATTCAATATAAGAAAGATGTTATGACAAAGTTTCTTAAAGAAAGTGACTACAATTAAGAATTAAGCAAAATATACATCTGTTGATTTTGAGTGACTATTCAGAAAAGAAGTTAACAACTAATAGATTTACTATTGTATCAATATATGTAAAGCTTTGCTGACATATTCTTAATCTAGATCAAGAACATGATAATTATAGCTTATGCTCTTGCTGTGAATGAGAAGATGTCATTATTACAATTGCACTTGAAAGTTGTCATCATTCTTGAGAAGAAATTTCAGAAAGACTACAGTGATGCTGATTAAATCACAAATCATATGTTCTATAGATAGCTCTTTTAGAAGTATTTAAGTAAAGCAACAAGATCTGCTCTGCAATCTTAACTTCATGATTGATGACATCTATTCTATTATTTGCCTCATTAATCACAGCTGTCTTTCAAGTGTACAATAGTTGAAACAGCAATACAAAGTGTGAAATCATTTACACAATCTATTACATCAATGCAGAGAAAGAAATTATTATCTTTTATAATAAAAATGATCTCTTCAACTTCTGACACCTCTATCTAAAAGATGCATTCAGCTTCAACTACAATTGCAGTCTTTACTTTCTTTTACTTCTTAAGCTTTAGATCAGCAATGCTCACTGTCTTTAAATTTAATATCTAAATGATGCAATTAATGATTCAGACTATGTGATGAATAAGTTAAATAATTGTCTCACAGATTGTCACTCTTTATCTTAAGTTCTTAAGAAGAAGTATCATGATGATGCTGATGTCTTGATTGCTAGATTCTACTACAACATCTTTTAAATCAGCATCACTCATGATGATCAGACTTAAGTGAGCATTTTTGCTCAGAGAAAACATAAATTGAAAGTGATTTGTAAGAAGAAAGATAGCTTAAAGACACAGAAAGTAAAGAATTTAATGATGAATTCAATGAGACACAGAAATTTCAGAACTTCTATAAGATAAAAGACTGCTAAGAGTCTAATACTGAAGAAGCTGAATACTGATGAGTTTAAGAGATGATTGTGATGACAAGAAAAGTAAAGTATTAAAGATTGATATTTCTCTTCATTATATAATCATTGTTGCATTCATAGATCTCAATGCTGAGAGTATTCATGAAAAGCTGTGTCAGTTTAAGCAGAAAGTTAATGAATGGCTGAAAAAGTCTGTTTTGTTGCTTTAATGATGAATACATACTATCATACTTCAGACTATTAAGATTATAAAATTTGACTATATTCTTCTGTTAACAGTTTTTGTCATCATGAAGTGCAACATTCAATGACAGAAGTGTGAATCATAAAATATAAGTTAAACATTGTTTGAAGATTGTTCTTAAATATGTACTGCAGACTTAAAAAGAGTGAGAATAGACACTTAATAATGTGATGTATATATTTCAATATATACATTTTAACATCTTCTTTTCTCTTCAATTCTGCAGCAATTCAGATGCAGTAACATGATCATCATTTACTTAAGACAGTTCTCATTAAATAAGATATTGTCTACAGAGTCTCTCATACTTATGTTTAACTTCTCTTTCATCAATAATTTCTTCTGTTCAACTCTGTCACTCATAGATAACAGTCATCTTGACATTTCTCTTAAATTTGCTCAAATGCAGTGAAGTTGATTGAGAAATTGAGATGTAATGATAGAATTTGAAGAATTTGAAGAATATACATTTACTAATGACTGACTTGTTATCTGACTCTGTCTCATCATCTAAAGAAAGTAATGACAAGAAGCAATGACATTTAATACAGCACTGTGACAGAGTTCTCTCATCAGCAGTAGATTAATTACTCTTCTTTGTAAAATATAGCAAAGACATCTTGTTCTTATTGTCATTATAATTCAGCTTCACTTCTTTATTCATCTTCATCTTTTCATCTTCTTACTTATCTTCTTTGTTCTTATCTTCATTGTTCTCATCAACTAACTAAGCAGACTCAATATCTCTGCAGTTTTTACTGCTCAATTTGTACATCACTTTGTTATTCACTTTGTTGTGTGTTGACAAAAGAAGAATATTGTGAGAAAAAGAAGAAAGATTTGAGATGAAATTATCTTTTTTCTTATAAAGAGCAGAATATCTAAGTCAATGCTATCTGTTAGTATTGAAGTCATAAAGCAGAGATTTAAGAAACTCTACTCAGCTTTTAAATCTGTCTCAGAAGTCAGCAAAGTGCTGAGCAAACTTTATGTCTTATCTTGCTTCTTAAAAGTCAAGCTGTCACTGATGTGAACATGACTGCAACTATTAAGATCTTTACTATCATTTTTATGTCATCTCAATGCAGAAGTGAGAGCACTGTTGTAATTAAGTTTTACAGAATACTTAAAGACTTCATTAGATCTTTTTATTTCATAATTATCACTTAAGCTTTCTCATTGCAACTCTTACACTTCTTTAATATCAAGAGTTTGTTCTCTTCTTTATAATTATCATGATCATGCCTTCTCAGTGCTGACTTGTAAGATAAACTAAGAGGCTTCTTCAATGACAGATTAATTATATCAAGATATTTAATCAAATTGTAATCTTAAAGTTCTTTATCTCATCTGCTGCTTGAATCAGAAGTTATAGAAGAATTCTCTTTAATTAAAATCACTGAATTAATTGAGCTGAATTGACTATAAGTTGTATTATGCATGCTTCATCTTGATGTTGCATCATTGCAATCATTCTTAATCATGAATGAGTCATCTAAAACTATTAGTCTAAGTGCTAATCTATAAGACAGTTTTATAAAATCTCTCTGTGTAGTTCTGTAAATGCTGTCAATGCTTTAGCTTAACATTGCAAATTTAACAATTAATTTGCTTTCACTCTTTAAGCTTTCTAACATGCTTTTGCAGAAAGTGTCTGCTTAAGAAATTCAGAGTTAAATATGAGATGACTTTCTTTTGAATTAGCAGCACTGAGTTTTTAAGACATAAAAAACATATAATTGATCTCTTGTCTATCTTGATTGATGAGATTGCCTAACTAAGTGTCTTGTCTAATTAAGACTGTGCTGACTCTTTAACTTTGACAACAGTGAGAATATCATGTCTGTCTTGACAATTAAGTTAATCACAATGACTGAATTTTTTCTTCTTTATATTGCAGTACATCATCACAGCATTGATGACTGCAATTCTCTGTTGACATTTCTTCTTCAATGACATCTCTGATAGTGTCAAGATGACATTAATTAGAAGTAGCTGTTCTGACATTATGATATCTAATTGCTTTAGTACAGTCTGCACTTTTACATCAATCATCTTTCTAAATAGCTATCACTCAAAGTTAATCACTGACTGCTTCTGCTTGTATTGTTCTATGAGATCATGCAAGACAAGCTTACACTGTCACTGTTTTTTGTTTCTGAGATGTTAAAGAGCTCTATGATAATTCTCTTCTCTCTGACTTTCTGATATAGTTCTTAACAACTTTGTTATGCACTGAGACAGTTTAACAATACAGAGAATCTCATTAATTAATGCAGACTGCTTTGTGATTAACTTTCAGAGTCAATGAGAATTGATTGATCAGCTCATTGAATATGTGAATCTCATCAAAGTCTTTTGAGACTTAAGACTGCAGTATATGTTTTGAACATCAACATTGATATTTTGATTGAGATAGTGTTTAAGAAAGGTATTGATGCTGAAATGCTGTAAGATTAAATTCTAAAGAGAATTGCTAACATCTACTGTAAGAAGTCTGTCAGTCTAAGACTCACAACATCTAAGAGTTAAGCACTTACAGCTTTTGTTTAGTGTCTTAGCTGTCTCATTGTGAAGAATATACAGCTTTGTAACCTGAGCAAAGTCTGTGATCTGGCTGCTCTTCTTCATACAGTATTGAACAGAAGTTGATGTCAGCTGTAGCTGATGCAAAACATGAACACTATATGCATCACAAACTGTCTTGCAGAAGATGAAATCATCTATTATTATCTTGTACAGTGAAAGTGCTTGCTCATTCAGACTATCTAGAATGTTTAGACTGTATAGCTTTTCTAAGAAGTTAACACTTAAGAACTTAAAGGTCTGAGTCTTGAACAGCATTCTCAGCAGAAAGATGTGAGAGCTGAGCATGAACATTAAGTTAAAGATGATCTTAAGCATTTTAAACTGATTGCTTCACATCTAGTTAGTAGAAGATAACATATATTGCATGTAGATGAAACTAGTATGCATGCATTCTTCAAGCTGAGAAAGCTCTTAATGAACTTAGCTGTCAGCTCAATAAAGAGTTAAGAATGACCTTCACTCAGATCTTAAATCAAAGTTAGTTTAAAGTGTTGAAAGCAAAGTTCTACTAAAGTCTCTGATTGATTGTCTGTGATGCCTACAAGTTAACAGAAAAGAATCAGTTAAATCTGAAGTCAATTAATTTTGAAGGTTATCTCTGTTGTGATTAGAAGCATGCAGACAAACTTGATCAGATTCTTAATGTATATAGTTGCACTCTCTCACTTTTTATTGCTTAGTTCTTTTTCATCAGTCAAAATCTTAATTATCTAAGGTCTTGTTAGTATTATATTCTACTTTAAGAGCATTGTAGTGCTGTCAAGATTTACTTACATCTTGTTCTTGCTGTATAATCATATCATTAATTCTCTTGTCAGCCTCAAGCTTAAAAATCAGTCAATATTATTTTCAAAATGTCTTTAACAAGTTTGTATACTTAATATTAGATCATCTTCATCTCTCTTTCTCTCATTGTTGATCATAAACTCAACTAACAAAATCTTTAAGAAATTAAGTTATGAAGTTGTGATAGCATTAAATTGAGTTCTTTCTGATGAAGATGCAGTACTTGATTAAGAAGTAAGATGATTAATGTTGATCTTAACATAATTAATTTAAACTCACTCTTACTGATCTCAGTGCTTCTTCACTCAGTTAAGTCAATCTTGTGTCTTTAAGCTGTATTGTTGCTGCTGCAGTCACTATACATTAAGATTTTCTAATTCAGTAAGATAGTATTCTGAAGAGTGCTGTTCTTTATTCTTAAATAGACACAACTGAGATATCTATATCTTTATAAATTACCTTCAAGTTCTTGCATTCATTAAAGATCTTGATGTCTTACAAGTCACTATCTCAGTCTTCTTGTGTAAATTAGCATTGCTTTAACATACTGTTAAACTTATCAATATAAAATGAGAACTCTTAGACAATGCTGATCTAAAGCAATGATATATTATTCTAATTAAACAGTTTAAGAAATGTGCATCATTCATCTTATAAAATCTTTAAAACAATAAGTTTATCATGACTGATGTTTACAAAGAAAGATCATCAAGAGTCTTTGCTTAGAAGCTATTTTGTTATGCAAAGACTGCAGAAATGATGTTGATATACAATCAATTAATTGTAGCATAAAATAATCTAGATTTAAAAATTTAAGTGCACATGCCTGAACCTCAGCCTACTATCATCATGACTTAATTTCTCAAGTTACTTGACACAAAAACAAGTCTTTAAAGTGAAAGAACTCAAAAACAGCATTAATTAATTACTTTTAGAGCATTAAATTCTTCATATCAGTCTGAATAAGAAGTATCTGTAAGTCAATTTCTGAACAGATCATCATGTAATGAGTATTACAATTTTAATTAACTTTCTTAGTTTCAGAGTCAAGACTATTCATCTCATTCTTACTATCAGTTATATTAGTCAGCTAATCAGTCTAACTATTAATATCAATAAGACTCTCAATATCAGCAAGACTCTTCAAATCAAGTCTTTAATTTATAAAATTAAGATTAATAATAACTGTCTTATTGAAAGTCTCTGACAATAGTCACATCACTGAACAGTCAGTCAAACATGTATGATGAAAGAAATAATAATAAAGATAGATACAATAAAGACAGATATAATAAGTTTAGGTTTAGAGTCTATGTGACTGAGAAGTAACAGAAGAATGATATTAATAATTAGACTGAGTATAGAGTTGAGTTGAGTTCAAAAAGATCATCTATAACTCTGTAAAAACCTGACTCAATCTGTGAGTCAGGTTATTACTAACTCTATGTACACTAGGTTAAATTGAGACATTAGAGCATCACTTTTTAGGGCTAAGTCATGTGACTATAAATTACATAAATCATAATATTAACTCTAATCCTTACAAATAATACATCACAAAACTGAACTTTGTAATCTATTTTTCGCGTTTCTTTCACAGGCACTAATGTCATATATGAAATCTAAAACCCGCACACTCAGCCTATTAATAATGAGGAAACAGAGAATTCTCTTAAAGTGAAGAATTATAAATCTGAATATTACATCATTAATTAGAATGTGAACTATTATAAGATAGAAGACTACAATTAGAAAGAAGTCAATAAGAAATCTGAAGTCAACTTTGTGACTACAGCTGTTATGATTCAATGTTACAATTGTCATCATATCTTCAATATCAGAAATGTCTTATTTCATCATTTATGCTTTGAATCTTTTAAAATCATCTATTGTCTCAACAGAAAGATCAAAACTACACTGTCATCAATAGCTATGCTAGTAAAGTCTTCAGACAAAATCTTAAAAATTCTGTCATCAAGTCTAGCTGCAAAGAACATTAAAATGAGCTATGAATTCTAAAATTAACATTATGTTAATGTCAAAGCACAACTTTTAAATGAGACTACATCAAAGTCTATTTGTCTAAATATTGAGTGTTTCATTACTTTACTAGACTGAATCTTCTTTAAATCTCAATGTTAAGACAAAACAGAAATTCACACTATGTCTATGCTTATATTAGTATGAGAAATTGACTCTGATAAGCATATGATGAGTGAATATGTCATAGTATTCATACACCTTGTGAGCATCATAGATACAAATCAACAGAAGATTGAAGTGATGATTATTTGAGAGATTTACTTAGTCAATGATTTAAAGACAAAAATGTTAATTAATATAAACATCATAAGATCTGAGCAAATTGACATCATCACCTCAAAGAGACAAGTCACTATTGATACATGTCAAAATGTCATAATATTAATTGAACTTTGCTCACAAAGCAGTTCTATTAAATGTATTATACACATTAAATTCAACATAATCATCTCTTCACATACTGAGCAGCCTATTTCAATACATCATGTTAGACATCTATCTGAACAGAACTTTCTATTTAAATCTAAAGAATCATCAAATCTTGTGCTATTTGCTTATATGATTAACTCAATCATGTCAGTCATTATAACTTAAAATGAGACAGATCAAACTATAAGCATTAGGCACAACTAATGACTAGAGCATCTTACTGAATTAAACTATAAAGAATGTTGTCATATTATTGTTGATGAATTTATCTGTGATCTAATGATTCAAAGAAGTTTAGTTATTCACAAGACTGACTGACTACAACATCTATGTCATACTGTCATGACAGCAACATCTAAATATTCATATTAATATAAAGAATCTATCTTAAACTCAGAATTTAAGCTTAAATTATCTTTATCTTTGAAGACTGTTCTACTCATCAGTGTCACTGTATATGATGACTTCACTACAACTAATATCTTATTTAAAGTGATGAATAAGTTTTCTGTCATGTGAAAGAATTCAGGCAAATTTGTAAATTTATTTATGAATAACTGAATGTGAATATCACTTAAACTGAACTGAAATGACAAGGTCTTTAAATGAGTCAGAGTATATTCATTAAACTTATAAGATTGTAAGATAGTGAACAAAACATTTAATGAACTACAATAACAGAACTGAATAGTCTGAACAACACAGAAAATGCTGTTTAATTATTCAGTCTTTGTGATATGAAAAACTTTAGAAAGTGATGAATGAAAGAGTTGTGTAATTGTGAATATTTAAGGCCTAAATGTCATTACTATACTCAATGTCTATCTGTTATCTCTTCAAGTCAATATCATCATCATCATTAAGAACACATTCTATATAAGTGTTGTAAACTGTGTCTCTTTCTTCTATCAATAATGTGTTCACTCAGACAATAGACACAAGCTTATTGTTGCTAGTCATTGTGATCAAGAATTGTTTAATATAACAGTTATAAGATTCAAAAACTTGTCTGTCTATGTTTAAAGACAAATTGATTGATTATTTTGTTTTTATTAAGAATTTGCAAGAGCTTATGTAAATGATATTGTTATCTTCTCAAAGACTCTAAAAGAGCATATTTGACATCTTAGTGCTATATTTAATCTGTTTGTCAAAAGAAAAATATCAATCAAATTAAGCAAGATCTTTTTAGACTACTTTACTGTTTAGTTATTAGATCAAAAGATCAGCTTACTGAAACTGACTACTAATAAAGAGAAACTCAAGACAATTGTCTGTTTAATGTTTTTGCAGACTCTGCAAGAACTAAAAATCTATTTAGAGTTGACTGAATGACTTTGTCAGTTTATATTACATTATGTTGCTGTCATCAAGTCTCTTTAAGAGAGAAAGACAGCACTGTTGAAGTCTGTGCTTAAGGCTGAAAATTTATGCAACAAGAATCAGTCTAATGAAAATTAGTGCTGTCAAAATTGTCAGTTTTAAAACACTTCAATCACTATTATTTAAATTCTCTTATCTTATTCATTTCAATTTGACAAAACAGCTCTATATTGATCTAAATGTGTTCAAATTCTTTGACTTTGACATCATGATGTATTACATCAAGAAAGAAGCTCATATCAATATGAGAAAAGACAGTCTCAAAACAATTTATTTATCTAAATCATTCATACAGTCTATTATGTTTCTTAGCTGACTTCTCAAGCTGACTGAGACACATTATTAACTGACAGAGCTTAAACTTGCTGATATGATTTGAGTAATATAAAAGGTTAAATACCTTATTGAGTTGTTAAGTTTAGTTACAATCATTTATACAGATCATAAAGTAAATGTTAAGATCATCAAGCAAATCTCACTGTTCATTATGTCAACTGAAAAGCTAAATCTTTATCTTATATGTGCAAGCAAATACCTTCAGCATTTTAATCTAAATATTCATCACAAGTCTGACAAACAGCACATTGTTTTAAATATCTTATTGTGATTGATCTCAATCATGCTGCTGAAAATCAGTATGAAGAAAGAAGAACTGAATGCTTTATTTATTGAGACATATGCTGAAATATCAGATGAATTTCAGAGATGTCTGATTGAAGATTATGATGAAGATTTGATGTAACATTATGTCATAGATATACTCAATAAGAACAGCAATAAGAACACTGTCAATCTTCTGTTTAAGTGAGACAGCAATGATGTTATATGACATTGAAGCTTATTTATGTCAGATTATGTCTTTAAGTCCTGATGGCTTGTTATTTTATGCTTGCACCATAAGAATATTTTTCACATAATACATACTCAAAATGATTATTCAGACTTTCAGTACTGTATAAACAGACTTTAGTCAGTCTTTTATGTTAAATAAGTCATCAAAAAAATTTTAAACTATCTGTATCACTGTTCTGAATGTCTAATCTTTTAGATGTGTTGTTACAAGTCATATAGCTCATTACAATCAATTCAGTCATCTTCAATTTCATTTTACATACTGACAATAGATTTCATTCTGACCTTGCTCATCATATCTAAAGAATTTATTTATCTTCTCTCAGTTACAGATAAATTCAGCAAGTGAATCATCTTAATATCAGAATAGTCAACTTACACTGTGAAACAATGAGCTCACAGTCTATTAGATCATCTATATCTTGCTGATTGAGACTTATTAAAGATCATAGTATCAGATTGCAATCTGAAGTTCTTGTCAGAACTATAAAAGATCTTATTTAATTGTTTAGATGTAAGTTTTCTTTACATTACAGTGTATCATTCTCAAACTGATGAACAAAGTGAATGTACAAATTAAATAGTTAAAATTGCTCTACATTTCTATCTAAACATCATGACAAAAGTAACAGAATAGCTTAAAAGTCTATTTTTCATTCAGTTTAATCTTAACAACACTAGAAACTTCACAGAGAAATCATCTAATAAGATAGTCTATGAATTTACTTTAAATGTTGTCACAGATATCACTGACAATCTTATTCTATCAATGTCAGTGACACAAATTGAGATTATAGACACCATAGACTTTGTTAAAATGAATATTAAATATCATTATAATTGAAAGCATCAGCCTCTAGCAATGAGGGTTGATAACTACACACTATTATAACTACATCATAGATACTTCATTTCAGCTATAACTAATAAGAAATTAAAACAACAGTATGTTGAATTCTTTCAAATCATTAACTGAACAGATTGATTAGTCTATAAGCTTGATATTTTATCTTATTGATGTGTTTACTCAATCTTCATCATAACTCAACTTAAATCTTATTCTTTGTCTAAAAACAACTCTTATAATTGTTCTCACTCTGAAGAGTCTTCAACTGTGTTTGTTGAACAAGATATTAATAAATGAAAGTTCTTTGAGCTGAAATGACTGCTGAATTGCTAAATCATTTAATGTGATTAAAATGTCACCTTAACAACACAATATCTTGTGCATTGAAAAGAATATGAGTCAAAATACAACACATAACTGTCAATACAGAAGTTAGACAATGCAGCAGATCTAATAAGAGAGTATAATGAGGTCTTTTTGTCTTATATGAATATGAAGAAGTCTTCACATCAGTGAGATGATATGATGAAGACTTTGAGAAAATTGACAATCAGAGAACAAAAGAGAAATAAGACTTTTAATGAAAAGTGAAAGTAAGTGAGTTGATAGTGAGTTGCTGTCTTGCTTTTTGCAACAGACAGATTGTCACAATTTTTATTTGTCTTAAGAATCTTAATTATGTTTATCTTGCTTGTGTGCTCACTGCCTTCTCAATAAGACAATTGCTTCTTTTCTTCATCAACATAACTAAATATCTCATATGACACTGTTGCTTAGCTTATTACTTGCTTAGTTATAAGTCTATGTATATATAGAGCTGTATTCTCATCTTAGCTAGAATTCAGCTTCTTACACACACTTAATTTTAACATTACTATTGCTATGAATTTCTCTCTGTAGCAATACAGAATGTTTAAGAGAATTCAGTATCTCATTCATTTACATTCTGCTCTGACACTTATACAGAATGTTAAAATACAATGAAATTTTATTTATAACATAATATAAAGAATTTATTAACTTCATAATGATATATGTGTCTGAATCAGTTAAGAGTATAATAAAATTATAAAATTAAACAAGAAGCTTAAGACTCTATGTGTATCTGAGTAGAAGTGACAGCAAATCATATATATAGTGATGCTTCTTTAACTCTTTAAGAAATATATAAAGTCAATGAGTTGAACATATAATTTAATCATATACAAGAAATTTCTTATGTACATCAATCTTTTTAATTATCTAAAGAATCAGAATAACATAAAGAAATTAAACTCAATCTTAAAGTAAATAGTGAAGCTGAAGACAGCTATTGAGAAAGTATTAATTAAGATGAAGAAATATTATGTGTAAACAGAAGATGAGAATAACTTATTATATAATATTATTATCATTCTTAATTTTACACAGAAACTTTCACTGTATCAGATACATTCTTTATTGATCTTTTTAATGTGTATTTTTAATGTACATCACTAATTACTGAGATGTACAGTTAGCTGAATGAAGTTAAACATATTATATATAGTATTAAGCTGAGTTTCAGACTTATTATAAAGATCATTACTGTTTATATGAGAATACTTCATTGCATAATTGTATTTGAAATTCAACATTATCTGTTATTAAATTATTCATAAATCTCATCATAAAAGCACAGCAATTCAAGAACTCAACTTAATGACATCATAACTATTAATTTAAAAGTCAATCAATACTTAAATTCTTTACTGTATTTAGTCAATAAAAATGATCTTAACATTCTAAAGTACTAAAAGTTACAGATTATAATCTTTTTAATATTAATTATAATGATCAAGAATGTTCTTGCTATATCTTTTGCTGATATTGAGACTGAATGACTGTTTAATCTTGCTTAAGATGTCATTATTTATTGAAGAGATTGATTAGATGAAGTCATCATTGAAATTATTATGATGATTAAGTTTAATTTACTTTAACATTAAAAATTGAATTATCTCATAACTGAAAGAAAGAACACTGTAGAAGATTTGTTTTTAGATGAAGTTAATATAGATATAAAGTATCTATCTTATGTATTTATTCTGAATTGCAACTCTTCTGACATTTCAGATAACAGCTTGACTGATACTTTAAATTAAATTATTTATGACATTTTAAAGTGCAATTCTCACAATATTTTAAATGATGACTCTGATAATTCAAACAAAGATATAAAACTTAATATCTATGAAGACAGCTGATTGATGCATGCACATTAGAAATTTTCATTAAAAGACTAAAATATCATAATTCAGATGAATTAGTCAATATCACAGCATATTTATAATTAATTACACTATCAATTTTCTCAGCTCATTCTGAAAAGAGAGTCAGAAGAGATTTGCTTAGTAATTATGTTAATAAATGCAAAAAATTTATAAAACTATAATCTGATCAAAACACAACATCAACTTCTCTGCTTTCAAGAGAAATACATTGTGTGTTAGAAAGAATACTTGCATTTGAAGAGTGAAAAGAAAGAAGAGAATGAAGAGAGATAAGTAATGAGTAAACTTATATGAAAGTAATTTGACAGTAAATAATGTTAACTCTTAACAGTGAATATCAAATTAATTTTAATCACATTATCTTCACTTACATCACTTTTTCTTTATGCTTCACTATTTCATCATTCATCACATCACTCAATCACACAGTCAGAGATCTTCAATCTCTGATAAAATCATATAATTGAGAATCTTTAATCTTTAATGAAATTATATAATTGAGAGTCTTCAATCTCTGATGAAATTATACAGTTAAGAATCTTCAATCTTTGATGAAATCACATAGTTAAAGATCTTCAATCTTCAGTGAAATTACATAATTAGTTTTTAATCTTCAGTGAAATCACATAATCAGAAGCTGTTGACCTTCAGTGAAATTACAAGATTGAGAACTCTTAATCTCAGGTGAAATCACACAGTTAAGAGCTCTCAATCTTAAGTGAAATCACACAGTTAAAAGTTCTTAATCTTCAGTAAAATCACACAGTTAAGAGCTCTCAATCTTAAGTGAAATCACACAGTTAAAAGTTCTTAATCTTCAGTAAAATCACACAGTTAAGAGCTCTCAATCTCTGTTGACAGAACAATGTTTAACATCACTTTATTAATAAAGTGATGTTAAACATTGTTCTGTCAATAAAGTAATGTTAAATGATGATTGTTTGTGTCTTAAGTCTCTTGATATTGAAAGATATAGATCTTTAAACAGTAAATGAAGATGAATTCTCATCAGTAAATGATGATGATTGTTTTAAGTGCTGATTAGACTTTGTAGCATAGAGTCATAGCATAGTCAGTGACAACATTCTTATGCACTTTTAAAGAATAGTACATGCTATGATTTAAGATAAAATCTTCATTTTTAATGCATAATTCTAATGTGCACACTATCAAATTAACTGTCAAAAACTTTCACATATTTATATTGACTTATATTTGCTTAATTAGACTAATTCTTACTTACTCAGTTCACAAATAATTTACAATCTGTACAAAGTCAAGTCAGATTAACTTACATCTAATTTAAATCAAAAAAAGTTCACTCTATCTGATCTGACACTCAGACTCAACCTAAATCTATGTAATCTATAGATAACTTACACACTTAGTCTACTCTTTCTTCTATCAATGACTTGTTAACTCAGACAATAGACACAAATTTACTATCATTACTCACTGTGAGCAAGAGCATTTCAATGTGACTGTCATGAGTTTTCAAAATTCATCATCTTATGTTCAGCAACAAATAAATCAAATTCTTTGTGCATTTTGCATCTTTATTCAGACATATGTTAATAATATTGTCATATTCTTAAAGATCTTAAAGAAATATCTTCAGCATTTTCATTAGGTTTTCAGTCTGTTCAATGAACTACATATAATCTTAAAACTACACAAATCATACCTAGAATACTCAAACATCATCTTACTCAGCCAGCAAAAAGAAAAAAAATAAAAACTATAACAGCACTTTAATTTCTTAAGACTCTTAAGAAGCTGAAGACTTATCTAGAACTGACTGAATGACTATAACTTATATACTTTATTATGCTCAAATCACTGCATCACTGCAGCTACATAAAATGAAATTACTCTGTTAATTACTCAAATCATTCAAATATACACAAAGAACCTTTGTCTGTCATATTAGTATGAAGTCTTACTCAGAAGAAGAAAAGACATTTAGTATGCTACAGTAGTTATTTGTTAAACTTATATTCTTAGTTTATTTTGACTCAGAAAAACATCTCTATATTGATGTTGATGCATCAAAACAATATGGATTTGAAGCTGTAATATATTATGTGAATGAAGACTCTAAGAATATAACTAAAATTCAGCATTAAAAGATTCACTTAATTATGTTTTTAAGTAAGCTGTTGATGTCTGTCAAAAAGAAGTACTGATCTATGTGTTATGATTATAATCAGCAAGTAGTTATATAGTAATCAGAAGTGTGCAGACATAGTGAATACATAAGTACACAAGAATGTCAAGAATGACATAAATGTTGATGTTCTCAGCAACCTCAGTGATCAGATAGAGACAACTTAAATAAAAAGAATGTTGATGTCTTAAATATTTGCAGTATCTATCTAATATATAGATAGATTATCTTTCTTAAGAAGATGAATATATTCAATGACAATTCTTACTTAACATACTACTATTTATCAGTTAACTTTAATGTATCTGAAATCTCTCTTATATCACAAGCTCTAATCTTTAAATTCTATATCAGAGAAATCTTTAATTAAAATGTAACACATTGAATATTTTTACAATATAAGCATGTTCTTCAGTATACAGAAAGCAGCTTTGATCAATATAATTAATTTTTAAGATCTTACATCAGCAAGTTAAGAGATTAACTCAGAGTCAGCTCATATCAGTAAAGTCTAACTTAAAGTGCTTCAGTTCAATGATCTTATGTTCTGACTCAGAGCTGTTCAGAGTGACTAAAAAAACACAGCTATAGAAAAATGCATTTAAAACACAATGTGCATCATTTACAATTAATTCATCTATGCAACATACATCAACTTAATTGCATCACTCTGCTTGTATATCATGACTGCACTTTACATTCTTTCTTTTTATATGAATTTAATTATTCTTGTCTTCATAAAGAACTTGTATACACAATTTAATCATTATAGCTTGAGTCAATTTCTCATTTTTCTCATTCATAATTCATTAAACACAAACTTCATCTTTAAAATTATGAATACAATTAACTCTTTTTATTCAATGAACATCTTTCTTTCTCATAACTTAATGTACACATTTGTTCTCTTTAATTCAATGAACACATTTTAGACACTTTACTCATTGAATATCTTTTTTTCATAACTTCATGTGTACATTTATTCTATTTAGTTTAATGAACACATTTAACTTACTTAATTCAATGAATACAGTTTTGATTAATTATTGAATTCACAGCATTTTCATTATTTCACACAGCATTTTACAGATCACAAACACAGCATAAGTCACAATCTCAAAAAGTGTAGAGTTCAATTATTTAAAGTTACTAAGAATTATTCTTCTCAGCTATCTCTTTCTGCTCATACTTTATCATTACTGTATTTTGTTCTTTATAAATAATCACAAACTTTATATAGTTGTTCTTATCATCAATCATACTTTTCTTATATCACAGTCATGCATCAGACTCATTGTTCAGATTAATCTCATCAGTGAATATATTTCATAATCAATCTCAATTAATGTACTTCTAACAGATAATTAAACATATCATTTAAAATATAAAATAATTCACTTTCTATACTGCAGATCTTTCTCATCTTTAAAATCTTAAGATTAATTAAGTTCTCATTAATATTGAATGTAATTATCTTATTTAATTTTAATTGTTAGCTCTTATCAAATCACAGAGCAGTCAGATAAAGTTATCTTTTTATATTCTTTAGTAATAGTTAATTTTCATCTCTTTATGACTCATTAACATGATGAGAACAGCTAATAGTTTAAGACAGTGAAACTTAAAGTCTTCAATGTATTACTGTTAAGCAATATCACAATTGACAGATTGTTCAATCTGTCAGTGTATAAATTATTAATTACATAAGTATCTTTTTCTATCTCAATCTTGTCTTGTCAATTTGTTAAGTTACATAGTTCAATAAGATTCTCAGTATAGTATTTTGTCAGTTCTCAGATTGACAGAATTACATATTTCTGATGTGTCTTTAAGTAATTTATAAATGTAATATATTAATATGATTATCTGTTCAATTCTTCATCAAAACAGAATGTACTCAGCACTTTAAGATCATCAAAATTCTTTTATTTAAACTTTTTCATCTTATATTCTTAAATGCAATGTGCAATCATGATCACAGCAAAGAGTACTGAATTAACAGACAGAGAATTGAATATCTTTTAAGTATGTAATTTAAATATTATGTCATTCTTGTTCTTAATAAAAACTGTAATTAATAACACATTTAAAATGATTTGTGTGCAGAATTTAGTCTTGAATGACTTTAAAGATATTAGTTAATGAGAACAATACTGAACTCTTATATATCTCATTATAAACAAAAAATCATTCTTTAAAAAAGTCTCAGCATAATTTTTCTAATTCTCTGAGATCATTATCAGCTGTTAATCATAATGAAATGTTATCAGTGCTTAAATCTGAAATTCTGAATTATGAAATGCTTACAGAATTGTGAGAAGATGTTATATAATTAAGATTATTAATTAAGTATTACTCATTTATGAATACATAATTACTTTGCAGACTTCTAATTCAATAAACTTATCATTTACTTCTAATTACTTATACTCTGAGCATTCTCTTAACAACTTTGTCATCTTTCTTTATGCTTTTAACATTTTGTCATTAAGTTACTGCTTATTTATATCTAACTATGATGTGTTCTTCTTCTCTGTATTGTCACTTATAATTTACATCTTAATATATAACAGAGTTGTCATCAAAACTGATTTATATTTTAATGTAAAGTGAGCAGATTCTCTTCATGATGCTTTATTTCATAAGTATTAAATTGATTTAAATGAACTCTCATTGCTCTCAAAGTTGAAATTCTTATTTGTACATAACTGAGAACAGACACAGTCTTAATAAGCTGAGAAACTTAAGTAAATAGATAGTAGAGAAAACAATAAAGAATATAGTTATTTTGTATTAAATCTTATATCTGACTTCATCTTTTAATGATTAGTCTCATTAGACATATCATATATAAAGACTCTTATCTTAAACTTAATACAATAATCATTAAAAAAGCTTCTTAAAGAATTCTTACTTCTCATTTCATTTAGCATTCACTTAACATCATAATCTTCAGACAAATGCTGTCTAAAATATTTATATAATTTTAATGAGATTGCACTGTCTCTGTGAGCACACTTTGTCTGTAAGAAGTAATTAATACAGCAAGTTAATCAATATCTGTAATGAATTAACTTACATTCTTTATAGTGATTTATTTTCAAGATTGAGACATCACTGTCACTGAGTCAGTATTGTTGTCAATAAAAAGAATCTTGTTCATATAAATGTTGATGATTTCAGAACAGTTGTTATTACTTTGATGTGTTAAAAGATTGAATATATAAATTTTATAAAACTAAATAAGAAATAATATTAATGCTTGCAGAAATTTGTTTATTGAACACATTTAATGAACAACATTAAATTATTATATCTTTCTTTAAATGATGATTGTTGAACTGTGTGTCAGAAATAACAGTATTGAAAATGAATAGATTAATAAGTTTAAGTCTTTAATTGTTTAAATTAATTTCTTAACTTTATGTTATACATCAATAAATATACAATCTGCTCTTTATGTTCTTCTCTTAACTGTAAGAAAGAATCATATAGATCTTTCTGTATACATCTTTGAGAGTGCTGTTCTTCACTTAAGCTTATTTATAATATGCATTATAGTCACATCAATACATTCATACACAATTGTATCTCATCATTCATTGTATTTTAGTTTCTTCATAATCATCAACCTAAACTTGCTGAAATTCAAGTCATTCATTATGATTAAGTTTTCAATTTTTCTTAATAATAGTAGATCTTGTGATCTGCAGCTAATGCTATAATTATTGTCTCAATAAGCTTATATCATAATATTCTGAACTGTCTTCAGTAATTTAAGCTTCTCATCATTAATATAAGAAAAAAGATTTATATTAAATAACTATAATACATCAGAAGCTGAGACTAAATTATGTTCTTTAACTCTTCTAGATATTTTCTTTTCTTTAATTTGTCTTCACTTATTGTAGTTATATCACTGAGCCAAAAATGTAAGACATTTATTCTTTTATGACTTGAGAATTTCATAGAACACATTGTTAAAATCATAATAAATGATGATGAATTCTCATTAAAGTACTGCTTTAACTTTAACAATGTTCAGTTTCTTTTCTAAAAGATTAAGTATAATTATCTGAGTCTTTAGCTTCAACAATAAAAGTGTATATGTGTATTTATCAATGCTCAATGTATGTTGCACAGTATCTTGTGATGATGTGATGATGCTGACTTCTTTGTATATTATATTGCAGCTTATGTAAGAAGACATTGTTGACATTTTCTGAGTTGAACATAATTGATGATCATGATAAAATCATGCTACTGTAATTAGTGTTGATGATTGTTTTACATTATTTTGTGACTAAATATAATGACATATAAAAGTTAAGTCTCTATATCACTGAATAATACAGATTAGACTGCTCTAAACTAGAAATATTGTTATTACATATGTCAAAGAATGTGTTACAAGATCAATTTCATCATATCTTATAACAGAAAAAATGTTTAATGAATTACTAAATTGTTTATTGAATCTTCAGTGCTCATATTTAGTGAATTAATCATTAAAAATTCATTCACTATAAGAATCATAAACAAAATTGATTGTTCTATCTTTCACAACTATAATACTCACCCTATAAGAAAAAGAACTTCAATTACCTACTTACTGGAATATCAAACTGGACTGGATTTGGAGAAAATCAAATGTCTGGACTGGAATGAAACTAGCACTCAAACCACAAAGAAACACCCAACTCAATTGATTAGGATTTTACACACCCTATTTGAATTG
>JAABUY010000867.1_pt1 | contig 46250 bp, 28 predicted proteins | sample 5560271 | NCBI WGS metagenome assembly JAABUY01 (sample SAMN10711886, study PRJNA513374) | rock metagenome | isolation source: Antarctica rocks | place: Antarctica: Victoria Land, University Valley
CCGGCGGAGCGCCTGCGGGGCGGGACTAAGGTTTTCCATTTGGGTTTTTCCTTTGCAAAGGCGCTTCGCCCTCATAGACCTAGATAGGGACTGAATAGGGAGTTAATAGAACAAATAATAATACTTATAATTAGCTATCTAAATGATAATGTTTCTGTTTATATAATTGTTTATATTAATATTTTAAAATTCTTTCTTTTTAAGTGTAAATATTATCATATTAAATTATCTTATTCAGTTTTTCATTCTTTTTAATTTTTTTTCTTTTTAAACAACATCAAATTTGTTGTTAAACATCTTAACTTAAAGTAATTAAATTTAAACAGTTTTCTTTAACTCTTTTATATAACTTAATAAAAAGTTAAAAACTTTATTGCTTATATAATTGTACTTGCTAAGCTCATAACTTAATAAATAGTTATAGCTAAAATAAGTATCTAAACATATAGTAGTGAATGTATTATTATATAAGTATGTATAATGCAAACTTTACAAACTATAAAAAATACACTAAATTGTACAAAAGCAGTCTAGTATATCTTATTTAAGCAGTTTTACTAAGTCACTTTTCTATATTCTGAGTACTTAAGTCTAAATGCTATATTTAATAATTATTAATATTATAATTGATGTTTATTGTATAATTTATACTTAATTTTTACTTTTACAATAAATTAAATCTAATTATCATAACAATTTTAATGATTTTTTTATTTAGTTACTTTTTTCAATATTTAATAACATTTAAAATTATATTGAACAATCATTCAATCTTAATATTGATAAAAAATATAGTAAGAATATTTTTCACTATTAAATTTAAAGTTAAAAAATTGATAAATTGTATCTTTCAATATTTTAAAATGTTAAATTTATTTTTATTAATTAAATAATTTAAGATTTTTAAATATCATATTAAGAAGCAATGTTCTAGCTGCTTCTATAAAGCAGAGTAGAACTAGCATTAAAGATTAAGTAAAGATTCTATTTACATTAATTGTAGTCAACATTCTTTTTACTTTTTCTGTAACTCTCTTGATCAAGATATGCTCATAGACAACACAGTTTAAAGATTTCACTAAACAGTATAATATAGTATAAATATTTACTTTCTTTCAATAGATTATGAACTCAAATTAGTAAGAAGCTTCTCAGAGAAAGTGTATACTTTTAGTGTAATGACAGCTAAATATGTCAGCTTTTAAGATTTACAGTTAACTTGACTTTAACAGTATTACTGATTATTGAGATTCATAATAAATTTAACTGTAACAGAATCAGCACATTGACAGCAGCTATATATGTTGATTATTGAGATTTACAGTCAATTCAGCTTTAGCAGTATTACTGATTATTGAGATTTATAATAAATTTAACTTTAGCAGAATCAGCATTCTGTAATAGCTGAGTATATTTAATTTAAAAGATTCATGAAGAATTAATCTCAATAAAATTAACATTTATAGTTACTTAAAAAGCACTGTTCTGTGATAGCTGAGTATGTTTAACTTAAAAGATTTATAAAGAATTAATTTCAACAAAAATTAACATTTACAGTTACTCAGAAAGCACTGTTCTTTGATAGTGTAATATAAGTTATTAAGATGAATAAGCACTATTATTTTACAGAATAAGAGACACAAAAACTTTCTATTTATTTTATTTATATTATCTTTAATGCATACATTATTATTTTACTTTATTTGCTTCTTATACTACATGCTGACTATCATCATCATAAACTTTAACAACTTCTTTATAAAGTAACAATTCATCTCAATTCTTACTTGCAAGAACTGCAATCAATGATTTATTCTTATAAAAAGATAACTGATAAAAGAAGATTTATAAAATGCTGTTGAAGTCTTAACAATCAATATGCTAATTAGTAAATTCTTAGACTCATTTTTTTTTAGTAGTCTTGACTTTAAAAATCAGAAAATTAATATAAAGACTTTATATTGACTTACTATCTGTATGAATGCAGATAATTAAGAATATTTAATGAATAAAATTAGCACAAAAAATATTGAAAATATGTTAAAATTTAAGTATAAAAAGAAGCTGTAGACAACTGAAAGATAATATTTGATGAAGTTTGTTAAGTATAGAATGTCAGAGAATGTATTCATTAAAGAAGTATAAATTTATTTAAGTAATTTAACAGAAAGATCACTGCAATTCAGTCTGACATGACTGAGTTATTTAAATCAGAATGATGATTTTAAACACTGCTTTAAATATTATCAATTAAGTATGTTGTGATCTGTAATGTTATTGACACTCAAAACAATTTAAATGTTAAGAAAGATTTATAAAAGTTTTAGAAGAAAAAGATACAGCTTAAGATTAATAAGATTGTCATTGTTTTGTGAATAGATAAACAGAAAAAAAATTAATGTTTAATGAATTAGAATTGCAGTTTATTAAATTACTGTATAGCTGATATTAAGCAACATTATTGCAGATCATTTAGCTTAGACAGTAATTATTTTTCTTATTATTTTATTAAGTACTTTCTTTGCAACAACTCTCACTTCATTAAAGATTGCAAATTTCTTTCTGATGTTAAGCAAAATACTTAAAAGAAGACAAGCAGATTAACTGTAATTAAGCTGTATAGATTAACTGCAGTTAAGTTGTATTGAAAGTCAGTCTATAAAGAAAAAGAAAAGAGATATAGAGTCTTTAATACAGAAGTTAGTGACAATAATAATGATGATTTCTTTTTTAAATTTAAAAAGAAAGAGAAAGTTAACAATAAAATTGCTGCTTTATTTAAGAAGACTATCAGTAAAATACTTAAATCTAAATGAGTTGCAGACTTTAAATTCTTCTTATACATAATTAATTAACTTTAATTCTTCAGTGATCTTCTTATATGAATAAGATATCAGTAAATTAAAGTTAAAAGAGAACATTTATACTCTTATTATTGTGAAGTAATCATTATGTAAATTGAGTCAGAAAATTCTATAAGACTGAGTTTAACACTTTATATATTTAAACTTAAGATCAATCTTCTGTCAGAAAAGTAAATGTGCAAAATGAAACTGCATAAAAGCTTTAATTAATACTGTTTTTAAATGTATGATAAGCACAGCAAAACTATAATAGAAATGTCAGAGTGAGACAGAGTCTATATAATTAAATATATTGCAAAGAGTTTTAATGAATTTGCTTTAATATCTGCAGTGTATATATTACATTTAGAGATCATCTTTTCTGTTATTGCTTCAGATGTAAGTCTGTATATTTAGACTTATGAACATAATCTTATAACTAACTTCTTAGATGTTGACACTGCATTATTAAATAGAAAGATCAAGACTTATAAACTTTAATATTGATAATTTACTCATCTTGATTTTGCAAAGTTGTATAATCTTTACAAGATAACAATTCTTAAAAAGTCAATTCTCATTGTTGAGAACAATAAGAACATGTATGAGATTTGTGCTTTAATTAAGTTCATTAATAAGTGAGATTACACTGTAAGTAAAAAAAAAATTAACATTCTTGTTTTTGTCTTCATTGATATATGCAGCTCATTATTCTTGTTATTTAATGAATATTAATACTTTCTGAAGATAGTAGATAATCATTCTTAAAAGATATAAATGATACTGTTAAAGTGATATAATGAGATCTTACAGACACTATAAGAATGATAACTGAAAATTAAACTTTAGATTGATGCAAAGATTCTTGCTGTACAAAGCAACAATAAAATAAAGTTAAAATTCATTTTAAATGATTAGTGCAAATCTCTTAACATTACACTGCAATACATAATGTTCTATATGTCAATTCAGAATAATGTTGTTGAAAGAGTCATTTAAATCACTGAGAATTTAGTGCACATTATGATTAAAAAGATATAACTATCAATAAAGTTTTAAGTGCAGACAGCATAAACAGATGTTTATCTTCATAATTAAATAGTAATTAATTTCTTAATTAATGATAAGTAAATAACTTCTGAGAAAGCTTTCATTGATGTGAAGTTATTTATCAATTACATTTATATATAAGAATGTAAATACTACAACTACATTGATCTCAAATTACTATTTAAAGATAGATGTGATAAATTTATAAATTAAGAATGAATGAGAGTCTTTATAAGCTATATTGAGAAAATCATAAAGCAGTATTAGCTTTAGGCTTCAGATCTTAAGTGTATTATTAAAAATTACATTGTAAAGTTTGCTAAAAGTGAGAAGAAAGACACTGTTGATCTTAAACTATAACAATAAATATTAAATGTTTTTCTGAACAGAAGATCTGTTGAATGTTTATAAAAGAAATTAATTATTATGAAGATCACAGCTTCAGATCAGACATTTATGACTTAGAACAGTAAGATGCAGTTTAATTTAATTATGATTAAGGCTGACAAGTCTGAAAATAAACAATATGAGATTAAGTTGACTGCAGTTAATCTAGATGAGTTGTTAAATAAAAAGATTAACATTGATTAAGTTAAGATAGTGACATCTAAAAAAGTTAGAATCTTTCTGTATGTTGAGATTTCAAAATGAAAAAGAAATGATAATGATGATAATTAAGATGTGAATAAGTTCTTAATTAAAATATTAAGAATTATACTGACACTTATAACATTCTTTACAGACAAAGAAGACTCTGTAATTAGATTTGACATTTTAATACTTGTTATCTATGCTGAAGCAGTGAGAGACTCAATCTGAGAAGAAATGTAAAAGAATATTATTTATGCAGAGTTGACAGTCTTAATAATAAATGAAATATGAAAAGAGACTGTATCATTAAGAAGAGTCAACATTGTAATTAATAAATAAGTTTTTAAATTTAAGCTGAACATTAATGAATTCTTAAATAAGCTTAAGATAAGACTTGTAACAAGAGACTTTTCATAAATATATAATGTTAATTATAAAAATATTTTTACTCTCACTATTAAATTTAACACTCTGCAAGTCTTTCTGACTATTGTTGCACTTAAGAATCTAAAATGTCATTAAGTAAATGTTAATAACATCTTTATAGAATTCTTTCTGAAGAAAACAATCTATATAATACTTTTTTTTAAAATTAATATTATATTTAATTGTATTCTACACATACTGCACAGTCTTTATAATCTTAAGCAAGCTGTACAGAATTAATATAAATAATATATCATTAAATTACTTAAATTAAGTTTTCATTAAAACAAGACTGATCTCTGTTTTCTTTTTCACAGCATTAAAAGAATTATGCTGCTTCTTTATATAAACAATATTGTTATAACTTCAACAAATCTGTTATACATTCTCTGATTTAAGCAAGCTCTTGTGAATATGTTTAAAGTTAAGAACTTAAGAAAGACACAGAAAATTCTTAATATTTAAATTATATATAATTGCAAAATGAGAATTCTGCATCTGAATTAGATTCATTATATAAATAAGATATTAAAGAATCTTTATATGTAATTTAATAAGCACAGAGTCATCAGCATTTCATTTAATAAATATGATGTTTTTTGTCTTACTGACTTAACTGATTAAAGAATAGATTAAAGACAGTATTAATAAATAATTAAAAGTTTAATGTATACAGCAATTTATATTTAATTAAACATCATCTTTACATTAAATTGATTAAGTCAATATCTCAGTGATTCTGTAGAGCATTATAAATAAACATTTAAGAAATTATTGTAATATATAAGATTAATTATCAATTTCAGCATCATGTATAGCTTTAATGAAAGTTAAGTAATACTTAAATACTTTGACTTCAATTATGTTTTAAATAAACAGAATTAGATATTAATTCTAAAATGTATTTATATGCTTAAAGATAAATCAGTATTATAAATAAATTAAAAATAGAAGTTCATCATTATCTTAATTATTAAGATTAAATACATAATTATGTCAATATGCATGAAGACTGAGATCTGACTTGAATAGATATAAGAGACATAAATATAAAGAAATATTTTGAAGTCAATTTATACTGTATAAACATTTAAAAGAACAAAACTCATTAAATATCTTTATTTATTCAGTTTAAAGAAGACAATTAAGCTGTTTTGATTTTAATTAAAAATATATATATATATAAATAATTAAAGCACATTAATGTCTTCTATTACAACATTTATAATCTGCATAAGCACAATCAGATTCAGATAAACTTTATACTCAGTTAAGAAATAATTACTGATGAGCTTATTAAATCTCTATTTAAACAGATCTTTAAGCAGTTCATTAAATTTATAAAATTTACTGTTAATAATTAATTAAATTCTTAAATGATTTGTTAAACTCTTAATGATGCATTTAATTATCTGATGTTTATTGTCAGTAAAAGTTAATAGATGCAGTCTCACTGAGTAAAAATGTTAAGAAGTGATGTTTTAACTGTTTTTATAAAGTAAAATAGAATTAACATCAGAGATTAAGTGAAGACTTTATTTACATTAATTATAATTAATATTTTTTTTACTTTTTCTGTAATTCTCTCAATCAAGATGTGCTCATAGACAACACAGTTTAGAGGTTTCACTAAATGACATAATATAGTATAAGTATTTACTTTCTTTCAATATATCAATTAACTTTTCAATTTATGATAATAACTAAAATTTAAGTTTTTTTAATTTATTATACTTTTAAGTTCTTTGTTTTCATTGCTCTCAGCCTTCTTAAGACTACTCATATTTGTCTTGTCTTAACACTTAGTTTTGTCAATAATTTAATTAGTGCTTTGCAAAAATTCTAGGCTGAGTGCATGAGTTGCCTATAGGTCATGCAGATCAGAGTTGAGTTCAAATATTAAGTTGAGTTGAGCTAACTTTTATTCAGTTAGGTCAGGTGCAGATTAACTTGACTCAATCTGTGTAGAGTTATGAGTTTTTTGTGAGTTATATATAGTCTTAGTAAGCATGTGTATGTGCTTAGTAAGCATATATATTGGCTAAGTAAGCACATACACATGCTTACTAATGTGTGTTTCTAATGCGCACCTCATGATTTTCGTAACTTATTCAGTAATATATCTTGCGACCATGTAATTTATCCCTATATGGCTAGTTAAGGTGTAATTTATTATGACTAATATATCAATAAGCTTCCGCATTTTTGAGCCCTAGCCCTGACCTTACCCATAATGGCTAGCTTAGGGTTCTCGGGTTTAACCCACGCGGGTATGGGTAGGGTTGGTCTGTGCACAAACCCGACCCGACCCGACCTGAACCCTAGCGCGGGTCCGGGTCGGGTGCACTTTTTTCCGACCCGACCCGACCCTACACCCAGCCTAAAAAATTCTAAAGAATAAAAATATTAATATCTTTTACTCTGACTTTAGTTCTATTTTCTTCAAGCAGTATGCTAATCTGATAAGAAGTTTTCTTATAGATAAACAAAAACAATACAGTAGAGTGAAAGCTAACATACATACAGGGTTTCTTACACAATAATCAAGTTTGTTGCTTTTGAAAAGGTTTCTGAGACTGTTCTAAGTCAGTTTGACAAGTTCAAGCTGTCAAATGGTGTTCAGATCGCTGTTAACTTGAGATCTGATCTTATTGGTGGTTTTGCTGCTGCTATTGTTTCTCAGCCTGCTGATACTTATGCTGTTCAAGATTAACAAGATGAAGGGTCTGCCTGGTGAGAGCACTGTCTCTCAGCTTATCAAGATCGCTGGTGAGCTTGATTTGTGTGAATCCTTTGCTGGTCTTCCAGCACGTCTGTTGATGGTCAGTGGACTCACTGCTGGCCAATTTGCAATCTACAGCAATATCAAGAAGGCTCTAGGTAAGTGTGCTTCTTCGTTTGCTTCACTTAACATGAACTAACTCCGTCCGCAGGTGCTACCAATGGTGTTCAGATTGCCAAGTAAACAACAGGTTATGATCATTTCCCAAATTCACATAGTTTAGATGGAGGGTAAATCATTCAGTACAGAGATGGGCCTAGCTTTGGACCGACTCACATTGCCGGCAAGCCTGTTGGCCCAATTGGCTACGGCATGATGGGTGTGCATCGTCCCTGAAAAAGGACGATATGAAGTTCTCGGTTGAATACTTTCTGACATTGCACTGCCAGGTATTATTTACTGGGGCAAAATGATGGACGACGAGGCCGTCAAGCCGCTAAAGGCTGCCCTTGAGAATGGCGCGATCTTTTGGAATGCCGTGAGTGTCTTCCTCATCGATGGAGACTTGACACCCGTGTTAACGTTGACATTGTCGCAGGCAACATTCTACGGCCCACCCGACCGCCACTCCCTCCACATCCTCAAGCGCTACTTCAGCGAGCACCCGCAGGACGCCGCGCGCGTGGTGCTCAGCGTCACGGGCGCCTACACCAGCGCCACGCTGCCCATCCCTGGCGCCACGGGGTGGATAGGGTGGTGCAGAACTGCAGGGCTAGCGAGGTCATACTCAGCGAGGATGAGATGCGGGAGCTGCAGAGGGCGACTGATGCCAATGAGGTTGCGGGCGAGCGCTATCCGGAGATGTTACAGGGTCGCCTTGATTGGTAACTACTTGTCTTGGTTCTCGGTAGCTTTGGTTATCTCTTCAAGTGTCAGGACTACCCTCTCTATGTTTTCCTTAGATGCACAACATGGTCAGAATTTCAAAACATCCTTGAGAAACGCTAGCTGCCCGGCCAACAGCTCATCAAGGTTTACGTTCTCCAAAAAGTTCATATGCCCCCTGCCCTTTACAATCTCGAACCTCTTCTGTTCCGACTGCAGGCTGTCAAAGATGCTCCGCTGCAACTCGGGCGGCACGATCTCGTCGTCCTCGGGCGTCAGTATCATAACGGGGGTGGGGCTGACGGACGCGAACAGATGCAGGGGCTTCCACTTGGCGTGGCGGTAGAAGCTCTGGACGGTCATGCGGTCATTGAAGGTCGGGGCGTGCTTCTTGGCGCCGTGGACCCAGGCGGGCAGGTTGTGCTTTTGCTCGGGCGTGAGCTCGGCCAGGTACTTGAAGAGCATCAGGTGCTCGCCCTTGTCATCGAGGAGGGGTATGTAGTCGGGCGGGTTGCCGCGGAGCTGGTTCGCCCGATCCTCGACTGCCCGGGCGACGATGGCCGGCTGGTCGGGCGGGTTAAGGCACCAGTCGGGCATCAGGCCCTGCGCTATGACGGCCGCGACGCGCTTGTCGAAGGCTGCGGCCTCGAGGGCTATCCCGGAGCTCCAGAAAAAGCCCCATATGGCTATGCGGTTCGGGTCGACCCAGCCCTCGTCCTGCAGGAACTGTTCCCGTTGATCAGCATGTTGGACTTGAGGGCAAACGAAGGTGGAAGGATGGGTAGGCACTTACCGTGACAGCATCATGGTTGTCCTCAGCCATCTTCTGCGGGTCCAGATCGTTTCGAGGCAGGCCGTCGCTCAGGCCCAGGGTGCGGGCGTCGTAGACAAGAGCCGTCACGCCATTACGTCCAAACCAAGCCGCCACGCCGGCCACAAAGATCTCTTTTGGGCTGTTGAACTAGGTAGTGTTAGAAATGGTCTTGGGTAAGCACGAGTTCGAAACGTCTTCTTGGCGGGTCTTGTCGGACGAGGTGTTCGTGTTCGTTTGGAGTTGTCTTACTGCACCGTTGACAATCACTGCAGGGCCACCCTTGGGACCCGCGAACAGCCAGCCGCGCAGAGTCAAGCCATCCACGGTTCGGAATTCGACATCTTTACGCTCCCCGACCATGATGATGTTACAACTTACAAGGAGTGTGATCGTGCTGCCCAGTGTTGAGAACTTCAGGATGAGAGCTATTTGTATGTTGCCTGGCAGAATGAAAGATAGGTTTGCGCCCTTGGATAATCATTGAAAATCTCGGACAAAGCCATTGAAGCAAGGCGGAGAAAATCTGCGTTAATTAAATAGGCAACACTTGTTTGGGCTGGGAGAGGACTGATTGCACTGCATTACGAATGACTTCCATCTTGCCAGGCATCCACTGGTCCATTGAACTTCATGGGAGTAGCCTTTGAAACCGTCAATAATAGTGTGTATGTTCGGATCCGACTCGGTGGACGGTTTTTTTCTGTGCAAAGGCCGGGCCGTCGGCGGTGGATCTAGTCTTACGGTTCAGGAAGGCCGGTGGCTTGCTTACCTTTTCCGGTTTGGTCTGGTTCGGTCCGGTCCGGCCCGGCTTACGGCCGACTTACAACTAACCGCAATGCTCAAATCCTTGCAAATCGATGAGTTGCTGGAACTCTCCGACCTGGATCAAACATACCGGGTATCACAACCGCCTCGGATACAATCCTAATGCCTGAAATTCTCAGGCAAACATGTCCAAGACTGCGGCTATAACGGACGTATTTGTTTCTACTATAGGGGTTTCAGCAACTATCTGGAAGACCAGATCTACTTATTTCCACAAGATACTCACCTCGCAGGTTAATGTTGAAGTTGTTAAAGGGACGGGGGTAGATTACGCTCCTAAGAAATTTATCGCGGACATGCCTAGCTGTCTTAGATATAGGTTCTGTAGAAGGAAATGTTGAAGTCAGGGTATTGCTTGATAAATTTAAAACATGCGAGTCGAGAGTGGCCATCATTGAATTCGGGGGCTATCTACGGCTTCTTGGCCATGATGACAGCCTGACCAAAGTTGGTAAAAACCCTGATTTCCTTCAGCTCCAAGCCAGCCCGCTCCAGCAGGTCGCGATAATCGGCGCGGGATCGACCCTTGGCATCGTGGCAGGCCCGCGCGGCCAAGGCTGTCGCCGGGGTGTACAGGTCCGGCTCCAGCAGCCCGCCCTTGTTCTCCCACCTATGCCCCTGCACGTAGTCCACGATCATCAGCACGCTCTCGGGCCCCATGGCGGGGACCTGGGACGCGAGGATCCGCACGCAGTCGCCGTCGTCCCAGTTGAGGAGGATGAACTGGATGAAATAGGCCCGCGCCCCCTTCACGGGCTGCTCGGTGAAGAAGTCGTACACCATGGTCTCGACGCCGGCCTCGCGGGCCTTGGCCGCCTTGTCGATGACGGCGGCGCGGTCCTGCATGACAATCCTCCCGCCGAGCTTGTGTGCCTTTTGGACCTCGATGGACTGCGAGCCGTCGCCGCCGCCGATGTCGACAAAGACCGCCTCGTTCTCGTGCGCGTTGTGTGCGATTTCCTCGTCGAAGCGCACCACGTCGACCCATTTTGTCGTGACGGCGTGGTTCGCCGCCATGTACCCGTAAAAGGCCGAGTGCTGCTCGGGACGGGATTCGAGCCAGTCGTAGAAACTCTCCGTGGTGTGTTGGCCAACCTGGAAGGCCGTCTTCTGACCGCTTTCCTCGGGACCGCTCTTCAGGAGCCGATGAAGCGCGCCATAGGCGGGTCCGACAATGTCGTGCCAGCTGGTGGTGGCTTTGACGACCATGGGGTCGAGCAGGCTGTAAGTGAGCCTTGTCGGCGCGTAAAAGCCCTGCCGGGGCTCGACGGCGGCGCCCTGGTAGCAGTGGTAGTCCATGATGGTGCTGACTAGGTTCTTGTCCAGGCCGCTGGCCTTAACGAGGTCAGAAAGCGCCACGGGGTCGGCGTCGTCACCCTTGGTCAGGGTGGCGAAGATGTCGAAGTCATTGCTGATGCGCGCCGTGACGAGGGGGAGGTGCGTGAACATGATGCGTTGCATGGACTCTTGTGGCGTCTCCAAGGCCACCGACACCAGACGAGCAAGGCGTTGAATCTCTGAACGGTGCGAGACGTCATGGTTCGCAGCCCCGCATTTCAGGACCAGCAGTTTCAGCTGCTTGATCAGCAGGTGCGTGTCTTCATGGCTCAGGGTCTCCGGATTCTTGGCCAACAGCTTGAGCTGCTCGATGAGATATGTCGGGTCGGGTGCCACTGGCACCATGATGTCAAAGCTGTGTATTTGATTCCGGAAAAATAGAAGCTGTAATTGTGGTTGAGCAAATGGGACGGGTTCACTATAGATATGGGACAGTCTATGTACTCGATCAAGGATTCAAGTCCCAAGAAGCAGTGAACCAGATGGCCCGAGAAACCCTGTGGACTCGATGATTAGAGAATTCCTACCTAGGTATGCACTTATATGAACACAAGACTGCTGTGGCCGAGACAAGGTCTCTGGTGAGGAAAAGAAAGCCTTCAACAAAGTAACGCTTGACGGGAGGCGGGAAGTTCAATGTCAAACTTGCAACACCGAGTGACACGGCATTGTTTCCCGCCGTTGTCCACCGATGGCACCGATGACACCGATGATAGATACGGCCAGGATTCAGGTCCGACTGGACCAGAACAAATCCGGCGACTGCAGGTGGCCCCACATCGGAGACATCGCACGTGGAGCTTGCCGTATACCTAGGAAGGACGCAAATTTGTGATGCCACAAGATCACTTGAGGTAATGTGCCGTACTTTTGCATAGCATATCTCCTGGCCCCCAACGGCTTTTACCCACTCTGGGGGCCATGCGGGCGGCTTAACGGGTAAATGACGGCTCAGGGATCCACAATCGAGGACCCGATAATTTGACCCTCTTTAACTACATATTATCATGGTTAAGAGGGCCAAATTGGGCTTAGACCGGTCAATATCCCTTGATATTCGACATTCTGACGGTCAATCCTGCCAGACCAGTCAGAGTGTCACGTGCACAAATAAAATTCCTCCTTCAACCCCGTTCAGTCCCACTTTGGTGAATCCTCTAGAGGATCATGTGACCCCTACCGAGGATCAGACGGTTAGTGGAAAGGTTATGGCTTAGTGATACATAGGTACCTATGTTTAGGGCTACGAGTCTGCTTAGTCAGAGAGAAAATGCCAAGAAAGACCCTCTATCAACTGACCGATTTTGCTGACCAACAATCGGTCAAAGGATTCGACCAGCAGGATCTTATCGGGCGCGTCAGGCCCTATAATGTTAGGGAGGCAGTGCACGACCGCTGGCGGGCCCGCCGCGCGCTGCCTAGATAGGCTGTTGTGATGATGCGGGGATTACTGTGTGGCTGCTGTGCCAATCTGGAATCAATTATTAATACTCCCTAGGTGTCCACATACTGAGATCGCCCTATCGTTATCAAAATGTTCCCCCAACGACACTCATGCGACCGTTGTCGTCAGCAAAAGGTGCGATGCCTTAAAAATCGGGAGTTGCAAGCGGCCGTTGGTGGCGGCGGCGACCATTTTGCCCCTTGCGAGCGATGCGCAAAGGCGAACGTGCCATGTGTGTACAGCTGTATGTTATGTGCCTCCTTGCGCATATTCTCTTGGTAGGCCCGCTAGACTGACCAGGAGAGTCGCAGTAAGGCAGAAAAACAGAGGAGCCTCTCATCATCTAAGAAGGGATGCGAATGCCACGTCGCCCATGAGAAGTATGCAGTCCAGCCAAGATCTCGCCGGCGTGCTCTCAAGGAGCGATGTATCAGGGTCTGTACTCAGCGACATGACGTTTCCGTTGCTGGACATTGCCGAGACGACCATGCCCGGCTTCGACGACGGCGACCGATATGGCTGGAACAACAACCCTAGCCTCTCTTCGATCCCCATGGCACTACCAGTACCAAGTGGACACGCTACATGTAGCGGAGACGGCGACGTCGGGATCCAAGAGGGTTTAGGAGACAGCCCAGCACTTTCCCGAGACGAAAGCGAAGGCACGGTCGACGCCCTGACCGGGCAAGTAATGGCCCTGAGCACCCGGGCCACGCGCGCCACACGCCAACTTGACCGCGCGGGTAGTAGTACGCCCCTAACGGTAAACTCGCCTGTGGTAAATGAAGCGTTCGAGGCCGCAAATGCCCTGGTGCGCATCATCAACAGCATCCCGCTGGCGAACTCCACATCTGCCTCCTCGCAACCCTTGCCCCGCGACGAAAACGAGCCACAGCCGACCACCGACTACGGCCTGGTTTTCCTGGCCCTCGCCTCTCACCAGCACGTCCTAGCCCTCTTCAGGGCGATTAGTGACTCGATCCAGCGGTCCCTAGGGTCCATGGCCCCGGGGAGCGAGCAGCAACAGCAAGCCTTGCACGGCGATGGGGCGTCCTCTGCCCAGTTCGTCATGGTCTTGCAGCTCGTCATGCACCTGATCAACCGTGTAGGGCGGAGCCTCCGAATGGGGAGCCGGAACGCTGCTGGTTCAGGGGCGGATGGCCAAGTCACTGGCATCGCACTCCTCCACCCCCACGAGCTGACATTTGGGCTCGAGGGCGGGGAAGAAAGCGGCGGCTCACAATGTGTTGTCGACCTTGCTCAGGACATGCTCAGGACACTACCCGACGAGCACGTCAATCTCAGGCAGGTCATTCAGAGGCTGCAAACTCGCATGGAGGAAAGACTTTACACTTAGTAAAACGAAATAGACGCAAAAAGAAATAGACGCAAATCGCAGAAATGTCTCTCAAAGCTTCAAGTGCTTCTTCAAAAAGTCGAGCTGCTTGTTAAAAACGCCATCCATGTCCCCAAACATCCAGTCAAAGTGATGCTTCCCAGCAATGACGCAATGCTCCTTGGGCTCCCCCAACATGTCAAACGCCGCCTTTTGCCTCGGCGCGGGGAACACCTGGTCCAGCTCGGGCGTTACCATCATGACGGGCGTGGGGCTGATCTTGGGCAGCAGGTGCAGGATGCTCCAGCCGAGGGCCCGCATGTAGCTCTGGATGGTGACGCGGTTCTCGACGGGCAGGTTCATGTCCTCCATGGCGGAGAAGAAGCCGAGGCCCGACACCTGGCCGAGCGGCATGACGCCGTCCTCGTCGACCAGGGGCAGGTACATGGGCTCCTCGCCGGCGAGCTGGCCGGCGCGGTCCGCCAGGGCGAGCTCGAGGATGGCCTCGCGGCGTCCGGGGTCGCCGGTCACGTCGATCATGGGCGCAACGGACACGACGGCGGCGACCCGCCGGTCCGAGGCCGCCGTCACGAGCATGATGTTGCCGTCGAAACAGAGACCCCAGAGCACAATCATTTCCGGGTCTACCAGAGGGTTCCGGGAAAGCCACGTGACCGAGTCGATGAAGTCCTCAACCCGCCTGTGCATGTCGGTCTGCCGCGCAACTCGGAGGTCAGCTGGTGCCGACATAGCGGGCCTCAACACCTAGAAGCCAGGAAGACTCACATCACATCTGGGCTCACCGTCGCTAGCGCCGATGCCGTATGTGTCAAAGATGAGTGCCGTGAAGCCACGCTTGCGATACCACTCGGCAATTTCGGGCAAGACTACGTCCTTGGGCATGTTGAACTGTATGGTCCATTATCAGGTTGACAGCCTCCTTCACAAGGGTCTAGACATGGAAGCTCACGTACTCCTGCAGAAAGAATGATGCCAGGTCCGCGCTTTTCGGCCGGGTATAGCCAGCCGCGCAATGTGACACCGCTGAGGGTCTTGAAGTCGATGTCTTCGCGGGAATGTGGCGCCATTGGTTGTTGTTCTTGTTGTGTCATCTTGTTGAAAATAGCTGTCTGTTATATGTTCCGAATCAAGCAAGACAGCAAGCAATTAACACACTGGCGGGGGTTCATCCTTTAGTCCGTGGCCGGGTCTATAAGTCCCGTGTGGACCGCCAAGGACAGCAGAACCTCTAGAGTACGCCGAGCTTCATGTTGCCATTGAGCTTGTCTGGGCCTCGGCAGTCGACCCGATCCCCGACCTCGCGAGTCGGCGTCGGGCTTACATCAAATTCAAGTTTCCGACTGGAAATACGGAGATTAGTCGGAAATACTTGCCTAATCAAGACCAGAGACATCGACAGCCTCGCAAAATCCTTCCAACCACCTCGACCGACTTAGCTGTGCAGGCAGCATAGAAACGTGATAACATACCTAGGTAACTTATGTCGAGACTCCCGTATTGCAGCGGAAAGTTATTGCGAAAGATAGAAGAAGGAGAAAACAATTGAACTGAGTTTGTCTTGAGCGCGATCGTGAAGCAAAACACGGTCTTTTCTCCCGTGCTAGTCTCCAGAGGCCTGTCCAACACGGAATCATGTGCCGGCTTAGAGGCCTATCTTTGGCATCAGTATTTGGTGGTCAAAACTCGTGGCGCTTACACCTCAGGTTGGGGCCAGTGGGTCGGTTATCGTCTTGTGTGGGACAGTTGCCCTCAAATTCCATATAGCTAGTAATCAAGAGATTCGCTCGATGGGGAGGTTTTTTCAATCATATTAGCCCGGAATCAGTCCAATACGAATCTCCATAACAAATTTCTTAGAACTAATAGGCATAAACATGCTTGTGAGAGACACTTTGACGCTGTCTACCCAGCAAGTAATGGCACGACCTGCCTCGTGGCCCGCACATTCCCAACGCGCAAATCATTCACATATGTGGGAATCATCGCCAGACCCCCTTCCCGGATCTCCAGAGGGTGATTCCTGATTCCGCCCTCCTGTAACAATTTCTCAACCAGCAGAAACAACTCCGACCCGAATCTTCTGTGCTCCGGTGTGCTCGGGCGCCCGTACGAGCCCGGAAGCTCCACGGGCGTTCCCAAAATAGAGGGAGCCATCAGCCAGTCGGCACGGACATCCCTCCGCGCGTACTTGCTTATAGAAGTAATGGACTCAAGGGCAACATATTTACCGCCGGAAGAGCCAATCGCCTCGTAGCACATCCTCATAGTCGGTGCGTCGGTAACGCAGTCAAAGACAGAGGTTAAGCTGTTGGCGGTGTACTCGCGGATGTCAGCACCGCACGTGGCTGAATTGTAGTCGAAGCAAGCTGCAGCGCCGTAGGACTCGCATAGGGCATTGTTGGCGGGTGAACAGGTGACGATGGGTGTGTAGCCGGCGCTGTGGACAAGAGAGTGAGTGAGGTAGTTCCATGATCCATCTTCCAGGTGCAGCCGAGGACACTGGTCCATGACGGGGCGAGACCTTCAACTCACCTCTTCAAAAGCTGGGTTGCCATGGTTCCCGTGCCCGTTGCACCCCCTGAGACAAGAACAAACGCACTCATGTCTTGATCAGCGGCGTCGGGACGCGGCATGACCAGCTGCAGCCCGGGTGCTTGGAAAAGGGCCAGGCCGGCAGTAGCAATCCCAAGCCCCATCGAGCTTGCCTGCATCAAGGACAAATTGTCGGGAACGTGGCAGCTTAGGTCCTCGGTTGCCAGAGCGTACTCGGCAAAGGCGCCCGCCGTCTTGTCTGAGGGGCTGAGTCCAAAGGTCACGGCGAGGACACGGTCGCCCGCCTTGAACCGCGTCAACCCTTCGCCCACCTCAACGACGATGCCGGCAAAGTCACAGCCGCCCACTGCGCCGGGCGTGTTGGAATAGTCTACAATCTTTGCGTCGTATGGGCTTAAGGCGACCGCATACACACGACACAGCATTGTGCCCGGCTTTGGGACAGGGATGTCGATATCGTCGGCGAGCCGGTAACCGCCAGACTCGCCGCCAACGAGAGCCTTCATTACCGCGCCAGCCTTCATTGTTGACATGAGATGTGTGTTCGCTGGTGGCTGCTGCTGCTGCTGCGAGAGAGACATGTACAAGGAAAAATGACGAATCCACTGGAGACATAGGACCCAGGAGATATGGAGCTATGCTTTAATTCTCCGCGGCCACCTCTTCACTCCGCACTACCGCAGTGTGTGTGCCACTCCAGAGCGTCGGCGGCCCATTGTTGACCCTGACAGCAGCGGTAATGGTATGCCACCGCATTTCAGCTCACTCGATAGCGCATCGGAGGCTGACCGGAGGACTCGGGCAGCCGCCAGTGCTGACATCCCGAGCTGACACTCCCAGTACTAAGTACTAAATACTCGACCCACATCGCCCCGACTCCGAGACGAAAGACGGGACATGCAATCGTCGGAAGCCCGCAGCACCGAAATTTCAGAAGCAGAAGCGCATTGTGGAACTGGGCTGAAGTACCTCCTTGTCCGTCTTTGACATCATCCTGCGCAAAAAAACGGGCGACAACTGGCGACTGCCTGGGGGGCAGAACCGACACAGCTCCGATATGGCTGGACTCGGAAGATTCTCGTATTTCTGAGGTTCAGCTTCCCAGATGCATGCCCGCAGCAGCAGAACTTTCAAAAGGGCGAACATGGGCCGTGAAAGTGATGTACTCTGGGCTTACGGCTCAAATACCTCATAGTTTCCCACCTCGGTCACGTCCGGAAAGCAGAAAGACTGACGACTCCAGAAAGTTAAGCCTAGTGCATTGAGCATCAAAGGCACAGAATTTCTCTTGGCTTCACAATTTCTATTCAAAAGGACCATTTGTTCTCCTATACCGTCTGATTGAATCCAACACAATCTTTATCATGGGTAGCCTGGCCTCCGACATCAGGTTCGTGCACGAGCCTATCGCGATAGTGGGAAGCTCCTGCCGTTTTCCAGGCGGCGCCAATTCCCCCTCAAAGCTTTGGGGGCTCCTCAAGGACCCTTCGGATATTGTGCAAGAAATCCCGCCCAGTCGTTTTGATACCAAGGCATTCTATCACCAAGACAGCCAGCACCATGGAGTAAGACAGCATTGCCCATCCCGAATTGCGAATTTGAGCTCAGGATCTAATTCCCGTACCAACAGAGCACAAATGCAAAGTACGCGTATCTTCTGCAGGATGACCCCCGGGTCTTCGACCGCGACTTCTTTAACATCAGCCCAAAGGAGGCCGAGGCAATGGACCCCCAGCAGCGATGCCTCCTCGAGATCGTTTACGAGGGCCTTGAATCGGCCGGCTACTCAATCCCACAGCTTCGGGGATCATCCACTGGCGTCTTCGTGGGAGCTATGAGCTTCGACTACCAGCTTGTTGCGATGCGTGGCCTCGACAGTCTACCGCAATACCACGCAACTGGCGGTTCCATGGCAATCCTGGCCAACCGTGTGTCATACTTTTATGACTGGAAAGGCGCATCGGTTGCGTGCGATACAGCCTGTTCGTCGTCGCTCGTGGCCCTGCACCAGGCAGTCCTTTCGCTGCGAAACGGAGAAGTAGACATGGCCGTTACAGCAGGGGCGAATCTCATCCTCGGACCTGAGCCATTCATCGCTTATTCAAAAGTATGTCATGCCATCACATCACCAAGTGGTTGCTGTCAAGCTGACAGGCGACACGCAAGCTAAACATGCTGTCTCCCAATGGGCGATCTTACATGTGGGATTCTTCTGCCGATGGATATACACGAGGCGAGGGGTTCGCTGCCATCATTCTCAAGACCCTTAGCCAAGCTCTCGGTGATGGTGACCACATCGAGTGTATTATCCGCGAAACCGCTGTGAACTCAGACGGCCGGACGCCAGGTTGATCTGCCATGCCCTTCCTGTTGCTCCCTGTGCTGACCGTAACGTAGGTATCACAATGCCGAGCGCAGGGGCGCAAGCTCAACTTATCCGAGACACATACGCGAGGTGCGGGCTGGACCCAACGAGCGCACGCGATCGCCCACAATACTTTGAGGCTCATGGTACCGGCACGCCGGCAGGTGACCGTAATTGAATACTGCACATGACCCATCACCTGCTGGGACGCTGACGTACGCTAGCTATCGAGGCGCGGGCCATACACAACGCTTTCTTTCCCGGCGATCCAGACCAGAATGATGGCCAGCTCTTGGTTGGTTCGATCAAAACCGTTCTTGGTCATACCGAGGGCACTGCGGGACTCGCTGGCGTGCTCAAGGCTTCGTTGGCAGTTCAGCACGGCCAAATTCCGGGCAACCTCCATTTTCGGGAGCTGAACCCCAAGATTCGACCATTCTACAACCAGCTTCGCATCCCGACGGCGTTGACCCCCTGGCCCGCTGTTCCCAAAGGCCAGCCGCGCCGTGTGAGTGTAAACAGTTTCGGCTTTGGCGGGACCAATGCCCACGCCATCATCGAGAGCTGGGATAGGGCCTACGAGGGCTATGCGTCGAAATCGCGTCCAGGTGGACTCTTCGTGCTGTCTGCCAACTCGGCTCAGGCCTTGGCCGCAAAGGCTGCAGCGCTGGCCAGCTACCTACGAGAGCATCCTGACACGGACCTTGGTCGACTTGCCCGCACCCTGTTCCAGAGGGCCGACTTCCTGTTCCGGGCCGCCTTTTCAGCCACGTCTGCCGCGCAGCTTGCCGACAAGCTTGAAGCAGGCACGGAAGCGCTCAAAAAGACCCCGCGCATCGCAGCCATTCCCGATTCCCTACCGCCCCGGATCCTCGGTGTCTTTACCGGGCAAGGTGCGCAGTGGGCCACCATGGGCAGGGAGCTCTACCAAGCATCGGCCGTGTTCCGCACGACCGTGGACCGGCTGCAGCGCAGTCTCGATTCGCTTCCTGAGGGCGATCGTCCTGACTGGTCCCTGATCGACGAGCTCTCTGCGCCCAAGGAGACCTCCCACGTCGGCATAGCCGCCATCTCGCAGCCTCTCTGCACTGCTCTCCAAGTCGCTCTGGTGGACGTCCTCCGCGCGGCCGGTGTTGAATTTGCTGCCGTTGTTGGACACTCGTCTGGAGAAATTGGCGCTGCCTATGCTGCGGGATACCTGGATGCCCGGGACGCTATTCGTGTCGCTTATTACAGAGGATTTCATTCTCCTCTGGCGCAGGGGCCTGGCGGAAAGCGCGGCAAGATGATGGCTGTTGGCATGAGTTTGGAACAGGCATCAGCATTCTGCAACGAGTTCGGTGCGGCACTCAAGGTGGCCGCTAGCAACTCTCCGACGAGCTGCACGCTGGCGGGAGATGCCGATATTGTCGACGAGGCCAAGGAGCGGCTGGACCGAAACAACACCTTTGCCCGCGTACTGGCGGTCGACACGGCATATCATTCTCATCACATGCAGCCATGCGCCGCACCCTACCTCGAGTCGCTACGCAAGTGTGGGGTCAAAGCTCTGAAGTGCCCGAGAAAGTGCGTGTGGTACTCGAGTGTTTGGGGTGCGAATGGCCGCAGTCGCTCGTTCAACGACGACCATGGCATCGAGCTGCTCGAGGGACAGTACTGGGTCGATAACCTGACCAGCACGGTGCAGTTCTCTCAGGCACTAAACAGAGCGGTGTCTGAAGAATCCTACATCTTGGACCTCGCGCTCGAGATCGGACCGCACCCGGCTCTCAAGGGACCAAGCTCCGAGGTGATCAAGTCGTTGACCGGTGTGGTTGTTCCGTATTGTGGTATCCTCAAACGTGGAGAGGGTGCGGTCGAGGCCTTTGCCGACGGTTTAGGACTTATGTGGACGTCCTTCCCGTCGCTGCGCCCTATGATCACCTTTGACGGCATGCACCGGGCCTTCCCACAAGCCAGCCTGAAGACTCCCGTCATTCTCAAGGGCCTGCCGACTTATCCCTGGGATCATGATAGCCTTATCTGGCGTGAGTCGAGGGCATCTCGCATCTTCCGCACCCAGAGCCAGCCTCGTCACGAGCTTCTCGGTCTTCCTGTCACGCTCGGCGAACACGGCATGCGCGAGGTTCACTGGCGCCAGGTCATCAGGCTAAGCGAGCTCCCATGGGTGAGCGGCCATGCTATCCAGGGCGAGGTTCTTTTTCCGGCGACAGGCTACCTGACGATGGCGTACGACGCCGCCGTGCGCCTCATCGACGACCAGCAGGCACTGCATCTTGTCGAGCTGCACGACATTGAGATGGTGCGCGCTATGGGCTTGCAGGAAGATTCCCTGGGTCTTGAAGTTCTCTTCACCATACGCGTTACGAGCCAGTCCGACAGCTGCCTTGCCGCCGAGGTGGCCTGTTACAGCGGCGACGTCAACGTGACCAAGCTGGACGGCCCTGTGACTGGGCTCACGACCCATTTCAGCGGAGGCGTGCGGCTTTGGCTCGGCCCGCCCCAGAACAACGCCCTGCCAACCCGGGCGAAGCCTCTGCTGCCCATGAACACTTTGGACATGGAGCAATTCTATTTATATCTGTCCAAAGTGGGCTACAACTACTCCGAGCCTTTCAGAGCTAGCTCGGTGGACCGCCACCTCAACCAGGCCGTGGTAACCGTCCCAGTCCCTCCGGAACCCACTTCAATGCGTGCTTCTATGCACCCTGCAGTCCTCGATACTGCCATTCAAGGCCTCTTGGCCGGGTTTTCATTTCCAGAAGACGGCCGACTCGGGACGGTATATCTGCCCACGGGCATTGATTGCGTCCGTATCAACATGGCACCCGCCTCTCCCGGTGTCCTTATGGCAGATAGCTTTCTGACTTCGGCGGATGCAAAGTCACTCACAGGCGACGTAGATCTTTTCAACGCAAGGGATGCGACCGTCTATGTCCAAATGCGTGGAGTCCACTGGACCGCCCTGAACCAGGGTGGGGACCGCTGGCTCTATGCAGCCGAGACGTGGGCGCGGGATGCGGCTCACGGGATCGAGCCCAGGCTCATGACCGATCTTTCTCCAGAGACTGAGGTGCTACGCACGCTTCTGGTGCGCACGGCCCATTTCTACCTGCGGAGGCTTCGAGACCAGATCAAGCCCTCCGAGCTGTTATTGATGGGTAAACATCGGCGGCACATGATGAAGTGGGTCAGGGAGCATCTGTTTCCCCAGATCGAAGCAGGCAAGCACCCCGATATTCAAGCAGAGTGGTCAAACGACACATTTGAGGACGTGCAGCAATGGAGCGCCAGCTACTTGGCATCGGGGAACAACGATATGCATCTACTACATGCCGTGGGGGGAAACTTGGCAGCCATTGCTCGCGGAACTATGCCTGCCCTCCAGGTGCTTATGAAGGACGGCATGCTCGACCGCTTGTATGTGGAAGGAGTCGGGTTTGCTGACGGCAACCTTGATCTCAAGCCCTTGGTCAAGCAGCTCGCGCACCGATACCCGCGCATGAAGGTGCTCGAAGTTGGAGCTGGAACGGGCGGCACCACTCGAGCCGTGCTCTCGGCTTTGGGCGACCAATACACATCATACACATACACTGACGTCTCGGCCGGCTTTTTTGAGCCTGCAAAGACAAAGTTCAGCCAGCATGCCGGCAAGCTGTCGTTCAAGATGCTGAACGTCGAAAAAGACCCGGTGGACCAAGGATTCGGCGAGGGGTCGTTCGATATGGTCGTTGCCTCGAACTGCCTACACGCGACTCGAAGCCTGCAGGATACCCTCCGCCACTGTCGCCGCCTGCTTCGACCCGGCGGGTACCTGGTGCTGCTGGAGATCACGCGCGACCATCTTCCCATACAGCTCATCATGGGCACGCTTCCTGGGTGGTTCCTGGGCGCCGATGAAGGGCGAGTCTGGGCACCCACAATCAGCATCGACGAGTGGGACGCGTTGCTGAGGGCAACCGGGTTTTCAGGAGTCGACACAAGCTCAACGCCTTCCTTCTGTTCCGTCATCATGTCCCAGGCAACCGACGAGACCGTCCAAGTGCTTGTTGAGCCGCTTTCTGTCGCTTCGCGGCAGGCAGTGCCGCCACTCGGCCAAGTCCTGGTCGTCGGCGGTTCCGAACTTGTATCCAGGTCGCAGGCACTCCTCGCTTCTGCCGGGGCTGTCATCCGGCGTGATCTCGAGGGCATTGAGGTTCCCAGCGGTGCAGCCGTGCTCTGCCTTTGCGACCTGGACAGTCCGGTCTTCGGCGACATGACCCAGGCGAGATTCCAAGCTGTGCAGACCGTCTTCGGCAACGCCAGTGTTGTTCTGTGGGTGACTTCAGGGGCGACTTCGGGCAAGCACCCCTTGGCCAACGTGACCGCGGGGTTAGGACGCACGCTGCTGGCTGAACGTAGTGACCTGAGGCTTCAGTTTCTCGACGTCGACGTACCTGCATCGCTTGAACCATCTATGCTGGCAACTCTTCTCCTCCGACTCACCTGGATGAATCAGTCCAATTCGGACGAGATTCTCTGGACTCACGAGCCCCAGCTGGCATTGAGGGACGGCGCCCTCTACATACCCAGGGTCCTGGCTCTAGATACCATTAATCGTCGGTCCACCGCGAGGAACCGACGAGTCACCCAGTTGACCAGCCTTGGGCTTCCAGATACAGCCGTGGAGGTCACGGAACGACACGGAGCACTGGAACTGCTGGATCACCATGTCGGCAGTGCCAAAGCAGGCGAGTTGCGCGTGCAGGTCACAGCATCATCCCTTTGCGCCCTGGTCTGCGACGGATCCATGATGCCTGCATATTCGAGGCCTGTTTATCTGTGGATTGGCCGCGAGATGGCATCGGGGCACAAACTCGTCGGCCTTTCGCGCGCAAACAGCTCCATCGTCACGGTTGCCGAGGATCGGGTCTTGCATCGCTGGTGCACCGCCACGACCGTCGAAGAAGACTCAGACGCCGCACAACTCCACCGTCTCATGGCACGGGCACTGGCGAAGTATCTCCTTCGCGACTTGAAGGGGCCCGTCTGGGTTCACGGCGCCCCGAATGATCTCAGCCAGGCAATTGCCCGTGTTGCTGACGAGCAGGGTCTCGCCGTGTTCCGGACGACCTCGGATATGGCGAGCGCTCGCGACCAGGGTTTCATCCATCCCTACATCAGCGAGCGAGATCTGCAGTCACTGCGCCCGAGAGACGTGGAGACGTTCATCAACTTGAAGCACTCGCAGAACAAGGGTCTGTCGGTACTGATGCGTGCTTCCTTGCCGCGTTCCACAGTCGTCACCGACCTCGAGGATCTGACCATTGGGTTGAGCCGCGGGGAACTGTGCAAGCTGGCCAAACAGCACTTTGACGACGACATTAAGAACTCGGACCACCTGGACCAGATCCTGCCCATCGGCAACGTATCAACAGAGACAGCCAAAGGGCTGGGCCCTGCGGCGGTGATTGACTGGTGCACTGCCGACAAAGTCACTACCGTGGTCCGTCCTGTCGAGTACAACGGGCTGTTCGCCGTTAACAAGACATATCTCCTTTTCGGCATCACGGGAGATGTAGGCATTTCCATTGCTCGGTGGATGGTGGATCACGGAGCTCGAAACGTCGTCCTGGCCAGCCGGAACCCCAGCGTGCCGGCCGGCGTTGTCGACTTCATGTCGCAAAAGGGAGCCGTTCTGCGTGCCATGACGGTTGACATTACGAGCAGAGAAGCCTTGAGAGCCGCCTATGCCGAAATCAAGTCCTGTATGCCGCCTGTTGGGGGTGTCATCAACGGTGCCATGGTGCTTCGGGACCGCCTCTTCTTCGACATGTCCTGGGCCGACTTTGAGGCCGTGCTGGCGCCCAAGGTTGCGGGAACTCAGAATCTTGACGAGCTCTTTCGTGAACATGACGAGGCGCTGGACTTCTTCATCGTCCTTTCGTCGGCGACGTCGCTGGTCGGGATTATCGGCCAATCCGCCTACAGTGCCGCAAACCACTTCGTGGCCAGCCTCGTGCGGCAGCGGCGTGGGCGTGGCCTGCCGGGTTCCGTCGTCCTCATCGGGTTCCTGACAGGGCTGGGCTACATCTTCCGTCGTTCAGACAAGGAGCATCTCGCTACGATTGAGAAGTCTCTCCTGCCACGGTTGAATAGACAAGCCGAGACGGATCTGCACGAGATGTTGGCCGAGGCCATCGTGTGCGGACGACCCGACTCAGACCAGCCAGCCGAGCTCATTACTGGCATAAGGACGTCCTTCCAGGAGGCGTGGCACCAAGACCCGCGGCTGTCGTGCTATCTCGTCCAAGAAGGTGTGCAAGAGAGCACCGGCCCGGAGGAAGTCAACGGAAACATCAGGGTTGAGGCTCAGCTGGCCGCAATTGAGGAGCCAAAGGAAGGTCTGGCAGTCTTGGAGAAGTGCTTTTCGCAGGCCCTGGGCAACATGCTCCAGCTTGACCCGGCCCAGATAGCCGGCGACGTGCCCGCGGCTTACCTTGGAGTTGACTCCCTCGTGTCGGTTCGGATTCGCGAGTGGTTCCTGAAAGAGCTGGGCGTCGAGGTGCCCCTCTTGAAAATCATGTCGACGAACCACACTCTATCGCGACTCTGCGAGGACGCTCTGGCAGGCTGGCGAAAGCTTCAGACAGGGTCCGAGACGGCGGCTCCCGGCACGGCTCGTCAGGAGCCAGAGATGGACTGGGCGAAGGAGGTGGCCGGGCTTATCGACGGGATCCCTGCGCTCATCCCGCCAGGCGCCGACTCGGTCAAGGATGCGCCTCGGAGCAGCGCACGCCGCGTCGTCCTCACGGGGTGTACCGGCTTCTTGGGCACGCACATGCTACGCAACCTGGTCGCAGATGCCGACGTTACTGAGCTGCACTGTCTTTGCATTCGCTCACGGCACGTCCGCGTCCGGGACGCCAAGATTCGCGAGTACAAAGGCGACCTGGTCAAGCCCCTTCTGGGGCTTTCCACCGACGAATTCACCCGCCTCAGCCAGACAGCCGACCTGATCATCCACCTGGGCGCCGAGGTCAACCATCTCAAGTCGTACGACGCCGTGCGCACCGCCAATGTCGTCTCGACGCAGATCCTCCTCGCCATGGCCACGCCGCGCCGCGTCCCCGTCCACTTCGTCTCGTCGTCGTCGGTCGCCATGCTCCAGAAGGGGACCCATGAGCTGGCCGAGATACCGGCGTCACGCATTTCCCCCCCAGCCGATGCCGAGTCGCTGATGAGGAACGCCATCGGCTACGCCGCCAGCAAGTGGGTCAGCGAGGTGCTGCTCGAGCGCGCGGCGCCGCCGGCGGTCGTGCACCGCTTCCCCAACATCATGGGGCCCGACGCGCCCGACGAGATCCCGCTGGTCGCGCTGGACCGCTTCTGCACGAGGATGCGGGCCGTGCCGGCACTAGACCCGCAGCAGTGGGTAGGGCAGCTCGATATCATTGATGTTGATGACGTGGTACCTGAGTTTATAGCAAACGCATATGGCCACGATCCCCGGGAGCCTTTTTCCGTGCACAACTACTGCAGCACTAACAGGTACTGGCTGTCGGACCTTGCGGGCATGTACAAGGAGAAGCTCGGCGGCAACATTGAGGTCTTGCCAACGGCGGAGTGGATGCGGAGGGCAACGGCCATGGGGATGCCGAGGGGTGTGGAGGCCACGTTTACTGGCCATGATGAAGTATTTGTGTCGCCTGTGTTGCGGAAGGGGCTCAGGTAATGCTTCTTGACTATGGCATGGATGCCAATTGGGTGGTGACTTAGGCGCTAAGTGACTTTAGAGTACTGTAACAAGTGCCCCCTCTTTAGAACAAAACAGTGCCCCTGCCTTTAGAACAAAAACTATTGTCATTTCAACAATCTATGAAAAAATGTCAATTTTCTCTGCAGTGAGTGTTCTGCTGGTATGATCTAAATAATCACTACAGTCACAGGACACAGGTCGGATGGTCTCACTAAAACCTCAGATGGTCTTACACTAATTCTTTAAAATAGAGTTTTCCAAGGAGCTAACTAGGCTGGGTGCGCGGGTTTTAGATTTCATATATAACATTAGTGCCCGCGAAAGGAACGCGAAAGATAGATTACAAAGTTCAGTTTTGCGATGTATTATTCGTAAGGGTTAGGGTTAATATTATGATTTAATGTAATTTATAATCACATGACTTAGCCCTAAAAAATGATGCCCTAATGTCCCAATTTGGCCTAGTGCACATAGAGTTAGTAATAACCCGACCTGCGGGTCGGGTCAGGTTTTTACAGGGTTATAGGTGGGCTTTTTGAACCTGACCCGACCCTACACCCAGCCTAGAGCTAACAAGCAAGATACTAAACTTGAGATTGTGTAATTCATTAATAATTCATTACAAATCTATTAAGAATCTATTTGTAACTGATTAGTGATTAGAGATTAGTGTTAAGAAGTTAGGTGATTAAAATTAGAAGATTTGAGTTAGCAATATGAAATATATTAAGAATGCATCTCAGATACATTAAAGTGTTTAAGTGTGAGAGATTAAGTTAAGACTAATATATTGTGAATTAATTAATAATATATTTAAAAAAATTGAATCTCAATTAATCTTAAGGTGTTTCAGAAGATCAGATAATCTTTTGATAAACTTTATTAAGATTATCTGACATTTTAGTGAGATCATTTAACATGTGTAGTTCTACAGTCAGTAAAGAACTTTTGCAAAGTGTAAATTTTTATTTGCACTTCTGACATAAATTTAGCTCAGATTTGAAGTGTTAATTGTTTATATAAAGTGAAAATGACTAACATTTTGACTCTTGTTTTGTCTGCAGTTTATACTTTTTACACTTCATTTACAGTTAATGAACTCTGAACTGATTACTTTTGAAAGATAATTACATGCTAGTATTGTAAATTCTGAAGTGCAAAAAATTATTTGCACTTTGCAAAAGTTCTCTAGTATATGTAGAAAGTAAGGCTGGGTCCGCGGGTAGCCTTTAGGCCTATCGGGTCAGGGTCGGGTCCGGGTCTCGGGTCGGGTCGGGCGAACTTTTTTCCACGGGGGTCGGGTGCGGGTTAACCCGACCCTACCCGCGCAGGGTCGCGGGTTTTATGCGGGCTGACTAATGTAATATATATAATATATATATATGCTTACTAAGCACATATATTTCAGCCCATATGCTTAGTAAGCGCCTATATATAGGGTTCTAACATGTGTTTCTAACGCGAATTATCGGGATTTCGTAATTTATTCAGTATTATAATATTGCGACCGTGTAATTTATCCATTTATGGCTAGTTGGGTGTAATTTATCATGACTAAGGTCTTAATATGCTTACGCATTTTTCGGTAATTTATTTTATAAATTACACCTTATATGGCTAGATTTATGACACCTTACCTGATTTGGCTGACACCTTACCCCGAATGGCTAGGTAGTCTCACCGCGCGCGGTTACCCGCGCAGGTTATGGGTAGGGTGTCTGGCTAAATAGTCTCTAAGCGAGGTGTGCATGGGGAGAACAGCGAGGTTGGGGACGTTAAGCGAAAAGCAAGAAAAGAAGCGAGTTCCGTAACAAAAGGAGTGTTCTGCTAGAGCCTAGCATTGTTATCTTCCCTTCTAATAACTGTGATGTTAGGTGTGATAACATCACAAAAACAACTTCGATTCTTGGCCATCTTTGTAGCTACGCTTCGTAGCGCTGTACATTTTGGCCCAATCGATGCTCGTCCCCGCGTAATATTCGCTAATAAGGTCTGCCGCGCTGTCCTTCAAATCTCTCGCTGCTACTCAGCTATCATCCTTAGGATCATAGCCTTTCCAGCGACCGAAAGGATCCTTTTCCTGTGGTGGCTTAAACAGTTGTTGAGATTCTCTTCCACTTGCTGAGCAAGCTTAATGGGAAGGAGATGCCCACGGCCCCGATAGTAACTGCGAAAGCAACCTTAATACCCGCCATGTACGCAACAAGGATACCGTCCAGCTCGTCTACCGAAAATATGTTGCGCAGCTCAGTGGCGCCGGCAGCCACGACTAGGGCCGGATTGACGCTCGGCGCGGTGCTCGGAAGCTTGTTCAAGAGCTGGTTGACGAAGCCGGCTTGCGCGGCTCCGATGAGAGATGCGCCGCCGATAGTTTGGAAGACTGCGGACGAGGGATACAATTAGCTTGAGATAGGGGATAAAGAGGATTGACGAGATCGTAGGACAATGCAGATGAGGACTCACATAGAATAATCGCCGTCACAGAAGACAAGTCACTCGGGTCAGCAGTACCCTGGCACACGATGATTGGGACTTGGAACGCCACCCCGTATCCAAAGCCGGCAAGGATCTGATACCCAATCCATTTGCCTGTTCCGGTCCCAATGTCGAGAGTATACAGTAAACCGGCGGCGATCGTCGCGAGCACAGAGCCGACTGGCAAGATAGGGGTTGCAATACCCGTCTGCGAGATGAAGCCGCCTGAGGCAACGGTGGCAATGGTGAACGCGATGATGAGTGGCAAGTTGCGCACGCCTGAGTCAGTCGGACTGACGTTGTCGATGCTCTGGAAATAAATGGGCAGATAATATAGCGGGATGAAATACGAACCAGCGAAGAAGGCCCCATATACGCCGTTGACCCAGACGTTCCTCTCGCGCATAAGGCGTGATGTCAGCATGGCGCGTTCACCTTGCACTGATTCCAGAATTCCAAAGGCAATGAGCATGAGAACACAGCCGACAAGTAAGCCGATGACGGTGCTGGATTTCCACGGCTTCGTTTCACCACCGAACTGAAGAGCCAGAATGAAGGAGATGACGGCACCCATGATGAGCGCGGTGCCTAGGGGGTCCATTTGTAGAAGCTTCTCCTGGAGTGTAGCCTTGGCCGGATTGGCGGCCGGAGGGGTCCGGAAGAAGAGGAGGATGATAGAGGCGGCCAGACCACCGATTGGGAGATTGATATAGAAGCACCTAAAGTCGTCGGGTCAGGCCAAGTCGGGTCATATCAGAAGTTCATGAGTGGAAATAGTCTCTATTTGCAAGAAAGACAAACGAGCACAAGATTCTTGACTTACCACCGCCAGGATACCTTATCTGCAAACGCCCCGCCGATGAGTGGTCCAATGACAGCGGCGAGGCCATATGAGGCGCCGATAACCCCGGTTAACATGGCTCTCTTCTTGGGCTCAGCAGCAAAGGCAATAATCGTGTACGCTCCGGACCCAACACCCGCGGCGCCGAGACCAGCGATGGCACGTCCAACAATGAGGGCCGGTGAGTTCGGGGCAACACCGCAGATCAAACTCCCAAGTTCAAAGATGAAAATGGCTATCAGGAAGCCGAATTTGAGGGGGAAATATTTGTACACTTTGCCCCACATTGACTGGAAACCTCCGAGCGTCATGAAGAAAGCTGAACCGTACCATGAGATATCGTCGATGCTATTAAATTCGTCAGTAATCTTTGGGATGGCGGTTGCAACGATGGTCTGAATCGAGAATCAGCATGTCGTCGTGTGTTTGGCAGGACACGACCGCGCGAGAACTTCGAGCGGTAAACTCACCTGATCCAGAGAAAAGAGAAAGACACTGAGTACGAGCGCAACCACGATGAATGCTAGCTTGACACCAGATGGGTAGTCCGCGGAATCCTGCGGCGCAGATGCTGCGACCGCAGCTTCTTCATCGGTAGGAGTACCACCGTCTTCGGCAAGTACTTCCTTCTTCTCTGTCTCCGCCTTGACAGTCAAAGATGTCCTAGTGGGCTGATCGTTAAACTCGACGTTCTGCTTGTCCTTTTCAGGCTCGAGATGAGGTGTTGCTTCTCGGCTCGCCTCAGGCTTGTCGGCCTCCGGCAAGGGAGTTGTTGATGGAGACATTGTGGCTGTCGTATAGCTCTATCCCTTCGGCTTGAGATGAGACTCCGTCTGCTTGGGGAACGCGACCTCGATGCGATTAGTGTGCCTTGTTTTGTAAGGATGAGCACCAAAAAGGCTTGTCTGGTAAATAGCGGCTTCCGTCAACATGACTAGGGAGTGTGGCCATTAGGACTTATATCACATCTCAGTTCAATAAGCCAAGGGCACTCTGGGGTTAAGCTCGGGTTTTGCGCCGTAAGTCCGTAAGTCCGTTATCGCCATACATCAGCAGGATCAGTTCAATAAGCCCAGGGCACTCTGGGGTTAAGCTCGGGTTTTGCGCCGTAAGTCCGTAAGTCCATTATCACCATATGTTAGCAGGATGAGGTTAGCGTTTCGGTCTGCATAACACGTTATGTATGTACATGTATTATGCATGTATCATACTGTATTTGTCAATAGAGAATGTACCTGTATTTACATACATACAGTATTTCAGAATCAAGATTGTTAGCACTGGTACAAGTCCATGTTGCAGCCCCTTACCTCAAAGACAATGAAGGGAGATTGAGGGACTCAAGGCGCGCATTAAAGAGCTTGAGGAGAAGCGCAGGGATGAGACCAATGGCTTGTCACTACCGAGTCCTCCCTCCTCTTCTTCCAGCGCCTCCCTGTCATCGAACCTGAACCTGATGGCAGAGCATAAAAGGAAGAAAAGGCGGTGGGAAGGCGCTTACACGACCGATGCACACGCCCACCAACGGCAGCTCTTTGGGCCCTCGTCTTCATCTTACTTCCTCAGCAGGCTGAGCTCTTCTGTTGGCACGGCTTTACAGTTGCCCCACCTTGACCACCATGTGCAGCCAAAGGCGGCAAGCATGTTTTTCTCCAGTCCTACGAGCCCGAGAACGAATGGCTCCGAAGCATCTCCGCTGGCAAAAGAGGATCACATGGCCGGCGAATATCTATCCCGTGCTCAGGAGTATTATTTTCTCGGATTGTTTTGGCAGACTTATCACTGTACAATTCCTATCGTCGATGAGCCCACGTTCAGGGAGCATTACGACTCACTGTGGATGACGAGCTCGCCCGATCAATTATCCCGCAAACCTTCACCTCTCGTCGACATCGTCTTGGCCCTGTGTATGCAGTACGGCACCGCTTTCGTACCACGAAACGACACAGACCAAGCCTCTAATGCAGGTGTCTACATCAATGATTCGAGTATCGCAGGGCGCCGATTTTATCGCAGATGCCAAATGCTTCTATCCTGCAAATCGGAATCGCCTTCAATTCAAACTCTGCAATGTCATTTCTTCTCCGTCGTCTATCTTCGTAACGCCTCTTTCCTAAACATGGCTCACAGTACCTTAGCTGTGGCTATCCGGACAGCTTTCCTCCTTGGCCTCGACCAGGAGCCCGCTGATACTCTTCCGTGGGCGCAAAAAGAACTATGTCGACGTTTGTGGTGGATGGTTTTTTCTTTGGAAAGCAAAGCTTGCATGGCGCTTGGACGGGAATGGCAAGTGCACTTGCAGCTTACCAGTCGATGACACAGATCTGGTGCTACTATCTGGCTTGAATTTCGCCTCCCCGAGCGAGGAAATCACATGGCTGAGCTATCATGTTCAATATGTTAAACTCATCCTGGCCGCTCACGCAGTCCATGTCGCCTTCTACAACAAGTGTGCGGATGTACTGACTGCAAACGACGGGAAAAGCTTCTATTCTGACGCCCAGTCTCTCAAAATCATTGCACGTTATCTTTCACAAAGTCTGCAATGTATTCAAAGCTGGCTCAGAAATGTTCCCGATGCGCTGAAGGCGAGAAGAAAAGGCGACGGGGAATCATTCTCCACAGATAGATCTCCACTAGAGATCGACGCATTTGCTCCTTTATGGCTTCAACGGCAACGACTCTTGCTGGAGCTATTGTACCACAACCTGGTCATGTGCCTATACCGGCCATTCATATACTCTCTCCCACTCCGAGCTCCTGCACACCTTTAGCCGATGGCAACGCCATCTCGTGCCTTAACCACGCCATGGCCACCACCTATATCGTTCACCAGGTTCTCGTGGGGACAGATATACTCAACGGTTGGTACGAAGCGTACCAATTTCAATGGAATGCCACCCTTTCCATGATCGGCTTCAGTTTTGCTTATCCTGTCTGTCCTCCGGCACCCTCAGCCCGCAAGACCATCAACAGCGCCATAGCCGTCTTTGATATTCTCGGCAACAATTTCGCCGTTGCCGCCAGCGCCGCAGACGTGACGCGCGACCTTGCCGCAAAAGCCAATACCTTCATTGATCGTTTTCGAACAAGACTTAGCTCATCGCCGCGACCGCCAGCCCCTCCCTCCTCCAGGTCTAGTAGCCTGCAGAGCCACAACAGTTCAAATCATATATCATCTTACAACAACTCAAATCAGAGGAAATCGGACCCACCCGTCTCAAACCACAACAGCCCAGATCACAATCTTCTTAATCCTTCCATGCAAACCTCTTCCAATTCCAACCGCCTAAAGGACAGCAATTCAAATCATGATAACTCCACCCACAGTGATTCCAACCACAACAATCTCATACACAATTACTCCAACGACAACAATTTCAGCCAATATCCCCGGGACCACATCCACTCCACCAACTACGACGAGAATCTCTACCTCCCAAGCATCCCTAACACCGACAACCCAGACCTTGTGCCCCAACCGGACCTCGACGAGCGTTCTGCGGTGACGTCGGACGGTTTCTCGGCCGCCATAGGCTTAAGGTTCCCCCTCGACTCCTTCCGCACCTTTGAGTCTCTCTGGTCAGGTGGTCATGTCAACGGCATCGGCACTGATACCTGGGAGGATTTTGTTCATGGTTGAGGCGCCGTTTCCTTCTGGTGGCATGTTTGCAGGTACTGTCCCGGATCTTGCCAATAGTTTGGCTAGAGGAGTATGCTTTACGACTTGGTCAGATAGATTTCAAGCCCAAGGAAGAGAGGAATTCTGGCGTTTGGAGGATCACTAGATTACTGACATGTTTTGGGGATACAGAGCTTCGAGGCTTCATTAAGAGTGTTTGACATTCCGGGGAGTATCAAGCTCCGACGCTTGACGGTGCACGGAGCTCTGGCGCTGGAAAGGAACATTTGTATCAGGTTCTAGAACAAGGCCATGAAGTCCATCCGCGTGCGGTCATGACAATCATTGTAGGCAGCATAACACTTTTACTCTCATCAGGCGTGCTGATCGGACCGGGCTAATAGGCTTAGAAGTCGCCTCATTAGAACTTTGCCATTTTTATTCTGCATATCCGCGGTTCGATGGATGTGGGCTGTCCTTACAATCTTCTCTAACGATTACTGCCATTGTGGCTGTGAGATTCATACAGAAGTCCTTTGCGCATCGCAATCTACCTAGGTAGTCACTGGCAGTTACATCCCGTGTACGGACTGCAGCAAGTGATGTGGTGCAGTGGAATTTAGAAGTAAACAAAGCTTATAAATCTGATGTTTGATGACAAAAGAAACATTCTATCTGAGCCATCCTATATTTATCAAATCTACATTATCCTATCCAAGCTTCTCCTTCACCATTCCACCCAACTACCGCCCACTGCCCACTGCCACCTTCTCTGGCCAGGCTACTTCCCCTTCTCTAATTTCTCGACGAACCAACCCCGCAGATGCAAGACCATCAGATGTGACCACATCAGCATCGGCGGGACCTTGACGCCCAAAGCCTGCTGTAGCAGGCGCCTCAACCCCACCGTCATCACAGAATCCATGCCCAGATCCAACAGAGCGGCGCGAGGATCCACTTCATCGATAGACGCAAGCTGCAAGACTTTGACGACGCACTCGCGAATCTTGGTGTTGAGGTAGTCTGCGAGGGCAGGGCCGGATGTCGGGATCTGGCCGCCAGCGGCAGTACCACTGTTGCCGTCTGTGCTGGATGATTCGGTAGCCACGGCGGGGCGGCGGACAGCTATATCTGCCAGAATCGGCACCGGCAGCGGTTCATCGTGGTCAAAGGTCAAGCTGCGGAGCACAACGGCGTGGTCGATGTCATGTTTGGCGATATGGGTCCATGCGCGAAAGGCCTCGTCTCGTGTGACGTCGGTGATACCTTTGGATTCAAGCTCGGCGTTGATGAAGTCAGTGCTGGCCGCCATGCCCAAGCCGCGCCAGCTAGTCCACTGGATAGCGACACAGTTGTCTCCCTGATTGCGGCGGTGGGTCGCGAGGGTGTCGAGGAAGGCGTTTCCGCTGGCGTAGGAGCCCTGACCGGGAAAGCCAAAGAGCTGACCGCATGAGCTGAAAAGGACGAAGAAGTCGAGAGAGTGTGTGGGAAAGAGGCGGTGCAGAGCTAGACTGCCTGTCATCTTAGGAGCGAGAACTCGGTGGAATGATTCACGGTCGGAGTATAAGATCAGTTGGTCTTCAAGGACCCCGGCGGCATGCACAACACCGAGTACTTGGGGTAGCGCTAAGCGGTCAAGTGCCGCCTGCAATTTCTCCTCAGATCCCTCGACCCCGAGATCGACAGGAACGACGTGCACCGTGGCTCCTAGGCTTTCGAGGTGCCTAATGGCCTGGACGACTTCAGCTAGTGCACCGCTGGAGCGGTCCCACTCGTTGCGGGGCGGTAAGGCTCGGCGTGAGATGAGCACGATTCTTCTTGCATTCTTCTCGACCAAGAAATTCGCAATTTCCAAACCAAGAGCGCCCAGACCACCCGTAATTACGTACGTCCCTTCAGGTCGAGGAAAGAGATTCTTGTGACCGTCAAGGGAAAGTGGCTTTTCGCGAGGAAGAGGTCGAAGTCGGGCCTTTCTTGCCACACCATCACTGACTCTGACGACATCGGCGCCTTGGATGTACTTTATTGCTTGAAGCGGCACTGTGGAGTCTTCCGAGTCGATCAAGGCACCCCAGATATCGGATTGTGCGGAAGCGATGATTCGGCCTAGACCAAGCAGAGGAGCATGTGCAAGCGCTGTGGAATGCTCGCCTTTGAAGACACTTCCGGTGATAACAAACACTTTGATAGGAGCCGAAAGACCAGTGGCGTATTTGATGATGTCGAGAAGCTCCGCACAATATTTCTCCGCCGCTTCTGGCACATTGTTGAATGACTCAATAGGCTCAGGAATGTATATGATGGTTCTGGCACTCGTATTTGCGATCGGAACGGCAGCCAAGCCTTGCACAGATGAGTACCTGGAGATAGAAGTGGTCTGGTGAAGCAAACTTTTCTCGTATCTCTCCACAGCATCTTCGTCTTCGGAGACGATGGACACATGGCCAAGCGATAGAGGCTCTTCGGCCAGAGCTGCAGGAGGCCAGGAGAGTTGATGTACTAAGCTTTCAACACTGCCACCAACGCCGGGCGCGCCTTCAATTTCGGCGAACCTCATGTTCTGAAACCTTGCCAGCAAGTCGCCTTGCTCATTAGTGATATCAACATCCACTGCTAAAGTAGCTTCAGTAGCGTCTTGAACACGCACATATCCAGTCTTTGGCGGTGCATCTCGGCTGTAAAGATTTACTTGGTCAATTTGAGCGGGCATTCAAAGCCAAGGCTCTTTGAAGAAAAGCGTTGAGCCGATCGAAGTTGCCGCGTCAAGAATTGGAGCCCATGATTGAAAATCCTAACACCATGCCCTTCTGGTACCCTGCCCAGGGTACCAGTTTTTTGTGTGAGTAAACTAAAAATAAAATACCAAAAGTGCTCAGAATACCAGTTTTTAAAATACCCACTGGTACCCTGAATTCAAACAGACTGTTTTGACATGTTTTTACACTTTGTGATTTTTGTGTCAGAATATAGACAAAATGTGACACTGTGATGCAAAAATCATCTGAAAATGTCAAGAGACAGCAAAGATGTAAATTTTCTTTGACTGAAATCTTTTTTCAGACTTTCAGTGTGTTATCTTCAAAGAAAAACTGATATTCTGAATCTAAACTGATGATTTTGACAATTTTTCTCAGTTTTTGATTTTTGTGCAAAAATATACATCAAATCTCATATTATGATGCAAAAATCATTTAAAAATGTCAATAGAGAGTTAAGCTGTTGATTTTTTCTTAAATATTTACATAATAAGTGAAATGAAAAACAGATGAGTCAAATTTCATATGACTAATATAATGATTTTATAAAGATTTTAAATTCTATACAAAAGAGTGACTAGTATGTCACATTATAATGCATAAATCATTCAAAAATGTCAGTTAACAGTTAAGTTGTTGATTGTTTTGAAAATATTTACATAGCAAGTAAAATGAAAAAATGACAGACTGAGTTATTTTTGATAGTGATAATAGTTTTATGAATCTTTTTATTTTTAATGTATCACTTTTGTGACATTGTGACACATCAATTATCACAAAATCTCAGTGAACAGTAAAGTTTTTGATTTTTTTATAAATTTGCACATAGTAAATCTCAAAATAAAACTGATAGATTAAATTATTTTTGACAGTGATATTTATGCAACATGTTAGATATATAACCCACGATAGCTATGCTATTAGTGTGGTGCCACCTTTTAACAGGTTATGAGCCCAGGTTAGTGCGTGATAACTTGCGTAAAGTGGTGCCTAGGCCACCTCTGTCGGTGGTTCAAGTCCATGGTGAGGGAGTAAGTCCAAAAGGTCACGAGTTTGAACTGCTGTCTGCGCGCACCCTTTACACCTGCGGGTCAGTTGCGGGCCGATTGCGGGTTAGGGGGAGTGTTAGATATATAATTCATGATAGCTATGCTATTAGTGTGGTGCCACCTTTTAACACAACAAAATCAGTAATTTGTAACTTTATAATGCAAAAACTATATAAAAATGTTAATAAATAGCTCAGTTATTAATTTTTTTAAGTTTTTGTCTGTGTAAAAATAAGAAAACTAATTATTTTCTGACTATATAAAGACTTATACTGACATTTACATTTAAATTTAAATTTAATTGTAAAATTATAAAGAGTTTATAACATCATAATACTTAAGTTGTGAACTTACAAGCCTCTTATCTATAAGAGACTGATGAGTAAGATATGTAACAATGTGAGACACTACATTACAACAGCTATTTGATGAAGTTTCAATGTTAAAGTCTTGTATTGATGAAGATTAACAACTAAGAAACTTAAAAGATTTGTATGTAAAGGCTGTCTATATAGTACTTTGCTTATTAATCATTGTATAAAAAGTTTAACTATGATTTAGTATGAATGCATAATAATATCATAATAATTGTCTTCTTTTCTATGTGCTGATTCTTCAGCACATTAATGTATCACTGACATTATAGATATGCTGTAATTCTGTGAAATCAAATCAACAAAATGTAAGCAATGATTTGCTTAACATTCTTATGTATTTTACTTGTTGTCTATCTTAGCTAAACTGATGATCTTGTGCAATGCTTTAAGTTTGTCACATTTAGATAGATGATGATTCAGCTTTGTTTAATGATGAATAATATGCAAAACATAAATGAAATTAACTTTTCTTTATTTCAGAATCAGTTAAATCAGTGATTTCTTTATTTAATTGCAATATATAAGAAATTCTTTCTCACACATAACTTGCATTTATTTCATCTTCAACATCTTAATATATTGAAGTTGTAGCAACTTCATGTCTTTGAATGATGCTTTTCTTTTGTAACACTTTGTAAATGACACAATAACAAAAGTGTAGCAACATCAACATTATAATCATTAAGAAAAATAAAAGAGATATTCTCTTTACTGTATCTCTCATTAAGAATTCAACAGAATTGTCAGCAGTTTCTATATGTATAGTATTTAAGACATCAACACATTTTAATAATGTTGCAGTTTAAGAGATGCATCTGTACAAGTATAAAGAAATGCAATAAGAAATCTTCAGATTTCTGTTGTTCTCATCATTAAATACTGTTCATCAACACAGTTTTGAATGCTGATGAATTAACAAACTTATTAGAGTCAGTTCTAAAAGTTAAGTCTGTAAGAACTAAGTCAATAAAGAATGTAATGAGTACTGTAAGTAACATCATTGATATACTTACTTTACTGAAATGAAATACAGAAACAGAACACAGCAAAGAAGAATATTGAGCATAAGAAACATGAGTATCTTAAGATGAACTTGCTAACAAAATGCTTACATAACAATGATGAGATGCACACTCTGAATAGTGTTGTCACTTAAAAAAGACAACAGCAGAGACTCTGTTGCTGTATATAAACATAATTGTATTTACTCAATCTTTTTAACAACAAAATGCTGTCTTTTTATGCTCTGTCTCTACTTTCTCAAGCTGTAGATAAGTCATTATTGACAAATTTGATTGAAAATGCTTGCTTAATGATCATTGCTACATCATTAACATCATAGAACACTGTTTCTGAGACATAATTAATCTATAAGAAATCTGTTACTCAGAAGAGTATTGTTTCTGAGACTGCAATTGATGAATATCTTTTTATTTCACATTATATGTCACATTTCTCTTCTACAATAACATCATTACACACATTATGCTCTAATTCTGTTTTTGCCTCAGTCTCTGAAGATGTCATCACTTCATGACATTATATTCTCAGCAATTTTTCTATTTTCTTATTTGCTCACACTGACATTATCTTGATGCTGCATCATAATCATTACATTAATAACAAATTAAATTCTCTCTATTGTCTCTGCTGTTCAAAACATATCAGTGACAACATCAGTTAATGTAATGTTGTTAAAAATCAGAATTGCAATTATTGCAAAACACTTCAAAAGCTATGTAACTCAGTTTAACAGAAAGTTTCTTGTCATCTTGTAATGCATTAACAATAATAGATCTTCACATTCTTTAACTGCTGAGTTAATAACTTGTATGTACTTATTAATTATGTTGTCATTATAACAGTCAATGATGTCTATCAATCTTAACTTCAGCATCATCTCAATTGTATATAGACATCATTTATTAAATATATCATTATCTACATCATTCATGTTGCTGAGCATCACAGCAGTCATTATAAGTCTGTAAAGATTTGTAATTTGTTGTTGCTCATGATTTAAGAGTAGTAGATGATTATTGTAGTGCAGATATTTATATTAAATATCTTTTGCTTTATGATTTATTTTTTTAGTTTTCTTGCACTTTGCTATCATCATCATGTTGTTTACTTCACTTTAAATATGAACTTTTCTTTCTTCAATTAAATAACAACATTTTAAAAAGCTCTCACAACTCAATGCTGTAACTTAGTCACTTCAACAGCAATTACAACATCAATAAGTAGTCACTGTTCTTGTCTTTCACTTCTGATAGCAATGCAGATACAAAGATAACAGAATGATTTAATAGTATTTTGCTAATGTATTAATTGTGTTTTGACTTCACTTCTTCTAAATAATATTATGTAAAATATTTTCAATAAAAGTTTTTAATTTCTTAAACTTCATTTATGCTTCTGCTTTCTCTCTGCCTTTACCTCATATTCTTATTGCAACACTTCTGTATTCTTCATGTTCTCTACTCAAAATCACTCATTATATTCTGTCAAATACTTTATTCACTTAACTTCATATTATAACTGTTCTCTTCTTCATTTCTTATTTAAGATCTCTTTGATCTCATATTCTTTCTTATCATTTATAAGATTCAGAAAGAGCAGTTTTGACAAAGAATTATTGTTTAGATAGTATTTATGAAACTTGAAATATGAAATATAAAATATATTATGAATTCTATAATGAGCAGGCAGAGCCAGTCAGTATGCTTATTTGTTAATAAGATTGACAATTTAAAAAGACTTAATAAATTTATGCAACAGTTTCTTGCTTAATCTGCATTGCTTTAAGTTCTTAATGAATAATAACATTAAATTGTCAACATTGTAGCTTTTTTAAACATGATTTTTGTTAAAGTACTTGACTTATACTTTTACAGTGACTTATCATTGCTTTATTATTGTAATATAGATTTTCTTTATTTATTACACTTAATCTTTTACTGCTGACATCTCTTCTTCATAAATGTTGTTCTCAATGTATTGAGCAATTCTTAAATAATAGCTCATTAATGTTTTAAATGATGTTTAATCAGTTATTGCATGTTTTCTGTTTGCATATGCAAACTCTGTTATTAACAGAAAGAACACTTAATCATTTTGTTCTTCACAACAATAACAATGTAGATAATGTTTTAGAATTTGATTCTGTCTTTTAGTTTAATCATCAGTTTGTAAATAAAAGATAATGCTTAATCTTCACTTTATTTAAAGTTGATAACAGAATTCAGATCAATATGTATTGATAAAGATTGATTCTCAGTTTAAAACAATATCTTTGAGTTCTTCATAATGATATATAATCTGTTTAATATATATGTCAGCTAACTTAATCACAGTAAGTTTTTTAGTAACAGAAATATATTGAGTTATCTTTGTAAGATGATTCACAATTATCAGTATAAAATCATAAACATTAGTTTCTTATCTGCTAAACAGCAAGTCAGTGATTATATTCATTGTTATTTTCTCTTATAATTAAGTAGATAGTGACAATAACTGTAATTTATCATATAAACAGTGTCTTAATACTTGAATTCTGAGGCATACAGTACACAAAGCAACATATTCTTAAATGTTATTCATTATATTGACTCAATAATACTTTCTAAACATGTTCTGTCTACTTTATAATTTTCTGCTAAAACATCATCATGATGCAGCTTCATAAGCTCATTCTTAATGATTTTGTCAGATAATATGTATATCTTGCTTTTGTGATGAAGTAGTTCAGTAAAATTAAACATTCACAGACTGTCATTAATACCTTAATAACTGCAGTTACTTTATGATTTCAAGTCTTATCACATCTTTACTGTTAAAACATCAGTATTCTGCAAAAAATAAATAAGTTCAAGAAAAAGTAATTACTTCTTGTTATGTACTGTTTTGTTGTCAGTCACTTTCTGAATTAATGCATATAAAATAAACTGTTTACAATCAGTAATTTCAGCAACAGAGTTAAGCAGCTCTTCTGTTATGTTATATATAGATAAACTAGATATATAATCATTGTTCTTCAGTTCATTTTCAGATAAAGATTCTCTAAATCTTTTATTGACTTGTTCTTAACAGTTATGATCTTCAGTCTAAATGCTTAATCAATATTCTTTTAATAAAATGATCAGCATAGTTTGCAGATCTAATCTTTAAGCATTGATCTGATTAACTAAAGCAATAATGCTTAATTCTAATTCTTAAGATAGTGTGATCAGCTTTCATTGCAATGTTAACAGCAATCTATTTATGTTTTTCTTGACTTTGTAGTCAAAGCATCTTAATGACACATTAACAGAATTTGTCTTCTCTGATTAATGTATGATTATAAAATCATAAGCAGCTAGCTTCATAACTTAGTGTGCTTGTCTTCTATTTAATGATTTTACATTCATAAATTCTTATAAATTATTGTGATTCATAAATATCTCAATGAGATAATGACTACTCTCAAGATAGTGTTGTCAGTGTTTAAATACCTTTATGATTGTCAACAATTCTTAATTATAAGTTTTATAGTGTGTTTTAATTAAGTTTAACTTTCTTAATCAGAAGATAACAGAATGTCATTGAGCATCTGTTTGAAGCTGTAAGTAGATATTTATTAACTTAACTATTGAGACATTAATTTTAATTTAAGCTCTTAGCTCTGAGTTAAAGTGCATCAGAATAAACACTTATGTAAAGATGTTGTGAAGCTTATAAAACATTTACACTGTCATTTATAATTACTTAAAGACATTTATCTTCTTGTCATTCTTGCTGTCTTTTAACAGATCAGTTAAAGAAGCAGTGATCTTAGAATAGCTTTGTATAAAGTGACAATAAAAGTTTTTAAACTCTAGAAATATTTGTATTTTACAGTAGCTTTTAAATACTGATCATTTCTTTATAATTTTGACTCATTGTTGATTCATCAAAACATCAGTAGTGAAGATGATGAACTTAAGAAATTTCATTTATATAATATAAAAAGTGCACTTCTTTAGATTTGCATACAGTTTAAACTGTCAAAGTCACTTTAGAATTTGTTTTACATGACTTTGATGTTCTTTTAGAAAACTGAAATAGATTAAAATATCATTTAAATATATTACATAAAAGACATCAACTAGTTCAGTCAACACTCAGTTAATATAGGCTTGAAAAGTTGCTGAGATATTAATCAGTTTAAATGACATGATTATGTACTTAAAATAACTGTTAACATATATAAAATGCAGTCTTTTACTTGTTGTCTTTCTTGATTTTAATGCAGTAATAAGCATTCTTAAGATCTAGTTTAATGAACATCTTAACTTCACTTAAACAATTAAGTGTCTCACTAATCAGCAGCAAAGAATGACAATTCTTAATAATAATTTTGTTAAGATCTCTGTAGTCAATACATAGATATAAGCTTTTTTCATTTTTTAAAATAAACAGAATTAATGCTTTTGCAGAACTGATAAAATACTGTATTTATCTTTTTACTAAAATGTTGTCTAAATATTCTCTAAGCACTTGTAGCTCTGTTTTTAACAGATTATAAAGTGAATCATAAAGTAATTTATGTCTCTCTGTCTCTATGACATGATCATGATCTTAATAAAATAATAACTTGTCAGCATTCTCTTCAGAGAACACATTTACATATTTATTGTATTGTTAATATAGTGCTGACATTTTATCAACAACATATACAGCAGTTGTTGATGAGTCTGACTTAGGCATCATCAATAATGCATAAATAGTAAGTTAATTTTAAATGTTATTAATAAACACTTCAGATTCATTAATAGTCAGAGGCATTTGTTTTATCTTATAACATTATGTATATAAGTTACAATTAATATAAATACATTATCATTTCAGATTTAAGAGATCAAAGATGAGTTCAGATTCATTTTTATTTAAGATATAAAATAACTGCTCTTCAGTTTGCTCTTATTCTTAATTGTTGATGAGTCTATGCTTCATTAAATATGTATTATAGCAGTAAACATATTGTCTTTTCAGAAGCTCTGATCTCAGAAGTTCTGCATTAACTTATGTTAATTAATGAACAACAGTATATCATTAAAACATCACATTGATCTTTACTGCAGTGTTTAACAGTACACTGATAAAGACTTAATTAAATTTAATTTAAACTTAATCTTTTTTTATAATGCTAAATTTCTTTATGATTTCTAATCTAATTTTTGTTACTAAAATGCAGTCAATGAGACTCTGTCTTTTTTTGTCTTAACTACATTAATCTTAATGTAATTAAAATTTTTTAAAAGACTTCTGCAGTTCTTTATGAAATGACTTAATCTTTTACAATTATAGCAGTCATTCTTTTTGACATCAGTCTCAAAACAAGATTTATTTACATTGTCATAATAACTTAATTTTATAATCTTAAAGTTGAGATAATTGTTCTGCTGTGACTTTGCTGTCTAAATGAAAGAATGTAAATGATGTTTATAAATTTTCTTAATGATGTAACTTTAAATTATGTAATTATCTGTAAATCACTGATTAATCTTTAGTTTAATGATCAGAATTACTAGGCTTTTTCTTGTCTTTAAGAAATCTTAATAGTTAATTAAAGCTGCTTAAATCTTCAATTAAAGTTTTATAAAGAAATAACTTATTTTCTATTTCTTTATGTAGCTCAAAAGCTGATCTTTCAGCATGTTAAAATATGTTATAAAAGCTTAAACTAATTAAATAGATTTCTACATAACTTTTAAATATTTCTGTACTGTGCTAAGCTTGCAGTTCACTAAGTTCTCAATAAGATTAAGCAGAAACTTTAAAAAAAATATTTATGACTTATTATTTAGAAGTTCATTCTCATTAATGTAATAAAATTATGCATCTTAAGATTTTTCTGTTAAGAACTGCATAACAAAAAGAATTTTATTGTAGTCACTGAAGAAGTTTTCAGAAGTTAAGCAGAATGCTGTTACAGTGCTGTGTATAAATTCAATATGTTTATGAATAAACTTTTCATTATATATAAATAAGTTCTTCAGATGTTGCATTTATTTTACTGAAAGTGCATACACAACTTTGAATACATATTACTTTGTTGAATTTAAAGAGCTAATAAAAGCATAAGAAGATTCTGTATGCAGTTTCTTCTCAAATAAGATTTAAGAATCTTTATCTTTCAAAAGTTTATCAATCTCATTATGTATATTAAATGCTTACAGTTCACAATTGATTTTTATGAATCATCATCTTTTCTTATCATTAATCTATCTAATTTCAATCAGACAGATCTATTCATCTAAATATTAATTCTTCTTCTCTGCAGTCTAAATAACAGTCTAAATCTTTACAGATTTCTGTTCTTTAAAGATTATTTAAGTCTCAATACAATCAAAGAATAACTCTACTCTGTTTTGCTGACTTCTAGTCTGCATATTATAATGTAATGAATTGTCACTCTTTAAAAAGATAAAGTTGTTAAAATTGTAAATTCATGAGTCTCTTATCTATAAGAGGCTGATGAATAAGATATGTAACAATGTGAGACACTACATTATGACAGCTATTCAATGAAGTTTTAATGTTAAAATCTTATATTGATGAAGATTAACAACTAAGAAACTCAAAAGATTTATATGTGAAGACTGTCTATATAGTACTTTGCTTATTAATCATTGTGTAAGGGGTTCAGCTATGATTTGATATGAGTGCATAGTGATATCATGACATAAGTCATCTAAAAAAGTCAATCAATAATTAAGTAAAAAATCTTTTCTTATTTATATACTATAATGAAAACTTAAAGCTAAATAACTTAGAGTTTAATGTCTGTATATGATAGCTTTACATTTTAAATATATAAATATAATTAATTTACAACATACTAACTCAAAAATTCTCTATAAATATTAACAAAAAGTTGAGATGATACATCTTTAATATTTTAACAATTAATATAAAGTTATATAAAATTATAAATAAACTGACAAGTAAATTGCTTCTTGTATAGATAAGATGATGTAATAAAATAAGTTTATAAATATATTATATATTGATGTTAATAACTGCATAAGCATTAAAAGAGCCGCAACAGCAGCAAAACTCCCTACACGAAACTCACACAGTCAAATAGATTGCAAATACAGCTCTAAATCACACTCATCACCTACCTGCGGTCATCTTGATGGCAGATTGCACAGGG
>JAABUY010000868.1_pt1 | contig 46222 bp, 42 predicted proteins | sample 5560271 | NCBI WGS metagenome assembly JAABUY01 (sample SAMN10711886, study PRJNA513374) | rock metagenome | isolation source: Antarctica rocks | place: Antarctica: Victoria Land, University Valley
TGTTCGCCCACTGGCGGTGGGTCCGCGCGTTCTGACCGGCTGGTGAGAAGAGCCCGGTGACGGGAGACTGTCACGCCGGGATTCTGTGGGAGCCGGGGGCTGCGATGCCCCCGGCCACCCGACCTACGGACGTTATGCGGGCACCACTAGCCCCCCGCCCAGTGGGGCGACCGTCACCCTCACCGCCACCACCGCGCAGGGGAAGCGACTCCCGGGCCGCGCTTCGCTTCGGCAGCGCTTCCCCGCCAACGCCGGCCCCGGTCGCCGCTCGATCGAGCCTCGACGGGCAGATCCGAGTCAGTCGTGGAACATCCGACTCCCTGCCGCATGGACCACGCCGGGCGCGATCAACGCGACGGCCCGGATCACCGCCAACCGGCCCTATCACGAGTGTCGCCGCTGCGCCAACCAAGCCGACGCTGCTGCGCTTAGCGGCGTCGGCTTCGAACAGCCCCTGCCAGGCCTGATCGGCGGCAAGCCCACCCCCCAGCTGCCACTCACGCTGGTATGGACGACGTGGCCCGGGGACACCAGCCGCGCGGTCACAGCGGCTGATGCCGCGCCAGTGCTCGCCAAGGTCAACGCCCTCTACCCGCTCGCCCCGGGAGCCATCACCGCACCATTCCAGGGACCGCTGGAACTCGACCACGCGCCAGTCGCTACCCCGGACGAGGATATTTGCAGCAACTTTCTCGACCTCTTCACCGCAGCCATCGCTGCCCGCTATGGTGACTCCACAGTCGGCCAGCAGGTCGCTGGCGCGCCGAGGTATCTCGGCCTCAGCAACGCCTTGGACGGGCAGCCATTCCCGTGCGGTGGAGTCGGCTACGCACCAGGCCGTGCGGCCCTGTCAGCTAGCCGCGACGTAGCGATAGCCCACGAGCTTGGCCATAATTTTGGGTTCCAGCACGTCGGTGCGGGCGCGCCAGGGCCGCTAGAACGCTGGCCCAACGCCACCGGAGCGCTCAACGGCTACGGCCTGTTCGGGGCCGAGCTAGACCGCGCCTATCCCGGTCCTTTGAAGAGCTACTCGCCTGCCGCAGCGTACGACTTCATGTCCTACCGCTTCCCGCAGTGGACTTCTCCCAACCACTGGAATGACTTGATAACCAATTTCGCGAACCCGGCGAACGCCACCGGAGCCCCGGCCACCAGCGTCGGACAGCCCGCCGCTGCCCGTCGCGCCCTGGCAGTCGTCGCCAGCCTCGCCGACACCCGCGACCCCGCCCACGCCCAAGCGCACATCCTCCCTCCCGTACGGTGCGCTTGTAAGCCCTCCAAGGCGGACACGGGAGGCCGATACCAGTTCGCGCTGCTCGACGGCGATCGACGTGTGCTCGCGAGAACTGGAGCTCCAGCCGGTCACGTCTCCACCGGCGGGGTCATCGTGGAAGCTGCCTTGACACCTCCGTCGGCGGCACGTAGCATCGAACTGCTCACCGGCAACACCGTCTTGGCCGCCGTCTCGATTGAGCCCAACCGATGAAGCGCCCAACAGCCGTCATCCTCTCGCTCGCCGCGCTCGCCGCGCTCGCCGGAGCGACCACCGCCACCACCATTGCCATCGCCGACAGCCCCGCTCCCGGCGTTATCACGTCGGACCCACCTGGCCCGTGCCTACCACCTGACCTCAAGTACGACACACTGCCAGACGCCAAAGGGGGACTGGCCGGGAGCGGGTGCCAACTGGGCACGGTCAAGAAGGTGTATCCAAAGCGACGCGGCAAGCGCAGACGCGGCAGCCGTAGAAGATGCCCACGAGCGACCAAGCTCATCGTCACAAGACAAGTACCCAAAGCAAATGGGCCGGTGCCAGTCGGGACCAAGGTCAACATCGTCCTTACGTGTGGCAAACAGTCACGGTAGCCGTTCCGGGGGCGTCGTCCGTACTGAGCCGGGTGTCCTTTCGGGCTTGCGTCAAGAGAGAGGGAGCGGGGTGCCCGTCGTGAGCGGCCAGGCCTTTACCAGGTACGCCACGCGTTTAACGGGGGCCTGCAAGCGGTCAACGGAGCCCCGCTGCGCGGAATCTCGTTTCAGACCCCGTTGTCGGGCCTGATCAACGGCCAACAGGTGGCTCAGCTGCCCCTCACGCTGGTCTGGACGACGTGGCAAGGAGACACCTACCCGCCGGTCGGCGCGCCAGACGCCGCGGTGGCGTTGGGAGGTCAAACGTGTGCCTACAGGTTTTCAGGTCTCCGCGCACAGAAACCCTGCAACCACGGGCCGCAGCGACACATTTCAGCGCTCAGATGCCTACGAGCTGCGGAACTCCAGACTCAGGGTGTGCGGCGGGCTCCCTACGCGTTGGTCGTCATGGCTGCCGCCGCGCTCGCCCTCGCTGGGGTGCTGGTCGCCGGTCAGGGAGGATCCTCGCCGTTGTCCTCGTCGGGCTGCGCGGTGCCCGCGCGCTCGGCCGAGGCTGGTCCTCCCCCCCCGGGTGCCCGCTCCGCCGACCCGCGGCAGACCGCGGTGGTCTGCGCTTGGGCGGCGGCGGAGGCGCGGGCCGACTACGCCGGGGCCAGCGCGCTGTTCGCCCTGCCCTCGGTCATCGAGACGCCGGACGCGGGCGGGCGGATCTCCATCGAGCAGCTCGCGCGACCGGCCGACATCCAGGACTTCAATCGCGGGCTGACGTGCGCCGCCCTCCCTATCCGCTCGCTCGCCGTCGCCGCCTACACAGTTGTCAGCTTTCGCCTGCTCACCCGACCAGGTGGCTCGCCCTGTGCGGGCATCGCCCACACCGCCTTCCTGATGCGGGGTGGGCGCATCGTGGCCTGGCTGCGGGCTCCCGACGACCTGAGCCGGCTGCGGCTCCCCGCGCCAGCGCCGGGAGGTGGTGCTCCCAGCCCGTCAGCGCCGGCCCCCAGTCCGGTGCCGCCCGGCGGGATCGGCGCGCCCGACGGGTCGGCCCCCGCCGTCTAGCGATGCATCCCGCCAGCCTGGATCCTAGTAGCGATCGCGGGGTTCGCGGGCAGCGACGGTCTCGTCGCGACGGCTGAGGATCAGCACGAGGCTGATGACCAGGCCGATCACGCCAACGATGAGTAGGATCAGCCCGACGGTCTGCAGGTCGATCCCGGCTACCGAGGCGGTCACCGCAAAGCGCAGAATGGCGCCCAGGGCGATCAGGAAGAGCGAGGTTCCCAACGTCATGGCGCCCGGATACCCCTCGATCTCGTGACGCCAAACCGCGGCGCCCCGGATCCGGACGGTCGTTGCGCGTCGGGTGGGGGCGGCGGCTAGCATCGACCGGTGCGCCGGACCCTGGCTGCCGCGGCCGCCTCGCTCGCCCTCGGGCTGGTGGTCGTCGTCGCGCTCGAGGGCCTGAGCCCGCGTGGCGCCCTGCGCTGGGCCGAGCTCGGCGCCGTGATCGCCCTCGCCGCTCTGGGGCTCGGGGTCACCATGCTTGCGGTCGGCAGCCAACTGGCGGGGTGGCAGCGCAGCGAGGAGGAGTTCGAGCGCATCGTCGTGCGCGCGGAGCGCCTGGCGCACGAGGGGATCGCGACCGAGCCCGGCGAGACGGTGGACGAGCTCGATCCCCAGGACCCCGATGACTTCGACGCTCTGGTGGTTGATGCGCTGGATGGACTGGCACCGGAGCTGCGGCGGGCGCTGGACCACAACGTCGCCGTGGTCGTCTCCGACGGAGGTCGGCGTCGGGGGGCCTACGGGCTCTACCACGGTGACGGAGTGGCCCGCGACGGGGTGCTCGACCGGATAGTGATCTTCCGCGACACGCTGGTGCGGGACTTCGGCAACGATCCGCAGGCCCTGCGCGATCAGGTGCTGCGCACCGTACGCCACGAGCTGGCTCACCACGTCGGCTTCGACGAGCTCGGCGTCCGTCAGCTCGGGCTCTGATGACCCCCGACCCGCGACGGGTCGCCGCGATTACGGCAGCGCCGAATCATCCGTGAGCACGCTGGTCATCTCAGACCTGCACCTGGGCTCGCGCCGCCACCGCGACGTCCTCGCCCTGGCCAGGACGCGGGCGCCGCTGCTGCACCTTGCCGCCGAGATGCAGCGGGTGGTCCTGCTCGGCGACGTGCTCGAGCTCCTCGACATCGGCCCGGGCGAGGCGGTCGAGGTCGCCCGACCCCTGCTGGAGGGCCTGGGCGCGGCGCTTGGGCCGGCCGGGCGGATCGTCCTGACCGGCGGCAACCACGACCTGGCGCTGTTCGCGGGCCCTATCGCTGGGGCCGTGGACGATGGATCCCTCGCCCTCGACGCCCGTATCGATCCGTCCGCCGACCGCTGGCTGTCGGCCTTCGCCGAGCTTCTCGCCCCGGCGCAGCTGGAGATCCGCTACCCCGGCGTGTGGCTGCGCGACGACCTATACGCCACGCACGGGCACTACCTCGACCGCCACATCGCCTTCTCCCCGACGCTCGAGGACGGTCTGCCTCCGGCCGCCCGGGGCGCGTTGGGCGCTTTGCGCGCCGCCCTCGGTGCACCACCGGGCGACGTGGCGACGCCGGCCGAATACGAGCGCGCCCTCGCTCCGCTCTACGGCGCGTTCATCGCGGCCCGCAACCTGTCGGCGTCCACCTGGCTTCCCGGTCCCGCGAGCGCGAGGTCCAGTGCCCTGACCGACCTGGCCATACCGCTGGCCGGCCGCCTGGGCCTCGGAGATGCCCTCGCGCCGCTGGGTGCCGGCGCGCTGGGGCTGCAGCTGCGCCGCACGGGGCTGCGAGCCATGGCCGAGGTCGTGGATCGGTTGGCCATCGACGCCGCCCACGTGATCTTCGGGCACATCCACCTCGCCGGCCCCCGGCCCGGGGATCGCCTGGAGCGATGGGTGACCCCCGGCGGGACGGCGCTGCACAACTCCGGGAGCTGGGTCTATGAGCCCGCCCTGCTGGCGGGGTCCGGCGCCGAGAGTCCGTACTGGCCCGGTTGTGCCCTGGTCGTCGACGCGGAGGGGCCGCCGCGCCCGGAGCGCCTGCTGGGAGGGTTCACCGGCGCGGAGCTGCGCCGCTGACGCTCAGCTGCGCACATGGGGGATGGTCAGGCGACGTCGGCGAACAGCGGCTCTGAGCCCCTCAGCCTGGTGCGCAGGGCGCGCTTGAGCTCGGCGTGCAGCTGGCAGACCCGCGACTCAGAGACCCCGAGCACCTGGCCGATCTCCCGCAGGGTGAAGTCGTGGACGTAGAGGAGCACCGCCACCTGGCGCTCTCGAGGGCGCAGCGAGGCGAAGGCCCGCCGGAACTGATCGGTGGCGGCGTCCAGGGCGGCGGCCCGCTCGGGATCGGCGGTGTCATCGTGGGAGACGAGGCGATCGATTGCCTCGTCTCCCGGGTCGCCGCCCGGGGCGGCGACGTTCAGCGACCCGACGATCGCGCTGTGGAGGCTCTCCTGGTGGCGGCGCAGCTCGCCGTGGGAGAGCCCGAGCGCTCCGGCCAGCTCGGGGCCCGACGGCGGCCGCCCTTCGCGCGCGTGGAAGCCGTCGCGCGCCCCCTGGACGCGGCGCTCGAGCCGCCGCAGCGAGCGCGGGGCCCAGTCCTGGCGGCGCAGCTCGTCGAGGATGGCGCCGTTGACGCGGGTCCACAGGTACTGCTCCAGCGAGGCTCCCCGCTCGGGCTGGAAGCGGTCCAGCGCGCCGATCAGCGCCTCCAAGCCGACGGAGATGAAGTCGTCCACCTCGCAGCGCGCCGGGATCGAGCGCAACTTTCGATCGACGAGGTACTTGACCAGCGGGGCACAGGAGAGCACCAGCTGGTCGCGGGCGACGAGGTCCCCGCCGTAGCGGTAGCTCTGCCACATGGCCAGCAACTCACCCGGGCGGCGCTTGTCTCGGGGGAGGGACGGACTGGGCATGACGAGACGAAACCGGCGCGCAAGCAGGCGTGCGCTCCGCCCACCCAGCCCGACCGTGGGCCGCCCTCGCTCGAGCGCGATTCAATCAGAAATCGCTGACTCGGGCCAGGCGTCCAGTCGGTAGCGGAGCATCAGCGAGCCGCGGTGCTCCAGCGCCCAGATCAGCTCGGCCGGGCGCGGGCCCCGGACGGCCGCCCGGCCCAGGATCTGGGGCTCCACCCCGCCCACGATGGTCGGCGCGATTGTGACGAAGAGCTCGTCGACGAGGCCCTCGGCGACCAACGCGCCCAGCAGGGTCGGGCCGCCCTCGCACAGCAGCAGGCGCACGCCGCGGCGGCGGCGGAGGTCGGCCAACGCCTCCGCCGGAGACTGCCGCCCGGGCCCGAGGCGGACCACGTCGACGCCAGCGGGTACCGGGCCCCCCAACCCGCGAGCCCCGGTGTAGAGCACCACCTCGCTGCCGGGGTCCTGAAAGAGGCCGATATCGAGCGGGACGCGGCCGCTGCGGGAGATCACGACGGCGAGCGGCCGTTCGGCGAGCCCGGCCGCTCGCCGCCGTGCGCGCGACTCGGGCGAGCGGGCCAGCGCCCGGTAACGATCGGCCCGCAGCGTCGCGGTTCCGGCCAGGATCGCGTCGACCCGCTCGCGGAGGGCGGCGAAGAGGGCGGCGTCGGCCTCGTCGCCCAGGGCGCTTGTGGCACCGGCGATGCTCGCGCGCCCGTCGAGCGAGCTGACCATGTTGGCCACGACGTAGGGACGGTCCTCTGGCGCCTGCTCGCGCAGGTCGAGTCCGGCGAGCGCGGCGCGGGCCGAGAGGGACCGGTCCCGTGGCTCGAGCCGACGCAGCGCCGGCCCGTGCTCGGGAGGCGGGGCGCGGCCGGGCGGGTGGGCATCGGCCATCAGTCCGGCGAGCCTAACGCCCGGTCCGCCCACCGCGGGCTCGTCGCGCCAGCCGGGTGCCGCCCGCGCGGGCGCGATATCGTTGCGCACCGTGAACTTCCGCAAGCTGCGGCGGGGAGAGGTCATCGCCACGATCGGCGGCGCTCTGTTGGCCGTTGCCCTGTTCCTGGCCTGGTATCACACCTCGGGGTCAAATGCCGAGGTGGCCGGACGCCGCGGCGACGTCTCCGCCTGGCAGGCGCATTCGATGGTCCGCTGTCTGCTGCTGGCGGGAGCCCTGGCGCCGGCCATCCTGGCCTACATCGTCATTCGCGACCACGCCCTGTCGTGGCCGCGCGGCGAGCTCACCGCGGTGGTCGCCATCTTCGCGCTCGGGTTCATCGTGTACTTTGGCATCATCGCTCGCCCCGGCAACCTGCGCGCCGAGACCACGCTGGACCTCGGCTGGTTCGTCGCGCTCGCCGGCGGGGTCCTCATGCTCTACGGGGCGGCGACGCGCACGGGCGAGAGCGACCGCCGGCGCAAGCCACCCGGCGTCCTGTGAGCCCCGCACCCGACGGCTCGCGTCCCGATCGCAACCTCGCCCTCGAGCTGGTCCGGGTGACCGAGGCCGGCGCCCTGGCCTCGGCGCGGATGGTGGGCAAGGGTGACAAGGAAGGGGCCGACGAGGCGGCGGTCGACGCCATGCGGGCCATGCTCGACACGGTGCGCATGGATGGCGTGGTGGTCATCGGGGAGGGCGAGAAGGATGAGGCGCCCATGCTGTTCAACGGCGAGCACGTCGGTGACGGCTCGCTGCCCCAGGTCGACGTTGCCGTCGACCCTCTGGAGGGAACGACGCTGGCGGCCAAGGGCATGCCCAGCGCCCTATCGGTGATGGCCGTCTCCACGCGAGGCTCGATGTTCGATCCGGGTCCCTGCGTCTACATGGAGAAGATCGCCGGCGCCCAGGACATCGCCGATCTCCTCGACCTCGATCGTCCGCTGCCTGAGACCCTGCGGCTGGTGGCCGAGCGTCGCCACGTCGACATCGGCGAGGTGACGGTGATCGTCCTCGACCGCGAGCGCCACGAGGAGCCGGTCTCAGCCATCCGCGACGCCGGGGCGCGGGTGCGCTTCATCCTGCACGGCGATGTCTCGGCGGCGCTGGCCGCGGTGACGCCCGAGAACCCGGTGGATCTGCTCTGGGGCATCGGCGGCACGCCCGAGGGTGTGATCTCGGCGGCGGCGATCAAGTGCACGGGGGGGCGGCTGGTCGGTCGGCTCTGGCCGCGTGACGAGGCGGAGCGGACGGCTGCCCTGGAGGCCGGCTACGACTTGGACCACCAGCTCGACCAGGATGAGCTGGTGCGGGGCGAGGACTGCTTCTTCTCGGCCACCGGGGTGACCGACGGCGACGTCCTGGAGGGCGTCCGCTACGTCGGGCCGGGCGCCGCGACCACCGAGTCGCTGGTCATGCGCTCCCGCTCCCGAACGGTGCGGCGCATCGCCGCGCGCCATGCCGGGCTCAAGCTGCGCGAGCTCGGGTTCGAAGCGCTCTGATCGGCGGCGGCCCGGCCCTCGGCCAGCGTCCCGACCATGCCCCTCGCCGATCTCTCCTTCTACCGCGTCGTGCTCTTCGTCGACATCGCGGCGGCGATCGTCGCCTTCGGCGTGACGTTCGCCTATCCGATCATCGGCGCCGTCGCCCGGCGCGGCGACCGCAGAGCGCTCGCGTTCTGGCACCGCACCGAGGCTCGGCTGGGGCAGGTGCTCATCACCCCGGCCGCCGTTGTTCTGCTCGTGTGTGGGCTCTACCTGGCCGCGCAGGGCCCGTACGGATTCTCGGAGCTCTGGATCAGCGCCACCCTGGTGATCTGGCTGGTGCTCATCGGCATGACCCACGCCGTCATGCGGCCGTTGGAGATGCGCCTGGCAGAACTGGCTGAGCGCGACGTCACCGCGGCCGGTACGGGGGAGGTGACGCTGAGCGCCGACTACCAGGCAGCGGTCTCGCGGCTCGTGCGGCTCGGGAGCCTGCTGGGCCTGCTCATCCTGGTGGCCGTGTTCCTGATGACCACCAAGCTGGGAAGCTAGCGGCCCCCAGCCGTCAGGCGAGGTGCCGGCTCGCGGACCAAACCCCGGCCGTTGGCCGGCGCGGCGATCAGACGGGGGCGATCTCGCGCTTGGACGCCGAAGGCGTCGGTGCCGGGCTCTGACCGGGCATGCTGGTTCCCGTCTGTGGTCCGGCGACCCGCGCTGCGACCCGCTGCAGTGGCCGCCAGGCTGTGCCCGGCACCGGTCCCGGTCCCGAGGACTCGCTCTCGGCCACCCGCCGCGCGTAGCGGCCGATCACCGACTCAGCCAGGTCGAGCCGGGCCAGCGACCGAAGGAACCCATGGGTGACCAGCACGTGGAGCCGCGACTGGGTCTCGCGGTACACCCATTGCGAGACCCCCGAGGCGATGGCCGGATAGAAGTTGGCCACCTCCACCCCTACGTGGGCGACGGCGTAGTCATGCTGCTCGGAGTCCTGTCGGCGCTGCACCTCGATCTGCAGGTAGCCCTCGCCGCGCCCCGCCCGGGAGACGAGCAGTCCCTTGGCGATCCGCCACCGCACCAGCCCGCGGCAGGGGCTCATCTCGTACTCGGGCTCGTGGAAGCTCAGCAGCGAGAACGGCCGGGTGAGCACGACGAGGTCGCGTCGGGTCGGGGTGTAGCGGATCCGGATCACGCCCAGGGTGGCGCGGGTGATGAAGCGCCAGTAGGTCCGGGCCAGACGCTCCAGGTGCATGGGCGTCCAGACGCGGTCGAGCGCCTGGCTGGGGAGCGTGAGCTCAGCCGCCTGGACCGAGCGCACGGCGCCGGAGCGGCTGACCGTCATCGAGCCGGCCGGATCCTCGATCAGCGCCTGGGCCACCCGCGGGGGGCGGCGCACGCGCAGCGCGGCCGCGCTGACCGCGGACGCCGCGACGAGGGCCGCGGCCAGGGCGCCGGGGACGGCGATCAGCGGGTGGGGGGCCCGGCCGGCCAGCCGACGCAGGCGAGACCGCCGCAGGCGGTCTCGCCAAAGTGGGGGCAGAGCGGGCCGATTCATGGCCGGAGCATCGCAGAACAGCGGCCCGGGAACCGACAGCCGTCAGGCTCCGGCCAGCGTCGAGACCAGCTCGATGACGACCTCGGTGCCGGCGGGCGTCGGAGCGTTGCTTGCCGGCACCAGAGCCAGTGCGTCGGCGCCCAGCATCGAGGTGAGCCGATGCGAGTCCTGGGGGCCGGTGGGCTGGGCCAGCGGCAGCTCCCCGGTCGGCTCCAGGCGCACGCGTATCGCCTGCAAGCGTCCGGGAGCGGGGGGGACGGAGTCGCCCAATCGGGCTCGCCCGCGCCCCGGCAGCGCCACGCCGCCGCCCAGGGCGCGCAGCGCGGGGGCGACGAAGAGCCAGAAGCACACGAGCGCCGAGACCGGGTTGCCGGGCAGCCCGAACACCAGCTGCTCGGCGCGGCGACCGAACCAGATCGGCTTCCCCGGCTTCAGGGCAACCCGCCAGAAGCACTCGGACACGTCAAGCGCGGCCAGCGCCGGACGGACGTGGTCGTGGGGGCCCACCGAGACTCCGCCGCAGACGACGAGGACATCGCAGCGTTGAAGGGCATCGGCCAGGCGCCGGCGCGTGACGGCCGGATCGTCGGCCACCGGTGGCCGTGTCGTTGCCTGCGCACCGGCGGCCCGGGCGGCGGCGGCCAGCACCAGGCCGTTGGACTCAGGGATCTGGCCTGGCCCCAGCGGATCTCCGGCGGGGATGAGCTCGTCACCGGTGACCAGAACCTCGACGCGGGGCCGGCGCACGCAGTGGAGCTCGGCGCGACCAGCGCTCGCCGCGACGCCGAGCTCGACCGGCCCGAGTCGAAGGCCGGGGGCCAACGCGAGGACCCCCGCCGCCAGCTCCTCACCGGCGCGGCGCACGTGGTCACCGTCGCCCACGGCGGCCAGCAGGGTGATCTCCTCGGACTCCTCCTCGACGCGCTCCAGCGGGATGACCGCGGTGGCGCCGTCGGGCAGCGGGGCCCCCGTGGAGATGCGGATCGCCGCCTGGGCCGACGTGGCGCGGCGAGCGGGTCGACCGGCTCGCGACTCGTCGACAACGGCCATCCGCCGGCCCGCGGGCCCCGGGGTCACGGCAAAGCCGTCCATGGCCGAGCTGGCAAATGGTGGCAGCGGATCCCGGGCGTGCACGGCCTCCGCCAGGACCCGGCCCGCCGCTCGCCCGATGGCGACCGGCTGGGGCGGCATGGGCTCGAGAGCCTCGAGCACGCGACGTCGTGCCTCGTCGACGTCGATCATCCCCGAGGCGATGGGGCGGCCCCGGGCGCCGCCGGAATCACCCGGGGCGGGGAAGTCGCGAGACCGCACCGCGCAGTGCCCGCACGCCGAGCGTCAGCCCGCGTCGGGCGATCTGGCCGGCGGCATCGAGGGCGCCCTCGGTCTCGGCCGTCGGGCGGGCCGGCGCGCGGCCGGCATGGGCCGGCGGCGGAGTGGGGTGCGGGTGCGCGGTCGGGCGCGCACGGCGACGCAGCGCGGGATCGTCCGCCGAGGCCACGACGCGGGCCGATGGCTTGACGCGGGCCGAGCCGGCCGATGACTTGGTCGCGCCAGGGCGGGCGGCGCCGGCAGCCGCCTTGCCCCGGGGCGTCGCCTTCGGGCCCGAGGCGGATTTCGCGCGCGCGCCGGTGTGGCCAGGCGCCACCGATCCCGGCGGCACCGGCGGTGGGCCGGAAACATCGTCGGGCGTGGGCGGGGCCGAGCTCGCCGGCCGGCGACCGCTGCGCCGCTGCGGACGGGTTCGCGGCAGGTTGCCCATCACGCTGTCCTCGTCGTCGGGCGTGCTCATCGGGTGGGGTGACTGACGCTCATCGCTCAACATCATCGCGCACCGGCCGATTGCGTGGAGTATGGACGCCCAGCGCCACGAGATCCGCGCCGGAGGCCGCCAGCGAGCGACTAAGATCAGCCCGCCTGTCCCGCTTCCGCGGACTCGCAGTGCACGAGGACACCATCCGGCCACCAGCGCGCCGGGACGTCGAGGGGAACAGAGCGTGGGATGTCAGTAGCGGAACTGCAGGAAATCGAGGAGATCAAGGGCCTCATCGGCAAGGGTCAGCAGCTCGGCGTGCTGACCTTCGGCGAGATCGCCAGCGCGGTCTCCGAGCTGGACCTCGACGAGTCAGACGTGGAGGAGCTGCACGGCTTCCTCGAGCGCTCGGAGATCGAGCTCGTCGAGGAGGTCGACCCGGCCCTGGCCGCGGCCGAGGTGGAGCGCGCGCCGGACAAGCGCGGACGCCGCAAGGTCAAGACGACGCTTGACCTCAAGCCGGACATGACGACGGATTCGCTGCAGCTGTTCCTCAAGGACATCGGCAAGGTCCGTCTGCTCACCGCCCAGGAGGAGGTCGATCTGGCCAAGCGGATCGAGCGCGGCGACCTCGACGCCAAGCAGAAGATGGTCGAGTCCAACCTGCGCCTGGTCGTATCCATCGCCAAGAACTACCGAAACCAGGGCCTGCCCTTTCTCGACCTCATTCAGGAGGGCACGCTCGGCCTCGTGCGGGCGGCGGAGAAGTTCGACTACCGCAAGGGGTTCAAGTTCTCCACCTACGCCACCTGGTGGATCCGTCAGGCCATCGCCCGGGCGCTGGCTGACAAGGCGCGGACGATCCGCATCCCCGTCCACGTGGTGGAGAAGCTCAACAAGATTGGTCGGGCCGAGCGCAAGCTGGTCACCGAGCTCGGTCGTGAGCCCACCGCTGACGAGATCGCCGACGTGACGGGAATCGATCCCGAGGAGGTCGATTCGATCAAGCGCTCGGCCCAGGCGCCCGTCTCGCTGGAGAAGCCGGTGGGCGATGAGGAGGAGTCGGAGTTCGGTCAGTTCATCGCTGACGAGCGCGCGGAGTCACCCTACGAGCGCGCCGCCGAGATCCTGACCAAGGAGGCGTTGCGCGAGGCGCTCGAGAACCTCTCCTACCGGGAGCGGCGGGTGCTCGAGTTGCGCTACGGGCTTGGCGGCGAGCACCCGCGGACGCTCGACGAGGTGGGACGCACGTTCAACGTCACGCGGGAGCGCATCCGCCAGATCGAGAATCAGTCGCTGAAGAAGCTTCAGAGCCTCGCCGAGGCTCAGAAGCTGCGCGACGTCGCCTGACCCCGCGCCGGGCGCCTCGTGTGGTCAGTCGCGCAACGCGCCCAGGCAGATGCCTACGAATCCGGCGAGGATGCCGATGGTCAGCAGGCTGGTCACCGATCCCGTCGCATCGCCGAGGGTGAGCACGCCGTCGAGTCCGGCGCAGACAGCGCCGAGAATCGCTCCCGCGCGGTAGAGCTCAGGTGACCGCGCGTCGCGGGCGACGGGGTGGTTGAGCAGGGCGACAAGCCCGGCGGCGAAGACCAGGTCGGCCAGCCCATAGAGCAGCGTCCCGCCGGCCAGCACGGCCAGGAAGAACAGCCCAAGCCCAAGGCCGAAGAGCGGGATCTCGGGTCGGTCGCGAAGGTCACCCACGGCCCGGCAGCCTACCGTCGGCGGCGGGCAGGTCATGGTTGACGCGGCGTGCCGGGGTCCGGGACCCGCCGGCTCGCTACCGTCTGCGCCGTGGCCCAGCCGCCACCTTCCGCGCCGGACTCCCGAACGGACCGCTCCCGCGCCTCGCCACCGGCCGCTCGGGGTGGCGCGGCGCCGGGTCCCCCGAGCGGCGCTCCCGCTGACACGCCCGAGCTTCGCGATCGCCGCGGCTGGCGCGTCAGCCCGGCGCCCGACGGGCGCGGATCTCCAGGCTCGGGACGCCCCCGGATCAACCCGCGCATCGCCGGCGGGATCGTCGTCCTGCTTGTCCTCAACTATCTCTCGGTCGCGCTCTTCGCGCCGAGCCAGAACCCCCGCGTCCGGGTGCCCTACAGCCCGTACTTCCTCGAACAGGTCAACGCGGGAAACGTAAAGAGCATCTCATCGCAGGGCAGCGCCGTGCAGGGCACCTTCACGGCGAAGGTCAGGTACCCGGCCTCCGACGCCAAGGCCGAGCTCACCGACCGCTTCGCCACCGAGATCCCCGCCTTCGCCGACCAGCCCGCACTGGAGAAGCAGCTCGAGAGCCACCACGTCGTCATCAACGCCAGCCCGCCGGACGCCGGGCGGTCGCTGTTGGCCAATCTGCTGCTGGGCTTCGGCCCGACCCTGCTGCTCATCGGGCTCTTCGTCCTGATCGCCCGGCGGGCGGCCGGCGGGATGGCCTCGGGTCCGCTGGGCGCCTTCGGTCGGTCGCGTGCCCGGCGGGCCGAGCCCTCGGAGCAGCGCGTGGCCTTCCGCGACGTGGCCGGGATCGAGGAGGCCAAGGCCGACCTCCAGGAGATCGTCGACTTCCTGCGCAATCCGGACCGTTACGGTCGCCTCGGCGGCCGCATCCCGCGCGGCGTTCTGCTGTCCGGCGCGCCGGGCACGGGTAAGACGCTGTTGGCCCGGGCGGTGGCGGGCGAGGCCAACGCCGCCTTCTTCTCCATCTCGGCCTCGGAGTTCGTCGAGGCCATCGTCGGCGTGGGTGCCGCCCGCGTGCGCGACATGTTCACCCAGGCCAAGGCGTCCCAGCCGGCGATCATCTTCATCGACGAGCTCGACGCGATCGGGCGCTCGCGGTCGGGCGGGGCGGTCTTCGGCGGGGCCAACGACGAGCGCGAGCAGACCCTCAACCAGATCCTCACCGAGATGGACGGCTTCGAGCAGTCGTTGGCGGTGATCGTGCTGGCCGCGACCAACCGCCCCGAGGTGCTCGACCCAGCGCTGCTGCGACCAGGGCGCTTCGACCGGCGGGTGGCGGTGCAGCCGCCCGATCGGGCTGGACGGCGGGCCATCCTCGAGGTCCACACGCGCTCGGTCCCGTTGGCCGATGACGCAGATCTCGACCGCCTGGCCGCCACGACGCCGGGAATGGTGGGCGCCGACATCGCCAACCTGGTCAACGAGGCTGCCCTGCTCGCCGCCCGGCGCAATCGCAACAGCGTCACGACAGCCGACTTCACCGACGCCCTGGAGAAGGTCGTGCTCGGCGCGCCGCGCAGCCTCGTGCTCTCCGAGGCCGACCGCCGGCGCACCGCCTACCACGAGGCCGGGCATGCTCTCGTCGGCATGCTCAGCCCCGGGGCCGACCCCGTCCGCAAGGTGTCGATCATCCCCCGCGGCCGGGCGCTCGGCGTCACCCTGGCCACGCCGGACGACGATCGCGTCAACTACGACGCTGCCTCGTTGCGTACCCGCATCCGGGTGGCGCTGGCCGGTCGGGTGGCCGAGGAGGTCGTCTTCGGAGACCTGACCACCGGCGCGGAGTCAGACATCCAGCAGCTCACGCAGATTGCCCGCGCGATGGTGGGTCGCTGGGGGATGAGCGAGGTGATCGGGCCCATTGCCGTCCTGCCCGCCGATCCCCAGGACGCGCTGCTGCCCGGTGCCGCCCCGAGCTCGGAGAGCACTCAGCGCCTGCTCGACGAGGAGGTCCGGCGGCTCGTCGACTCCGCTCACGAGGAGGTCATCCGCCTCCTGACCGAGCATCGCGAGCAGCTCGACGCCCTCGCCGCCGCCCTCCTGGAGGCCGAGACGCTCGACCAGCCCGCCGCCTACGAGGCGGCGGGGGTTCCGGGGCCGCCCACGGTGGCGGCCGGGGCGGTTCCCGCCCGGGCCTGAGCGCCGTCCGGCTCCTACAGGCCCGTCCGGTCACCGCTCAAGCTCGCGCACTTCGGCGCCGATGGCCGGAGGGGATGTTCGACCTGGTTGCCGGCCTGCGCCACCTGATCGCCCACGAGGGATCCGACCTTCACCTCAAGGTCCCCTCGCGGCCCCTGGTGCGCGTCCACGGGCGGCTGGGCCCGATTCCCGACTCGGTGCCGCTGACCGGCGAGGACACCGAGGCGCTGCTGCGGGAGATGCTCACCGATCCCGAGCGCCTGCGCGAGTTTGCCGCCGAGAACCGGGCCATGGTCGCCGGGACCATGAAGGGGATCATCTCCCAGCGACTGGTCCCGACCCCCGATGGTACTGGCCGGGTGGCGGTCTGCGAGATCCTGACGATGACGGGCCGGGCCCGCGACATGATCTCAGACCCTGAGCAGACCGGGCGCCTGGCCGAGGTGATCGCTGAGGGCGAGTACTACGGCATGCAGACCTTCGATCAGGCCTTGCTCGGTCATCTCAACGCTGGGCGCGTCGACATGGAACAGGCGCTGAAGGCGGCCTCCAGCCCGCACGACTTCAAGCTTCTGGTCGCCGCCCAGGGCCGGCGGTCGACCTCCATGAGCGACATCGCCGCGGGCGCGGCGGGGCGCTCACCATCGCCCGACGGCCCGCCAGGCGGCTCGCGGCCACCGGCCTCCGTCGTGCCCCAGCTCCGCTGACCGTGGTGCCCGGCCGGCGCGCGCCGAGGGTTCCCAGGCTCGGCCTAAGGAGGGCTGCGTCCCAGCCCTGGGGCCGGTGGCGCCCCTACTTCACTTCGTATAGCTTTGGTACCGTGAACGGCCGAGATGGCGGTCGATGCCTCATGTCCGGTCTGCCGCACCGCCGAGGTCGTGTGCGGCAAGTGGACCCTGCTGCTCGTCCGGGATCTCGCCGAGGGTTGCTCGCGCTTCTGTGAGCTGGAGCGCTCGCTCGCCGGCATCAGCCCGCGGACGCTTTCGCTGCGCTTGCGTGCCCTCGAGGAGGAGGGCATCGTCGAGCGCCAGACCTTTGCCGAGGTGCCGCCCAGGGTCGAGTACGCGCTGACCGAGAAGGGCCGGGCGCTTCTGCCCATCGTCGATGACATGCGCGCCTACGGCGATCGCTGGCTCGGGGAAGGTGCCTGTACCCCGGCTCCCGACCCGCGGACGCCGGACCTCGCCGCCGCCTGACGCCGTCGGGGCTGCCGGCGCCTGACGGCGCTGGGCCCGCGCCTCGGGGCCCGAGGCGCACGCGGCCGGGCGGCATGCGCTCCTGCGCTCGCAGGAGCCGACCCGGGGGCGGCGAAGGTCCGCCCGTGCGCAACCGCTCCCTCCACCGTGCCTTGCGGACGCTCGCCGATGCCGCGTCAACCCTTCTGGGCGCCGACGTTGCCGCCGGCGCGGATGTCCCCTTCGAGCTCCTCGAGCGACGCGGCGCACGCGCCTCGCTCTATAGCTATTCGCCTTTGACCGCGGAGTTCGTCCGCGGCCGCATGGCCCTCCTCGGCCGCCTGCCCGAGTACGCCGCCGCCGTCCGCGTGATGCTCGATCTGGGTGGCCTGGACACCTACCTGCGGGCGCGGGGTGAGCGGCGGGTGCCCGAGCAGCCCGCCGAGCGCGTCGACGCCGTGCTGCGTTGCTTCTTCACCCGGCTGTGGGAGGACCGCGCCGACTTCGAGGTCGGCGACGAGCGCTTCGAGGTCGTCCACGGCGAGCTGGAGGCGACGGTCTACGCCACGCGGTGGCTGGTGAGTGCTGCCGTGCCGGTCGTCGGACTGGCCCTCGAGAGCGACCGAGTGGCCCTCGGCGACGGGCTCTGGTTGGTGCGGGCCGACGCGCGGGACGACCTTCCCGCCGACGCCGCCTGGGCGGCTGAGTCCACTCACGACGGGCGCGGGCCGGCGGTTGCCCTGCTCGAGCTCGAGGCGCGGCCCGATGCCACGGTCTCGCCGGGGGCGCTCCACGCCCGGCTGGCCGACCTCCGCTGCGCCTTGAGGCTGTTCGACGCCGAAGCGCTGACGCTGGCCCCGGTCGGTTGGGTGCGCGAGGACGCGGGCGCCTGGCAGCTGCTGGCCCTCGGCGGCGGGGGGCCCGACGACGGCGATGTCGTGCTCGTCGCCGAGCAGGAGGATGAGCTGCGCGCCTTCATCAACCTCGTTCGCCGTCGCCGGCCGCGCGGCGGCGAGCTGCGCTGGGCGCTGCGCCGCTTCGAGCTGGCCTGCGAGCGACCCGGGCCCATGGAGGCGCTGACCGACGCGCTGCTCGCGGGTCGCGTGCTGCTCGAGCCCGAGGGACCGGGCAGCGGCCGGTTGGCCCAGCGCCTGGCCGCGCTTTGTGCCGAGCCCGAGGATCGGGCAGCGATGACTGAGAGGGTGGCGCACGCCGTCTCGCTGGAACGCGCCTGCATCGCCGGTGTGCGCCCGGCCGTCGACGACCCGCTGGCCCTGGCGCGCGAAGTGCTCGATCACGTCCGGGCCATTCTGCGCGACGTCATCTGCGGTCACCTGGAGGCCGACCTCGTGCGGATAGCCGACAGCGTGCTGGCTGGGGCGGCCGAGATCCGGCTGGGGGACGATGAGATGCTGGCCGCGTCCGGGCAGGACGCCTTCGACGACGCCGTGCACGAACGATCACCGGGCTCGGCCGGCGCCGGGGACACGGCGGAGCTCGAGAGCATCGCCGTCGGCGAGCACGACAACGACACTGCCGAGCTGGAGACGGTCGGGCCCCTGCGCCCGTCCGGCGGCGACGCCGGGTGGCTGTGGCCGGGCCCGGTCATCTCCTCCTCGTGAGGTCCCCCGCCGGAGTGGCCGCTCGGTGCCCTCCTCGACGGCCTCTCGTGATCAGCGCCCCGGGCCGGCCGGGAGCGGCTGGGCACCTCCGGCGAACAGGTGACGCGCCACCCGAGCCAGGCCGCCGAGATCGTGCACGTCGTCGTCGAGTTGGGGCACGCGGATCATCGGGGGGTCGCCGAGTGCTTGGGCGAGGCGGTCGATGCCAACACGGTCGCGGTTGGCGCGTACGCGGTGATCGCGATAGGCGTCGGCCACCTTGCCGGCCAGCGCCTCCTCGCCCAGGAGGACGGCCAGTTCGTGTCGCAGGGCGTCGTACTCGGGCTCGGGCGCCTGGTCTCCGACCACGCGATTGACGATCGCTGCACCGAACGGCATGCCGGCGGCGCGCAGTCGCTCCCAGAAGAAGATCGCCTCCTCGACCGGCTCGGGCTCGGGTGACGTGATCAGCACGAAGGTGGTCGCTGGATCGCGCAGCAGCTCGTTGACCCTGGCGGCGCGCTCCTTGAAGCCGTCGATCAGCTCCCCCAGGGCACCGAAGAACACCGACAGGTCCGACAGCAGGTCGACGCCGGTGACTCGCTTGAGCACCGAGAAGGTCAGGCTGGTGCCGCGGGCGACGAGTCGCGTGGCCAGCCCCGTGGGCTGCAGGAAGACCTGTAGGGCTCGTCCCTCGAAGAAGCCCGTGAGTCGATCCGGGGCGTCGAGGAAGTCCAGCGCGTTGCGCGACGGTGGCGTATCGAGGACCACCAAGTCGAAGTCGTGCTCGCGATGCAGCTCATAGAGCTTGGCGATGGCGGTGAACTCCTGGGAGCCGGCCACGGCGTTTGACAGCTCGGTGTAGATGCGATTGGCCAGGATCTCCTCGCGCGTGCGCTCGTCGGGAGCGAGGCGCTCGATGAGCTCGTCGAAGGTCCGCTTCGCGTCCAGCACCATCGCCCACAGCTCTCCGGTCACCTCGAGCCCCGCTGCCGCCAGGCGCTCGGGGTCGATCCGCGTCGGCTCGTTCCCGAGCTCACTGACCCCGAGGGCCATGGCCAGCCTGCGAGCCGGGTCGATGGTGACGACGGCGACCTTGCGCCCTCCCGCGGCCATGCCGAGGGCGATGGCGGCCGAGGTCGTAGTCTTGCCCACGCCGCCTGCGCCGCCGCAGATGCAGACGTCCCGACCCTCGAGCAGCTCGGCGACACTCGCGCCGGGCGGCCCGCCGGCGCTCACGCCGCGCGGCCGGCCGCCGTGGGCGCCCTCGGCACGCTGCCCGTGCGGGCGCCCACCAGCGCCGGCTCCAGCGCCCGAGAGAGCTGTCGGCAGCCCTCGAGCCCAAGCTCCCGGGGGACGGCCAGCAGCGGCAGGCGCACAGGACGCTGGCCGGTGGCTCGGCGAAGGCGCGCGAGCTGGGCGCGCTGACCCAGACCTCGAGCGTGCTCGGTGCGCGCGGCGGCGAGTGCGGCGGCGCTGGGACCGTCCGACAGTCCCGAGGCGGCCCGACCCATGGCCGCCGCCTCTCGCGCCGAGAAGCGGGTCGGTGCCACCCCGTTGGCCACCACCATGTCGAGCTCCAGGCCGAGCTGCCGGCGCAGCTCGCGCTGCAGCTCGATCGTCTCGGCGACCGGGATCTCTTGCGGTCGGGCAACGGCGATGATCCCGGTCAGGGCCGGGTCGGTGAGGGTTGCCGCGATGATGCGCGCGTGGCGACCCACGGGCCCAACCCGCGCCACCGAGGCGAACGTCGCCGGTGTGCGCAGGATTCCCACCCCGTGACCCGATGCCGGAGCGTCGACGACCACGAGGTCATAGCCGCTGGCCCCCGGCCGCCGTCGCTGCGGCTGGGCGAGCTCCCACAGCTTGCCTACGGTCAGAAGCTCGGCCATGCCCGGGGTGGCGGCGGCGAAGTACCCGAACGTCCGGCTATGACCCAGCGCCTCGGCCAGCGCACGTACGGGCAGCTGGTCGGCGAGATACTCCTCGAGGGCCTGTTGGGGATCCACGGATATGGCCCACAGGTTGTCCGCCAGCTGTCGCTCGGTGCTCGGCTCGGCGCCCGGTGCTGCGCCCAGGGCGCGGGCCGCCTGATCGCGCTGGGCGACCTCGGCGACGATCGTCCGGCGTCCGCGACGAGCGGCGGTCAGCCCCAGGGCGGCGGCGACCGAGGACTTACCGGTGCCGCCCTTGCCGGTCACGAAGAGCAGGCGCTTCTCCAGCAGGCCGACCATCGCGGGCAGCCTAGTCCTCCGGTCAGAGCCGATCAGAAGGAGTCTCGGGCGCGCCTGCGAATACCACGCCGGTATGACACGGCAACAGGACCGGCAGACGGGGGAGGGCCGATGAGCGATCGGGCCAAGGTCATCGCCTTTGCCAACCAGAAGGGCGGAGTGGCGAAGACGACGACGACGCTGAACATCGCGGTGGCCTTCGCCGAGCAGGGTCATCGGGTGCTGTGCGTGGACATGGACCCCCAGGGCAACCTGACCATGTCCCAGGGCATCGACCCGGACACGATCGAGCGCTCGATGTACGACGTGCTCGTGCACAAGGTTCCCATCGCCGAGGTCGTCGCCCATCGCGAGATCGACGTCGCCTGCGCGTCGATCGACCTCGCCGGTGCGGAGATCGCGATGTCGGCCCAGATCGGTCGCGAACGCTCGCTCCAGAAGGCGCTCGCGCCGGTGCTCGCCTCCTATGACTTCGTCTGCATCGACACGCCGCCCAGCCTCGGGCTGCTGACGATCAACGCCCTCACCGCCGCGGACAAGGTGATCGTCCCCGTGCAATGCGAGTATCTATCCATGCGCGGGCTGCTGCAGCTTCAGAACACCCTGGTGATGGTGCGCGAGAACCTCAATCCCGACGTGGAGATCGAGGGCATCGTTCCCACCCTGGTGGACTCGCGCACGGTGCACGCGAAGGAGGCGATCGAGATCCTGGAGGAGAACTTCGGGGATCGGGTCTTTGCGTCGCGCATCCGTAAGACCATCCGATTCGCCGAGGCACCCGTGCGCGGGATGTCGGTGCTCAAGTACGATCCCGACGGCACGGCAGCCGAGGCCTATCGCCGTCTGGCGAGGGAGGTGCTGGAGAATGACAAGCGGTAAGCGAGCGAGCATGCGTGAGGGGCCGCTGGCGGCCCTCTTCCGTCGCACCGACGCCGAGAGCGAGGGGACCGAGCCCGAGATGACGGCGACGCCGTCATCCGGCACGACGCCCGATCCCGAGGCACCCGCCGCGGGCCCGGAGGCACCAGCTGCGCCAGCGCAGGCGCCCGGCGCGGGCCCGGACGCAACTGCTGCCGGCGCGGAGGCGCCTCCCGCCCCGCCCCCGCCGGCGCCCGCCACCCACGCTGGGGCCGCCCTGCCCACGCCCCGTGAGCGTCTCCGCCACGCCTTCTCCTCCGATATCCCCGAGAACCTGCTGGAGCGTGAGCCGGCGCCCACGCGTGAGGCCCCGGCGGCGGTCGCGCCGCCGACGGCGGCGGTCATGCCGCCGCCGCCGGTCCGGCCCGACCCCTTTGCGCGCCCCGAGGCCCGCGACCTCTATGCCGCTCCGGTCCCGGTCGGCTCGCCCGTCCTGCGCGTCATCGGCGTGGGGGGGGCTGGGGTCAACGCGGTCAACCGGATGATCGAGGCCGAGGTGGCCGGCGTGGAGTTCGTGGCCATCAACACCGACCTGCAGTCCCTCCAGCAGTCCGCCGCCCCGCACACGCTGCACATCGGCGACGGGGTCACCCGCGGTCTGGGCTCCGGCTCCAATCCCGAGCTCGGCCGCCAGGCAGCGATGGAGGAGAATGACCGCATCAAGGCCCTGCTCAAGGGCGCCGACATGGTCTTCATCACCGCCGGCGCCGGTGGGGGCACGGGAACGGGTGCGGCGCCGATCGTCGCCCGCATCGGACGCGAGCTCGGCGCCCTGACCGTCGGCATCGTGACCAAGCCCTTCGGGTTCGAGGGCTCGCGGCGGCGGGAGCAGGCCGACGCCGGGGTCGATGCGCTGGCGGGCGAGGTCGACACGCTGATCGTCGTTCCCAACAACCGCCTTCTGACCGTCCTGGACAAGAAGACCTCGATGATGGAGGCCTTTCGGGTTGCCGACGACGTCCTGCGCCAGGGGGTGCAGGGCATCTCGGACCTGGTGACGCTCCCCGGACTGATAAACCTCGACTTCGCCGACGTGCGCACCATCATGTCCGATGCCGGCAGTGCTCTGCTCGGGATCGGCATGGGCACGGGCGAGTCGCGCGCCATCGACGCGGCCGAGCAGGCTGTGGCCTCACCGCTGCTGGAGACGAGCATGGAGGGCGCGCGCTCGATCCTGCTGTCGATCACCGGAGGCGGCGACCTGTCGCTCTGGGAGGTCAACGAGGCGGCGAAGGCGGTGGCCGCCGCCGCCCACAGCGACGCGAACATCATCTTCGGCGCCATGGTCGACGACAAGCTCGACGACCAGGTCTGGGTCACCGTCGTCGCCACGGGCTATCCGGAGGATCGGCCGCGTGCGGTTCGCCCCGAGCGCCCCGCCTTGCGTGAGCCGGTGGGCGAGCCTCGGGTCACCCGCGCGCCGCGTCCCGATGCCCGCCGGCGCGACCCGGTTGCGGCCCCGGCCGGGCTGTCGGTCTCCGAGCTCGACGTCCCCGAGTTCATCCCGCGCGGCTAGAGCCGGCACGGCCAGGCCGGGCCGTGGCGTGAGCCTGTCGCGCGGGGCGATCGCCGCCGGGCATCCGCTCACCGCACGGGCGGGCGTCGAAGTGCTGCGGGCCGGGGGCAATGCCGTGGACGCCGCGCTGGCCGCGGTGCTCGCCTCCTGCGTGACCGAGCCGCTGCTCACCGGCCTCGGCGCCGGTGGGTATCTGCTCGTCGTCCCAGCGTCCGGGCCCGCCGTGCTCGTCGACTTCTTCGTCGAGGTCCCGGGTCGGGGCGCCGATCCGGCCGATCGCGGGGAGCTCGCGGCCGTCGAGGTCTCCTTCGATGACGCCATCCAGCTCTTCCACATCGGGCCGGCGGCCATCGGGATCCCGGGCGTCCCGGCCGGGGTGTGCGCCGCCGCCGAGCGCTTCGCGCGGCTGCCGCTCGGCGACCTCGCCGCCTCGGCCATCGCGCTGGCTCGCGACGGCGTCGTGGTCAACGACCAGCAGGCCTATGTCTTCCGGATCCTCGGCGCCATCGCCACGTCCACGCCCGAGGCCCGGCGCGTCTACGCCCCGGATGGCCGCATACCCCGGGCGGGTGACACCTTGCGCCAGTCCGATCTCGCGCAGTCCCTCGAGCGCCTGGCGGTCGAGGGTGCGGCGCCGTTCTATCGCGGCGATGTCGCGGCGGCGATCTGCGCGTGGCTCGCCGGTCGTGGAGCCCTGCTGACGCCCGAGGACCTGGCCGCCTATCAGTCCATGGAGCGAGCGCCGGTCGCCGCGGGCTACCGCGGCCGCGAGGTGCTCTCCAACCCGCCTCCCTCGGCCGGCGGCCTGCTCATCGCCCGCGCCCTGGGCGAGCTGGAAGACGATCCCGACCCGCCGGACACCGGCCGGTTGTTGACGGTGATGGAGCACGCCCAGGCGGCCCGGACCCCGGCGTTCCTCGACGGGCTGGCCCGGCCGGACTTCGCGCAGCGCTTTCTCGCTTCGCGCCTGGGATCGACCACACACATCTCGGTCATCGATGCCGACGGGATGGCCTGCGCGGTGACCTGCTCGAACGGTGAGGGATCGGGCGTCGTGGTGCCCGGGACCGGGGTGCACCTCAACAACATGCTCGGCGAGCAGGATCTGAACCCGCTCGGCTTCCACCGCCATCCGGTCGGGCGTCGCCTGCCCAGCATGATGGCGCCGACGGTGGTCCGCGGCCCCGAGGGACCGCCCGAGCTGGCCCTGGGCAGCGGCGGCTCCAACCGCATCCGCTCCGCAGTCCTACAGACCATCGTCAACGTGGTCGACCGCGGCCTGGCGCTTGATGCGGCGGTGTGCGCACCCCGCGTACACCTCGAGGACGGTGTCGCCTACCTGGAGCCGGGCGCCGCCCCGCCGGCCGCGGGCGAGCCCGGCGCCGAGTCGCCGGTGCGCTTCCGGGCGCCCAACCTCTTCTTCGGTGGGGTTCACGCCGTCCGACGCGAGCCGGGCGGCCGGCTCACGGGCGCGGGGGATCCGCGGCGCGGCGGCTGGGCCGAGGTGGCGTGAGGTTCGTCCGGGAACGGCCGCTGCTCGCCGGAGCGGCGAGTCGCGTGCTGCTCGGCGTGCGGGCGGCGCGGATGCGGCCCCGGGCGCTGCTCGCCGGCGCGGTGCTGCTCGTCGGCGTCGGCGTCGGCGTCGGGGCTGGCGGCTGTGGCGGCCAGATCGCCCCCGATCTCTTCGAGGTCATCCGGTCACCCACGGGCCCGAGCTCGGGCCCCGGCGCGGCGCTCGCCCTCGTGGTCGCCGACGATGGCACCGCCCGCTGCAATGGTGGCCCGCGCCGCGCGCTGCCCGACCCGCTGATCCTGGAATCCCGCACGTTGCAGATGGACATCGATCCAGACCTCCTGCGCCATGCCCGGTTCCCCGAGCCGCCGGGGGGCGTGTACGCCTACCGGGTGCGCGACCAGGACGGCGAGGTCAGCTTCTCCGATACCTCTCCGCTCCCCGCAGAGCTCAAGCGGGTGGAGGGCCTCACGCTGGCGGCGGCCCAGCAGGCCTGCGGGCTCGCGCACTGACCGGGTGCAGGAGCCGAGAGTCACCGCCCCGGGCCGGTCGCGCCCCGGGCAGCGCTCAGGGCTGGGGGGTCAGGGCGCCCGGTCGGGGCGCCCGGTCTTCAGCAGCCCGGCGCTCGTTGTATTGCCCTTGGGAACGTCCTGGGCCGTCTGCCCCGCCCTCACCCTGACCCGAGGGCGCGATCGGACTTCCGGGCCTGTTGTTTCCCTCTTGGGCGACTTCCAGGCCCAGAAGCGTTCATCGCTCGATCGCCGCGTCCCCCGCGTCTCATCTCAGGCCCGGGTGGCGTCGAGACTCGTCTCTGGGTCCCCTGGCGTTGAGAATGACGCGGCAGCGCGCTTGCTGTCGCGACGCTTCCCCGGCCCGCTGCTCCAACGCGCCCGCCGGCCGGCGCCCCAGCGCCGGCCCGAAGCCGCCCCTCAGGCGAAGCGAACCTTGCCGTTGGAGCGCGCGCGGGCCTGGGCGCGTTCGACGAGCTCCAGCCGCTTGAGCGCCGCGCGGAACAGCCGGCAGACCAGTCGCAGCCTGGCGTTCTCCGAGCGCAGGTCGAGCAACCCCTGCTTGGCGTCGGCGCCGAAGTCGACGGTGGCGGCCATGGCGAACGCGTCCATTGACGCGAGCTCGTCGGCATCGGGCTCCTGGTCGGTGGCCTGCTCGACGAGCTCGGTGTAGGCCTCGCGGGCTGCATCTCCGGCTGCGGCGTCGGCCGGTTCGTCGCGGTCGCCCAGCCAGGCCACGATGCCCGCCGGGTACGGGCGGTCGGGCTGGCGCTCGAGCAACTCGAAGGGCCGCGTACCGCGGGCCAGCAGCTCGACCTGGCCATCCTCGCGGCGCTCGAGCACCTCGGCGACCTCGCACGCGCAGCCCACGGTGCGGAGCCCGTCGGCCGAGAGCCAGAGGATCCCGAACTCCGACTCGTGCTCCTCGCAGTGCGCGATCATCGCCTTGTAGCGCTCCTCGAAGATGCGCAGCGGCACCAGCTCGGATGGGAGGGCCACGATGGGCAGCGGGAACAGGGGAAAGTGATGCTCGCTCGCCGGTGTCACTCGGGTGGGAGTCTAGGTACAGCGCCCATCTGAGCGCAGTGGTGTCGCGCCACCTCGACGGGTGCCGGGTGGCCGACTGCGCCGGCCGGGTATCGCCACCTCAACCGGGTGCGGCGCGCCGACGGCGGGACGTTCACCGTCTTCTCCCCCTTTCACCGAGCGTGACCCGGCGCGCAGCCGCGAGATGTCGAGCCGCGCCCCAGGCGCATCGCGTTGCCCGCTGGCCTGGACTCCGGGCGCCTGCCCGCGGCCTCCGTGCTTGGCCCAGGAGCTGAGGCGACCGCGCCCGCCGTCGCCCCGGGCGAGCCCGCTCTTTGATTCTTTCAGGAAAGTGGGATCTCCATATGAGTGCAGTAGACGACCTTGCGCACCGGCCCGGTGCGCTGGCGGGGACCGGCGGAAGCTGACCAACGTTCTATCTGGCCGTACGGAGCGCCAGACGGCGTCTCAGCGGGCAGTTCAAACCACGCGGTCAGCTCCAGGCACCTGCACCGAAATAAAGACCCCATCTTCAGCAATACAGGCGAGAGTTCGGCGCCGATCCCGCTGACTGCGTTTCGTCCCAAGCGAGCGCGTGCGGCTCGATGGCAAACACGCTCGCATCCACGCGAAAGGAGCGCTCTGCGAGAGCGCCGCTTGCACGCGAAAGCAGCGCTCTGCACAGACGGGAGCTGAGTCGGAAATGGCGCCTGCGTCACAATGACCCTTGTGGCCGCGCCTCCGCTTACGGAGCAGCAGGTCGACCTCCTCATCCTCCTCCTTGAGGCCGACGAGCGATCGCTCGCTGACCACCGTTTACGCGATCGGTTCGCCTGGCATACCCGGGGGGGAATGGGTCCGACTCAGCTCTTGCATCGTGCGGTTTCAGCCGACCAAACCGTAGATCCGATCGATCTCGAGGCCCTCGTCACCGCCGGGGCCCTTGAGCGGACAGGTCAGCGCGCCGCGTCTCTTTCCTCCGCAGGCATCGAGCTGGCTGTACGGCTCCGGCGAGATCGGCAGACAGCGACGCCGGCTGACGTGTCCTGGTCGGCTGTCGAGGGGACTCTGACCACCATGTGGGACCTCTGGCTCGAGCAGGGAGCGCCCGTACTGGGTATTTCTGTCGACGAAATCGGCCATCGCTCGCAGCGCGATCTCGGCGCTGTTGAGCGGCAGCTCCAGCTCCTGGAGCAGGCGAACTGGGTTACCCAGGTGTCGCCTGGCTTCATCGGCGTCGCGGCACCGGGCCCGAGCTACAGTCCGACCCCTGAGACGATGCGCCGCCTTGGCGGCTGGCCTACTGCAGATCAACAAGCCGGAGCCCATTTTCTCGAGGCCATAGAGGCGCAGCTAGAGGCGACCGAGGATCCCGACGAGCGGACTCGACTCCGAAGCCTGCTCGATGTAGGCAAACGGGTAGGCGAGGGCGCGATCACTCAGATTCTTGTCCGGCTCGCATCCGGCCAGTTTCACATCTGACCCCGGTCGGCCCGCACGAGTGGGGGCCGGCGTGCTCAATGATCGTTGTCCGCTCCTTCGTTGCGGGAGCAGGGGCCACACCAGAGGCTTGATGGCGCTTCCAGACTCGCGCGTCCGGCGCCGCCTGCAATCTGCCGGTCGGCATGATCGTCGGGCAGACCGGCCGCCGTGCCCACCGTCGCTCGATGGGGCGCCTACTTGATCGAGATGTCGCGACTTCAGCTTCGCCAGGCGTGCCCGTGAGAACGACGGCTTCGGTTGGCCCCAGTGCGACGGCTTGAAGTGGCCCCACTTCGCGCTGGTTGGTGTTGTTGGTTTGGAGTGTGCCTGATGTGTCGGATGGGGCGCGTCGAGGTTGCGTGGAGGGGTCGCCCGTAGGGCGGGCCCGGAGTGCGATCTCGACGCGCGCGCGTCGTCGCGGGCCCCCCGGGTCAGGTGCTCTTCTTGGTCTTGGTGGTGAGGCCGTGGCGGAAGCGCCAGGACTCGCTGCCGGTGTCGATGATGTGCGCGCGGTGGGTGAGGCGGTCGACGACGGCCTTGGCCAGGCGGGCGTCGGGGAAGACCTTGGTCCACTCACCGAAGGGCAGGTTGGTCGTGACGATCAGGCTGCCGCGTTCGTGGCGTTCGGAGAGCACCTGGAAGACCAGCTCGGCGGCGCCGCCTGGGAGCGCGAGGTAGCCGAGCTCGTCTAGGACGACGAGCTCGGTGCGGGCGTAGCGTCCGACGACGCGGGCGAGCTCGCGGCGGCTCTCGGCTTCTTGGAGCTCGTTGGCGAGCGCGGCGAGGGTGGTAAAGCGGACGCGTCGTCCTTGCTGGCAGGCGCAGATCGCCAGGGCGGTGGCGAGGTGGGTCTTGCCGGTGCCGCTGTCGCCGATGAGGATCACCGACTCGCGGTCTGAGATCCAGGAGCCTTCGGCGAGCGCGGCGATGGTGGCTTGCGGGATCTTCGGGTTGTCGTCGAAGCGGAATTCGTCGAGGTGCTTGAGCGCCGGGAAGCGGGCGTCGAGTAGCCGCCGCCGCTCGCGACGCTCGCCGCGTTCTGCGGTCTCGGCCTCCAGCAGTGCGGCGAGGTAGGCGGTCGGGGTCTGCTGCTCGCGGGTGGCCTCGGCGGCCAGCGCGCGGAAGCGTTGCTTGACGGTCGGCAGCTTGAGCTCGGTGGCGTGCGCCTCGATCAGCGCCTCCATTGCCGCCGACTGAGCGTTCTTGGCAGCGCTCACGGGCTGGCCTGCTTGCGTTGGCAGTCGGCCTGCTCGGCCAGTTCGAGAAGCTCGAAGGCCAGATCGCGGGCCTGGCAGGCCAGCATCGCGATCGCGGCCGGCTCGCGGGCGTGCTCGCCGGGCCGGTCGGTGATCACGACGCAGACGTCCTGCAGGCGGCCGCCGCCGGCCAGCGGATCGGACTGATCGGGGTCAAGCCAAGCCTCGACGTGGCGGTAGTAGTGGGCGGTCATGAGCGACCGTCGATCAGCGCGTCGTAGCTGGCCAGGTCGGGTTCGGGGCGCTCGTGGGCGGCCAGCCGCGCACTCAGCCCGTCCAGCGGCTGCGCGGCTCGGGCGGGCGCCGCGGCGCGGCGCGCGAGGACGGCGACCGCGCGCCCGTCGATCGCCCCGCAGGCCAGCACGCCGCGAACGGCCAGCTCAACGCTCGCGGGCCCGTGCTCGCGGGCAAGCATGAGGACGTCGACCATCTGCCGCGTTGCCTCCGAAGCGTCGTAGCGGCCGGTGAGCGCCTGCCACAGCTCATCGAAGCAGGGCGGCCAGGCGCCGCGCTCGCGCTCCTGGGCCAGCGCGAGCGACCGCGCCAGGCCGCCGGGCTTGCGCGCGAGCAGCTCGAGGTAGTGATCGAGCAGCGCGCGGGTGCCCGAGCGGCCGTGCAGGCGCTCGTGGCGGGCGACCTCGCGGCCCTGATGATCGACGATGATCTCGCGTGCGCCGACCCGGACGCTGACGCGCAGACCGGTCAGCGCGACCGGCACTGAGTAGCGGTTCTGGCGGACCGTGACCAGCGCCTTGGCATCGACACCGACGGCCGCGACCTCGGTCGCGTCGAACTGCTCGGCCGGCAACGCGCGCAAGACCGGGCGCTCGAGCGCGTGCTGCTCAGCCACTGTCGCGCCCCGCCCCGCGATCTGGCGCCCCAGGTCGCGTTCGCAGGCATCGAGCAGCATCGCGTTGAGCTGCGCGATCGACCCGACCTGCGGGACCGGGACGAGGTGGTTGCGGCGCAACCGCCCGACCTCGCCCTCGACACCGCCCTTCTCATGCGCGCCCGCGATGCCCGGCGTCGTGAAGACCGAGTCATAGAGGTAGTGCGAGCGCAACGCCACGAAGCGATCGGACTCGACGCGGCGGCGGCCCTTGAGCACCTGCTTGACCGCCGAGGTCAGGTTGTCGTAGCGGACCTCGCAAAACACCCCGTCAAACCAGTCAAACGCGTGCGCGTGGCCCTCGAGGAACGCCTGCTGGGTCTCGACCGGGGAGGCCATGCTGAACGCCGCCCCCGAAAAGCACGAGCGCATGAAGAACAGGTGCACCCGCGTCCGCGCGCCCGCGAGATCGACGTCGGCCTCGCCCCAGTCGACCTCGGCCGTCTGCCCGGGCGCGTGCAGCTGCGGGACGAACACCTCCCGCGGGCCGTGACCGAGCTCGCGGCGCCGTCGGCGGACGTGATCGCGGACGGTCGTCTCGGCGACCTCGACGCCGTGCTCGTCGACCAACCTGCGCCAGACGCGCCTGGCCGTGTGGCGCTGCTTGCGCGGCGCCTCAAAGTCGCCAAGCAGCCACTCGTCGATCAGCTCGCGGTACTCACCCAACTTCCGCGCGGGCCGCTCCAACGGCGACCGCTTGACCGGCGGCACCGCCGACCCCAGCGCCTGCCTGACCGCTCGACGATGAACGCCGTGACGCTCCGCCAAGGCCCGGACCGACAGGCCCTCCCGGTCGCGATCACGCCTGATCTGCTCGAACTGTTCCACTCTGGATCCCACTCTCTACCGGCCCCCGATCCACGCTCGATGAGCGCGGCATCCTCAGCCGGCAATCGGACGAGGTGGGGCCAGTTCAGACCGTCGCAGTGGGGCCAGTTCAGACCGTCGTTCTCAGCCCGCGACAGCGTCGTCAATGACATACGACCAGAGCGCCGCAACGCCCGCCAACCAACCGTCGATGTTCGCCCTTTCAGGCGTCTTCCGGCGAGAACCACGAGCTGAGGCTCTCGGCCAGTTGAGCCTCGGTCCTCCTCTGGCGGTCTGAGCCGTCAAGGAACCACTCCGTCGCAACCATGGCCGATCCCAAGTACCGGGTGCTCGCCGAGTAGAAGGCAAGCTGCACGAGACCGCGCGGCTCATTCACGAAGGCGGCTGCCCACACGTCCCGCACATCGGTCCCCACCGAGCCGTCGGTCGTCAAAGGCACGGTCCTCGCGTAGTACCAGGCGTCGGTGTCTTCAGCGAGGGCGGGGCTTTCGGCCGCCGCCAGCGCCCCAACGCTACTCGCGCTCGCGCCAGCCGGGGCATGTGCGCGGTGCTGCGAGACACGAGAAATCAGCGCACGCAGCGCGTAACCGATCCCAATCAGGCTTGCAAGGTCGTTGACCGTGTGCTCAGCGATCTCGAGTACCACGCCCACGCCGGTCCCGGAGGCCCCCTTGCCTATTCCTCCCGACGCCACTCTGGCTCGTGTGCTGGGGGGCAGCGGAATTTCTGCAAGATCCGCGACAGCGAGCCCGACTGCTCGATCCAGCAAGAGACTGTCGCCGTCGAGCTCGGCCTGTTGAGCGCCCCACATAACCTCTAGGTGCATTCGGCCATTGTGATCAGAGCGACGCCGATTCGTCATGACCTCGCTGCCGCGCGGTTGCGGCTCCCGCGCGCGAGGCTGCCTTCGCGCGCCGGCGGCCCTAATCGCTTTGCGAGAGCGGCGCCGGTGGCGCCGAGACGGCGGGGTTCGGGTTCGTCATGCTCTTCGCGTGCGGCGGGTCAGGTCAATACTGGTCTTCGCGACCTGCGCCGGCTTCGCCGCCTGCGGCAACAGCGGGAGCAGCCGGCCAGCCCCGCGCATCCACCGAGCCGCCCAGCCAGTGCCATGCCCATAGGTATTCATGCGGGGCAAGCCTCACCCGGCTCCGTTTGACGCGATAGCGTGCGGCTACGGCATCGGCGCGCCTCCTAGTCGTCCAAGGCGAGCGTGGCGACAGCGCAGCGCGCTCGCTCGCTGCTTCACGATTGCGGGCGTCGTCTTGGTACCCACCTAGGCTAGGGGTCGTCACATCTGCTGACCGCGTGTGACCGACGCCAGCGCCTGGCGCCTGGCGCGCCGCTTGGCCGAGCCCGGCGTCATTCTGGCTTACAGCGCAGAACACGCCGGAGAAAATCCGCCGCGGCGAGCGGCGAGGGTCTCGACCGCGCGTGGGTTTGCGATGCGGCGCACGTCCGGGAAAGGCATTCCCCGGCGTGGAGGTGAGGGCGTGGCAAGCTGCTGTGTGTGACGTCGGGCATCTTCAGCGGTGGGCGCAGGGAGCGTGTCGCGGTGCTTGGGGTTGATCCTGATCTTGCGAGTCGGCTGGGCGGGGGGCGTCGTGAGCACGCCGAGCGGATGAGCGTGGCGATCGTGCTCAGGCGCGACGCGGGGTCCTGGCGCGCCCAGGAGGACGCCGGGTACGGGCGCGACGGTCTGGGTCTGCTCGTGGTGGAAGGCATGCTGGTACGGCGGGTTGGGCTCGAGCGGCGGTACGGCGCGGAGTTGCTGAGCGTCGGCGATGTGTTGCAGCCCACCGAGCACGACGGCGAGGAGGTCACGCTGCCGTTTGAGACGGCGTGGCGCGTGTTGGCGCCGTTGCGCCTGGCGGTCCTTGACCTTGACTGGATGGCTCGGATGGCGCCGTTCCCGGAGGTGACAGCGGAGCTGACGAGGCGCGTGATGGTGCGGTCGCGGCGGTTGGCGTCGATGCTAGCGATCGCGCAGCATCACCGGCTCGAGGACCGTCTGCGCCTGCTCTTTTGGGAGCTCGCCGACCGCTACGGACGCGTGGGCCCCGACGGGGTGCGGCTTGACATGGGCCTGACGCACGAGCTGATCAGCCATCTCGTCGGTGCGCATCGCCCGTCGGTGTCGGCCGCGCTGGCTCGCCTCGAGCGCGGGGGGTATATCAAGCGCCGCGAGCCCGGCTGGCTGCTGCTCGGAGACCCGCCCGGCCTGGAGGAGATCATCGGCGATCACGACCGCCCGGCGACAGGACCGCCGACCTGACGCCAGCGCCGGCTTCGGTCAGTCCGTGAGGTGGGCGAGCAGGGTGCGCAGCCCGTGCTTGGGCCGGCGGAGCGCCTTGAGGGCGCCTGTGGCTTCGTTGTGGCCGAGCGCCAGGAGCACGAGGGAGAGCGCGGCGGAGCCGAGGCAGAGCGCGCACCAGGCGCCGACCACGGCGGGCTGGATGGTGATCAAGGCGATGCTCGCGAGTCCGCCGGCCGTGAGCACGAGCCCGAGCAACAGCCGCCCGCGGCGCGCGAGCAGCAACACGACCTCGGTGCCGTAGGCGAGGACGCCGGCGAGGGCATCGGGCACGGGCCGGGTGAGCTCGAGCACCTCGCGGGTGCTGCGTTGCCCGAAGACGGGATCCCACGCGCTGGCCAGCGCGCCGAGCTGCAGCATGGTGAGGTAACCCGCGACGATCAGCCCGGCGGCGGCCAGGGCGAGCATCAGGCCTCGGCTGCTCACGTTTCCCGTCTACCGCGATCGGTGAATGTGCATCTCCGAGGCGGTATGGCTGCATACCGCCGTCCCTTCGGACCCGAGACTCGACCCAATGGCTGGACGGCGGAGCCGTCGCCCCGCACGCGCCGCACCTGCCTCGCACGCGCCGCACTGTCACCTGACATACCGTCCGCTGCTGGTCAGCCGCGATCGGGGAACGAGACGAGTTGAGCAGCTGCCCGACCGCCGCCCCGCGTTGTCCATCGAGAGGTCAGGTCGGGTCGGCCTGCCGGGCGGTCGCCCTACCCGCGCGGCTGCCCGTGATCTCGCGACGAAAGGACTGTGATGGACAAGACGGTGGCGGACTTCTTGCTCGAGCGCCTCTCGGGGTGGGGGGTGCGGCGGATCTACGGCTATCCCGGCGACGGCATCAACGGGCTGCTGGGTGCGCTGAACCGGGCGGGTGACCGCTTCGAGTTCGTGCAGGCGCGGCATGAGGAGATGGCGGCGTTCATGGCGTGCGGGCACGCGAAGTTCACGGGGGAGGTCGGGGTGTGCATGGCGACGTCGGGGCCGGGCGCGGTGCATCTGCTCAACGGGCTGTATGACGCCAGGCTCGATCATCAGCCGGTGGTGGCGATCGTCGGTCAGCAGGCACGGGCGGGGCTGGGCGGCCATTACCAGCAGGAGATCGACCTCACCAGCCTGTTCAAGGACGTCTGTCATGAGTACGTGCACGTGGCGATGGACGCCGCCCAGATTCGGCATCTGATCGATCGGGCGATGCGGATCGCCGCGGCCGAGCGCACCCCGACGTGCGTGATCGTGCCCAACGACCTGCAGGAGGCCGACGCGGTCGAGGATCCGCCGCGCGCGCACGGAACGCTGCACTCCGGTATCGGCGATGGATACCGGGCGCCGCGCGTGATCCCCGAGGACGCCGATCTGCAGCGCGCTGCCGAGATCCTGAACGGGGGCGAGCGCGTCGCTATGCTCGTCGGCCAGGGCGCGCTGCACGCCGGCCGCGAGGTCACAGAGGTAGCGGAGCTGCTGGGTGCCGGGGTGGCCAAGGCGCTGCTGGGCAAGGCGGCGCTGCCCGATGACCTTCCGTGGGTGACGGGCTCGATCGGGCTGTTGGGCACCAAGCCCAGCTGGGACCTGATGATGGGCTGTGACACGCTGTTGATGGTCGGCTCGAGCTTCCCGTACTCGGAGTTCCTGCCCGAGGAGGGCCAGGCCCGCGGCGTGCAGATCGACCTCGACGGGCGGATGCTCGGGATCCGCTATCCGATGGAGGTCAACCTGACGGGCGACAGCGCCGAGACGCTGCGTGCGCTGATCCCCTTGTTGGAGCGTAAGCCCGACCGGTCGTGGCAGGAGCAGATCGCGCGTGAGGTCGGCAAGTGGTGGACGCTGATGGAGATCCGGGCGCACAACAGCGCGGACCCGATCAATCCGCAGCGCGTGTTCTGGGAGCTCTCCCAGCGGCTGCCCGATCGCGCCATCCTCACCTCGGACTCGGGGTCGTCGGCGAACTGGTTCGCGCGTGACGTGCGCGTGCGCGGCGGGATGATGGCGTCGCTGTCGGGGACGTTGGCCACGATGGGCCCCGGGGTGCCGTACGCGATCGCGGCGAAGTTCGCGCACCCCGGCCGGCCGGTGATCGCGCTGGTGGGCGACGGCGCGATGCAGATGAACGGCAATGGCGAGCTGGTCACGATTGCCAAGTACTGGCAGCGCTGGAGCGACCCGCGGCTGATCGTGTTGGTGTTGCACAACAACGATCTCAACCAGGTGACGTGGGAGCAGCGCGCGATGGAGGGCGACCCGCGTTATGAGGCGTCTCAGCAGCTGCCCGACTTCCCGTATGCCCGCTACGCCGAGCTGATCGGCCTGACCGGCATCCGCGTCGATGACCCCGACCAGCTCGGCGCGGCGTGGGAGCAGGCCTTCGCGGCAGACCGGCCGGTGGTGCTGGAGGCGATCACCGACCCCGACGTGCCGCCGCTGCCGCCGCACATCACGATCGAGCAGGCCAAGGCGCTCACCTCCGCGCTGGTGCACGGGGATCCCAGCGCCGCGCAGATCGTCAAGCAGGCCGCCAAGGGCAAGCTCGAAGAGCTCCTGCCCGGCCGATGACCGCCACCAGCCACGCCCTGCGCCCGGAGGCGCCGGTCGAGGAGGTCGCGGTCGCCGCCTACACCGTCCCCACCGACGCTCCGGAGGCCGACGGCACGTTCGCCTGGCAGGCCACCACGATCGTCGTCGTCCACGTCCGAGCCGCCAGCGAGGTCGGCATTGGCTACAGCTACGCCGACCTCGCCACTGCCAGGCTGATCGGGGAGCACCTCGCCGGCGCGGTCGGGGGCGGCGATGCGCTGGCGCCCCAGCGCGCGTGGTGGGCGATGACCCGGGCGGTCCGCAACCTCGGTCGTCCCGGGATCGCGGCGATGGCGATCAGCGCGGTCGACGTCGCGCTGTGGGACCTCAAGGCGCGGCTGCTCGGGCTGTCGCTCGCGACGCTGCTCGGCGCGGTGCACGAGCAGGTCCCGATCTATGGCAGCGGCGGGTTCACCAGCTACAGCACCCAGCGCCTGCGACAGCAGCTGGCCGACTGGGTGCAGGCCGGGATCCCGCGCGTGAAGATGAAGATCGGCGGCCATCCCGGCGAGGACGTCGCACGGGTCCGGGCCGCCCGGGAGGCGATCGGCGATGGCGTCGCTTTGTTCGTGGACGCCAACGGCGCCTACTCGCGCAAGCAGGCGCTGGCGCAGGCCGAGCGCTTCGCCGAGCACGGGGTGAGCTGGTTTGAGGAGCCGGTCTCCTCCGAGGACCTCGACGGGCTGCGGCTGCTGCGCGACCGCGGCCCGGCGGGGATGGACATCGCCGCGGGCGAGTACGGCTATGAACCCTCCTACTTCCAGCGTATGCTCGCCGCCGGTGCGGTCGACGTCCAGCAGGCCGACGCCACGCGCTGCGGCGGCATCACCGGCCTGCTGGCCGTCGCCGCGCTCTGCCAGGCCCACCACGTCGAGCTCTCGGCGCACTGCGCCCCGCAGCTGCACGCGCACGCCTGCTGCGCGGTCGGGCCGCTGCGCCACCTGGAGTACTTCCACGACCACGCCCGCATCGAGCAGATGCTGTTCGACGGCGCCTTGTCCCCGGTCGACGGCGCGCTGCACCCGGACGCGGCTCGACCGGGTCTGGGCATCGAATTCAAGACCGCTGACGCCGAGGCGTTCGCGGCCTGAGGAGGCTCCGTGTCGCTGACCCGTACTGGCCTGATCCGCAACCTGCGCCGCGGCCGCGCCCAGCGGCTGCTGTCCGGCGCGACCGCCGCTGCCGCGCTGCCGCTCGGTGCCGAGGTCTACGTCAACCACTACGGCGGCTCGTTCGGGAACAAGTGGATGTGGACCCCGGTCGTGCTCTCCCCGGCGCTGGCTGCGGCCGGCGTGGCCGGCGTGGCCTCCGAGCGCGCGGCCCGCACTTGGCTGCCGGCCATGTCCGCGCTGTACATCGCCAACGGGAGCCTGGGGGTGTATCTGCACCTGCGGGGCATCGCCCGAAAGCCGGGCGGGCTGCGCGAGGCCTCCTACAACCTGGTCATGGGACCGCCGCTGCTGGCCCCCGGCTCGCTGACCATGGTCGGCGCGATCGGCCTGGCCGCCGCCGTCATGCGCCGGGAGCGTTGAGCGGTGGCCGAGAGCTTCCGCGATGGCGAGCATCTGCCCAACCGGCGGCCCGATCGCCAGCCGCCCGACCCGGCCGGCCTGCCCCGCCAGCGCCGCGGGATCACGCCCCAGATGCACGGCCGCTATCCCGACCACGACGTGCTCGCCGACGCCGAGCACTGGGACCCGATCACCCGCCGCCTCGTCCGCGCTCGCGTTGACGACGTCCCAGCGCGGCGGTTCTTCACCACCGACGAGTTCGCGTGCCTTTGCGCGTTCTGCGATGTCGTTCTCGCCCAGGACGCAGAGCCGCGCATCCCGGTCATGAGCTTCGTCGACGACAAGCTGCAGGCCGGGCGACTCGATGGATTCCAGCACGTCGGCATGCCCGATGACCGCGACACCTGGCGGCAGGTCGCCCAAGGCCTCGACCACGCCGCTCGCCAGCTCGCCGGTGCGTCCTTCGCGCGCGCCGAGGAGCCGACCCAGCGCGAGATCGTGAGCGCATTCGCCGACGGGACGCTGTCGGGCGGGGTGTGGGACCAGCTGCCAGCGAGCTCCGCGTGGGCCGTGGTGATGCGCTCGGTGCTGTCGGCGTTCTACGCGCATCCTTGGGCGTTCAACGAGATCGGGTTCGGCGGCCCCGCCTACCCGCGCGGCTACATGCGCCTCGCCGAAGGCCCCACCGGCGCCGAGCCCCACGAGGCCCGCGAAGCGTTCGGGCCCGACCCCGTCGAGGACGTCCAGCGCCGAGGGATGCCGTGAGGACCGGGGTCAAGCGGCTGGCCAAGGGCGCCGTCGGGCCAATCGAGAACGACTCGCGCTTCCTGCTCGACGTGCACGAGCGCGGCCTGCCCGGCCGCGCGACGATGGCCACGTACCGGGAGGAAGATGAGGTCGACCTGCTGATCGTCGGCGCCGGCGCGGGCGGCACCACTCTCGCGCAGCGCCTCGCGCGGCGCGGCTGGCGGATCGTGATCCTGGAGTCCGGGCCGTTCTGGGATCCCGACCGCGACTGGGTCTCTGATGAGGCCGGCAGCCACAGGCTGTACTGGACGGCCAAGCGCATGATCGGCGGCGAGGACCCGGTCGAGCTTGGCAAGAACAACTCCGGGCACGGCGTCGGCGGCTCGATGATCCACTACGCCGGCTACGCACCACGCTTTCACCCCTCCGACTTTCAGACCCGCACCCGCGACGGCGTCGGCACCGACTGGCCCATCTCCTACTGGGACCTGAAGTCGCACTATGAGCGCGTCGAGCAGGAGCTGCCGGTCGCCGGTCAGGACTGGCCCTGGGGTGACCCGCACCGCTACCCCCACGCGGCGCACCCGATCTCCGGCGGCGCCGACCGCGCCCGTGCCGGCGCGCACGCGCTGGGGATCGAGATGCGCGTCGGGCCGGTCGCCATCCCCAACGGCGTGTTCGGCAACCGCCCGCACTGCATCTACCGCGGCTTCTGCCTGCAGGGCTGCAAGGTAAACGCCAAGGCCTCCCCGCTGATAACCCACCTGCCCGACGCGCTCGCCCACGCCGTCGAGGTCCGCGCCGACTCCCACGCCGTACGGATCGAGATCGACGAGACGGGCCGCTGCAGCGGGGTGACCTACATGCGCGACGGGCGCGAGCACTGCCAGCGCACCGCCGCGGTCGCCGTGGCCGGCTACTCGATCGAAACGCCACGGCTGCTGCTGCACTCCACCAGTGCCCGCTGGCCCCAAGGGCTGGCCAACGCGCACGATCAACTCGGGCGCTACATCATGGTCCAGGGCGCCCCCCAGGTCGCCGGGCGCTTCCCGGACCTGCTGCGCCAGTACAAGGCGCCGCCACCGGAGATCTCCTCCGAGCAGTTCTATGAGACCGACGAGGCCCGCGGGTTCGCGCGCGGGTTCTCGATCCAGACCGTCGGGCCGCTGCCAATCGGGTGGGCCGAGCACGTCCTCGCCGACGGGCACTGGGGCCGCGCGCTGCGCGAGTACACGCGCGACTACAACCACTGGTTCACGCTCGGCGTGCTCAACGAACTGCTCCCGCACCCCGACAACCGCGTCACCCTCGCCGGGGAGACCGACCGGCACGGGATGCCGATCGCGCGGCTGGACTACACCCAGTCCGACAACGACCGCGCCAACATCGCCCACGCCAAACAGGTACTCAACAGCATCTGGGAGGCCGCCGGCGCCCAGGACACGCTGAGCATCGACCGCTACGCGCACCTCGTCGGCGGCTGCCGCATGGGCACCGACCCCGAGACCAGCGTCATCGACTCAGACCACCGCGCCTGGGACGTCCCCAACCTGTTCATCGCCGACGGCAGCGTGATGCCCACCCAGGGCTCCGCGAACCCGGCGCTGACCATCATGGCGCTCGCCTCCCGGCTCGCCGAGCGCCTCGACGCCAAGCGCGTCGGCGACGGCCGCACGCCGGCGGGGAGAACGGCGCGTGCCTGATCTGGCCGTGTGGGTGGCGGTCACTCACTTCCTGAACCTCCTCTTCCTCACGCTGCTGGCGCGCAGCGGCATCGAGGTGCTCAGTGCGCTGCCCAAGCTCTACCTCAGCGACCACTGCCCACCCGGCCGGGAGCTGGTGCGCTTCAGCAAGAAGGTGTTCTGCGCGGACGCACGCACGCCATGGTCCTCGCTGGATGAGGAGGAGTCGTGGTCGCCGCTGATCGCGCTGCCAGGCCGCAAGAACCTCGGGCTCGCGCGCCACTGGCACTTCATGACCGTCCAGTTCTGGGTGCTCACCGGCCTCGTCTACGTCGTGCTGCTGTTCGTCTCAGGCGAATGGCGGCGGCTGGTGCCGACCTCGTGGTCGATCGTGCCCGACGCCTTCCACGCCGCGGCGACCTATCTCAACGGGCACCTCGCCGAGCCCAAGCCGGGCCACGCCTACGAGGCCCTGCAGCAGCTGGCCTACTTCGGCGTGGTCTTCCTCCTCGCCCCGCTGCAGATCGCCACCGGCGCCGCGATGTCGCCGTCGGTGATCGGTCGCTTCCCACGCTACGCGCGCCTGTTCGGCGGCAAGCAGGGCGCCCGCACGCTGCACTTCCTCGGGCTGTGCGCGTTCGCTGCCTTCGTCGTCGTCCACACCGTGATGGTCATCCTGCACGGGCTGGGCGATGGGCTCACCTCCATCGTGGTGGCCTCGGACCCGGCGCACGCCAGCCCGACCGTCGCGCTTGTGGTCGGGCTCGCCGGGCTCGCGGTCGTCGTTGCGATCAACATTGCGGCGACGGTCTTCTCGCTGCGCCACCGCCGCCGCGTGCAGCGGCTCACCGGCATGCTGGTCAACCCCTTCGAACGACTGCTGTCACGTTCGCTGCGCTCCCGCCAGCGGTACGCGCGCGCGGACATCTCCCCGTATTTTCGCGTCAACGGCTACCCGCCGCCCGACCCCGCCTACCAGCGCGTGGCCGAGCACGACTTCGCCGGCTACCGGCTCGAGGTCTCGGGTCTGGTCGAGCGGCCGCTGTCGCTGTCGCTCGCCGACCTGCGCGCCCTCGGCGCGGAGAGCCAGATCACCAAGCACAACTGCATCCAGGGCTGGACCAACATCGCCGAATGGGGCGGCATCCCGGTCGCGACGATTCTCGAGCACTGTCGGCCCACGCCCCAGGCCCGCTATCTCGTCTTCTACGCCTTCGACGACAAGACGATCACCGAGAACGAGGGGCGCTTCGGGCACTTCTACGGCACCCTCCCGCTCGCACTCGCGCGCACCCCGCAGACCATCCTCGCCCTCGACATGAACGGCGCGCCGCTGCCGATCGAGCACGGCGCGCCGCTGCGCCTTCGCGTCGAGACCCAGCTCGGTTTCAAGATGGTCAAGTGGATCCGCTCGATCGAGCTCGTCGAGGACTACGAGCGGATCGGCATGGGCCAGGGCGGCTGGCGCGAGGACCAGCAGTACTACGCCAACGCCGCCGGCATCTGACCCCGAACCCAGGAGTCGCCCATGAGCACCAACCCGAACCCCCAGGTCGTCGTCGTCACCGGTGCCTCCGGCGGGGTCGGCCGCGCCGTCGCGCACGCCTTCGCCAAGCGCGGCGCCCACATCGGCCTGCTCGCCCGCGGCCAGCGGGGACTCGACGACGCCGCCGACGAGGTCCGAGCCATCGGCGGCCAGGCGCTCGCCGTGCCCACCGACGTCGCCGACGCCGACCAGGTCGAAGCCGCCGCCCTCGCCGTAGAAGCACGCTTCGGACCGATCGACGTGTGGGTCAACGACGCCATGGCGACCGTGTTCGCCCGCTTCATCGACACCGAGCCGGCGGAGTTCAAACGCGCGACCGAGGTCACCTACCTCGGCGCCGTCTACGGCACCATGGCCGCGCTGCGGCGCATGACCCAACGCGACCAGGGCAGCGTCGTGCAGGTCGGCTCGGCGCTCGCCTACCGCGCGATCCCGCTGCAAGCCGCCTACTGCGGCGCGAAGTTCGCCATCCGCGGGTTCACCGACTCCATCCGCACCGAGCTGCGCGCCGACCACAGCAACGTGCACATCACCATGGTCCAGCTGCCCGGCGTCAACACCACCCAGTTCAACTGGTGTCGCTCCAAGCTGGGAAGGCATCCGATGCCCGTGCCGCCGATCTACCAGCCCGAGATCCCCGCCGAGGCCGTCTACTGGGCCGCCCAGCACCGCCGCCGCGAGGTGTGGGTCGGCTACAGCACACTGCAGGCCATCCTTGGCAACAAGCTCGCCCCAAGCTTCGCCGACTGGTACCTCGCCAAGACCGCGATCAAAGGACAGCAGGTCCAAGACATGCCCCTCGACGGCCAGCGCACCGGCAACCTGTTCGAGCCGGTGCCTGACAAGGCTGCCACCCACGGCATCTTCGACGACCAGGCCAAGACCCGCAGCCCCCAGTTGTGGGCGACCACCCACCGCCCGGCGGTCTTCGGCGCGCTGGCCGGCCTCGCCGGAGCCGCGGTGCTCGGCGCGGCAGCGCGCACACAATGAACCCCACCCCCAGGCACCCGACCGGCCTGGACCCGCCGCTGCCGCACGTGCTGCGCGAGTACGCGCTGCTGGCCGACGGCGAGCGCGGCATCCTCGTCGGCCCGCGCGGCGAGCTCGTCTGGATGTGCTTCCCCCGCTGGGACTCAGACGGCGTCTTCTCCTCGCTGATCGGAGGCCCCGGCACGTACGCGATCACCCCGCAGGACCGCTGCGTGTGGGGCGGCTACTACGAGCCCGGCAGCTTGATCTGGCACAGCCGCTGGATCGCCGGCGACGCGACCATCGAGTGCCGCGAGGCGCTCGCGCTGCCCGCCCGGCCCGACCGCGCCGTCATCCTACGCCGCGTCATCGCGCGCCAGGGCACCGCCCGCGTGCGCGTCGCGCTCGCCCCGCGCGCCGGCTTCGGCCACCACGCGCTCAGACACCTGGCCTGCGACGACAGCGGAACCTGGACCGGGCGCTCCGGCGACGTCCACCTCGCCTGGACCGGCGGCGCCGACGCCAGCTCGCAGACCGACGACCACGGCGGCAAGGCCCTCACCCTCACGCTCGAGCTCACCGAGGGCGAGTACCACGACTTCGTCCTCGCTCTCGCCGCCGGCGGGCCCGCTGAGGCGCTGCCGGACCCCGAGTGGGCATGGCAGGGCACCCAGGCCGCATGGCACGACCGCGTTCCCGCGCTCGAGCACACCGTGTCGCAGCGCGACGCCCAGCACGCCTACGCCGTCCTGTCCGGGCTGACCAGCGCCGGTGGCGGAATGGTCGCCGCCGCCACCACGTCGCTGCCCGAACGCGCCCGCCAAGGCCGCAACTACGACTACCGCTACGTCTGGATCCGCGATCAGTGCTACACCGGCCAAGCCATCGCCAAGGCCGGACCGCACCCACTCATGGACGACGCCGTCCACTTCGTCCGCGACCGGCTGCTCGCCGACGGGCCCCAACTCAAGCCCGCCTACACCATCACCGGCGAACCTGTGCCCGACGAGCGCCCGCTCGACCTCCCCGGCTACCCCGGCGGCGCAGACACCGCCGGCAACTGGGTCAACCAGCAGTTCCAGCTCGACGCCTTCGGCGAGACGCTGCTGCTGTTCGCCGCCGCCGCCCACCACGACCACCTCGACGCCGACGCCTGGGGCGCCGCCGAGACCGCCGCCAACGCGATCGAACAGCGCTGGCAGGAGACCGACACCGACGCCGGCATCTGGGAGATCGACCCCGACGCCTGGACCCACAGCCGCCTGATCTGCGCCGCCGGGCTGCGCCAGATCAGCCAACATGGCCCCGGCGGCAGCGAACAGGCCGCCCGCTGGCTGTCACTCGCCGACACCATCGTGGCCGACACCGCGCAGCACGCGCTCCACCCCTCCGGACGCTGGCAACGCTCCCCTCGAGACGAGCGCCCCGACGCCGCGCTGCTGCTGCCCGCCATCCGTGGCGCCATCCCACCGACCGACCCCCGCTCGATCGCCACCCTCCACGCCATCGCCGCCGAGCTCACCCAGGACGGCTACTGCTACCGCTACCGACCCGACGAGCGGCCCCTCGGCGAGTCCGAGGGCGCGTTCCTGCTCTGCGGATTCTGGATGGCGCTGTCCTGGGCCCAGCAGGGCGACCACGCCGCCGCCGCCCGCTGGTTCGAGCGAAACCGCGCCGCCTGCGGGCCGCCCGGCCTCTGCTCCGAGGAATTCGACGTCCGCCAACGCCAGCTGCGCGGCAACCTGCCCCAAGCGTTTGTGCACGCCCTGCTGCTCGAATGCGCCGTCCAGCAGTACACCCCCTGCTGACCCCCCCGGGATCAGCAGGCCGCTGGCCAGCACAGCAGAGAACGACTTCCCGGACGTGACCAGCGCTCCTCCTCCGTGGACAAGCGGCGTCAGGGTTGGCGCTCGCCACGCGCCCGCTGCGGACAACGAGGAGGAGCGCCGATGCCGTAGCCGCACGCTACTGCTTCCGGCGCTGAGCAGTCGTCTCCAACCGCGCCCACGAGACGCCCGTAGCGGACGATGAGCTAGCGCTAGGGCGTAGCGACCGCCGCCCCAGGCGGCCCGGATCGGCCGAACACCGGGCAGCCTCACGGACGAGCGGTGCGTCTATGGGTCTGGAGCGACGGCCGCTCGCTTGCGCTTTGCGCGACTTCCGGCAGCGTGACTGGGCTCATGCGGCCGGCCTCAACACGCTCGCTCACGTCCCTGAGAATCGTCGCGAGCGACCCGGGCCCGACGCTCGCAACTGGGGGTGGTTGTCGCATGAAGCGGGCGTGAGCAGCGCTGCAGTGTCCGTCTGCCGTCCGCGCGCTGGATTGGGTTTCCCGGCAGCGCCGGAGGCGCGAGCACTGCGAGCCGCCGGGAGGGGGTTCGCAGGCCCGCGGCTATGCTCGGTCTTCAGGGCGTCGACCGAAAGGGGTTTTCGTGCCCCACGTGCGTACGTCCGGACTGTCCGGCGCCGCCGCGTCGCGTGGCGGCGGCTCGCCGGTCCGCGCGGAGGAGGGCGTCGAGTTGCGCCGCACGATCGATGGCCGGGGCGATGGAGTTCTGGCTGCTCGCCCGTTCGCGGCCGGCGAGACCGTCATGGTCGGCTTTTTGATCGGGGCGCTGACGGGCAACGACTCCCACGCGACCCAGGTGGCTCCCGGCCGCTGGGCGCTGCACGGCGGCCTGGGTCCAATGGTCAACCACTCCTGTGACCCCAACTGCGGTGTGCGGCTCAACGACGTGCAGGCCTTTGACTTCGTCGCCCGCCGGCCGATCGACGCCGGGGCGCAGGTGACGTTCGACTACGCCATGCGCAACTACACGATCGACCACTTCCCGGCCGTGTGCCTCTGCGGTGCCGCGCAGTGCCGCGGGTCGGTCACCGGCTGGAAGGACCTGCCCGCCGCGCGCAAGGCCGAGTACGGCGAGCTCGTCGCGCCCTACCTACGCATGATGGACGACGACATCCGGCCGACCGCCGCCGGCTGACGGCGCGGGAGCGTCTGACGTGGTCCGGCTCTCGACCGGTGCACAGGGGTCACTGTTCGACCCGCGCGCCGGCGAGCCGCGCCACGCCGCCACGTTCGTCGGCCCCGCTAGCTTCCAGCCTGGTCACGCCAGCATCAGCCGACACGGGAAGTCCAACGAGAGGCGGTGACCCGCGCCCGCGGTCCGCGGGCAAGCGGGCGTGTCGCGCTCGGGTGCCCGACACCCGCAGGGACGCAGGTCGTTGCGCGTCCTGCGGAAACCTGGGCGCCCGCCCGCTGCTGCGTGACCGGAGCATTCCCGCGACGCCGAACGCCTTCAGTGGCGACGGTACGCGGCCAGCACTCGCTTGTGCTTCGCGCCGGAAGCAGAAGCCTGCGGCAACGGCATCGGCGCTCCTCCTCGTCGTCCGATGCGAGCGTGCCGGAGGGTCCTGACGGGACGCCTGCTCCTGGGCGGATCCGATCGCGCGCCTCTGCCGATCGAGCACGATCGGGACTATCGCAATGTCGCCAAAGCGATCGCGGACACTCTGGTGGGTTGGGGACGAATGCGATCGTCCGAGAGACGCGGTGTCCGCGCGAAGCGGGTGTGGACAGCTTCGTCGAGCAGGTGCGCGGCCAACGCGAGAGCAGGTGTCGGTCGCTGCCGCAGCACCCGAGGGCGTGCCGTACGGGGATCCTCTACCGGGAGCGAGGAAGCTTCAAGCGCTTCGGAGATACTGGCGTAGCGCCCGGCGGATGATCTCGGAGACGGTGACACCCTCAGCTACTGCCCTCTCTGCCGTCTCGATGCGCAGGGTGGGCTCTAGACGAACCGATTCCACTGACTTGGCTGCGTCACCCAGAGGGGGGCGCCCTGGACCGCGACGATGTCCCCGGAGCTGGCCGGGCTCGTAGCCTCGTTCGGCCTCATCAGCCAGCTCCTCGATCATCTCGTCGTCGATCGACTTCCCGCTCTTGGTGTGACCGTAGGTTCGCTCATTCATGAGTCTTCCCTCCGAATAGCTCCTGTTCTGTGCTGCGCCGCAACCTCATAGCGTGGATCACCAGTACCTCTTCCTCGAGTTCCATCACGACAAGCTCGAGGAGGTTCCCGGCTCGGTCGGGACCAGCCACGAGGTAGCGCGGCGGGTCGTCGCCAAGCTCGACCCAGGCCACAGCGTGCTCGTAGGCGTGGTGGATGTCCTCGTCGGGGATCTGGTGGCGGCGTGCCGACCGATGAATCTCCACACGGGATAAGTGTACTACGAGAATCCAGGTTTCCCCGCGCTCGATACAGCTCAAGCCAAGACCGCCCCCGACCGTATGCGCCTTCCCATCACCAGACGACCGGCTCGCGGGACGCGGACGATCGGTCCCGGTAGTCGTTCGCTGGGTTCTCGCGGTGATCGGCTGCCGGACTCAAACGACACCTGTAATACTGTAAGATGGGGTCTCCATCTAGATACCCCTGGTGGCGTACAGTGTGGCGGTGCCCCCGGTCGTGGGACGGGACTATCCCCAGTCGTACGCGGCGATGCGCGCCTGGTTCGACGAGGACTGGAAGTGCTT
>JAABUY010000869.1_pt1 | contig 46209 bp, 60 predicted proteins | sample 5560271 | NCBI WGS metagenome assembly JAABUY01 (sample SAMN10711886, study PRJNA513374) | rock metagenome | isolation source: Antarctica rocks | place: Antarctica: Victoria Land, University Valley
CAAGATCTGGGACGCGAGCACCGGCTCCTGCCAGCAGACGCTCAAGGGCCATAGCGGTCCGGTCAGCTCCGTTGCCTTCTCACACGACTCGAAGCTGCTGGCGTCAGCGTCGCGTGATCAGACAGTCAAGATCTGGGACGCGAGCACTGGCTCCTGCCAGCAGACGCTCGAGGGCCATAGCGGTCCGGTCTGGTCCGTTGCCTTCTCACACGACTCGAAGCTGCTGGCGTCAGCGTCGCGTGATCAGACAGTCAAGATCTGGGACACGAGCACTGGCTCCTGCCAGCAGACGCTCGAGGGCCATAGCGGGTCGGTCAACTCCGTTGCCTTCTCACACGACTCGAAGCTGCTGGCGTCAGCGTCGGATGATGAGACAGTCAAGATCTGGGACGTGAGCACTGGCTCCTGCCAGCAGACGCTCGAGGGCCATAGCGGGTCGGTCAACTCCGTTGCCTTCTCACACGACTCGAAGCTGCTGGCGTCAGCGTCGGATGATGAGACAGTCAAGATCTGGGACGCGAGCACCGGCTCCTGCCAGCAGACACTCGAGGGCCATAGCGATCTGGTCAACTCCGTTGCCTTCTCACACGACTCGAAGCTGCTGGCATCAGCGTCGGATGATGAGACAGTCAAGATCTGGGACGCGAGCACCGGCTCCTGCCAGCAGACGCTCGAGGGCAGCGGCGGTCCGGTCAGCTCCGTTGCCTTCTCACACGACTCGAAGCTGCTGGCGTCAGCGTCAGATGATGAGACAGTCAAGATCTGGGACGCGAGCACCGGCTCCTGCCAGCAGACAGTTGCAGTTAACCCTTATGTCACGAGTTTATCATTCGATAGTATATACTCGAACCTTTTTACAAACGTCGGTGGTATCAAGGTAGACAGGACTGGACTCCTTACTACGTCTGAATATCCTCAAGAGGGAGGCAGTAAAGGCGATCGTCAAGGATTGGGCATAAGTGGGTCCTGGGTCACGTGGAATGCAGACAACTTGCTCTGGTTACCACCCGACTACCGGGCAGTGTCGTACAATATTTCGCCGTCAAGGTCGATAATCGCTGGTGGCTGTACATCTGGGAAGGTTTTTATTATTGGATTCTCATTGGCTATCTTATGCAAGTCTTCAGACAGCTATAATTCTAAATAACAAAACAACTACATTACAGAGGATCATCTGCTTCATATCTGTTCTCTTTTATTAAACTGAGCCGAAAGAGAGGTGTGGGGAAGGCCATGCCTTTATGCCCTTCTAATCCTAAGTTCGTCATTTCTAATCAATCCTTCGCTTCGTTTCTAGAATATTCTAGAAGCTCAAGAAAATAGGTTTTGCGGGTCAGTGACATGTGCCTTCAAAGCGGCGGGCTTAAGTATAAGAGTAGAGATTACTAGGCCTACATCCTGGCGTGTTGCTATGGCTCGTATCTGCAAGAGCTACCATTCTAGCTGTCTGAGAGAACGCCTCGTGAGCAAGCTTCGCAATCCCACCTGGAGCACGATTGACACACTCTAGATGCATGCCCCTATCGCTTAATGTGACCCCACACACTTGATAGTACAAGGCAGACAGTAGAGAGGCTCTCGTAAAGCTTAATAAACCTGTGCACGTGCTGTTCGTTCCCGAAGTCTCCGAGCTCATTATGGCCTGCGAGTAGAGATTGACCCACTTCCGACCAAAGCACGGAAGGGGTGATGATCCTCGGCATCGCCGGTGAGGATGGGACAACCAGACCAGACGCCTGAAACCCACTGTACTGCAAAAGGTCATTAGATGAATTGCTGACAAAGGCATATATAAGCGCCTGATATCACATGACCATAACCACAGAACAGCCATGAAGGCCTTCGGTCCCGATCGCGGATGTTGTGCTTTGATGAAAGGCCAAAAACTGGACATCGTTCATTGCAACGGCGCAAAGTCGGTTTTCTCTTTTTGCCTGGGCGAACAGTCATGTTGAAACCGGATTGGACATGTTGATTGAAAGGATCGTTATAAAGTGGCCAGAGTAGTTTGAGTCAAGCGCCATCGATTGGTGCTTGGCATTGGCGCAGTCGATAAGGTACAATGTGGGGTTGTGCAGCTCTAAAGGTAATTTCAACGTCCTCTGACACTCCACTTCTCATCCAGTGCTATGGAGAGTTTGCCACCTGTAATGGGGAGGCCGCCGTCCTCTGAATTCGTCTTTCTTGATCCTCAGCGCTATCCGCTAAGAGACATCACGCCGATGATCCAGGCCAGCATCGCCGGAGATCTTAGCAAGGTTCAAGAGGCCCTTGATTCCTATCTCCGGGAACAGGGTTCTCATGATCCCAAACTGTACAAGTTTGATCGCGTTCTGACCGAAGCCATTCAGTGGAAGCAATCAGAGATCATCTCCTTCCTTCTATTCGCCGGCGTACATTGGAGAAAGTGCACTGCTACAAAGCCACTGAGGTGAAGTCAACTGCTGTCTATGAAGTGTTCCTCCAAAATGGATGGGACATTAACCGGCCACTTGATATATATGAGCCTCCAGCCCTTGGGTAAGTCTTTTGATCTGCCCTCTTCATCGCAGAACTAACCGCTGCTAGATTCATTGTCAAGGACTGGGAGCTCACCAACTGGTTTCTGGATCACGGCGCAGATCCAAATGCAGGTTGTTACTTTAACTACACGCCCATGTCCTGCGCGGTCAAGAATGCGCCGATGAAGACCGTTGAGTTACTCCTTGAGCGTGGCGGTGACATCAAGAAAGGGCAGCTAATTCATCATACCATTGAACGGGGGTCGCAGGATGTCATTGAGATGCTGGATCTACTACTGCAGAAGGGCGCACAGTTGAATAAAAGGAAGTATGAGGATCATTGGCCGTCGTGGAACATGTTGTTTTTCATGGGACTTGGAACGCCTCTGCACGGAGCGACTAGAGCTCGAAAGCTTCAGGTGGTGGACTATCTGCTCAGAAAGGGTGCGGACCTCAAGGTCAAGGATTCGATGATCGGATCGCGCTTTACTATGCCACTAAAGACGGGCTTTCAGAGATTATCAAGTTGCTTGGGAAGCGAGAGGACGAGCTTGAGGAGGAGAGGAGGGAAGATTGAAATGAAAAGGGGGTAAATTTTGGCACGAGATTCTCCGGAAGCCCTCGTTGAGGTGTAGAGTGGGGTGCTTTTCGTAAGATCTCACCTTACAGTCGAGGCTAGGGCGAGAAATCGTCGTGCTTGATCAATTAGCTATACAGAAGTATGGTTGAAAATCCAGTCGGTAAATAGTCCTTATGAGGGAGTGCATATGGGTGATAAATGCTGGAGATGCTGATTCAGTACTCAAGTTTGTATGGTAGACCTGCGACAGATTGCGAGCTTTCTGTTTTGCATCGCGATGAATGCTTGCCCTGAGTCTGAAGCTCTCGAAGAATCTTGATGCAGAGCCGCAAAACTAAACCTTGCCATTGCGCAGCCACTCCCGAAGAGCCTCACCTTAATACAGAGCCGCACCTTAATACCGAGCCTACACAAGTGTACTAACATAAGGAGAACGAACTTGATCAGTGTCATTAATACGGTAGGCAAGATCGCCATGTGAGTGGATGCAGCTTGCATAGGGAAATTGTGGTTGGAGCCCTCAAACAATGGATTTTGGGAATCACTTAAGACCACCCCGGCCTCACTATACTGATGGCCGCTACTGAAAGTGGCTCCTCAACACTGATATAAATGCGCAATCTTTCTACCTCTCGGCAGTTCCGTATCATGAGAATAGATTCAATTTTCACCGCTAAGACTTTACAAGATGCTGAATTCATTGGCGACCTTTCTGATGCCTTTCATAATATCGAGTGGTTTGATCTCATCCGCTCTCAGTCACACCTGGGTGGAGCAGATTTGTCTCCTCACTTCACATGAAATCGGATATCCAAGAGGCAATGGTGCGACTTCTGATCATTTCATGATATTGAAGTTTGCTGAACATAGTCTTTAGTTTTTCGCACATCTGATGCATTTCTTGGACATGGCGATCAAGTCATGACCCATCTCATTCTGCCAAATGGGCGTGGGGATACTGTTATACGCCCGGCCGATCCAATCTGTATGGCTAGCCAGCAGGTGCCCAACCAAACTGTTGGAAGCCCTATGTTACGTGCTTCTGCTGGAAGCCAAATCCTTCTTCGATATCAGGAAAATGGTCATGTCACTCTACCAGATAACACTCCCGGTAAAGACACCCCTGGACAAGTTTTCATCTATGGAACCAGTCACTCTCTTCCAAACGACACCTTGCAAAGTATCCATAAGGTCTGGAACCCTACGGGCACTGGTGGCGATAAACGAGGCCGGCTCTTCGGGCAGTGTAACTTCGACGACGGCACATGTTATCAGCCAAATGGTGGTCGGATATCTCAACAACGGCAACGTGAGTACACACCAGACCCATTTAAAGGACAAAATCGATGGTGTAGGAATCAGGTACAAATTCCGGCTGATATCACGGAACGCCTATACACTATATACTGGGTGTGGGATTGGCCGACGTCTCCTGGAACTCCGGGAGCTTTGGAGGGAAAGAGTGAAGTCTACACAACTTGTATTGATATTGAGATAATACACTTTTGATTAGAGACTAGTTCTATATCACTGTCACCTCCATGCCTTCATCATTGAGATCAATCCCCCAGTATTTCAACAAAGACTTTTCCGACACCGCCACCTTCTCAGATAACTCTTGTAGACCTTCCCGAAGCAATTTATATGCCTTTTTAGTTTTAGCGTGTAAGCTCACCATTGCATCGCGTGTTTCCTCGTATAAAGCAAGCTCTTGGCGGAGGTATCCATTCTCACGAGTGAGCTCTTCGATTCTTTGATCACGATTTGGCGGAGAACGGTATTTGGTGACCTGGATTTGGCTTGGCAGTTTTTCGATCTTCGATGTTGTACCCCCCCGTGATGCAATGCAGTGATCGAGGGCAGTAACCTCTGCAGGCCGGCCTAGCAGCGCCGTGGGATGGTGTGGAGTACGGTGGTTGTAGACGTCCATAACTATCTGTTGTAATTAGAAGACGAGGTATGGGCAAAGAGGGCAACATAAGTGAGAAGACAAAGCTTGCGATGCCCAAGAAGTCATGTTGATGTCGAGGAGAAGAATTGAGAGGGGAGGGGGTCAGTGGGGTGGGAGGAAGATGAGATTTATGGAGGTGGGGGGTACGTAAGTTATAAATGGATGCTCACCTTCAAATAAAAGGTCAAAACCCAACGCAAAAACTTCATACTGTAGCTTCCGTGATCTATGGCAGATTTTCAAAGGCGTGTCACACAGCTTTCGACAAGCCGTGCAATACATGGGGTTGGCGACAATGGCATCAGGCCAACGGAACATATTGCGAAATCGCCTCTCACAAACCCAAAGTCCGCCCCGAACCATCTGCAGAAGCATAAGAATACTGATCATCAATATCCGAGGCTTCCCGTCAACCAGGATCGATTGTCCTTCGAAAGGCCTTCGGCGTCAGCACCCTCAGTAAAGCGGGTGAAGGTAACGGACAGGCGCAGCCCTTGGGAGAGATATCATAGATTCATGAGGCTCGATCAAGGAGGACCCGCTATAATTGCTCACAGTGACTTTGCCCTGGTGGCAATTAAGGAGAGAAAAGGCAAAGATGAAGATCAGGCGGACCGCATCATGTCAATCACATCCAGCTATGTTGTCAATCTCAAGAGAGCTTTCTTCGACAATGGCACTATCTACTTGGTTTATGAGTGCATGGATATTGCTCTGAGAAACATTCGCTCATGCCCTAAAGGAGATCTCACAGCTTGTGAGATCGCAGCTGTGTGCAAAGAGGTGAGCTTCCATCCATCAATCTTAATATTCTTCTCTGATTACTCTTGGCGGTAGGTCCTCAACGGCCTTGCTTACATTCACAAGGAGTTGCAACTATATCATGGTGACCTTCACTGCGGTAACATCCTCGTGTCCAAAGAAGGAAGTATCAAGATCGGTAACAGTCCAACATTCAAGCGAGATTGACCGCTGCTGACAGAGAACGTTGTAGGGAATGTGGGGGATAGTATGATTGAAGAACGGGGCATCTGTAAAGAAATGGGACGCAAAGACTTAAGAGGGCTAGGCCTGGTCATGGTCGAGCTGATGGAGCCAAAAACAAGCACACTAAATCCGGATTCGATCATCTTACAGCAACCTGAAAAGTGGCCCAAGAACATAGGCATCCTAGAATTTCTAGCAGCGACAGAGACTTCATCATTGGATGATCTTAGAACAGTGTGTCTGCGTTTCTTCACTCCCTTCTGCGTATACTAATCCAGAAACAGAACATCTTCCTGCCTACTGACCCCGTGCCACAATGCCTTAACCCGTATGTCCTAATGGCTCAGGTTTCAGCGCGAGCGGCCTGGGAGATTCTTCCGTAAGACTCAACTCATGAGCTCTGAACTGAGGCCCTGGAAGTCTCTCCGGAAATGCCTCAACGTCAAGCTCCTCATCTTTATACCACACCGGTCCACAGCGGTACTGTTGTTCTATATGTGTGGAGATTAGCTCAAGATACAAAAATCATCATTCTAAATTTGCTCACCCAGCTTTTCATTGTGCGGATCGAAGTTCTCATTGGGGAGTGTGTGACCCATTGTCGTCAAATCGGAGCTTGAGCTCTGACTGGGCCTTCTGATATGGTTTCTTAACGTGTCTAGTACTGAGAATGGGTCTCTCTTTGGGTATTGAGGTGTAGCCGCACCTAGAATTCATTTCTTCGCGGAGTTTTGCGCGTGCATTCTCCAGGTATTTTTGTGGGCCAGAATTGGTCACACCGCGGTTGCTGTGCTTCAGGGGTGGAGTATACGGAATGCCTAGATGGGTGGGATGGGCTGGCATACACACGAGACTTCATATACTCTGCACAAGTTGGTCCTGGTGTATCTGCTAGACTGGATTAGTTTAGAATTTACGTCCAATTGACCTTTCCACATAGCTGCGCCCGCGCTTCAGCTTTTACGTGTTCTCGGTTCTCTTTTCGCAGGATTTGATGTCGTGTACCCTCTCGGCTCTCTCCTCGCTATCGACTTCGAGACGAGCTTTGATACGATATTCAAAGCTTATCTGACTAGATATGAAGGTCGGGAGCCTTCCGTTGGCAACAAGGAACGAGAGCCGAGGCAAGGATGTAACGAGCATAGGACGAAGTCAAGAAAACTGTGGATCGCCGATGCGTGGGAACCTCGCCGGTGGACTTGAGGTTATGGTGGAAATGGTAGCCCACCACATTTCTGCACGACCGACAGTGTGGCCCGGAAAAGCCTTTAGCGCTCAACGAGGCAACCCTCGAAAAGGAAAGGAACTACAGGGACAGAGGCCAATGGGAAGGGAGCCGCGAGGTAATGTATGCATGCGGAAATCCCTGTCACGGAACAAGAAGGTGCCTATCTTCCAGGGGCGGGTCTATGATAGTAATTGCTTGCACATCAACGGGCAAATATATAAGGCCGCAGAGAGTATCTCAAGAAGGCTCAGCAGAGCTACAAAGATTGTTTCAATCGATACACATGGACGACCAAATCATACTGGATCAGCATCAACCGCCAGTCAACCTCCACTGTCACGAGATAAAACTCGAGAAGCATACAATTAAGACGAAAAGAAGTAAAGGTATGATTACTCCCACTATCTAGTTATATGCGATGTTAATTTTATCCAAGCGAGTCGGTTGTTCGGCCCAATCCTTTGCTGCTTAAAGAACGGCACGAATCAGGATGACGATCCCTTCAAAGCCTGGGAAAAGAGCAAGAGGCAGAGAGACGAGTTGGCGAAACGAGAGAACGAAACGGACGCGGGTTCATGGTTTGGATGACGCTGTCGCGGCTGCTCATTCAGCAATGGATGGTATCGATGGTGTAATTTGACCACCTCTCGACGCAGGGTTGAATGGTGGGACTGCCCGTTGGCTAGGGTGGGGTGGGCGCCGCAGTGGTTCTGGCTTAGACACCTTTGATGATTAATTTCGTCGAAGTCTGGATGAGCATGGGCTACCTTATACTCCAGTGCTTGGACAGGATCTCCACTGTAGATAGACATTTTCGTTATGTTATTTGGCGGGATGCTTGGCGATCTTTCCACTTGACGGGATATGTGCCCCAGCTACCATAGACGACCAATCGAACCTTGTGGACATCGTAGCAGACCAAATCAAGAGCCGAGATTGAAAGGCAAGAGAGGGCACTTTTCCACCAGAGTATGGGGAGTGCTATTGGAGTCGTTGCATTACAGACCGTACAGCGATCTAAGAGGGAATTGTGGCGCAATGTTTGATACAGTACCATAAGGTTAGGTAGGGGGTGGTATACCTTTCACAAATGATACAGGGCTGTAGGTACGAAGTACCTGGTAAGCTGCGATTACCTTAGAGTTTAAGTTATTTATGTCATCGTAACCGAGATGTGCTATGTCGCCTCCTCCTTACGGTCACATGAATCCCGCTCGGGCCAAGCACTAATAAATGACTTGCACTTAACATTCACCATCCCTGAAACCAGATCGTGGCTTGCACAATGGCAACAGCGGTTCCTAAAGCTACAGCGGACGCCGCTGCGAAGTATTTACGTGAGCTGGCTGATGTTGAACTTGAAAAGTTCAAGGATGTGCCTATGCTCATTCTTCCCGCCGATAATCAAGACACAAAAGCAGTGGTTGAGAGCTGGTTTGAAGTCCGTCTAGCTAAGAAGGATGATCAAATAGATTACTGAAGACTTACAGAATCCTGCCAACATCTCTCAAGTTGAAGACAAGATCGAAAGCATCCCCTCAAAATCCTTGAAAGATCGACTCAGGAGTGTATCGCCCATAGTGTATGGTCATCTTACCCGAGTTGGCGCCATCAAGCCTCCTTTTCCTGGCGACCTCGTGGTTCTATTAGCGCTGGAAGATCTGCATGAGAATAATGGCTTGCCAACTTGGAAGGGTTGTCCAGAAAAGCTACCGCAGGGGGAAGGTGTCTGTCTTTCTGGAGACGAGAAGCAAACATTTCGCGGAAAGAGTGGGGGTTTGGCGCTGCTCCTAGTATTCAGATGAACCCTGGTTGGTGGCAATGACCGTATGGATTCGGAAGGTCAGATGGATCAGGTAAAGTAGGGCTATCACTAGACGGCTATGGAAATTCGTCTGTATCAATTACGCGCAGATCCATGATTGAATGACTGCTGAAAGTTCTGGTTGAATGACTGCCGAAAGTTCTGGTTGAATGACTCAATCAAGGATGGATCGTAACTGAAACCCTGTTCAAAAATGGATGGTTCAATCAAGGATGGATTCTGACTGAAACTCAGATCAAATGTGAATGGTGCCACCGTCGATGGATTCTGACTGAAACTCAGATCAAACGTGAATGGTGCCACCGTCGATGGATCCTGAAGAATCGGTTCAAGGGTGGATGGTTCGTTCAGGGGCCATGGTGAAGGTTCAAAGGGGCGTGGCAGTTCAGTTCTGAATGGTGTTGAATTTGCGTGTCCATTCCAGCTTGTTGACTCTGCATTCTGTTAGTCTCTCCATACATATTGCCTTCCGAAAGATAAAGACTGTTACATCCTCACCTGTACCTTGTCCTGGTTCATCGCCATCCATAACTGGCATCTCTTCTGATGCTGAGGACTGAGGTATTTCTTGTGCTGCTACCGTTGAGTGTGCCTGGGGTGTATGGTCATGAGAAGACTTCCCAACACCGTGGCTAGACTTTGCTGACCGTGATGACGTCTTGTTGGCTTCGAATGCACGGTTGCGGAAGAAGGCTCGGTAGTATCGACGAATATCTTCAATGATCTCGTTGGCGCCCGATTCTTTGGCAACTCGGGGTACGCCCCAGGTCTTCAGATGTTCGATGCTTGCTTGGAGATGATGTGACCGTCGAGTGTGCTTCTTTAACCTGTCCTATCTTAGCAAGGGACCCTCGAATAGGGGTCATGAGCTTCAGCTCACAATATATCGATGGAGATACTTGACGGAATAATGGTTAAGTAGCCGTCACCCAATGACTCCATGACCAGCTGATGGCCTGCTCCACAGGCCACCCATTGTTGGAGGTCCTTCCGAAGCTGTGGTAAAGGCACCCCAACACCATCGGCTTTAAAGCACACTGCTAATCGGGCGGAACGGGTGGGTTCCTTGCCTGTTCGTCTCTTCGACAATCCACGTTTGTGGACCATGTCGTGAGCATCACTGATTATGATACAGAAGAGATGGCGCTGAAGGCCATCCTGCCCGTTGAAGAGTTGAGTGCCGAGTTGATGTAGGTCCGATAGATTATGGACTGCACAGAATGGGGTGCCTGATCCTTGACTCTCAAAGATGGCGGAAGGGTTGCTTTTGCACTTTTGCAGCAGCTCGAAACGGTCTCCGTCCACTTCACAATTACGGTCCGCGGTTGCCTTGACCAAAGCCGGCGGTGGTCGCTGGGAGAGGGGTCGAAGGGCTTTTCGAATCTGTGCCATGGCGGTATGAACAACTGGTGAGTCCTCCTCCTGTTCCTGAAGTCTCTTGACGACATGGGCCAGTGATTGGGCGCCATTGTCAGAGAAACCTTCCAGGCCTCTTGAACTTAGATGAGCTTCAACGCATGAGAGGAGATGATCCATTGGATTACCGCTTCTACACTGTAGAACGAAATTCGTGAGAGAGCACCGCTCAAGTCACATCACTGTATCATTGGAAAAGTCAGCCGTTCGGCTGACTTTCAACACAGCCTAGCGATGGCAGGGGTCGACTGTGAGCAAAATGTCACCGCATCAATGTCATGTCTGGCCGTTCAGCTGACTTTTCCAATAATACAGTCTGGCGATGGCAGGGGTCAACTGTGAGCAAAACACTACCGCATCAATGTCATGTCTGGCCGTTCGGCTGACTTTTCCAGCAAAGTGCTACTGCATCAATGTCACATCTGTAAATCTGTTTACATCACAGTGAACATCATGGCTTGTTGTGTAGGTACTACTTCCGGCTTCTGTCGAACGGAATCAATATAAAAACCCTGTCAATGCAAGGCTGACATTCTGAAGGCTCTCACTATTCGCCTGATGGAACTTGCATGATGTTCTTCCCAGTATATCTGCCTCTTCTTCTCAGTGCATTTCTTCTAATCCTTGCTCTCATTGCTGCTGGCGAACATCACTTATCTGGTCATGGTTTCAGCAGATTTCACACCGCATGTCCAGCTATCTGCAGCCTGACCTTCTTCCTCATCATCCTCATTTTGACGATTCTCTGCTGTAACACCACAACCATACCCCCGCTCTCCCCAACATGGTTAGTTTTGAATTGGCTCCATGTGTGTCTGGGATTGATGTGCATGGTGAGCTCAAATCACTTCGTCCCAAGAGAAACTACTCACTCCTGCCAGTATACACCGGTCTGGTACTTTCAGCAGCTTGCGCGGCCGTGCCTTCCCCGGATGCACTTATTCTTGTTTTACTGCGTCGTGCCCATCGTTATTGCTTCGGAGATTGGTGGACTCGCCTTGGTGCTGGATCAGCGGCGTTTTGAAGGATGCTTATTTCTAGTTTTGGGGATAACCGTGACCCATGCCTACATCACAACTTTCTATCTCTGGTGGATCTGGAAAAGAAGGGAGATTTGGAGGGAAGATTGGCGAAAACAAGTGACCCATGAGGCACGCTCAATCATCTGTCTTCTCGTTGTCGTGTTGGCAACCGCAGTATCTTGGGCAATCATTCCTTTGATCGAAGATATTGACCTTGACCTTGGTGTGAGTGTTCTTGTTGTCATTTCACAACCCCTTCCGGCTAATGGCGGCACCAGTGGCAAGCTATCATTCTTAATGTTTGTGCTACCTTATGGCTCTTTTCGCCGAGATGCCTTCAGAAGAAGGCTAACCGGGAAAGAGACCGATCGGGATCCTTTAGCACACTCAGACTCCCAACTCCAACAACCCTTGTGGAAAGCCTCCCTCACCCTGCATGAGCACGTTGCATTTCGTTTCTTTAGTTGCGTCTTCAACAGCCTATGGGAAGTGTATTTAGTTGCCTCTATCTTGTTCTAAGAAGTTTTAATAGCCAACAGACTTACCTGATCGAAGATCCTCGGCGCACCTCACTGTGAAAGCACCTGATCATGTGTGGTATGTATCTGCGCGCGCCGTGTGAAGCTATAAACCAGCCATCTTGAGTCACAGCCGATGCCCACATCACATTTTCTGAAGCGGCTATCCTCATTCATACCATGACTTCAGACTCGGCGTCCATGCCCTCTATAACACTCCCAGGACCACTACCAGCAACACCACCCAATTCGCCCACTGTCCCTCCTGTACAGAATACTCCTGACTCCAGCTATAGCGATGGCGGTGATACTGACAGCACTTTCACACTTGATTCAGTCATTGAAGAAGGGATTTTGGAGAATGGACGTACATACCATACATACAATGCTGGCCGTAAGTACCTGAGCTCGACAAACACTCTTTAATCCTGTCATCAAAAGATAGCTAATATTCTCTTCCTCTCACTCAAGGTTACCTTTTCCCAAACAATGAAGTAATAGTCAATCACTTCGTTCACTCCTCGTTCCCCAGAGCCTCAGCTGATGCGTTTCCCTGAATCTAGAAGGAACAAGATTGTTTAGGTATCAGCGTCGGATCTTTTGGCCACACACTGGGATTAATTGACGCTGCTTTCGCTGCAAAACCCATAGACGTGCTTCACCTCTCTCCTCTCTCCAAGGGTGCTCCGTCGGTGCTTGTCGGTACAGGGACTGAGATATGGGCTATCAATTTCGGTGAGTCGTACTCTGCAAGCGCAACCAGTGGGCCCTGTTGTCTGATGAAGATATTAGATGATAAATACAAAGCAGCCATAGTCAAAGGCATCGACCTGAGCCCAATTCAGCCACAATGGTGAGGATCAGATCACTAAGAATTTTTGCAGACTGAATATTGATACTGCAGGGTCCCTCCCAATGAGCGCTTTGTCGTGGACGACGTCGAGAAGGCTTGGCCTCATTCTGAAGGTAATGAGGCGTATGTTGAGAAACATTGCATTTCAATTAGCTGGGATCGAATAACTGCGGCCGTTGATGCCAGATCTCAAGCTCTACGCAGTCTTGATCATGACGTGGTTTTGGTCATGGCTTGGGTCTGAAGTAGAAGTGTGATATCTTTGGTGAGAAGGTTACGCAGAGGATACCTCTTACAGTCTATCCATGAGGTGACTTCTACTAGCAAATTGAAACTTCCTACGAGAAGATACCTGTAGCAATCATCTTATTTACAAATGTATCCACAAGCTATCTATTGCCACAGTTGACAAGTTTGAAGTTTCCTTGCAAGATCTAACGCTGATCATTCAGGCCCATCAACCTTTGTGTGAGACTCTTTGATGTGACTTCCTATATCAACTTCGTATGATCCACAAGGACAGGTGAAGTCATAATGCATCAAAGCAGTAGATGACTCCCATAGCTCAGTGACGACTGAAAGTGGAGTACGCAATGCCGCAGACAAGTCTGGTTTAGCGCTCTTGAGCATGTGCTTCAGCCCCAATGACAGATCAATCCAGCTGCGAAGTGCATAGAAGAGTAAGTCCTTGGATTCCAGGCCAAGAACATGACGCAAGCAACGTGTATATGCGTCAAGATCCTCTAGAAAGTGGTCGAAGACATGTGTTAAGACAGGCAGGTGGTTAAGCAGCACGCAACTCATTGTGGGGAGAGTCTCAGCAGCTGAAAAGAGAATCCCACCCAGGAAGCCGCCCACTGTGGTGTAAGTAACATGAAGTGCACCGGATGGAAGGACCAGCGTCTCTGCTTGTGTCGTCCTTATGATGATTCCTCCTTGTAGCTTTGAGCCAATCTTAAAAAACCTATGGTCAAAGCCAACCGTTGGTGCATAAAGGGCAAGGTTCTCCGACGTAGGTGGAAACAGAATCCAGATCTTCTCACATCTATCAAAACATTGAGATACACCATGGTGGCCAAGGTCTTGTTAAAGGGTTCATCAGTGTTGACATACGCAGGAACTTGTAGGAGATCCATACCATAATGTAGATCCACCATCGCCCCTGAAGGAACCACATTGACCTGGACTTGAAAGCTGTCTTCACATACATGAAGTGAACTTCTTGCTTTCTCCGGCGGTTCCAATACAGCACTCAATTGCTCAAGCTGAACGTTGAGAAGAACCGAGAGACAAGCACCTGCCAGATCATCTCTCTGACTCTGAAACATAGCTGTTGTGATGGCCTCTTCAATTCTTTCCTGCAGTTTTTGCTCAATTTTACCCCGTGGCTTCTTCAATGTATGGCTCAAGACCTTCAGCTTCTCTCCTTTCACAAATACTGCATAGTCTGATCGGCTGCGAAGGGCTCTCCAGACAGTGGTGTAGATCTCAAGAACTGGAGGCAGACTCGGATGCCAACATTGCATTGGTTCGACCAAATATGGTGTTGAGCTGGTAGATTGCTGCCACAGAGCTTGAGTGGTGGGATTGAGTTCAGAAAGGGACACCAGGCCTTTGGGGAAATTAGGAGGGCACAATGACTCGCAGTCCCCGTTGACGGTTTTTTGGCGCATCTTCGCAAGTAGAACAGCAGCTGCAGGCTGGGATTGATGAAGTTTATTCCTAAAAACAACGTGAGAGACAGCAATGATATTGAACTATGGTGTCAGACTTACGAGTTTTGCAGTGGACCCCCTTTCTTTTCGAGGCCCTCACAATTCTTGTGGTCACGAAGTCTTGAGAAACTCTGTCCACAATTTGGACATTCAACTTTTGACTTGGTACAGCTGATAAGATGTTCGGGCAGATGATGAGAAGGGAGAATGCGTTTGCAGTTGGAGCAAGGCTGTTTGCGACGTCGTCTTGGAGGCATTGAGCACGGCAATGGCAATGGTGGAGGTTGGCTACGGGATCGGTCGCGGGTTGGTCGCGGGGTCGCGGGTTGGTCGCGGGATCGCGGATTGGGTCACGGGATTCGCAGGTTAGGTCGCAATTCGGAACGGACTTATTATTATCCAAGCTTACATGAGGGCTGGAGCAACATTACCGATGGCGGATGGATGCCATGACACAATCAATAGGATCGATAATCAGTTTTGATAGGATATTACAATCAAGCTGTACGGCATGGCATTCTAATTGAAGATCTAAAGTACTGAAAACATTATCAGCTGAAAAGACGACAGCCTTCACACCCTGTACACCCACCAAAGTACACTCTACTTCAAAATCCAAGCTATGACCAAGACAAAGTTGATAGCCAAGGCCACGTAGAGTCTGAGGCCTGGCATCAATGCCCATAAGTATTTGTTCCCAGTCACTCCCCAACGCACAATGGATATACGATGCTTCTCAATATGCTCCTCGATATGATCAAACCGGTAATTCTGTGCATCCATGCCTGATAGTTCTGACCGTACTATCAAACGACAAAAGCCACACCAGAACTGATGGTTGTTTCTAGGGCCAACTCGATTCCTCTCAGTCTCCTTGTCGAGATTATCGTGGATGCTTCGACGATGCTCGAGGAACTGCACCTGCCGGTAGGATAGGTGGCAACATTGGACGCCGCACGTACAAATTGACTCGTCGCATACCCAGGCTTCCGCCTGGGTGTGATTGTTTTCGTGACGTTTCCAAGCGTTCTTGCTCTGAAAGGTCTGACCACATCCATGGTTTGTGCAACCATACTTCCGATGTAGTACCCACAGGACCAGGATAGTGGTATAGGATTGGATTTCAACAACGATATAGGTGTAGTAATGGCTACTTTGGGCCATTCATCAGTATCTATTGCGTCATTGAGGATGGATTTATTTTGTGAGAGAACCTGGTGGACTTACTAAAGGCAGACGTGCGGCTTGCCGGCAAACTGTACACTGTTCGTCTCGACGTCCTTTGGTGATGCCATGGTCATGTTAAAGGAAGACTGGCCGAAGCACCTTTGCGTATGTGGAGGAAAACTGAGCTCAAGGGAATGTGCGTTAAGGATGATATTATATGGTATATAGAGAACAAGTACAGTAACATTAAGATTAACCGATTTGAGAGTCCTTCAAGCCTAAGCAGGCCTCTACCCTCATGCATCTACATGTGCTAGGGATCCATGCTCCAAGTTGCCTCCACAGTCAGTCCCGTTTTGCTTTGCAGATCTAACTCCGAGTCAGGCGTCAGTCCATTGTGAGAGGTGAGATGACCAACCATAAGTCTTCAACGCTTTGTCAAGAGCAGACCTTGCCATTATAAGCTTTGCTGTAGCGTCCGAACGCTCACCCTCGTCGAACAAAGTCTGAATACCAGGCAAATATTCCCTTGTGATTTGTTCGAATAGACGTTCAAACACCACTACCTTAGCTGGTTGTATCGACCCCGGCGAGACATCAGAAACCGCTTTTGTAAGAAGTCTTGTAGCGGCGGCACGTTCATCCCTGTCTCTGCTATTGTGCATACGCTGAAGACGACACAGATGTCGTTGGATTGTGGTGTATAGCGAATCGAATGCCACTGGCTGAACTGCTCCTATCTGAAACTCTGACAGGCCCGACATTGGTGATGAATCTATAATGGAGTCTGCGGAACTCGCCATCAGTGTTTTGTTCGAAGAAGCAGTCTGGGGCCCTGTATGGTTTGGAGAGATAGGTGGGCGAGTCTTCTGATTTGACGAGAGCTTATTGCTTGAGAGAGATGTGCGGTGCGGCGGGATAAGTGGGCGAGTCTCCTGATTTGATGAGATCGTACTGCTTGAAGAATGTGTGCGGTGCGGCGGGATAAGCGGGCGAGTCTTCTGATTTGCTGATTGTTTGGACCTCAATACGTCCCAGATAAAACACATTCTGTTGGCTAAGTTATTTGACTTCTCACGATGGATAGAAGCAGCTAAATACTTTCCCAGAGGTTGAAATGAAGATGCAACTAAAGGAGACCAGACCCCACGCACTCATGCAGGGTGAAGGGAGCTTTTCACATGGGGTGTCGGAGTTGAGGATGCGGATGTGCTCCCCTGGCCCAATCAATCCCGGAATCATTGTACTCCTTGCCTTTGTAGCCATTTGATGGGGGCAAATTTCCATGTTTGCAAGCCCAGTTGCCGAAACATCCTGCTATCGATCTAGGCCTTGGAGCGACTGGCAACATTGGTTAAGGTAGCGCAGATGTCCAGGATGATAGTCTGTCACCCTGAATCATCAGCCGGTTGAGGAGTAGCAATGATAAGAAAGTGTGACTGAAGACTCGACCTAGTTTTGCTGTCAAAGCGGCAATTGCCCAGAATGCTGCAATCACCAATAGAAAACAGCTGAGGCATCAACTTCCTGTGCCAGCCATGAAGACTGAGTACTGGTGAGCATTTCAGCTGTTGACTCTTGCTCAGATAATGATCAGCCAGCAGTAGACCTGGTTCAGATGATCCACAAATCAAAGAAAGTGTAGTCCTGAGCACGGGGGATAGAACAGGGCCTGATGATTGTCCCTTGACAAGATCCTGGTATGTTGGGTAGGCACTGGGTTGGTTGCATGCTGAGGGCAGTGAGGGCGCACAAATATTATTCTGATGAGAGAATGATTCGAGATGCTGCTGCTGCTGCATGGGATGCATAATGTGATGATTGATAAGGAGGCTTACGCTCGATCTAGCACTAAAGATGCTAGCGCGCTGACTCATGCATGGGACCTTAACAAATAAGGTTTAGTCGGACAAGCAATTTATAAAATGAGGTTAAATTAAGCCACAAAAGCCCCCCTCGCGTGTTGCACAATACCTTGTCTTATCCCAGCACAATCGATCGTTTCCAGAATCCACGATGGTCGATGAAGCTGATCGGAATCAACTACGAGATGCTGGTTACGTCATACTTCGAAATTGTCTATCGCCGGAGCAGTTGAGAGATGCTCGAAATTCCATCGACAAAGAGATCAGGGCAGTTGCCACGACGTCCACAGATGTATTTTTTCTTCCTGCAATCAAGAAATACAGCGACTGGCCAGAGGAATGTAAAAGACTCAGCGTTGAGATAAGGGTAATGTGCAAAGATAACTGGTGGCATATGTACTGAACTGAAAGCAGAAAACTATCCCTTACACTTGCTTCCGCCCTGGCAGCCCTTCCATTGAATCCAAGCTCACCATTGGTGTCTATCAACCCAAGATGGGTCGCTACTGGGTTGCTGCGGAAGGCGAGAACTTGCTCCTTTATACCATTCCATTAGACGAGGCCATAGATCAGGGCAACGGGATGCCGAAGTTTATCAGAGGATCTCATAAAGCTGGACAGACAGAATTGGCTCGGTTATCGGAAGACGAATTGGAGCTTCGTTTGGGAGATGTGCTTGTTTGGGAAGGAAATATCAAATTCATATGCTCAGGTACAGCTGGCGCTGCTTTTATGGGTATTGCCTGGGCAGCCAATTAGTCAGCTGCGTGCTGGATTTGTATCCATGATGTTGATAACAAACAGACCACGATGGTAGCAAATGGTTTATCATGACAGAAAGGACTTTACTCAGGATATGTCTTGAAGATGTTGATACCCCAAAACTCCGAATCCCCCGGACGTGTACTCTTCCAAGAAGCCGTCCGCCTGTCCAAATTCGATCTCACGCCCGGATGCAAAGTCATCCATATAGCCCGTTGCGTGTCCAAATTCGATCTCACGCCCGAATGCAAAGTCATCCATATAGCCCGTTGCGTGTCCAAATTCGATCTCACGCCCGAATGCAAAGTCATCCATGAAGCCGGTTGCCTGTCCAAACACGACCTCAGGCCTGGAGTCCGCAGATTGTAAGTCTTCTGAATTTCCGGAGGTGCTTTTGGGTGGCGAAGTGACCGTGCTCATGCATAAAGATTGATTTGCTGCCACAATATCAGAGTGCACAAACATATCCGGCGGACCTGCGCCAGGAGCTCGACATGAATTTTGGCTTTCAGTGTCTCCAGATTGTGGGGTCTCTCGGCTGGTCGTTGTGTGAGACCGACTCGAAGGTATGTCAATCACAAGGTTGTTCGGTGGTGAGGAGTTGCTGGCTCTCCGAGATGGGATAGTTCGCTCGCCAAGACCGGTATCTTCGGATGTCGAATGGGATCTAGGGCTCGAGCGAGCTTCAAATGACAAGGTGGCCTGAACCCCGTCTGACTCTCTGCCATATGAGAGGTTACACAGTCGGCTTTTAGGGCTATCCTTATCCTCTCCTGCACCCGTCAGAATGTGCTTTGAAGACAGCAATATTAGAACACTCACTGCGGCGTTTCTTGTGAGAATCTCCATTTATATCACCAACAAAGACATTGCCACCGAGGAAATGTTCGATGGATGTCAAATGGCCGCAACCTGTGTTAATACTCCTCGACACAGAAATCTCTGCCACCTGCCTTTCTTCCCATGCCATCCAGCCACATTTCCTCAGGCCAGCTTCGAAAACGTTCAGTGTCAATTGATTCAGTGCTTCCGCTTTCTTCACTATGCAAGGAAAGTTCACCCTAAGATGATGTGATAGCACTTTGAGCTCGTCAGACGTGATCTCAGTCTCCCAACTAAAAGCCATAAAGTAAGTATTTGCGGACAGATTCAGAGTTTCAAGTATTTACTGACCATGCGCGCGAATCCATTCCACCCAGAAGAAACAAAAAACCCGTCCCCAAGAGCTCCTTAATCCTGAGATACTTGTTACCGATCCTTAAGTAACGACCAAGTCTCTCTCGCTTCTTCTTCAAGTCTTCTTCCCTGCTCCCAATGGCAGGGGCTATCCAGTTCAACGCCCAAGTCGCTCTGGACTGTCCAGGTTTAGGCTCTCCAAAAACTTCTGCATAAGTCGTAGCACGATGCCGCAGACGTGTCAGCATGAGGAGGATAAATCGACGGCGTACAGAGCTGACATAGTCATGTCGCTGAACTTGAACCAAACCATCATAAAGGCTGCGGACACAGTCTAACCCTCTTTCTTTATGTCCAACAAACAATTCATTGGCATGACTGCGCCAAATTTTTTGGGCATCGACGTTCCACTGATGGCGTTCTGAGTTGTAAGATGGGTCTTGCTCAACATCAACGATATCTTGTGTTGCGCGGAGAAGTCGCTCAACACTGGTGGTGATACGAGGCTCCTCAATCCCTTTGCCAGCTAACCCAGCTCGAAGATCTTCTCCAGGCTTACATGGACTTGTTTGTGGTCGCGGTTGTCTCTTTGATCGGCGAGGAAGCTCAAGAGCCTTCAAGAGTAAGTCCTTGTTTGCAAGGGTTCCACATACAGGATGTTCAGCAATTTGTTTAGGAGTAGCTCGATTCAATACTGGCACAATGACTTCAATTGCTGCGTTCTCCTTTACAAAGAGTTAGCTAAGCACATTCGACAGTGGTTCTAGTGACGCTGACCGCTTGACTGAGGCCGTTTCCCATGCTTTTTGACTCCAGTCTACAAAGTACCGACCCACTCAATAGGCTTACAAGCGTGTGAAGGAGAGTTACTGCAAGGTAACGAAGAATTGAGAATCGGATCATTGCCACACACCACACACTAAGCCCGAAATGATGGCTCTGGCCACAGCTTGGCCAGAGCCATCATTTCGGGCTTAGTGTGTATGATGTAACCCAAAATATCCTTACCCTTTTACGTCAAGGTGCACGATTATCGGTGATTCTGTGGGTATGTGCGGGTTAATTCTGATTGGCTCGAGAAGGTCAATACCACTGCATTATACACAACAAGTTCAGCTGATGGTTGCGCTTTCCTTAAGCCTTTCATCCCGTGTACAATGATGGTTTTACATCCACAATTCAATTATCAATGATTTACCTGTTTGACGTGCAAAAGTCAGCTTATCTGTCATCAGGAAAGGGGTGTGCATCAGTCCTCATATATTGGGAGGATATGCAAGGCTGGCATCCTTAAATCGATGCCTCGCCGGCTGCCTTATTGCTTCGTTGTTGCCTTTCTGAGTTCAGTCTTGCAACATGGCAGACATCGAAGTTCCAATCGCTTATGTTGTTGCTGTCGTTCTTATACTCTTTCTTTTTCTCGATTTCTTTCTGGAATGGCGTTTTCGCCACAAATACTCCTTCACATATCTCTACGACGGATTGCCTCTCCCTCTTCTCTATCTCGCCTTTCTTTTATCATTGATTTACCTCGTCGAAAAACAGCGAAATAGTCTGCGGCCCTCGGCGTACACGGCGCACTTGACTGGGCTGATCATTGGCTCACTATGGGTTTCTCTTGGTCTCCAGGTACGCTGTAGGAATTCCGCTCCTGACTGTCAAGAGCTGCTAACGCTGGGTTAGTTGGTAACTGTATTGCGAATTTCGAAGAAGATACAGCCCTCCTGGATTTTTTACGGCTTCCTAAGGGTCGACAGGCAATCTTCACGTCCAGGAATTTATATCCGTCCTATCCTGATCGGCATAGTCACCCAGGTCATCGTTGCTCTACAGGCTTTATTCTATGTTGCGTCCTACTGCGACCTGCCTTGGTATACGCCCGCTTTATTCTTGGTATCCAGCAACCTGCTTGTTTATGGATTACCCCTTATCTTGACGACCCATATCTTGCGGAATTATCGGCGTGGGCTGGATGCGACGCACGAGGCAGGGAGGGTAGCTCTGCCAGAACAATACAGACGGAGACAGAGAAAGGCATGGGGTCTGAAGATCACTGCTGCGGTGACGCTTGCTGTGGCTTTGGCGTCGGTGGCATTGCTTGTGGCGGGGGCACTGCTGGGTGGCCGCTTCCGGCAGTCATTAGTACTTGTAAGTACAGATGTGTCTTTCACTTGAACCCTTCTAACATGAATAGTGGGAGACTATTCTTGGGTGTCTCAGCGCGGTGTCTTGGGTTCTGTTGCAAGCTTGGAAGAAGCTGATAGTTCAAGGGATGTCTTCTAGTACTTCCAGATTTAGCGTTTGATCTTCACTTCCTCACTCTTTTGCAGGGCTTTCATTGCTGTGATTGTGTACGCTTGAGCTTCATGGATTGTGGATGGCTTGTTTTACTAGAACCTCTCGTTACTTACTGTCGGGACATGGTACTGCTTTGTTGGCCCTACAACGCTCTATAGACAAATCAAGTCATGATATTTCCAAATTCAGTTTTAATCTCACTTTGAAAGGTCTAGCCTCCTTCTAGGTGTGCGGCACCCTTTTTCTCAGTACAGGTAGAATTCTTCAGCTTCCTCAACAAAAGCCTTTACCGGGACTGGCTCTCGTCTTCCATCACATCATGTCTACAAGGCAACCATCCCACTCAGATGTCAGCCTGCATGGAGAACAGCCCACTCAGCTGTCTCTAAAGGTACCTCAAGAGGCTATACAACCTGGTCGGAAACGCAGCGGCACCCAACTTATACAGCAGTCTACAAAGCGTTCTAGGGAGAACCTCCATGATGAGGAAGCGCAAGCATCAAAAATTCAATCTCAACGTCCGCACATCGAACAACAAACCGATATCGAAGTCGATAGCGAGGAGGGACCTGAGGAAGTACCTGATATAACGATGCTGCTAAGAGAGTTGAAGGTCAAGCGAGACAACAAGACGCCGGGGCGCAGAAAAAACTATGTGGAGAAGACAGTCGGGTGCAAAGTTGAGGAGGGCGAGACGGAAACAGTCAAGGATGGTTTAGATACGCTAGAAGAACTGAGTGTGCTTGAGGGGTTGTGTGAGGGAGAGCTCATCTTAGACGCAATTCCAGTGGTGACAGATCAGGAAAGGTTGAATAGAGTCAATGAGTGGGTGCAGCAGCAGGTATGTGGAAACATGACAAGTCACTTCACCTAATGGCTGACGCGACCTTCTACATAGACCTTAGACAACATCCTGGGATCTTAGGGGTCTTCCTCGGGTTTGGTTCGTACAGTTGAGGGTCTGAGGGTGACTGACTGGAGCTAAGAACAAGTCAAAGCGGCGAATGCAAGTTGAAGAAGCCTCTTCGCCTTTTCTGACAAGTCAATGTATCTAGATGTGTTTTGCATAGGAGCCGGGGACATCGGGATGAGAATCCCACCCCTGTGCCTCAAAGGGCACCCTCGTAAGCTACCTTAGACAAAGCCCGAGGAAGATCCCACGTACCTTAGCGTTGACAAGATGTCGCTCTCAGACTTCGGCCAAAACCTTTACCTTACAACGGCAAGACCTTCAGCTGCAAGGTGTCTCGGAGGTTAAGCTCTGACCTCAATAACAATTGAGGTTAGGGTTTTGTGGCGGATGTAGATATGGAGCGCACTTTTGATGTAGAATGTTACAGAGACTATGCCTGGGTTATATGCAATGAGATGGTTTTAATGTAATGAAAGATCTGATGTTTGCCCACTATATATGTACTTCCGATCTCCAATATCTCCGGATATGTACATCATTTGTCGTTCATTCAACACTCACCATGAACCTTCATGAACGCTCTGTTGAAAGCAGCATATTTGACTCAATCGAATTGAGAGTTATGGACAAATACAACCCACAACAACAATGGCAAAGCAGCAGCGCTCTGAACCATGCTCTACCCAAACCCTCACCTCAAGCCTCTCAACTTTCCACAGGCTTCCGTCACGGCAGGGAAGCCGAGTGCCTGTGGTGAGTTCCTAGTCCTGCTGGGTCTTCGGAACAATGAGTTAAGGCCTTCAGCAGGCTTGTAATCAATGTTGTTTCTGGAGAATTAGGTGTAGCGGAGGACAGCCTTGTGACAACTGCCGAATCAGTTGTGAGGATTGTGTTTATCAACCAAACCCTTCTGGACGCCTGACAGGACTCGAGAAAGTACAGTGGGATATCAAGGAGCATAAGTCACAGATTAAGAAGGTTCTGCAGGAAGTCAGAGAGAACATCGCGAAATGCAAGGTGATTATGCGGCAATTTCTGGAGTCTGAGAAGAGCAGCAAGCAGACGATACAGGAACTCGAAGAGTCAAATGAACGGATAATGCGATACATCTCGAAGCAAGAAGCCTTGTCAATGGAATGGATGGACGAAATTCGGAACCGCTTGGCAGATATTGAGCGAGAGGGAATGGAAACTAGGAGACGAGTAGATGAGCTTAGGATAGAATGCTTCGGTGCTGACAGAAACAATGAAGGTTAGATGTATGGGGAAGGCGGCAATGCTTAGCTTGATAGAGTTCCTTCTCTCAGTCTTTGTAGACAAGTGCAGTCGATGACAGGTTCTCGACCCAATATCTAGTGCCGAATCCGGTTTAAATTTGTATGAGTTATGATGCATAACAGCAGGTCTCAACTAGTCTTGCATGTACAGCTTGAACGTACATTCCCCCCTCTCCAGCCACAGCGTGACCCGAGCCAAGAAGAGGGGATCAGCCCTCATCAGACTTTTCTAACTGCCCGGCCTACTTCCACAGGTTCACTCAATATCATGGAAAACTCAAGTCCTGTTTGGCACAGTAGAAAGGACATATCAGATCATACTGCATACGAGCTGCTAAAGCAGGTATTGACACCAACGACATCAAAATCAACAGACTCAGGGCAAAAGCCCAAACAAGAGCGAGCCGTCCTTACTGCGGTGGTAGGTGATATAACTTGTTCATCCAAGAAGATACTGCTAATGGGTAGTTCAAAGGAGCGCATGAGACGAATTCGACAAAACAGAGCGAAGATTGCTGAGCTGAATGCGAGTGCGGATGAATTTACACTTGAGGTACAGAAGGATATGGCGAACGTCTATTTGCAGTTCCCACCGGACCACGTCAACAAGTTAAACGCAGATATGGCTCTATTGCTTGTACAATTCACACAGAGATGGTGTGACAAGGACTTCATGGCAGCTCTCAACGGCGGTAAGACTCGGCGTGTGTATAGCGTTATAGAGCCAGACTAATACATAAAGACAACATCAATGAAGGAGATGAAATCCCTCTCTGTCAGCCATCGATGAAGTGAGAGGACCGCAACTGCTTTGAGCTATCTCGAGAATTTCCTTGATATGTATTTGCTTCCCCTTTGTAACTGCGAAGCGGATCCGTACGTTCTCATTATGGTGACCTAGTAGTACACATATATAAGCGACATACATACTATCAAGCGCGATGTGTCCTTCGTTCTTTGTTATTCCATACTGCGATTCTCGTGGAGTGCGGATGGTGCCTGTACTGCTTCCAGTACGGGATTGAGGTCCTGGAGCTACACATGTTAAGTTCGAATTCTGATTGGGCATATTCCATAACGAACCTCGGAGATAATTTGCTGGTCGTTTGGCTCGAGGCTCACCAGAGCGTCAAAGTTGGCAATGTGTTGCTCGAGTAACCACCGATCTAGTGCCTCCAGATTCCACCGTTGCAAGTCCGGGTTCCAGAGGCGCGAAGGAGACCCTCGGACGGAGGCGAGTTTCCCTCGAATACCAGTCAAGTCACGCTGCGTACCGCATTTCCGTTCAATGAGCTTGCGGCAGGCTTCGTGGCTTACCTTCCTTGATTGGAAGTATATAAGTACAACAGTCTCATCTGTACGCCAGAGGGCACCAGGCATGATTCCGGTTGATTCAAGAAGAGCAAGTAAATTCTGCTACTACAACACTGGGCGTATAATCATACAGGTATGTATTATATATCTATGAAACGCCCTGAAAGGCGAACTGCGGCTAACTAAACGCCTGCCACACACCCTCATCCTGAGGGCTGAGAATTAGGTTTGCTAGCTTCCTGCGGCCAGAGGCACTCGAGAGGGGATGTGATTGCTGAGCCCGGCTCGTCCTTGGTCATCAGCCGTTGTAAGTGACTACTGATCTCGATTGTCCACGGCTGGAGTTGTGCCACATAAGTCGCCAGTCGCTCCAAGGTTCTATGTATTCCCGTAAGTCTTTACACACAAATCCAAGACTATTGGGCATACTTCATCTGAGCTTGAAGACTTCAACATGGTTAGTCTTGTTCGGAAACTGGGGCAAGCGGGGTTGCTAACTCATGCTGAAGTTTTTGCACCAGTCGGTGCACATCATCAATTGATTGTTCCAACGGATAGTGGGCCTTCAAATCGGCACCTGGCAACCGTTGACCGTCGGAGGTTCCGGGTATGTGTTCTGTGGTCGGATTACCGTCCGTCTCGTTTGGACTTGCTGCGAGCAATTGCAACAAATCGGCTTCGTCCAGGTCAAACTCGGGGGCGCTGACGCCGAAGTCAAAAGAGCACTCATTCACCACATCCAACTCTTGGAGCCATTGGTGCCACTCTGTGTCACTCATCTCAGTCATGGTGGTTGGTCGAAAGGAAGAATCACTAAGGTATGAGTGAATATTTGCCTTCTTCCCTCTTGCTCTTTATCTACGCCGACCCTTCACTAATGAATGACAGACCGTCAGAAGTCATCATCATTGGGTTCAACCGCCACCTAAGAAAAGACCACCGGGTGACTGCTTGTGAAGACCTTTTCACCTAATGACAGGGGGGGGGGGTAAGTTCGCGATATACACTAACTGTGCCAATCCCAACAAGCCGCCTGCAGAGCCCATTGACAGGCGCTTAGTACTTGCAAGAAGTAATAAGGTGTATTTTTGAAAACTGAACTATGATGCTGAACCTACGGGTAAAGAGGGAGTCCAAGATGTGAGGTGTCAGCACTGTTAGTCAGTCTGTCTGGTCAGTGCCGCATGTCTAATTCTGTCTTTGTTTACTATGCTGAGGCCAGCAAACACTTCATTGGTGGGAGGTGGGCAGATCACTGACTGACTAGTTCAGCGCAGTCACCTTCCTATCACTCACGACGCATGTAAGTGGCACAGAAAGCCACATAACAAAGGAGAGGGTGTGCTGTGATACCGACACAATGGTTACATGTTGCAGATAGTATGGGGTTCGAGATGATATAGGATTTATGTCTCCACTCGTCACAAGGAAGATTGTAGAGAGCAAAAATGGAAGAAAATCGAACTCGATCATTGCAGCCTGCAGGGTCAAAAGCTCGTGCACTCTGGGACCCAGAAGAGGAGTCCCTACTTCTGCGGCTGCGCCAGCAGAATGGCAAAGTCTCCTGGGCACAGATGCAGGTCATCTTCAACGAGAACCTGCATCCAAGCCGTCACCGAACATCCGACGCCCTAGTATCCAAGTACAAGACCATCAAACCAAGAGGCCTTGACCGGCCATCAGTATCAGCTCCTCTGTCTCGACAAGATGTATGTTTAGGTTCTTCCTCATGAAGTGTTGGTCTGACTGTTATAAGTTACTGCCTTCCAACGAGGATCAATCCTTGAAGGGTTTGGGAATCGACGTACCAATGGAAGAGAATGAGGTTGATTGGGCTGCTCACTGGGACAGCCAGTTCGATATCGATGGTTTACTCAGTTCCTGGATCGAGACCGAAGAAAATGCAGTCGCAATGAGTGCCAGGGCGACAGCGGCGGCTGCAGGGGACCCACTTACTCGCTGCCCTAACCTGGAAACGATAGACTTCAGATACCCATCCGAGTTGATTAGCGCCCAGAGGAACGGCAGCGGCTGGCTTCAGGATAGGTAGTCATTCAGCCGCTGGAGGTGTCGTTTTTGGCAGTCGTGCCGCAGGATCTGGCGTTCAGCATCACTGTATACATTAATAGATTTCCCGTCGTCAGTGACCCTAGTGCCAGTGTATCAGCTGGTCAACCCCCTTTTGTGACCATAAGAGTTCATCCAACCCGTGTACATCTAAGCTGAAAGGCAGATAACTTCAAGCCGACCTGTGAGATCTCTTTGGACACCCTTCTGTCTCTCTGAATAACCTGCATCGAGTAACTGTGCACACACTTGTCTCGATGGAAGCTGCCACGCAGACCAAGGTATAATCTTGCAACCCCTATTTGAGAAGCACATTAGCTGATGGTATTCAAGGAGGGCACCGCCAAGTCTGGTAAACCATGTGGCGAGCATTTGGATTGCGACATGCTGAGAGAATTCCTTCGACGCGAGGACGTCATTCGACAACACTCTCTAAAACTTGAAGTCCATATTGCCAACCTGATGCAGAACCTGCACCATGCGGGCATAGGCAATCAAAATGGTCGCCTCGCTATGAACAACCTGCAAGTGAAGATGGACGAGCTTCAAACCGCATATACTGCGTCCGAAGCCACTCGAGCACGAGTGGAGAGCGAATTGCAAGAGGAACGATTGGAGCATCGAGGGACTCGGGAATCTCTGACGCACGAGATCAATAGTCATGCCGACACCCAAAAGACTTTGGAGTGTTGCTGGGAAACACTCAAGAAGCTTGGGAACTTCTGTGACTATGTGACCGGTCTTCTAAACGGCAAGCCAGTGAACGAGGAGATGGAGAAGCAAATTAACGTTACCGACTTGACGCTGGAGATCGAGTACAGGAAGCAGACGATGGCGGATATGAAGAAAGATGAGGAACTGAAAGAAGAGAAATGGACCATCGACCTTGCCGCGCTAGAACAAAGGTTACAGGATCAGGCAGCTGAACATGAGGACAGTGCACGGGCAAATGGCCTTCGGGTGGCGGAACTCGAGCAAATGTTATCAGAACTGCAAGGGAAAGACGAGCAGTACGTGGATCTCAATGGTCTGCCTTGGCAGGATACAAGGAGGAAGCGACGAACGCGGAGGAGCATCATCAGACATTGACAGGTGGTTGTCACCTGTTCAGAGCCAGCAGGCCTGCTCATCAGATCTTGAGGTGGTTTTCTCTGCACGGCGTCATCTGTCTTGATTTTGATTGTATTATATGTTGCATGACTTCCGCACAGAAATATTTCGTACAGACATAGAGAAGACAATTCAATGTAATACTACTTACTGAGACCCCGAACCACGACGCTGAGGTTTCTTCTTAAGCCTCTTCTTGAGCCTGGACAGCAATTTCTTCCATTCCTTCACCTCCTTCAGCCCGCCGAAGCGATCCGCGGGCTTGTTCGCTAGGATGGAGTCAATACCGCTCGCAAACAAGCGCCTCTGTCCGGAGCCACCATCATTCGTTGTATCTGGATGATCCTCTTCAAACAACATAGCCGTAATCATTCGTCGCACTTCGGAATAGAAGACAAAGTGGGAACAATGCACGATCGAGGTCTTGGTGCTCAGAACTATGTGTGGCCGTCGATCTAGAAGGAATTTCGCGCCCTTTGTAAGCTTGAGAGCAACCCATTCCGTGTCCCAATAATTCACCCCTGCCTCTCCAAACTTCTTCCAGTCTTCATCACTCATGCCTGCCGGGACCAGGATGATCTTTTCTCCTTCTTCCACATCGAAGCTGGTATTCATACCCATACTATACTGATGGGGCAAGGTTATCGTAGGGTAAGCCCCTACAGCTGTGAATAGATAGAAGCGATCGAGATATTGACGGACAACGCTATCCGTACAGCTAATGATGTCCCTTCCCGCCTGCGCTCCGGAAAAGATGATTGCGTCGAGGTCCGCTAGCATTTGAGCTTGAGTGGATGTCAGACAGTCAAAGGTAGGATTTACTTTGACGCTGCGGAGGTTGAGGCAATTGATGGGAAGCTCCTCTGAACTATTGCGAATGGCCTTCACCTTTGACTTGACATCTTGACATGACCACTGAACACCAACCCCTTGAATGGGCTTCCGGCTTGGATCTTGAACATCAACCTTGTCGGAGTCGATGAAGTTTTCAAAAAACTCAGTCAAATTAGAAGATTCATCGGGATGGGCTATCCGGTCAACGATAAGTATTGGCTTATGCAGTCCGCCATCCTGAGAAAGTTGCAGCTTGGCTTCTTGCATTGTCAAGCACAATATATCAGGAGCCTGTTGAACACAATGAAGCCGTGCCGCCCTCACTTTGGGGAAAACCTTGGACAAGCTTTGGCGATCAACATCATATACTGAATTCCGATATTTGCTTGGTAACGGCCGATTGAAGGTTTCTCGCAATTGTTGTATGAAATCGTCGTCAATGGGTTGACATCGAGAACATGCTTGTCTGTTCACTGAGTGAAGGTACTCGATCTGGTACCTCTTGCACTGAACAAACTGACAGTCCTTGAGCACCATGGTCATATCTGCCCTCGAGATACCATAATATTTCTGGGACAGCGCTTGCCAAAGAGGTTTCTGTCCGCAGTGTTCCTTTGCGCGACCATCTCTCAGCTGCGGTCTTAGATGCTCTTGCGCAACAGTTTGATATACATGATCTCGAGAAATGACTATCCGTTCTCTCAACCACGTAGGCGTCGTTTTTGCTTTGAGGACTTTCGACTGATTATCGTACTGGAAGAGGCTTCGGTATCGGCGTTCTTGTCGAGTTTTAGGCCTTGCGCCGGCCAAGATCTCAATGCATCGGGCGTATTGTGCTGCCGTAACGCCAGCCTTCCTTTCAGTGGTGAGGAGTTTCTCGTGAGTCTTCTGTCTAAGCTCTGAAGGGAAAGAATTATCGGACGAGGGAATTGGCATCTCTGGAGTGCGGCTTTCTTTGGGTGTACGAGGATTGCGAACCGACCAGCTTCGCCAACTGAGGTCAACTTCCCCAAGCGAGGTCAACTTCCCCATACGAGGTCAACTTCCCCAAGCGAGGTCAACTTCCCCATACGAGGTCAACTTCCCCAAGCGAGGTCAACTTCCCCAAACGAGGTCAACTTCCCCATGCGAGGTCAACTTCCCCAACCCCTCGTATTCCCGGTTTTCCCACCATGTCGAACTCGATCGACAATCTTCTTTAGGTAAGGAGTCACCAACTATGCTGGGATCTCCAGTAGCTATTTTGAGTTCGACGCAGGCTAATCAATGCAACTGACCCCGCTTGCACTTTTCTTGACATCGTGCTATGAGTGGATCCTTTCAATCTGGCCCGACCACTACATCTGTCCCGTCGTCAGTGACGCTTGCTCCAGAACATTCAAGTGAAGCTAAGAGCGTGAGTCGTTAGTGATACAAAAGGCGTAAGGTGAGTGCGTGAAGGACTTGGGAGCTCCGACATAGTGACTTAAGGTACTGATGCTCAAACAGCACCTGAAAGTCATCTAGCAGGCAGCGCCAACGAGCATCAGATATAACTATGATATGTCTGGCAGATTGGTATGTTCCTCACATCCTGTTCTCAGTCCTTCTGCTCTCTGCTTCATTCGGTCATCATGAGTTCAGTCAGTCAACCTGCAACATCAAGTCCCCAAGGCTTGGCCAGCACCGAAACTCTGCTCTTCTTTCCACAGTATCCTTCTTCTCATGCAATCTCAAAGCGAGTCCTATACATACTTGTTGCCTTTCAAACCGTCGACTTCTGCTGCACTCTGACGGTTGTTATTTTGCTGGCAATCATGATCGACCTTTTGACAAGCAGTGCCCTACAAGTGGATGTCGCACCAGACATCACGAACATGCGGAGCATTCTCATCATTGCGATCATATCTCTTGTCCTATTGCCGGTACGGATTTCCATATGGAAGCGCAGCATGCGATCACAGCCAGCAGCAATGTTTCGTTTATTCATAACGACAATCCTTGGACTCAGCATCATTCTTTGGGGGCTTATAATATTTGTGCTCCTTGTCGAAGGGGTACACTGGGGTGGCATACTTGGAAAGGAAAGGCTCTATAAGACTCAAGTGATGCGAGTTTGTCTCCCTTACTCTCTTCACTCACAGCATGCATTCGCTCACCTACGACAGAAAGGATCGCTTGCTTGTGCCTGTGTGATTGTCTACTTAGAAGTTATAGGCTTGGTTGTCTGTTGGACGTATACTACATCTTTGTTCACTGAGGAGTATAGAAGGGTGTTTCAAGCGCCCTAAAGAAACATGTTACATGGTTATTGTCTCTCATTCTTTATTCAGACGGGTCATGATGTTTGTAAAGTTATTCTGAATCTGCTATAGTAAATTGACTAGATGCCTTCTCAAAGATTTCTTACGGGAAGTCGCTCAGGAATGTATGTTATTACTCTTCAGCACAATGTAGGTTGAAATCTTTGGAGCAGATTAGATCTTGATTCACTGCTGTCACCTAATACGGACTCCAGCGACTCGCACGGACGCTCCCCATCCTGTTATTGCGATAATCAGGAGTATCAAGATCCACAAGTTTTCGACTTTGAAGACCTCCTGGGTGGTTTTTTAATTCATAAAGTATCATCGGTGGCGCATACTTTCTTGCAATGTCGAGGGCCTGGTCTGCATTCACAATTTGGATATTGTCTGACGCATCAAGTGTAAGAAACTGAACATCAGCTTTCTCTTCAAAATACCACTTTTTGAGTTCAAGACCGTTTTTGAAGTATGTAAGCCGTCTTGTGTCGGTGGCAATACAATGAATGGTGGTTTCAGAGTTGTCGGTTGGACCCTTTTGGTATTGCTTGACAAATTCAGATGTTAACTGGTCCTCTGAAATTGTTTTTGGATGGGGTTCAATAGCTTTTGCCAGTGAGTCGGGGAAGAACTCAGTTGGATCCACACTGTCACTCTCTACTAGGGCATTTAGAGCATCCTCTGTTTCTGCAAGTGTTGGAGTAGGTTGATTGAACATTGAAACTTCTTGCGTCTTATCTCTGCCAGGTGATGTAACTGCTTGCCGCTGTGAGGCGCCTGTCTGAATCTGAGTCACTGGACGGCTTGACGGTATATCTTCCCATGCTGGCGACATGCTGTATTCAGCTTCGAATGCTGCGAGATCTTCACTCCATTGTCGTGTACTTGAAGTGTGTTTATCGAGCATTGTTACCTCAGGACTGTCAGCTGATGTTGAAGGTTTTGATGTTTCTTCAAATATTTCACTGTTGGTTCGTTGGCGTTTCTGAGAATACTCAGCATGACTGTGCTCTGCTTGTCTTCGTAATTGTATATCTGAAGGCGACACAGTCAATGATTCTGTGCCAGACACTGTGCCCTCATTTGTGACTATCAATGCTCCAGATTGCCCATTGTTGCTCATGGTTTCTTCAGTCTGAACAATGCCATCTTTTGGCAGTACCTGAAGTGCAGTTACTGGACGTGCTTGTTTTTCGTGTTCTCCATCATCAAATCGTCGGCGTTTTCCAGCTTCCTCAACATGACTAGGCTCTTCCAGTCTTGTTGATTGCATACTCCAAGGGGACACGGTTGACGATTCTGTGGCAAGGGATGTGCCCTCACCCAAGGCGATTGGCGAAGCAATTGGCTCTTCAGATTGCCGATTGTTGTCTATGGCTTCTTCAGCATGGAAAGTGCCACCCGAGATATTCTGATGTGCTGGTATCGGTGCTTGAGATGGATGTGTCTGAGCTGCAAGTACATCTGTCGATAGTGAAGTGTTTGAACTGTGCGGTGGTGCACCTGTGAACTGTGTATTCACTGGTGTCTGAGAGGGTCTAGATGACATGTCTTGATTTTGTAAATTCATCATATTGACATTATTCAACGCCCTATCTTCAGATGAAGGATCTTCAGCTTCTTCGTCAGAACGGCCAAAAAAGGCAATAAATATATCCTGCTTCACCTTGAAAGAGGTCAGGTAACGCTCACGTCGTGCAAGAGTCCATTTTTCTGAGCGCTTGTTGTATATATAGTTGTAAAACAAATACTTCTTATCATCCAAGAAAGACTGCTCAAAGGGTCTCCCGCACCGGTCTGCAACATCCATGTTGTCTTGGTAATCAGATGTCAACGGGGGAACCTTCATGTCAATCGTTCGTGGTTGTATGTCTTGCAAGATGCTAACAATTGAATTTACTGCTCTGTTCAAAGCAGTAGTGCTGACGTTGTAATATTCTGGTGGCCGACATTGGGCAAGGAACTCAGAGGCCATATTGTGGGAAGGACTCCGTCTAAGATACTTCGCAATCGCTGATGTCTGAAAGCCGCACTTTCTGGCGAGTTCTGCGATCTTGTGCCACAGATTTTCGTCTGGGTGGTGCACGGATGGCTTCGGTTTTCCCTCATCTTTGCGGGGACATATGCCGATCATATCCGGAAAGTGGCGCATGGCGAACAGCCAGATCTGACGGTAGGCGATCCAGATGCACTCTGTGAGGGTTCCAACAAGTGGGGAAAACCTATTCTCGGTTTTTTGTATTTGGCATTCGAATATACCTGTGTGGTTCTTCTCATATGCCTCATAGATCGTCCCTTTGAACTTGGTCGGTAGAAGAGACTTTACGATCTTGGCACAAGGTTCGAGGTACTTTGTGTCCTCGAGAAAGGTATGCAGCGATGGAATCATATGTCCGATTGTCTCAAGCCGAAACATTATTTCACCTCGGGTTGTTTGATCAGGAATGTTGGGGAAAAGGACACCGTCGTTCATGTCTGCAGTCACAGCGGTGTTGTCCTTGGAGGAGTAGCACAAGCAGCGGGTTTGAAGCAGTCGAACGGTGTTTGCGTCAAGACGGGATCTTGAATCGCTTGTCCCCCCCAGAATATTATTCCATGTATTTTTGATGAGGTGAAGATAGCGAGTCAACTCCTGCTCTCACTGTCAGTGATCGCTCTTCAGAGAGGGTTCTCCCATCTGCTGACCTCTGGGCACCGTAATGTAAGCAGTCGATGAAAGGTACCGAGTTGCAGAGCTGACCATAGCCCTATGTATGGTAATAAATCATCGAAAGCCTTACTTAACGCACCCATTGCGGTGCTCTTCAATGCCATCTTCTGTAACTGAATGACATCTCTCCGTTTGCTCTCTGACAGTCTAGCCATCCATTTGCTCGCTCCTTGTTTGTTGTTTCTCATTTGATGATACCGCAGGTTTCGAAAGATATCGCCATCACTAAAGTTCCTAGAATTGGAGTATTCCTCCCTGATAGCCGCCTTTGCATCATCGTGAATATCTGCACGGTGATATCAGTTGCTATCCAGCATCGCCGAGGTCATGGAGAACAGACCATCCAGATAGAGATCAACTACCCACCACTTATCTGCTGCTTCGAGCTGCAGCTTGGCAGCTTCCAGACGGTGTCTTCCGTGCAGACAAATGAGAGGACTAGACAACTCCAGACTCACAGGCTCCTCTGTTACTGCGAAAAGTTTTCCAGCATCATGGTTTGCCTGAGTCAATGCGGCATTGAGGGCTTCAGGGCGGATGAGCGCGGGCACATAATGCTCTGGTTCTCGACGAAAACATCCTTCAAGCTCAAAGATTTTCACAAGCCTGGCGACATTTTTTGGGTCAAGAGGCCGGGTTCCCAAAACTAAGTCGTCCTCAAAGCTAAGCCAACGAATCTGCACTTTGGCTCGTCCCTTGTAAGCACGGTTCCTCTCTGTACACAGATGTAGGTCCAACTCCGGAGATGTGTCCATAATGCTCAGAGATGTCCGTCGATTCCACTTTGTATTTGATATTTCATTCAATGTTTATTGATATTGAACACCCCTGGGGGAATGGCAGATATTGTTACTTTTGGTGGGGGGGCCTGCACAGGACGCAGATCAAGAAACTTCCCCCCCCCCCCACACCTCTCCTCCTCCTTCTAGACATATCTCAGCCAGATTCAGAGGCCACAAAGGAGCAAATCTGAGAGGCTAAGAGAGACTGAGCGTACTTTAAAAGCTCGACATGGCACAATAAACATCTGTCTCATTAAAACAATCAATATGGCTAATTGTGAGCACATCGCCTGGTTGCAGAGTGTCGATAACAAAGAATCTCAGTTACGCGATGGAGGTCGAATGAAACGAGTCCTTGAGGAAATGCCTAGGCCAAGTGAACAATGTCCCTCGATTGTATTTTTTATAGGGCAAAAAGCCAAGAATACAGCGTTACATGAGCTGTTCCCATTCAACAACGTCAGACGGGGCCGCCGTGACGGATTCGCTAATCTACGATTAGACAACGCCACCATCAATTCAGATCGGCCAATCTGGTTTGCAGATAGCGATCCCTTTACGCGAATCATACCAACACGTGGCGCAGCTTTGTGCCACGAGAGCAATGTATATTCAGCTCGGTGGGCACCTCCCTCTGAATACAGCATGTTTGATATCCTACATGCTCGTGTGTTCTTTCTCTTCACAGATGTCATTTGTATTTTTGCAGATGACTTTGATGGTCTTGAAAATGTTGCAAAACGGTTGGTTGTTTGGGCATCCATCGGCAGTGCATCAAGTCTTTCGAAAGTCATCCGCCCAAAGGTTGTTATTGTTACTTCTGCGAACAGTACCAGTCCGACGCATAACATTCTTGAGACCGAGGATTTTCGCTTTAATCTTTGTCAGAAAGGTCACCGAAATCTGATGAAGTCATTCTCCTCAATAAGTTTACTATATCTACCTGGTGATCATCTCTCCCGACTAGCTCAGCACCGTCAACTGAGAGAATCCATTGTCCGAGATGCAGATGAAATGCGAGAGGTTCGTTCACACAATCATAGTCTGTTTACAGCTCTGCATCTTCACGGCTTCTGCCAAAAAGCAATTGTGCATGCTGCAGATACGATCAGCCAGCCATTCAACTTTATATTTGCGACTCGGGAACGGAACATGATCCTTCAAGATTTCAGAGATCATTTAATGACCGCCATGAAGCTTGGCACTCAATTCAAATTGCCTTATGATGCGTTGAGCTCCTATATTGCCTCATGTATGGTAATGGACGCTTATCCCCCTGGCATGCATTGTGAGTACTCGATACACTTTGCCTTGATATCTCAACATTGATCTTGAATTGTTAGGTTTTGATCCCACAACTACATTTCAGACTCTCTACAAGTCCTTCTGCCTTGAGGCCCTTCGAATGTCCTATGATTCCGAGGCCTTTGTCGAATATCAATCTCACTGCATCGAGGATCATATGAAGATCATGTTTTCCACTCTTGCCCAGTATCCTAAGGGCTCAGCGCAGTTGCACCGAGACACTTTCAAAGGTAAGCATTTGCAATGGGCGCCGCTCAAAACGAACACAACGTGCCTGTTCTGTTTACGTCGGAATCCTGAACATGTGCTGAGTTGTGGACACGCGGTGTGCGATGATTGTGTCCGTATTTTCGGAGACGCCTTGCCAGGTTTGGAATACCACTACCACATCACCAACTGCGTTCTTTGCCATTCCGGAACGTTGACTGTGCGGTTGAAACCGCCCACAGCTGGATATCGGATACTCTCTGTTGACGGAGGGGGCACTCGAGGCGTAGTCCCTTTAGAGTTTCTGGGCCTGATCCAGGATCTGATCGGTGACTGTCCGGTTCAGGACTTGTTTGATGGAGCTTGGGGCACGAGTTCTGGTACATACACATGCCCTTCAGCTTTTACCACAGCTGACGTGCCTTTAGGAGGTCTGATTGTTCTATGCTTGTTTCTGCTCGGGTGGGATGTTCCTCGCTGTATCCGGGAGTTTGACACTTTGGCAAGGCAATTCTTCACTAAGGGACAAAAGGAAAGTCAGAGTCTGCTTGGGTACCTTTCTCGTGTCTTCAAATGCTGGCTTTCGGACGGCTGCTATGACGTGTCCACATTGGAAGTCACACTAAAGAGTTGCTTTGGTTTGTCAAGGCGGATGTTTGACACTCCAGCTACCATATCTGGGATCAAAGTTGGTGTAACGGCATCTGCTATATCAGACGCCTCTACATTTGTGTTCTCCAATTACAATGGGCTAGGTACAAGGGCGAAAGGATGTGGTACGGAAATCAGGATCATAGAAGCCTCAACGGGGTTCTTCGCTAATGTTGCATAGGGTATAAGCATTTAAGACCGACAAACGCAACTGATGAGCCGTTCGTCTGGGAAGCGTGAGTTTGATTCTGTCTAGGACCTATGTGGGCTAACTCCTGTCTATAGAAGTCGAGCAACTACCGCAGCACCTGTGTTAGTTTCTCCTATGTCTCTAGCCTTTCTTGCTACTAATGAGAGTATCTCTAGATTGGTTAAACCGGCCTATATATCGGCGATCGGAACATTTCAGGACGGTGGTCTTAAGCATAATAACCCTGTCAATCTTGCCTTGTGGGAATGTCGTCAAATCTGGCCATCAGTCATCAAGCCTGACTTGATGGTATCCTTGGGAACCGGCACTGACGGGGAGATACAATCACCAAGTGCACCACACTTTCGACATCTTTTCAAGGATGGCTTCATACCTCGATTGTACAGGTCATTCATGTCTTCTCTGGACGGTCAAAGTGTATGGAGAGACTTTGTAAATGGACTGGATGAGAGGTCTCGAGAAGATTACTTTCGATTCAATATTTTCTTCCCAGGCAAAGAGCCTGCCATCGACAACACAGATCAGATGAACATTCTAAGGGAAAGTGTTCACCTTCAGACTCATAGTGCTCAAGACTGTATCGACACAGCCTCCGCTCTCCTTATTTCATCCTTCTTTTTCGAGCTTACCACTTGTCCAAAGTTTGAGTCAGGCCTTTATCACTGTCAAGGCAACATTCGTTGTCGACTCAAGAGCAGTACAATTATTCAATCATTGACTAATCTTCATCCATCAAGTCTGGAGTTTGTCACTGATAGTGAGACTCTTGCTCTCTTCCTTGGACAAACTGATGTCTGTCATCTCTGTCATCGATACTGCAAGAGAGTGGAGTTTTATATTCGTCATCCTAGCGACATGATGACCATATACATTCGGATTGACAGACAGAAACGTCGGAAAATCAGTGGGTTTCCACAGACAATGAACTGGTTTACAAGACAGCAAAACCTTGATGTGGTGTTTGGAACCTCAGATCATAGCAGTTTGGGTGGTCTGTCGTGTCAATGCTGTGCAATGGGTCGTGGTTTGATAAGGCCCATGACAAGAAGAAAGAGGTATGCTTCAAGGGAGAAAGATGAATATAGTGTGCCCAAGAGGCAGCGCTTGTTCATCACACAATAATACAAAACTCTGTTCTCAATTGTCAGGAGTTTATTATTGTTAATTACTATGATCTTAATCTCATTCGCAAAACCAGCTGTCTTCCGGTAACTACTACGAATCGTACCAGGTAAGATACTAAGGTATGTTGACTAAGATAAAATTGAGGTACAAGCTCAGTGAGAGGTAACGTATGTACCTGAAGTATTGAGTGGATCGGCTGTCAGATACGTACCTGCGCCGCGCGCAATAGCATTTGTCACGTGAGATCCATTGTACGCTTACATTACCTGGTAATTATTATGCTATTCTTCGCTAGACGCCACACTAGCAGGCTAGGATTTATACAAGCAAACCAATGTGAAGCTACGCTACGCTGGCACACATATTACTGCTGTTGGTTCCGACACACCCCCGCACGCTCACAGTATATAAACATCAACGCTCCACATCAAATGCCTGACTCGCTCTCCTTCCCCAAAAACTCTTATGTCTGCCCATCTCGTTTCAATGGCTCAATGCCTTTGAACTGTGCACTAGTACCACTAAAACGAGGAAGAAGTGTGGTCGAAGAAGACCCAGCAACAACTGTTACGTCGTCACCGCAGCCACCTTGGAAACGGGTAAAAAGGCCTTTTGAATCGCAACAGAAGGCAATCACAGCATTTTGGGATTCACTTTCCCACGTGTCGCTCACTCGACACGCCTTGAAGGAGCATAATCGACGGAACCGATCAGCAGTTGGATTGGATACGCCTGCGCCTGAAAACCCATCAGACTCGGGTACAGGTGCTTGTGATCATATCAAGAGGTTTGCTAGACACGGCGGTCCAGACCTGGGCGATCTTAGAGGGGTGAGTATGGTTCCATTGTTGACTGAGTTACCTATCCTTGAAATGCTACAGAAAGCTTCCGACCAAGGTGAAAGAGAACTCGAGACGAAATTATTATCTAGTACATTCCCATCTCTCCCAATTCATCTGACTATTGTCTTATTCGCAATCGATGCCCAGCAGATCCTTCTCTAACGACAGAGTTGTTTGACAGCATATCTGGTGCTGATGGTTCGATTGGTGAAATCCCAGTAATGTCTTTGCAACCTTGGTCGGTCCAATGCCCGTGAGATGCTTTCAATGGAACGACGTAGAGACCTAGAGTTGGAGGATAGTTGCACTTGAATTAGTATGTGTTATAGTATAGAGGCTAGCACCGCGTAGGGTTTCTCACAGAAAAATCTGGGGCCATAGGCTGCAATACTCCGTCAAGAATGTCTAGAGATGCTTTTGCTCTCCTGATTGAAAGCCTGTCCTTGGCAAACAACGGTGAACGGTTGAGGATCTTGATGACCTCTGCAAACTCAATACCGGCATCCCTCAAGGCGTCCGCCAGAAGCTCCCTGAGCTTGAAAGGCTCACCACTACTCGGTGGCTCTGTGTAGCTAGGTATAACTCCAACATTCCAACATAGGAGATGTAGATTCTCTGCAACGGTGAATGGCCGCTCACTTATAAAGGGACGGTGTGACATGGAAGTTGGGACAGAAACGCTCCTAATCCCCCAGACAAGGAAGGACAGCTGACTCGACAGTTCCTTAATTGTTACAGGCAGCAGAAAAGCTCTGTGACGGGTGAGAATACATGCGGCCTGGTTCCAGAACTCGTCCTCATCTCTAAGGTGTGGTGACCAGTCTTTCTCCTCTCGTCGCGCCAGGTCAACCAAGGGTATAGTAAATCGAAATCGCACGTGAAATCCCGTACACATCAGAACAGTACTGAGAAGCAACAAATTTTGGGATATGGTGAGACGAGGAGGGGGCGTTTCGATGATAGGTCTGACGGTGCCGCCGCCTGTGGGCAATTGAGGTGACTGTATTACCGCCTACACATTAGCTTTTCATGATAAAAGAATATTCAGAGCACCTACTGTTCGCCTTGAGGGTCGGAGACCAGCCTCATTCAATTGTGACAAGCCAAAAGCAGAGTGTGCTTTTGGAAGTGGGCGAGCTGCCTCATCTCTTTCCCGTAACGAAAGTACCAATCTAACCACCTCCGACCATTGCACTTCACCATATGTACGACCACCCTGCCGTTCACCAAGGCGCAAAAGGGCTGACTTTGGCCCAAGTAAGACGCAAGACTGAGCCGAAGCAGGCTAGAAAAGACGGGTTAGCTGGCAACCCTGTCCGCATTGAATGAGAATTTACCTCTCTGATGGATTTCATGCTGCAGGGTGAGACCCTAAAGCAACGACACTTGAGGGATCAAAGGGTGTTAAGGGTTAGTTGACGGTGAAAATATGCAATTGTTATTGCTTGCAGTGGTAGAGGGCGAAGAAATCCAAACCTGCGGCTATGTGTACAAGAGCTCCCATGAGTAGATATCTAACAGAGTACCTGGTACGTCTGCCCCCGAGGACAAGATAGCTTGGAGGAGCCCCCTAATGAAAACCCATGCTCAGCTAATGCCACTAGTAGAATCAAACACCAACTCAACCGTATGGGTTCCGCAGTGAAATGGCACTGTTACAATGTAATTACAGGGTTACATGCGGAGAAATCATGGTGGCAATCACTAAGGTAAGCTGGGAGCAAGTGTGATACCACAAGCAAGAAGATCGAGAGATCTGCCGCGCACATGAGCCCACAACCCATGTACCAACCCTTGTCACTTCACACCTCTTGCAGCTTCCCTCACTGGATCATAAGCTCTTGATGAACCTTGCTCCGGCAGTGGTGTCAAGGGATTGCTGTTATCTTTAGACGCTTCAGCAACTGAAAATTACAAAAATCAGCTTTTGATTGCCCAATGAAATGAAGATTGAGTACGGAGTACCGGAAACAGCATGCTTTGTAGATCTGTTCTTGTTTGTTTTCAGAGCCGTTTTGTGCAATTGATATAACTTCCATTCCGATAGAGCTCGCAAATCTCCCAAATTCAGATTATCTTTGATACAGTCATCTATGATTATATTCCTAGCCCTCTCTACATCCGGGCCTAGATTGCTCCAAGGAGTGTTGGGGTCGAATCGGAAATCGAATTTGTAGGCATTTTCACATCTTTGCTAGTGTCCAGTTAGTTGACGACCATGAAAGACAGTAGGGATCGGGCATTGGTATACCTCAAATTTAGTAAACTCCTCGTCATTCTCAGCGCTTTGCAAGCCTTGCTTAACTCGGACCTGGGCCTTGGTATCGCTCAAATTGATAGCCATCTTGGAAGATAGTGAGTACACCTAGTAGTTATTCTCGCTAACTATAGCTACATCCGTTGCGGGGACACGGCAGAGAAATTTCTCTGCACTAAAAGTTAGCTTGGTGATAGACATACCTGTCACATGCCATGTCAGCCAATCAACTACCGCTTGGATGCGAACACACCAATCGGCGTCACGTTCACCTCGAAGTCTTGGCGCAGAGAAATTTCTCTGCCGTGCCCCCATAAGCCACCATGCACGCTTTTCCGTGAGCACTTGCAAGGCCATACACTCATGATTGCCCATTGGTTGGGGCACTGTTCCTGATCTCCACTCTTGGCTCCTGATTCCAGTGGACCTGCAGAAGCTTCCTTAATCAGTAAGGTATGATGCTGTTGTTGGTGGTGCCACACGATGTATCCTCCTCTCGGGGCTATTCTGACGAGTCAACATATTTTCGATGTTCACCTGCAGATTCGTGTCACAACACCTACAACCCCTGGTCTAGTAGGTAGGCAATGGCCTCAGGACTGAGGTGGCATGCCATCTTGATGTCATTTCTTATCTCGCCGCTCCGGGTCTGGATTTATAACACTCGGAAGGTAGCTATGATTGAGGATGTGGTAGAGAGACCCCAGCCCAGCGTGCCTCATCCACATCTCATCGGCACACAAAGCACATTACAACAACATTCCGATCTAACTCTGCTTCACAAATGAAGGCAGCATGAGCTATCAAACCTGTCTTCTGTCACCAGCAGTTCCCTATGTCAACCTTGAAGAAGAGCTGACTCGTGTCGCCTTTTGGAATATTCTTTTGCCTAATGGTTTGTAGTGAGCGAGCACTCGATTGTTAATGAAGCTTAAGGACTGACACACAAGAAACAGTCTCACAGGCAATTTCACACACATCACATACCTCTATCGCAAAAAGAACGAGCTTTGCGAAGCCAGTACAATCATTGAAGGGGATGACACCGAAGCATGCACACTTGAGCCAGCTAGTGTGACATCTCTATTCTGGAACATGCCTCCTGGCCAGGCCTTACTGCTCCGGGTACCAGTGTAAGTCTCAGGGCCTCTTACCATGGTTGAGATGTCTTTGCCTGACGTCGTTTCAGAGACGCTGTCAAGCCATTGAATGTTGGAAATTTCTCCCATGTCTATGTGTATGTATTGTAACCCTAAGCCGGCAGCACTTAACTAACAACATTGCAGAATCTGCTACTGTCATGGAGTATGCCCGGATTACGCTCATCCTAACTTTCTCCGCTTTCGCACAATCAATCTCATGATTCCGAAATATATCCCACACCTAGAGGCACCACGGGTACAACTGAGAGGTGCTAAAGAGTTGACGGACCTTACAAATCACCTGCTGCAACTCTGTTTATCGCGCATACCACGTCTAGGCCAGAGCCCGGGGGACTACACTCTTTTCAGGGAGTCAGTCACAGAGGCAATTGGTAGGATACAGCGACCCAGGCTTGTTTTAGATGGGCAACGAGACATGATTGATCGGACTGTTTCACGCTTTCATTGGGTCCATATTTATGGTACCAATTTTGCTCCATCTCTGACACTATCGACCGCGGCAAACCAAGAGAACCCATGTATCAATTGTCAAGCAAACCAACTGCCTACCTGTATTTGTGTTCTCTAGTTGCAATGGTTCGCTGTCGATATTGCATATAGCTAGTGAATAAAAGTACTTTCATTTATTCTGCAGTGGTTACAAGGGTAAAGGCGAGACTCCCACACCGTCTGGAATGCTAACCTCACTGTCACCACCTCATTATCCTAAACCATTGCCTCACAGCCATCTTGTTGTTGTCCCTAACCATGTCGTTGTCCCCAGACCCCATGACCTCATTGTCCTCATTTCCTCCGCTGCCTCCGCTGCCTCCGCTGCCGTCGACAGCGAGGGCGATGGCGAGGGTGACAGCGAGGCAACAGCGGGCAACAGCGAGGTGTAAATGACAAAAAAACATAGTACTCTTCATCGGGTCCAGGACCATATCTGTTCCTCCTGCCGCCAGACTTTCTCCTCAACGCTGAACCTGCTACCAATTGCATCACAGACTACGAACATACCAGTGGCTGGCGATGCCCAACTGCTTCACTATAACACAAGTCTCAACGAGAGTCTCATCAACCCTCTATCAATTACTCTATCAGTATATGAATGAAATCGAGTATCGAGCGTGGTCACCAAACCTTAGCCATTTGGGTTAGTTCACATGTACGGTAGTGTTCAGCCTCGATCCTTAGATTTACTTGTGCTATGTATTTAGTTACATCTACATATCCATAGCTAATCAACCGAAGATGAAACATCTAAAGGTACTCGGGTAAACACCGGAATGACCCTCACCTCGAAGTGCTGCAACTGCAAGCCCAGCTCCTCATAGGTACGCATAGTCTGTCGAAGATGACGCTTGATGGTAGACATAAACCGCTTGGATGGGCGACGTCCATCATATCGAAAAGTAAGCTGTTGTCGTGGTACTGTATCGAGCAGGTGGCATTCAATAGTGTCAAAGGACTGGGGCTCAAACCCAGATGCCTTTGCAACACCGTTCATGAAGGTATAATCGGAGAGCTTCAATGCTTCGAAGTCGTGGTTGAAGAAGAGTTTGAATATGCCGCGAGAGTTGCCAACCCAGATCTTGGTGGCTGTGACGGGCTTTCGCTGCTTCTTGGGTGCCTGTTCGTCCTCAGGGTCGGGAATCACAATTGGGTGATCTTTGCTGAAGTGTTAACTTCATCTGTACACATAGAATAGAGGGCTTTTCACCTTTGTCGCCATCAACCGCATCCACATCACGAAGTTTACCCTGATCCCGCTTTCTCTTCTCGCCAAGAATACTGTGTCGTGAGGCGACGTCGACTTGGGCTGCAGGAATTGGCGCTAGCAGTCCTCGGGGGTTGAAAATCTCGGTGGTTGATCCCGAGTCCGATGAGGAACTTGACTCCGACCGAGCACGTAGAGGACCATGCAGAGGAGTTGTGATTGTAGATGTTGCATTGGCCTCGAAATGTTCACCATCGACACAGAGAGTGTAGCGGTTGCATGAAAGGGAGACGACGTTGAGTAGCTTCTCCGGTTGTGGAACAACCGAATACACAGATCGAAGGTCCCAAGTTTGAGATTCCATCGTAGAAGGGTGTCTAGCGTTCGCTGGTGATTGAGTGGAGGAGAAGTCTGTTGCAGGTAGGAATGTCTTGGAGGACTGAGGGAACATGATATTCAGAGGGGGTTCCGAGGGTGAGTTATATAGTCGAATAGTAGGCCGGAGGCGTGTGGATGTAGTAGATCTAGGGCCATGGATCCCCTATGGGTTTGGAAACCTTCGGGGTTACTGAACCTTGAGGCCACCGTCACCACACGGTGGGTGCCAATTCGGGTGGAGTTGGCTCCCACCGTGTGGTGAACTGCTGTATGTGGATCCAGTAGGTGTAGGGTCATGTATCCCTTGCGGGTTTCCAAGCCTTCGGGGGCTACCCACCTTGAGATGAAGCGAACCCCAAGATGTGAGCCATTTCAGGAGGTTGCCCTCGAACGCAAGGTGGTCGATCCCCTGCGGAACATCAACCCCTGCTGGAGTACCCTCCTTGAGGCTTTCGCTACCCTGGGTGATACGTCACCCCAAGCTCCCTTCCATGTGGTGAAGGCCATTGGCCCGTAAGCGGAGGGGCTTTTGATACCCCTGTCACCACCACTTCTACTCCGAAATCGGAAGGCACAGTGTCTTGTAATCATCTGATCTGTAAAATACAGGTTATATACATGTGACCATACACTGTAAAATACATCACTTGATCGGGTAACCGAGTATCATTCCTCGCAGTAGGGCTGTGGCTAAATATAAACGTGGAAAGGACATCTTAAATCAGCGTCAACGCCATCTTGAAGGGAATATCCTTTCGACTGCACACAAAGTATTAGCGTTGTACTTGTAACTTACCATGGTTCAAGTCATGTCCGATGACGGAAGGGGCCGTTGCCATTACCCTTAGGTAAGCCGCCTGCCTTCCAGGTTGCCTTAGCCCTGAGTGATGTCAGATTCCTACCTACCTTACTAGTGATACTGATGCCAAGCATGTTATGCGCGCGCTTTCGTGATTGGTTCAGGTGTTTATGAGCAGCAGATATGAACATGAACGGATACACATAATTATGAACACTAACTAACAGTACCATAGGGCTGCTGCTTACATAAGGCAAAGCCCTCACAACTTTCAACTGAAGCTAATCTGAAACGGCTGGCGATGAGGTCCAGCTGTACGTGCTGCCGGCTACGAACCTTCTGCTTGTCAGGAGAGCCAAGAGACCTCCAGGGGATACTAGGATACGAAAACCATCCGACGTACGATGCTACCTGACCCG
>JAABUY010000870.1_pt1 | contig 46207 bp, 47 predicted proteins | sample 5560271 | NCBI WGS metagenome assembly JAABUY01 (sample SAMN10711886, study PRJNA513374) | rock metagenome | isolation source: Antarctica rocks | place: Antarctica: Victoria Land, University Valley
GTTGTGACCACCGCTCAAGCATTGCGCACGTTGTGCCGACGACAGTCAAAGATGTTCGCCGCAGCGATCAACGCCCACACGGCCGCTTACGCGCTTGTCGCCCTTATCGTCATCGCCGTCGTGGTCCGGGTCGTACGCCAGCGACGCACCGCCCCCCGTCCAACGACAGAACGCGACTCTGCCCAGCCGGCTGTTTTCCGCCGTCGTCGCGAAGACCGACAGCGTCCGTCAGACCCGGTTTCCTAACGCTCTGCCGATCAACCGACAACGGGACCTACGCGGGCCGGCCGCTCTACCAGGGAGATCGACGCAGTCGCTCGTCGCGCAACCCACTCGTGATCGCTGTTCGCGCTGCCAGTGGGCACTGCATAGGCACGAAAAAATTCCCTCGCTTGGGAGCTACGCCCCGCATCTGGCAAAACCCGGGTGCGCCGCCGTTGACGGCAAGAGACGCTCAAAGAGCGCAGCGCAGGTGCGCCCCCAGCGGGTGGACGAAACAGGGCTGGGGGCGACCTAATACCGCCATCCGGTAGACGCAGATGCGGGACGCTCCTGGGGACCTATACGGCGCTGCGATCTCCGACGGAGAGTCCGACGCGAGACCGACTTGACTCCCCGTGAGGGGCTGCGCTAATCGACAGCCGTCTGGACAGAGGTCTAATCGCCGCCGGACTGGCCGTTCTGGAGTGCAGGTGAGCGGTTCGCCCCGGACTGGCCGGGCGAAGTCCCGCCATTGGCTTGGCTCGTTTGCTCTGATTGGGATCCGCTGCTCGTGCCGGATGGAGCGTCGCCTTCGCCGACCGTGGTTGCGGCGTGTGGCTGCGTTGCGGACTGCTGACTCCCGGCCCCGCCGTCAGCGCGTTGAGACCCGGATTGATCGGTCGCGTGGTCGCCCGAGCCTTGTCGTGGCGATGATCCACTCTGGCCACCGGGTGACGAACCCTTCACACCGGTCGACGAGCCGCTCTGGCCGGTTTGATGCTGCTCGCCAGCCTGCCGCCCAGCCGGGGTCCCCGAGGCCGGCGTCGACTGCTGGTTGACCGGGGACCGCGGAACCCGGAGAGCGGCGCCGGGGCTGCCAGGCTCGACGGCGATCATCGGAGCGTGCCTGGTGGAAGTGCTCCGGGTCTGCGTCGAGTGGTGGTAGCCCTGGCCTTTGAAGGCGGTAGTCGCTCCAACGGTGGTCGTGGCAGCGACGCTAATGACTGCGACGGCCTTCGCGATCGTGGCTACTCCACCGCCGGCGGCCCCGGGACCTACGGCTGCAGTAGCCGGCGGTGCGCCCGAGGCCACGACCAGCCGGGTGATGAGAGGCAGAGGGATCACCGCAGTGAGCGCGGAGCGCACGCCCGAGCGCGCTCGATAGACGAGCTGGCGCATCGCGCTCTCGCTGAGGCCCATTTCGATTGCGGCGTCGTGTCCGCTGCGGCCTTCCAGCGCGGTCAGAGTCAGCGCTCGGCGCTGACTCTCCGGCAGTGCGGCGATCGCCGCCAACGCAGCTGCGGCGCTCAGGCGTCCCTCGGCGAGCTCATCAGTGCGCGCTGGCGCGATCGTGGACACGGGGATCTCGCTCTCGCGATAGCCGCGGCGGCTGACCGTGTCAAGCGCGGCGTTGTGAACAACTCGATGAAGCCAGGCGCGGAGATCTGCGATCTCGGCGCCGCCGAGCAACGAGGTCCACGCGGCGAGCATCGCGTATTGCACGACATCGTCGGCGCGGTCGGCTCGTACGATCCGACGGGCGTGGGATCCGAGCTCGCGCCTGTAACGCGCGTAGATCGCGCCGAACGCCTGCTGGTTGCCGGTGCTGGCGAGCAGCGCGAGCCGCTCCTCAGTCTGAGACCGCAGGACGAGCCCCGAAACCAGAGGCCGGATGCGCTCAATTCTTGGGTTCTTAGTCATTGGCACCACCGCCGGCGAGAGGATCCACGCACGCCCGCCCGCCCAAGGCGAAAGACCAGCGACGAGCGCTCAGCGTCCGCGAGCCACTCCATGCTGCATCCGGCGCCGCTCGCGGCCCACGCCGCCACTCTCAATGGTGTCACAGCCGTCACGACGACGCGCCAACCTACGAGGAAACGCCGTGGCAGAGTGTCGCGAAACGCCTGCGTCATGATCGTGGCCAGCCGAGACTCGCAGGCCGGATCCACGCGCGAATGCCGGTCCGCGACGAGACCGGGTCGTCGGCCCGTAGCTGCGGGCCCGCCGACGGAGCGAGGATCCGCGACGCGCGGAGGTCCGAAGCGACAATGCGGTGCAGCGCGTGCTCGCATAAGTTCAGTCAACGAGGTTGTGGCAGGAAGCGGCTCAAGCGTGAGATGCGGTCCCGTGGCGCGGCTCGCCGCGGGACCGCACACCGCGCTAATCGTTCTGGTTCTGCTCGTCTGTCTGGTTGTTGTCCTGCCCGCCGGACGTGCCGTTGTCCTGCCCGCCGGTCGTGCCGTTGTCCTGCCCGGTCTCGGCCGTACAAGTTCCGGTCTGATCGTCGTATTGGACGTCGTCCGTCAGGAGGCCCTGACAAGCGATCGCCTGCGCGGGATTGTCACCCTCCTGCTGGCCGTCCTGATTCTCGCTCCCGCTGTCGCCCTGCTCATTCTGAGCGTCCGCCTGCTCCTGCTGCGCCTCCGCGGGAGAGTCGGGAGTCGTCACGTCGGCCTGCGCGGCACGCTTGTCCTTCGCAACGTCTGCTGAGTCCTTCTGGGCGTCCTTGGCGTCCTTGGTCACATCAGCCACCTTGGCGTGAGCATGGCGATGACCGCCCTTCGCCACAGCGAGCGCCGAGCCGCCGATGGCAAACACGCACGCCAGAAGGCCAAGGACAGCGATTCGAGAGAACTTTCCCATATTGAGCTCCTTCTGAAGCGAATCCAAGCCCTGGAATCCGCTTCGTCGAATTTTTGCGTCTAGCCCGATGACGATCCAGCGACGAACTTGTAACGCCAACTGATCGCCCTACCCAACGACCACGACACCCGTGATCGACGTCCGTGCTCAGGACGGCAGACCTGCCTTCGATCCTCGCGAACCCGTTCGCGGCACCGGCGAGCCCACCCCCTTCGCCGGCCAGGCAGGTCTCCCGCGCGCAGCGGCACCTCCCCTCCCTGGCGCGGAACGGGGGGCCTCGGATGTTCGATGTCCTTCCGAACACGCTGCCTATACAAGTGGCGACGGTGGTCGCGTAGCACCCCTTGCGCTTTCGCGTGGCAGGGGCGGTCTCGGCAGGGAGGGCACGCCGCTTTCGCGTCGCCACCCGTCCGATCGCCATCTGCGACCAGCGCGACAAGAGCCCGCGCCCTCGCAGAGGCGACGACCGGAATCGAACCGGTGTACACGGCTTTGCAGGCCGCTGCGTAGCCACTCCGCCACGTCGCCGGACCGGGCAAGCCTAGCGGCGGGTTGGTCAGCTCAGCCGCGCAGGCGCGTGAGTGCGAAGGCGTCAAGGTCTGCGATACGCCACCACGGATGAGGATCCGCAGACAGGGAATCATCGGGCTCACGGGCGGCCCACCCGACGGCTAGCGCTAGCCGGCATGGCGCGTCCGCGTAGGCTCGCGCCCGATGGGCGTCCTGGACATCGCGGATCGAGCATGGCCGGTGCTGCGCCGGCTCATGGCCCAGCACGCGCGTATCTACCGGGCGACCAACGGCGTCATCGTCACCGCGTCCCGTTCGCGCCCTTGATGCTCCTGCTCGACCACGTCGGCGCCAAGCGCGCGCGCACGACCCCGCTAGTCTACATGGAGGACGGCGCCGATGTCGTCATCGTCGCCTCGAAGGGCGGTCACCGGCGGCACCTGGGCCTGGTTCCACAACCTCCGGGCCCACCCGGACGCGGCGGTCCAGATCGGGCGCCAGCGCCGCCCGGTCCACGCTCGCGTGGTCACCCCGACCGAGCGCGCGCGTCTCTGGCCGCGGGTAATTGAGGTCCGACGGCTACCGCGGCTATCAGGAGCGCACCGAGCGGGAGATCCCGCTCGTGGTCCTCGCGCCGAGAGGTTGACCGAGGCGGCGTATCGGCCCGGTCGCACGCCGGTCTGTGGGGAGGCGAGGGGTCCCGGCGCTGGTAGCCTCGGCGTCCCTCCCGGGCGATTAGCTCAGCTGGGAGAGCGCCGCCTCGACAAGGCGGAGGTCACTGGTTCGAGCCCAGTATCGCCCATAGCGGGTCGCGCGGCGAGCCCCGGTCAAGGCGCCGAGGAGCACCTCTCATGGACTCGGGCGAGGCATTGGCGGTGCGTGGCGCACGGTGCCTTCCCGGGTCGATGACGAGGTGGGGCGCAGCAGCATACGCGGCGGCGTCCGCACGCTGAGGACGCCTTGGCTACTCCACGCGGGCGACGTAGTGCAACTCGCTCGACCCCGCCGCGGCCTCGCCGGGCGCGACGATGGCCCCGTCGAGGTCGAGGCATTGGACGAGGCTGAAGCCGTGCGCCGCCAGCTGAGCTTCCTGGGCGTCTCGGGTGACGTAGTAGTGCAGCAGCGTGAAGTCGTGAGCGTCGTCGTTGACGATCGCATACCCCGGCTCGTTGCGTTGGTCCGCGCGCAGGCGGCGGCTATTGCGGTAGCGGCGCGGCAGGCGCAGCAGGTCGACCGCGAGGCGCAACGGGTCGCTCGTGCGCACATGCGTGGGTGGGCGCAGCCGCGGGATGTGGGCGCGATTGTGTCCCGACATGATCAGCAGGCCGCCTGGAGCGAGCATCCGGTGGAGGTGGCCGAGCACGTCGCGGCGTTCGCGGTCGTCGAGGATGTCGAGCACGTTGAAGGGCGCGATGATCGCGTTGTTCGCGCCGTCGAGGAAGCCCGACAGGTCGCGCAGGTCGCCTTGGCGGAAGTGGCCGGAGGGAAAGGCGCGCCGGCAGTAGTCGACCATCGCGGCCGAGATGTCGATCCCCTCAACATGGTCGCTCAGCTCGATCAGGTAGCCCGTGAGCCGTCCCGCGCCGCAGCCGATCTCGAGCGTCCGGCCGCTGAGGTGACCGCCGTAGCGCAGCAGCAGCACCACCTCGACCGCCCGCAGGGTGCGGATCGCGTACTCGGCCGTGAAGTCGCCGTCGCGCCAGACCTGGGTGTTCCGAGCCGTGGGGGTGTCCGTGCTCAAGCCGTCCTCGCATGTGTGTCCGCCCAACGTGCAGGAGGTGCCCGTTGGCCAGGCCCCGGCGGTCACTCGAGCAGCCGCGACGGGCGCCGGTCCTAGAGCACGCGCCCCTGGGGCTGATAGTCCCGTCCGAAGCATTCCGGCGCTGCGGGCGGCACCGCCGTGGCGGCCAGCCCGATCAGGGTCGCACGAGGTGGTGCAGCTCGTGGACCGTCGGGGCAGGGGGCTGGGGGGGAGCGTCTCCGCGGGCGCGGCCGACTTCGGCGATCGTGGGTCCCAGCCGTTCGTTGCCGAAGCGCTCGGCGGCCTCCTCTGACTCCCAGACGTCGATGATGTGCATGTGGCCGTCGACCTCACTAGCGGTGTGCAGGATCATTCCGTCCGGGGGGTCGTTCTCCACGTCGAGCTTCTCGCTGACCGCGTCGTACATCTCGCGGGTCACGCCGCTGGCGTCCTGAATCCTGATGATGGCCACGCTGCCCCCCTGGATCGGATTGACTCTCAAGGCGATCATAACCTGACGCGCCGGGACAAGGCGCCGGGTTCGCGGCCCGCTCGACGTTGTCGACCCTGCGCGGTTCGCTGCGTTTCTCGATGCCGCCGAGCAGCGCCCCGGGGCCGTTTCGGGCTCAGTATCGCCCACTCTTGCGCGGGACTCGCTCGTTCCGGCGTGAGCACAGGCACCATGTGCCGCGATGCTGGGTTGGAGCCGAGTTCTGGCCCGCGCGGGCCAACGGAGCGGTAGTCTGACCCCGGTTGAGACGTCGCCGAGCCTGCGCTGTCGTCTCGAGCGTCCTGCTCTCGGGGCTGGTGGCGTCACGGTGCAGCCGGAGCAGATCACGCTGCGCCGGATAAGGGGCAGATGGCGATTCTGGGGCGGTGAGCACTACCGGTGCGCCCCCGAGCCGGTACGGCTCGAGTTGCACATCGCGTGCTGATCGGCTGCCCGTCGCTGGTGTCGGTCCGGTGACGAGCGCTTTACGTCCCGGTGACGGCTTGCGCCCAGGCGGTGAGGGCAGCCGCGTAGGCTGGGCTCGCGCGGAAGCCCAGCCCAACTCAGCGCCGGCCACGGCTCAGAGGGCCACGCAGACGGCCTTGGTCTCCAGGTAGTTGTTAAGGACCTGGTGGCCCATCTCCCGACCCCAGCCGGACTCCTTGTAGCCGCCGAAGGGCATCGCGGCGTCGAACACGTGGTAGGTATTCACCCAGACGGTTCCCGCGCGCAGACGTGCCGCGGTGCGGTGCGCCTTGGAGAGGTCGCGTGTGAACACGCCCGCGGCCAGCCCGTAGTTGGTGTTGTTGGCCGCCGAACAATCTCCTCGGAGGAGTCGAACGGAATGGCGCACACGACCGGGCCGAAGATCTCCTCGCGCTCGACCTTCATGTCGCGATTGGTGTTGGCCAGAACGGTGGGCTGGACGAAGTAGCCACGGTCGCCGTAGCGGTCACCGCCGACGACGGCTTCGGCGCCCTCGTCGCTGCCGGAGCGCAGATAGCCGAGACCCGATGAAGTCGCGGATGCGATCATCGATTCGGATGCGACGGAGGTGTTAGCGCCCGCGCCCCGGCCGGCTAGGACCGCGGTGCCGGTGCTGCCGTGTCCACGATGCGCCACGGATGCTCGTCGGAGCCCTGGAGGGCGAGCGTCCAGCGCTCGTGGAAGGTCGTGGCCGCGCTCTGGCTGCCGGACACCACCGCCGCGGTGTCGCGGTTCTCGATATAGCGCCGGCCGCGCACCGTGAGCTCGACGGACATCGTCGGCGGGTCGGACTGGGCGTCGAGGGCGACGATGCGCAGCTCGCGCACGTCGGGGCCGCGGACGACGAGGCGGGTCCGTTCCGAGGGGTCGCCGGGGTGCAGGAGCTCGCGGGCGGCCTCGGGGCTGGCCTCGGCCAGGAGGTCGGCGTCCGCGCCGTCGACCGCCTCGGCCCACGCCTCGACGGCCCGGCGCACCTCGGCGGCCAGCACATCGGGGGTGAAGCGCCCGTCGACCAGGGAGAGATCCATGGCCTCGTGGCGCGCGTCGCCGGCAAAGTCGGCGGACGCCACCTCCGAGAGGGCGACGTCGTCGGGCAGCCGGTCGGCCACCGCCTGCTCGACCAGGGCCTGCTCCTGGAGGCGCCCGGTGTCGGCCCACGGCGTGGCCACCAGCTGGTCGGAGAGCTGGTGGGCGCCCTCGCGCTCCTGCTCGATGGAGATCACCACCCAGTGTCCGTCGCGCTTGCCCAACGTCCAGAACTCCGCCATCCGGCTTGTCTCGCTCGGTGCGTCGGCGCGGCGCAGGTGGCGGCCGGAGCGGTCGACGACCACGTCGCGCAGCGTCGCCGCCACCCGTACCACGGCCCGGTCGTCACGGTCGTCGCCACGGTTGGTCAGCCCGACGTAGTCGACGGTCGGTCCGTGCACGATGCTCACCTTGTTGCGCCAGCCCCGGCGCTCGAAGTCATTCAGCCGTCGACGCCACTCGCCCATCAGCTCGGGACCGGCCAGGCGGCCCAGGGCCTCGCTGTCGTTCATGCTCCAGGCCTTCTGCACCGCGCAGAACATCCGGCTCGCCTCGCCCTCAACCGTCTCGGGGGCAAAGGCGGCATCGTCCTCGGCGGCCTCGGCCGCCGCGGTGCGCACGCGGGCCCGGCGTTGGAGCACGCGACGGGGCTCGGACGGGGCGCGCTCGGCCGCCGCGCGCCGCAGGCCGCGGACGATCACCACGACGGCGACGATGACCATGACGACCACCAGCAACACCCCGATTGCCGCTCCCCCGCCCCCGCCTCCGCCGTAGTAGACGCCTCCGCCCCCGTAGTGCCCGCCGCCGCCGCCCCCGCCGAAGCCGCCGCCCCCGCCGCCGAAGCCGCTTGACCCCCCGCCGCCGCGCGCGCCGGCCGCAGGAGCGAGGGCTCCGGCTAGGAGGGTGACCGTGGCCCAGACCCGTACGATGGTCGCGCCCCGACGCCCAGGTCGGGGCCGGCCCGGGGCAGACCATGGAGCGCTTGCGGGTCCGCGGCGCGCGGATGGGGGTGGGCCCAGCAGAGCGCCATTATCCCACGTCGGAAGCCAACACCCGTCCAGAAGCCGTCGGGAGGGTGTCAACCCCGCCCGCATGGGCTATCCGAGCACCCATGCGCGTTCGCTGCTCGGTCCGGCGCGGAACCGCCGGCCTGGCGGCAGTCGCCGGCGTGGTCGCTGGTCTCGCCGCGTCCCCGGTTTCGGCGCAGGCGGGGCTGAGCGTCCCGGCGTCCAATGCATGGGTCACCTATCACCGGGATCCGGGGCGCAGCGGCGCCGATCCCGACAGCACGGTCCCTGTGCCCTTCGCCGTGTCGTGGACCAGCCCGAACCTGGACGGACCGCTCTACGGCCAGCCGGTCGTGCTGGGCAACACGGTGGTCGCGGTGACCGAGAGCAACTCGGTGTATGGCGTTGACGCCACGACCGGACAGGTCCGCTGGCAGCGGTCCGCCGGCACCCCTGTGCCCGCGTCTGCGCTCCCGTGCGGCGACATCGGGCCGACCGTCGGCATCACCTCCACCCCGGTCATCGACCCCGCCACGGGCGGCGTGTACACGGTGGCTGACACGTGGGATGGCAGTCACGCGCACCACGTGCTGGTCGGCTATGACGTGGTCACCGGAGCGCCGCTTCTGGGCGCCGGCATCGCGGTCGACCCGCCCGGCGCACCCCCGAGGCGCTGCTGCAGCGCGCCGCGCTGAATCTCACGACGGGCAGCGTCGGCGACGAGGTCGTCCTGGGCTACGGGGGCAACGCCGGCGACTGCGGGACCTACCGGGGATGGGTAGCGGCGGCGCCCGTCAACGGCTCGGCGCCGCGCTTCTTCGCGGCCACTACGACTCCGGGCGGCGCCGGGGCGGTGTGGGCACCGGGCGGCGCGGCGGTCGATGCCGACGGCAGTGTCTTCGCTGCGCCGGGAACGGGTTCGGCAGCCCAGCCACGAACCAGGGCTCGGAGAACGTCGTCCACCTCGACCCCCAGCTCACTCGACTCGATGCGTTCTGGCCCAGCGATTGGCAGAACTTGGACAGCGGCGACACCGACATCGGCTCGGCCACCCCCCAGCTGGTCGGTGGTGGCCTGCTCTATCAGAACGGGAAGGGGTCGACGGGCTACCTGCTGTCCACGGGTGGGCTGGGCGGCCCGGGCGGGCAGCGCTTCAGCGCGTCCACCTGCCCGAGCTTCGGGGGCGACGCCCTGGCCGGCGGCGTGCTCTACCTAGCCTGCTCAGACGGCGTGCGTGCGCTGAGCATCAACACCGCGGCGCCGAGCTTCAGCGTCCTCTGGCACGGGCCCAGCGCGGCCAATGGGCCCCCGATCGTCGCCGGCGGCCTGGTCTGGGTCGTGGCCAGCGGCTCGGGCACGCTCTATGGACTGGATCCGGCCAGCGGTCAGCCCCGGGTCACCCAGATGCTGGGCGCGGTGGAGCACTTCACCTCGCCGAGCGCGGCCGGCGGCCAGCTCTTCGTTGCCACCGCCGGAGCGGTGCGGGCCTTCCGCATCGCCCAGCCGCCGCCGGTCCCCTCCACACCGACACCGACGCCGACGCCGACGACGACGCCGGTGGCGCCCCCCGAGCTCCCATCCGGGTCGGGCAGCTCGCGCTCGGGCACAGCGCCCACGTGCGCCGCGGTCGCGCGTGGCTGACGTTGCGCTGCCTGGGGCCCGGGACCTGCTCGGGCGTCGTCGGCCTGCGCCTGCGCGTAGGGGTTCGCCACGGCCACCACGTCGGCCTTCGGCAGCTGAGCATCGGTCGAGCCCGATTCCGTCTCGTGGCGGGCTGGTCAGGCGTCCGGAGCATTCGCCTCGATGCGACGGCCCGCCATGCCCTGGTCCCGGCGCCGTCGCCTGCCGGTCACCGTCGTCATCCGCCTGGCCGGCGCCGGCCGGCCGACAATCGCCCGCGTCGTGCTTCTCGCCTGACCCCGGGCCGGGCCGTGATCCGCGTCGTGGGCTGAGCGTGGGGAGGGCCTCCCCTGGGTACGCCCCCGACGTGATCGATGTCTGGCAGGCCGAGTGGTGCCCGCATTCAGCGCGCGTGCGTGCCCTGCTCACCGAGAAGCAAGTCGACGCGATCATGCACCAGGTGCCCGAGGCGCGCGCGGACCGGGACGTCATGCGCGGCGAAGTCGGGACCGACGAGATCCCGGTCGTCGTCTTGGAGGACGGGACGGTCCTGGCCGGCGAGACCGACGGGATCATCGAGGAGCTGCGTCGCCGGTTCACCGGCTCGGGGGCCGAGGTCGGCGGGGACGCGCCGGCTGGCGGGACCGGGCAGCCGGCCGGCGCGCAGGATCCGCGGACCGCGGTGCCCAGGGCCGCCGAGCCAACCGCCACCACCGAGACGGCCGACCGTCCCCTGGGCGTCCCGGCCAGTGACGCGGAGGCCGAGCTGCCGGGCTTCCCGCACCGCGAGCCGCCGAGCGACGGGTAGGTGCGGCTAGGCTAGGCGGCCGGGTCGCGTCCGGTCAGGCCGAGCAGGCGATCAAGCAGCGGTGCGTCGGGTGCCACCTCCACGGCCGGCGGGAAGACGCCGATCTCTCGCCACTGCTCGGCGTGGGGGCTGATCTGAGCCCAGATCCCCTCGACGGGCTCCTCGGGTAGGTCAGGGGCGCGCCGATCACCCGGGCGATGTCGTGGGCCCGCAGGCCGCGGAACTGGGTGATCTGCCAGAAGTAGTGGCGTGCCGGGAAGTCGCCGAAGGAGCAGTGCACCACGCGATCGAGGGCATCGACCTCGATCGCCGCGGCGCAGGCGCCCGCGACGATGGCGGCGAAGGAGCGCTTGCCGCCCAGGAGGTCGCCGTCGAACTTCTCCCGGCCCGCCTCCTCCATGGTCCGGCCCGCCAGCATGTCGGGCACCCAGGCGTCGTCGTAGGCGTGGTAGTTGACGATCTCGCCCAGGGTGGGGGTGTGGTCGATTCGCCGCGTGGCGAAGCTCGCCGGGAGCTGCATCGCCCATGCACCGTCGGGGATCTGGGCGACCACCCGATCCAGCGCACGGTCGGCGAGGACGAAGACCTCGGGCTCGGTCATGCCCCTCATCGCCGGAGGCCGCGCAGCAGACGTTCGAGGTCGGACTCGTCGTTCCAGGCTCCCACCGAGGCGCGCAGCAGTCCGCCGCCCGGGAGCCCGCGGACGACGACGCCGGCACCGGTCAGGCGCTCGAGGTCGGCGTCGGGCTCGTCGGAGTGCCAGGCGACCAGCGTGCTCGCGCCTCGGGGGGCGGTGGCCCGACCCCGCTCCGACAGGCGCATGGTCAGCTCGCTGGCCAGCTCAGAGGCGCGGGCCAGCAGCGCGTCCCAGCCGAACCCGTCGAGGATCTCCAGCGCGGCGAGGGCGTGGGCACTGGCCGCGGCCGGCAGCGCCGGTGCGTCGAGGCGGCGAGCTTCGTCGTGGAGTGGGGCTCCGAGCCCCGCGGTGGCGTCGGAGAAGGAGAGGTAGGACCGACGCGCCGTGGCGATCTGCTCGCTGAACCGCGGTGAGACGTAGAGCATCCCCGTCCCGTCGGGGCCACACAGCCACTTCTGACCCGACCCGGCGTAGGCGGCGCAGCACAGGTCCTCGACGTCGACCGGGATCGCCCCCACGGCCTGCGCGCCGTCGTAGAGCACCGGGGGACCGTTGGGCGCGAGCTCGGCCAGCGCCTCGACCGGCGCCAGCTCCCCGGTGCGCCAGCCGACGTGGCCACAGGCGACCAGGCGGGTGGTGGAGCCGACCTCGCGGGCGAGCTGGGCCAGCGGCACGGTGCGCACCGTCACCCCGCGCAGGTCCCGAGCGGCCTGGAGCGGACCGAGCAGGCCCGGGTGCTCGCCCTGGGCGCAGAGGATCTCATCGCCGGGCCCCAGCTCCATCCCGGCCAGCACCGAGGCGATCCCCTCGCTGGTCGAGGTGGTCAGCGCCACATGGTCCGGCGCGGTGCCCAGCAGACGGGCATAGGCGGCCCGCTGGGCCTCGGAAAGCTCCTGGCGGCGCTCGAAGTGCTCGCGCGTACGTCCCCGGTCGCGCTCGCGCTCGAGCTCGGCCACGGCGGCGGCCGTGGCCGCCGCCGGGATCGGCCCATCGGTGCCCGCGTTGAGGAAGGCGACCCGTTCCAGCACGGGGAAGGCGGCGCGCAGTCCGGCGGGGTCCACGGCGCCGCAGGCTACCCGTCGGCTGCCGGATGGGCACGGATGGGCGGAACGGGCCACTACGCTCGGGCCGGTGCACGTCAGCCTCCCCGATGGCCGCCAGCTCGAGCTTCCCGCGGAGGCGAGCGCGGCCGACGCCGCCGCCGCCATCGGGCCCGGGCTGGCCCGCGCCGCGCTCGCTGTCCGGGTCAACGGCGAGCTGGGAGACCTCACCGGTCCTCTCACCGATGGCGACGCCATCGCCATCGTCACCGACGGCGACCCCGATGCCCTGGCGCTCATCCGCCACGATGCCGCCCACGTGCTGGCCACCGCCGTGAGCGAGCTCTATCCCGGCGTGCAGGTGAGCATCGGTCCGGCCATCGAGCACGGCTTCTACTACGACTTCGACTTCCCCGATGGGCCCCCGGGGGAGGCCGAGCTGGCTGGCATCGAGCAGGCGATGCGAATCCACGCCGCGGCCGACGAGCGCTTCGAGCGCAGCGATGTGCCGGTGGCCGAGGCGCTGGAGCGCTTCCGAGCCCAGGGCCAGCGCTACAAGGTCGAGCTGATCGAGGATCTGGTGCGCGACGACGGGGTGGAGACCGTCTCGCTGTATCGCAACGGCCCGTTCACCGACCTGTGCCGGGGCCCGCACGGTCCCTCGACCAAGCGCATCGGCGCGTTCCGCCTGCAGTCGCTGGCCGGGGCCTACTGGCGAGGGCGATCCGATCGGCCCATGCTCACGCGGATCTACGGGACGGCATTTCACACACCGCACGAGCTCGAGGAGCACCTGGAGCACCTGGAGCAGGCGCGCGCGCGCGATCACCGCCGGCTGGGCCGCGAGCTCGGCCTGTTCACCTTCTCCGAGCTCTCGCCCGGCGCGGCGTTCTGGCTGCCGGCGGGCACCCACGTGTTCAACGAGCTGGTCGCCCTGAGCCGGGAGATGGGTGAGCGCCGCGGCTATCAGGAGGTCAAGACGCCGCAGATCTACGACGCCGCCCTTTGGAAGACCTCGGGACACTGGGGCAAGTACCGGGAGAACATGTTCGTCACCGAGGCCGAGGGTCGCCAGAGCGCGGTCAAGCCGATGAACTGCCCCGGGCACTGCGCCCTCTACGCCACCGCTCGCCACTCCTACCGCGAGCTGCCGCTGCGCTACTCCGAGCCCGGGTTGCTGCACCGCAACGAGCCCAGCGGGACCTTGCACGGCCTGCTGCGCGTCCGCCACTTCGTGCAGGACGACGCCCACATCTTCTGCACCGAGGAGCAGGTTGCTGACGAGGTGGCCGGCTGCCTAGAGTTCGCCTACGCCACCTACGCGATCTTCGGCCTCGACGTCCGTCTGGAGCTCTCCACCCGTCCGGCTGAGCGGATCGGCGACGACGCGCTGTGGGACCGCTCCGAGGCCCAGCTCGAGCAGGCGCTGGCCGTGCTGGGCCGGCCCTTCGAGCTCAATCCGGGCGATGGGGCGTTCTACGGGCCCAAGATCGACCTGCATCTGACCGACTCACTCGGGCGCTCCTGGCAGCTGGGGACCGTCCAGCTCGACTACCAGATGCCCGAGCGCTTCGGCCTCGCCTACACCGGGGCCGACGATGCCGATCACCGCCCGGTGATGATCCATCGCGCCCTGTTCGGGTCCTACGAGCGGTTCATCGGGATGCTGCTCGAGGACCACGCCGGGGTGCTGCCCTTCTGGTTGGCGCCGGTGCAGGCCATGGTGCTGCCCATCGCCGATCGTCACGCGCCGTTTGCGGCCGAGGTGGCCGCGCGCCTGCGCGAGGAGGGCCTGCGGGTCGAGGTGGACGACCGGTCCGAGTCGGTGCGACGCAAGGTCAGAGACGCCGAGCTGCGCAAGGTGGGGGCCATGCTCGTGGTCGGCGACCGGGAGGCGGCGGCCGACGAGGTGGCCCTGCGGGCCCACGGTGGCGCCGACCTGGGGACGGTCGCGGTTCACACGGCGGTCACCCGCCTGGCCAGCGCAGCACGCTCGCGGGCGCCGGCGATCTAGAGGGGGCGGCGTCGTCCGGGGGGTGGCGTCGTCGCTATACTTACTCGCCTTGACTGACGCCATGCCTCTCGCCCCGCCCGCGCGCGCTTCTTGACGCAGCGCCGCCAGAGCTAAGTGCCGGTCCCGCGCAGATTCGACCGGCGCCCGCCTGAGCGGGATCTGACCCGGACCAATGAGCGCATCCGGGTCCCCGAGGTCCGCCTGATCGGCGACGACGGAAACCAGGTGGGCGTCATCAAGACCGACGAGGCGCTCCGCTACGCCCAGGAGCGTGATCTCGACCTCGTCGAGGTCGCTCCCGAGGCCCGTCCGCCCGTCGTGCGGGTGCTCGACTACTCCAAGTACAAGTACGAGCAGGAGCAGAAGCAGAAGCAGGCCCGCAAGCACCAGCAGAACATCGTCGTGCGGGAGATCAAGTTCCGGCCCAAGATCGCCCAGCACGACTACGACACCAAGAAGGGCCACGTCACCCGCTTCCTGCGCCACAAGGACAAGGTCAAGGTGACCATCATGTTCCGCGGGCGCGAGGTGACCCACCCCGAGCGCGGCGAGATGCTCCTCAGCCGGCTGGCCGAGGAGCTCACGGAGCTGGCCGTTGTCGAGCAGCGCCCGCTCCAGGACGGGCGCAACATGACCATGCTGCTGGCCCCGAGCCGGCTGCTGCTCGACGGGGCGGAGGGCGCGCCGGGCGAGGGCGTCCCGGCCGCGGAGCCCGAGGCCAAGCAGACGCCGGCCGACGCCGGGCAGGCCAAGCAAGCGCCGGCCGACGCCGCGCCGGCCGAGGGCACAGCGCCTGACTCGGCAGCGGCCGAGGACACGCCGCCTGATCCGGCACCGGCCGAGGACGTGCCGGCCGCGGCGGACCAGGCCGCGAGCCCCAGCAGCACCACCGCCTGACGCCGGTCCCCGCCGCAGCCGCGAGGACCGATCGGCCAGCCGATCCGGGCCGGGAGGCCGGCGACGGCGCGGTACACTCACGCGCTCGTATGCCCAAGATGAAGACCCACTCCGGGACCAAGAAGCGCTTCAAGGTCAGCGCCACCGGGAAGGTGCGCGGACGCCACGCGTTCACCAGCCACATCCTCGAGAAGAAGTCGCCCAAGCGCAAGCGTCGCCTCGGGAACCCGGCATCGGTGGCCGACCCGGACGCCAAGCGGATCAAGAAGCTGCTGAGGCAGGGCTCATGAGCCGGGTCAAGCGCTCCGTGCACGCCAAGAAGAAGCGGCGGGCCACCCTCGAGCGGACCAAGGGCTTCCGCGGCGAGGCCAACCACAACTACAAGCGGGCCAAGGAAGCGCTGATGAAGGCCGACTCCTACGCCTACCGGGATCGCCGCAACCGCAAGCGCGACTTTCGCCGGCTGTGGATCACCCGCATCAACGCGGCGGCTCGGGCCAACGGCCTGACCTACGGCGCGCTGGTCCACGGCCTGCATCAGGCCGGCATCGAGGTCGACCGCAAGCAGCTCGCCGACCTCGCCGTCCGCGATGCCGATGCCTTCCGACGTTTCGCCGAGCGCGCCCGCGAGGCGACGGCGTCGGCCGGGTAGCTCCGACCCGACACCACCGCCGCCCCGGGCGCCGTGACCTCCTCAGCGAGGCCGGCGCCCTTCGTGTTTCTCAACCCTGACGAGCTCTGATCCGTGACTGCCACCCCCATCACCTCACCCCGCAACCCCGCTCTGAGCGAGCTGCGAAAGCTGCATCGCCGGCGTGCCCGCCAGCGCGCTGGGCGCTTCGTGGCCGAGGGCGAGGATCTGCTCGCCGCCGCCGATGCGGCGGGCTGGGTCGCGCTGGAGCGCTACTGCGCCGCCGGCTCGGGGCTGGCTGGCCGCGAGGTCGCGCCGGCCGCCCTGGCCGGCGCCTCGGCGCTGGGCTCAGGGACGCGGGCGCTGGGCGTCTTCGCCCAGCGTCACGCCATCCCGGTGGGTCCCGTCTGCGTCGGGCTGTGGGGGGTGGCGGACCCGGGCAACGTCGGAGCGGTGCTGCGCAGCGCCCATTCCTTCGGCGCCGCCTCGGTCGCCCTGGGGCCGGGCTGCGCCGACCCCTACGGGCCCAAGGCGGTGCGGGCGTCGATGGGTGCCATCTTCGGAGTCGGGGTTGCGCCCGTCGAAGACCTGGACGCCCTGCCGCTGCCCCGGATCGCGCTGGCTCCCCGGGCCGGCGCGCCCCTGTGTGGCCCGCTGGGGCCGGGCGAGCAGGCCACGCTGGTCATCGGCGCCGAGCGCGACGGGCTGCCCGACGACATCGTGGCCCGCTGCGAGCGCACCGCCCACATCCCGATGCCCGCCGGCGACTCGCTCAACGCCGCCATGGCGGCCACGGTGGCCCTGTACGAGCTCACCCGCCGGGACCCCGCGCGGGACAATAGGATCGCGCCGTGACCGGGCCGTCCTCCGCCGCGGACGGGCTGCTCGAGCGGATCGGGGCAATCCGCGAGCGCACGGCCCGGGCCATCGCCGCGGCGACCGCGACCGGCCAGCTCGAGGAGGTGCGCATCCGCGAGCTGGGCCGCAAGGCCGAGCTGCCCACCCTGCTGCGGGGGGTGGCCGACCTCGAGCCCGACCTCCGGGCCGCGGCCGGACGCGCCGCCAACGAAGCACGGCAAATCCTCGAGGCCGCTCTGGCCGAGCGGGCGGCCGCCCTGCAGACCGCCGAGCTCGATCGCCGGCTGGCCGCCGACCGGGTCGACGTCACCCTCCCCGGCGATCCAGCGCCGGCGGTCGGGCGCCTACACCTGGTCACCCGCACCCGCCGGGAGATCGAGGACGTGTTCATCAGCCTCGGCTACCGCGTCGCCGAGGGGCCCGACGTCGAATCGGTCCACTACAACTTCGACGCCCTCAACCATCTGCCGACCCATCCCGCCCGGCTGTTGTCGGACACGTTCTACGTCTCCGAGCAGGTGTTGCTGCGCACGCACACCTCGCCGGTCCAGATCCGCGCCATGGAGGTCGAGCCTCCGCCGATCTTCATCGTCGTCCCCGGGCGGGTCTTTCGGCGCGACGCCGACGCGACCCACACCCCTCAGTTTCATCAGGTCGAGGGCCTCGCGGTCGACGAGGGCATCACCCTGGCCGATCTCCAGGGCACGCTGCTGGCCTTTGCCCGGGCCATCTTCGGCGCCGAGCGCCGGGTGCGCCTGCGGCCCCACTTCTTCCCGTTCACCGAGCCCTCGGTCGAGGTCGACGTGTCCTGCTTCGCCTGTCGCGACGGCTGGCGCTCCGACGGCTCGCGGTGCCCGCTGTGCAAGGGCGAGAGCTGGATCGAGATCCTCGGGGCGGGCATGGTCGATCCCGACGTCCTGCGCGCCGTCGGACGCCCCGAGTACGACCCCGCGCGCGTGCAGGGCTTCGCCTTCGGCGTGGGCATCGAGCGCGTCGCCATCCTGCGCCACGCCGTGCCCGACCTGCGCCTGCTCTACGACAACGACGTCCGGCTGCTGGAGCAGTTCTAGACATGCGCGTCCCGGTCACCTGGCTTCGCGAGCACTGCGACCCGCCGCTGTCGACGGCGGCGCTGGCCGACCGGCTGACCATGACCGGGACCAAGGTGGAGGCCGTCCACGCCCACGGCGTCGCGGATCCCGCGGGCTTCGTGGTGGGACGCGTGCTGGCCGCCGAGCCGCATCCCGACGCCGATCGCCTGCGCGTGTGCGCGGTCGACGTGGGCGACGCGAGCCCGCTGCAGATCGTCTGCGGGGCGCCGAACGTCGCCGCCGGCCAGTCCGTTCCCGTCGCCCGGCCCGGCGCCGTGCTGCCGGACGGGGTGCGCCTGGGCCAGGCCAGCCTGCGGGGGGTCGCCTCGGAGGGGATGATCCTGGCCGAGGACGAGCTGGCCATCGGCCCCGACCACACGGGGATCCTCGTCCTCGGCGAGAACGGCGGCGGCCCGGAGCCCGGCACCCCACTCGAGCAGGTGCTGGCCATCGCCACCGACGTCCTGGAGCTCGAGATCACCCCCAACCGCCCCGACTGCCTGGGGGTCTACGGGGTGGCCCGCGAGGTTCACGCGGTCACCGGCGCGGCGCTCGGACCGCCGCCCTGGGCGCAGGATCCGATGGCCGACGGTCCGGGCGGCGCGGTGATCGGGGTCACGGTGACCGACCCGGTCCTGTGTCCGCGCTTCACCGCCCGGCTGTTCGAGGGGGTGCGGATCGGTCCCTCGCCACCCTGGCTCAAGGTTCGGCTCGCGGCCGCCGGACAGCGCCCGATCTCCAACGTGGTGGACATCACCAACTACGTCATGCTGCTCACCGGTCAGCCCCTGCACGCCTTCGACGCCGACCGCATCGCCGGGGCCACGCTCGAGGTCCGCCGGGCCCGGGCCGGGGAGGAGCTGGAGACCCTCGACGGGGCCCGCCGCCCGCTCGATCCCTCGATGGTGGCCATCGCCGACGCCGATGGCGTCACCTCCCTGGCCGGGATCATGGGCGGTGCCCGGTCCGAGGTCGCGGCGAGCACCACCCGCGTGCTCATGGAGGCCGCGACGTGGGACGGGCCCACGCTCCAGCGGACCGCGGCCGCCCTGACCCTGCGCAGCGAGGCCTCCGCCCGCTTCGAGAAGGGCCTCCCGCCCGAGGCCACCCTCGAGGCCCAGGCGGTTGCCGCGCGCCTGATGGTCGAGCTCTGCGGGGCGCAACCGGCGGGCGGGACCACCGACGTCGGCGGGGCGCCCCCGGCACCAGCGGCCATCCGCTTGCGCGATGCGGCGGTGACCCGGCTGCTGGGAGCACCGGTGGCCCGTCCCCGCGCGCGTCAGATCCTCGAAGCGCTGGAGTTCGCCGTCGTCGACGCGCCCGACGGCCTGGATGCCGCCCCGCCCCCCTTCCGCCGGGCCGATGTGACCCGTGAGGCCGACCTCATCGAGGAGGTGGCGCGCGTCGACGGCCTCGACCGGCTCCCCGAGACCCTGCCCGCCGTACGCGGAGCCCGGGGCGGCCTGACCGCCGGGCAGGCTGTGCGGCGACGGGTCGAGGACGCCCTGGCCGACCGGGGCGTGCACGAGATCCTCGGCTGGAGCTTTGCCCCGGTCGACCACGACGACCGGCTCGGCCTCGGGGCGACGGATCCGCGCCGGGTCGGCCACGTCGGGGTGGTCAACCCGATGGCCGCCGATCAGGGCCGGCTGCGCACGGGGGTGCTGGGCTCGCTGCTTGACGCCGCCGGGCACAACCACGCCCGGGGCCAGCGGGAGCTGCGGTTGTTCGAGGCGGGCAACGTCTACGCCGCCCGGATCGACACCGGCACCGACGTCGATGCCCTGGCCTGCGAGCGCCGGCACCTCGGCGTCGTGCTCACGGGCCCGGCCCGGCCGCCCACCTGGCGCGAGCCCCGGCCACCCCCGGCCGACCTGTTCGCCGCCAAGGGCCTTCTCGCCGCGCTGGGGGACGATCTGCGCGTCGAGCTGACCCTCGAGCCCGGGGAGGAGCCGTTCCTGCACCCGGGGCGCAGCGCGCGGGTCATCGCCGGGGATCGGGCGCTGGGTTGGCTGGGCGAGCTGCACCCGCGCGTGGCCGCCGCCTGGGACCTCGATCGCGTCGCCGGCTTCGAGATCGACCTCGACGCCCTGGTCGAGCTGGCCGTCGCCTCGACGGTGCCGGTCTACCGGGACCTGGCCAGCTTCCCGGCGGTTCGCGAGGATCTCGCCGTCGTGATCGACGATGACGTGCCCGTGGCCCGCGTGCTCGCGGCCGTCCGGGCCGCGGCGGGCGACACGCTGGAGCGCGCGGAGATCTTCGACGTCTACCGCGGAGCGCAGGTGGGGGAGGGGAAGGTCTCGCTCGCGCTGGCCCTGGCCTTCCGCGCCGCCGACCGGACCCTGACCGACGAGGAGGTGGCCGAGCGGCGCGCGGCCATCGTCGAGGGGCTCGCGGCGCAGCTGGGGGCGCGGCCCCGTGGGTGAGGCCCCCGCGCGGAGCGCGCGTGTCGGTGTCGTCGGCGCCTCGGGCTTCACCGGCGCGCTGGCCGCTGCCCTGGTCCAGGGTCATCCGGCCCTGAGCCTCGAGCTGGTCACCAGCCGCTCGGATGCCGGTCGCCGGCTGGACGAGCTCTACCCGCGCCACCGGGTGGCCCTCGCCCTCGAGGCCTACGACCCCGACCGCTGTGCCCGTTGTCTTGATGCCGTGCTGGTCGCCTATCCCCACGGCGCGGCCTCGGCCACCGTCGCCGAGCTGCGTCGAGCCGGGCTGGCGGTGGTCGACCTGTCGGCCGACTTCCGCCTGCGCGATGTGGAGACCTACCGAAGCTGGTACGGCGAGCACGCCGCTGTAGAGCTCATCGCCGAGGCGGTCTACGGCCTGCCCGAGCTGCACCGGGAGGCGATCGCCGCGGCCGAGCTGGTGGCCGGTCCGGGCTGCTACCCGACGGCAAGCCTGCTCGCCCTCGCTCCCTTGGCCCGGGCCGGGCTGCTGGCCGACGTGGTCATCGACGCCAAGGCCGGTGTCAGCGGCGCGGGCCGCGCGGCGACGCAGGCCACTCACTTCGTCTCCGCCGATGAGAACGTCACCCCCTATGGGGTCGGCCATCACCGCCACACGCCCGAGATCGAGCAGGAGCTGGCCACGCTGGGCGCGCCGGGGCCGATCACCTTCACGCCCCACCTGCTCCCCCTGGACCAGGGCGAGCTGGTCTCGGCCTACGTACGCCCGTCGCGTCAGCTGGATCAGGCCGAGCTCGACGACCTCTACCGCGACGCCTACCAGGACGAGCCGTTCGTCGAGCTGGCCGCCGGGCCGCCGGGCGTGCGCGACGTGCACGCGACCAACGTCTGCCGCATCTTCGTCCACGCCGATCCGCGGACGGGACGGGTGAGCTGCTTCGCCGCCCTGGACAACCTGTGGAAGGGTGCCGCCGCCCAGGCCGTGCAGTGCCTGAACCTGATGCTCGGGCGCCCGGAGGGCGAGGGTCTGGGCCCGACGGCGGTGGCGCCGACCCGGCGACTGATGCGCAAGGGGCTCGGGCGGTGAGCGAGCTCCCCACTCGGCCAGCACCCGACCCGTTCTTTGCGTCGCGCTGGGTGCCCCGGCCCGAGCACGTGACCGAGGGTGATCCCACCGTCCTGCCCTCGGGCTTCCGCGCCGCCGGGGTGGCCTGCGGCATCAAGGGCTCGGGAGCCCTCGACCTCGCCCTGCTGGTCTCCGACGTGGCGGGCACCGTCAGCGCCGCCCGCTTCACCCGCTCCGGCGTGCTCGCCGCGCCCGTGCTGATCTGTCAGGAGCGCTGCCGCCTCGACGGACTGCGCGCCGTGGTGGCCAACTCGGGCAACGCCAACGCCGCGACCGGTGGTCGCGGTCTCGATGCCGCCGCCAAGATCCAGGGCGCCGCTGCCTTCGCCGCCCGCGTAAGCCCCGACCAGGTCGCCACTGCCTCCACGGGAGTCATCGGGGTGCAGCTCGACGATGGCGCCGTGGCTCGGGGGCTGGCCGATGCCGCGCGCACCCTGCGGCCCGAGGGGGGCATTGAGCTGGCCGAGGCGATCCGCACGACCGACGCCTTTGCCAAGCGGGCCTCGCTGGACGTCGCTCTCCCGGGAGGAACGGTGCGCCTCTGCGCCCAGGCCAAAGGGGCGGGCATGATCCAGCCCGGATTCGCCACCCTGCTGTGCTTCCTGGAGACCGACGCCGAACTGGCTGCTGAGACCGCCGACCTGCTGCTCGGCGTGACCTGTCGGCGCTCCTTCGAGCGCGTCTCGGTCGATGGTCAGCTCTCGACCAACGACACGGTCCTGCTGTTCGCCTCGGGCGCTTCCGGTGTACGGGTGGACCCCGAGAGCGAGGACGAGCTGCGCCTGGGCGAGGCGCTGGATGCCCTGATGCGCCAGCTCGCCCTGCAGGTGGTGATCGATGGCGAGGGCGCCGCCCGCGTCGGGCGGGTCGTCGTGCGCGGCGGAACCCTCGAGGGCGTCGAGGCGGTGGCCCGGGGCGTGGCCAACTCGCCGCTGGTCAAGACGGCACTGCACGGCGGCGACCCCAACTGGGGCCGAGTGGCCCAGGCCATCGGTCACGCGCTGCCCGGCACGGCACCGCTGCCCTTCGACGTCGACATCGAGGGGGTCGCGGTCTGCCGCGCCGGCAACGCCGTCGGATTCGACGCCGCGGCGCTGGCCCGGGCGGTCCAGCGTGAGGAGGTCGAGTACGTGATCGACCTGCCGGGGACCGGCGCGGCGGAGACCGAGTGCTTCTTCTCCGACCTCGGCCACGGCTACGTGACGATCAACGCGGACTACACGACGTGAGCCCGGGCCACGATCCACTCGAGCCCGACACCATGCAGCAGCGAGCGCTGCGCGACGTCGGCACCCTGCTGGAGGCGCTGCCCTACATCCGCGACTTCCACGGGCGCACGGTGGTTATCAAGTACGGCGGCGCGGCGATGGAGGATCCGCAGCTGCGCGAGGAGTTCGCTCGCGACGTCGTCCTGCTCAAGTACGTCGGGCTCAACCCGGTGGTGGTCCATGGTGGCGGCCCCGAGATCACCACCTACATGGAGCGGCTGAACCTCCCGGTGGAGTTCGTGGGCGGTCTGCGCGTGTCTGACGCCGCGACCGTCGAGGTGGTCAAGATGGTGCTCGTCGGCAAGGTGAACAAGGACATCGTCCTGCGCCTCAACCGCCATGGCCAGCCCGCCGTCGGCCTGTGCGGCGACGACGGGCGGTTGTTCCGCGTGGTCAGGCGCACCGCCCCAGGCGGCGAGGACATCGGCTTCGTGGGCTCGATCGCCCGCGTCGACGTCGACGTCATCCGCCACGTCGCCCAGGACTACATCCCCGTCGTCGCCTCGGTCGGCGCCGACACCGAGGGTCGCTCCTACAACGTCAACGCCGACGAGGCGGCCGCCGCGGTCGCCCGCGCGCTGCGGGCCTACAAGGTCATATTCCTCACCGACGTCCCCGGTTGGCTGCGCGATCCGGCTGACGGGGCGAGCGTCATCTCCCAGACCACGGCCTCCGACGTCGAGGCGGCGCTGGGGGAGGTTGGGGGAGGGATGCGGCCCAAGCTGCGGGCGTGCATCGACGCCGTACGTGGTGGCGTGGCCTTCGCCCACATCGTCGACGGCCGCGTCGCCCACTCGCTGCTGCTCGAGCTGTTCACCGACGCGGGCATCGGCACCAAGATCACCCCTGACGCATGAGCGCCTCGGAGCTCACCCGGCTCCAGGCCCTGGCCCAGCGCTCGACCATGGGCACCTATGTCCGCGCGCCGGTGGTCTTCGAGCGGGGGAAGGGCTGCCGGCTGTGGGACGCCGAGGGGGTCGAGTACCTCGATGGACTCAGCGGCATCGGCGTCTGCAACGTCGGCCACGCCCATCCCGCCGTGGTGGCCGCGGTGTGCGCGCAGGCCGGGCGGCTCCTGCACGTCTCTAACCTGTTCTGGACCGCTCCCGCCGCCGAGCTCGCCGCCCGGTTGGCGCGCGGTTCGCTGGGCGGCAAGGTCTTTCTGTGCAACTCGGGCGCCGAGGCCAACGAGGCGGCCATCAAGCTTGCCCGCCGGGCCCGGCCCGGAGGGGAGATCGTCGTCTTCCGCCGCGGCTTTCACGGTCGCACGCTGGGGGCGCTCTCGGCCACCCCCCAGGAGGCCAAGCAGGCGCCCTTCGCGCCGCTGATCCCGGGCTTCGTCGTCTGTGACCCCGACCGGCCCGAGGAGGTCTCGGCCGCCGTGGGGCCCCAGACGGCAGCGGTGCTCGTCGAGCCCGTCCAGGGAGAAGGGGGGGTGCACCCAGTGGGCGTCGAGACCCTGGTCGCCGCTCGGGACGCGTGCGACCGGGAGGGTGCGGCCCTGATCTTCGACGAGGTCCAGTCGGGGATGGGCCGCTGCGGCACCCTGTGGGCCTACCAGGGCGTCGACGTGGTCCCCGATGCCATGACCGCGGCCAAGGGGCTGGGTGGGGGGCTGCCCATCGGCGCGCTGGTCACCGGTCAGCGCCTGGCCGACGCCCTGCGCCCTGGTGATCACGGGACCACCTTCGGCGGCGGCCCGGTGGTCTGCTCGGCGGCCCTGGCCGTGCTCGACGTGATGGAGGCCGACGGCTTCCTGGCCGGCGTGCGCGAGCGGGGTGAGCGACTCGGAGAGGGCCTGGCGTCGCTGCCCGGCGTGGGAGAGGTGCGCGGGCGCGGCCTGATGTGGGCGTTCGACCTGCCTGGCGGCGGGGCGCCCGAGCTCGTGGCCCGGCTGCTGCTGAAGCAGCGGCTGGTCGTCAACGCCACCGGGCCCGAGACGGTACGGATCATGCCGCCGTTGGTCGTCTCCGAAGGGCAGATCGACGACCTGCTGGATCGGCTGCGCGCCGGCCTGACCGGTGCCGGCGGCCGAGGCTAGGGTGGCGCGCCGCTCGGCTCGGTTGGTCAGCGGCTCCGGGGCACGCGGACGTCTACGCTCGCCCGCATGAGCGAGCCGACGCGCACCGAAGCCCATCAGATCCCGGCGCCGCCCACCCAGGCCGACCGGGCGACGATCGCCAGGTCGCGCACCGCCTCATACGAGGCGGCACCGGAGGAGGTTCGCCGCGTCCTGCTGCTCTACTCCGGCGGCCTGGACACCAGCGTGATGCTCAAGTGGATCCAGGAGGAGTACGCCGGCGCGGAGGTGGTCACCCTGACGGTGAACCTCGGGCAGCCCGGGGAGGACTTTGAGGTCATCGAGGGCAAGGCCCGGGACCTCGGCGCGGCGGACAGCTTCCTGATCGACGCTCGTGAGGAGTTCGCCCGCGAGTACGTGCTCCCCGCCATCCTGGCCAACGCCCTCTACGGCGGGGGCTACCCCTTGTTCACCGCCCTGGGGCGCCCGCTGATCGCCAAGCTCGCCGTGGTCCAGGCGCGCCAGAGCAGCTGCGACACCATCGCCCACGGCTGCACGGGGAAGGGCAACGACCAGGTGCGCATCGAGGCGACGGTGGCCACGCTGGCCCCCGAGCTGAAGATCATCGCACCGGTCCGCTCGTGGGCCATGGGCCGCGACGAGGAGATCGCCTACGCCCGCCGCCACGGAATCCCGGTCAAGGGCGGTGTCGAGGCTGTGCCCTACTCGATCGACGACAACCTGTGGGGTCGCTCCTCGGAGGGCCGCTGGATCGAGGATCTCGGCCATCCGCCGGAGGACGACGTCTTCGCGTTGGTCACCCATCCGAGCGACGCCCCCGACGAGCCGCAGACCGTCGAGGTGAGCTTCGAGGAGGGGGTCCCGGTGGCCCTGGACGGGGAGCGCCTCGGGCTCGTCGAGCTGATCGAGCGCGCGGGGGAGATCGGCGCCCGCCACGGCGTGGGGATCGTCGACCACCTCGAGGACCGCATAGTCGGGTTGAAGGTGCGCGACATCTACGAGGTGCCCGCGGCGACGATCCTGCTCACCGCCCACGCCGAGCTGGAGAAGCTGGTGGGCACCATCCATCAGAACGGCTTCAAGCCCCAGCTCGATCGCCAGTGGTCCTACCTGGTCTACGCCGGGCTGTGGTGGGAGCCGCTGCGCTCCGACCTCGACGCCTACATGCGCTCGGTCAACGAGGTGGTCAGCGGAACCATCGGGCTGCTGCTCTACAAGGGCTCGATCCGCGTCGTCACCCGCGAGTCGCCCAACGCGGTCTATGACCAGGCGCTCGCGTCCTTCGCCGAGTCCGGCGGCCTGTTCAGCCAGACCGCCTCGCCCGGGTTCATCGAGTTGTGGTCGCTGCAGTCGCGGATGGCGTGGCGCCTGCGGCACGGGAGCGCGGCGCCCTAGCCAGCCCGCGGCCCCGGGTCGCGCTATCCGGCCAGGGCGAACACCCGGCGGGCGTTGAGGCGGTGACGCACGCGGCCACCTCGTCGTTGGCGATGAGCGTCCCCTGGGGACCCTGCCGGGGCGCTGAGCAGACCGAAGTCCACGCCGGCGACGCGCAGGGCCTCGACGGTCAGCGCGATGGGCGGTTCCTCGTCGGGCAGCTCCCCGCCGGTCCAGCGCCGCAGCGAGGCGAACATGTCCTGACCCGCGAAGCGCAGCGTGGGGTGCTGCATCCAGGCGTCGACGATCATGAGGCGAGGCTCCCTTCGGTCGGGGTCGAAGACCAGGGCCGGCGGCCACGCCGGCGTCCGCGCCCGGGCGTACGCTATGCGCGCCCGTCTGTGTCCGATCGGCCCGCGGCGATCGTGATGGCCCGCCGCGCGTTTGCGTCCCATGTCCGCCCTTCCCCCCAGCCGTCCCGAGCCGCCCAATCCCCACGGCGGTCACGTTGTCGACGCCGCTGTCCTGGCCGAGCGCCGGGCGCGCCGCGCCGAGATGGGTGAGCACGTCCAGACCCAACGGGCCAAGGAGGCCGAGGAGGCGCTGACGGCCCTGGAGTCCGAGGCGGACGGGATGGAGCTGCGCCTGGCGCAGGCCATCGATGCCCAGCGCCGCCTCGAGGACGAGCTCAGCGCGCGCGAGCGGGAGCTGCGCTCCGCGCGCCAGGAGGCCTACGCCGAGCAGCGCCTGCGCGTCGAGGTGACCGACCGCGCCGCCGACCTGTCCCGTGGCGACGCGCTCGCCCGACGGCTGCGGGAGGCCGAGGCCCGTTCGGCCGGACTCGAGGACGACCTGGAGGGCGCGCGGCGCAGCGTCGATGAGGCGGCCCAGGCCATCGCCGCCGCCGACGCGGCCCGCCGGCGCGCGGAGGCCGAACGCGACGCCCTGCGTCAGGCCGCCGAGCGCGAGCGCGACCGCTTCGGTGCGATGGCCGTCGAGGTCGAGACCCGCGTAGGCGTGCTGCGAGAGCGCCTGGACGGCGCGCTGACCGGCCTGCGCGAGCAGTTGGCCGACGAGCGGGCAACCCGACGTGTGGTCGAGGAGCAGCTGGAGGCCGAGCGTCAGCGCGGTGAAGCGCGCCACGGCGCCGCGGTCGAGGCGGCCGAGACGGCGGCGGTCCTCCAGGACGAGCTCGCCCAACGATCGGCGTTGCAGTCTCGGGTCGAGCAGGTGGTCGACGGCCTTCAGACCCAGCTCGGCCAGGTCTCCGACGCTGCCTCCGACGGGCGCCGGCGCGAGGCTCAGGCCCAGAACCTGCTCACCGCCGCGGTCGGCGACGTGCGCGACGCCCTGCTCTCGGCCGAGGCCAGGATGGCGGAGGCCGAGCGCAACGTGGCCGACGCGCACGGACCGGTCATCACGCGCCGGCGGGGAAGGGGGGATGCCGGCGACGCGACGAGCGGCGGGCCCCGCCCGGACCTGGGGGCTGAGACGCCCGAGCTGCGCCCGCCGCTCCCGCCGGGCGGGCCGCTCTCACCGCGCGCGCCGGCGCCCCCCACGTCCTCGCCCCAGCCGCCGGCGAGTGCCATCCGCGAGGCGGCGGCTGATCTGCTGGGCGCCGCCTCGCTGGCGCCGGTCGAGACGGCGGGGGGCGCCGCGGCCGCGGGCGAGCCCTCGGCCGCGGAGCGCGGTGACTGGCTGCGCGCCGCGCTGCCCGCCATGGCCGCCGACGCCCCGGCTCTCGCGCTGGCGCTCATGGAGGCGATCCTCCCGGCGTGCCTGGGCCCCGTCGCCGACATCCTGCCCTGCGAGCTCGAGCTTCCCGACGCCGTCCTCGTCCTCTCCCCGCCCGGCAGCGGACGCCCAGCCGTCGAGCGGATCTCCGAGCCCCGAGGCGACGCCAGGGTCCACGTCGCCCTGGAGGTGGCCACCCTGGCCGCGCTGCTGGCCGGCGAGCGCCCGCGCACCCTGGTCCGCCGCCGGGGACCGGTCTGGGCCCTGGCCGGGGGTCGCCGTCGAGCGCGTCGCCTCGGCCGCCTGGCCCAGCCGGCGATCGGCCTGGCCACCCTGCACCGGGCCGGGGTCTACCTCGACCCCGGCCTGGCCTACGGCGCCCTGGCCCAGGCCATCGACCCCCGGTGGACCGACGGGCTCGGGCTCTCCGTGGGCCAGGAGGTGCTCGACGACCCGTCGGGCCCCTGGTACGTGACGGTCGGGGCGGGCGAGCGCCCCCGGGTGGGCCGCGAGCCCCCGGGACGGGTCGACGCCGTCGTGCGCACCACCCGCGGCGCCTTCCTGGCGCTGCTGGCCGGGCAGGCGCCTCCGGATGGCGCCAAGCCGTCCGTGCGTGGTGATCTGCGCGCCGTCGGCGCCCTCAAGGATCTGGCCGACCGCGCTCAGGGACTGGCCTGACCCGCGCTCGGCGGACCGGCGCTGACCCAGCCGCACCGACGTCCGCAACGAGCGGAGATGGCGGCGGGCGACATCCGCGCCCGACCCTAGGATCCCGAACTCGTGAGCAACCCCGGCTGCGCCCACCTGCACGTCCACTCGGAGTACTCGCTGCTGGACGGGGCCTGCAAGATCGATGCCCTGGCCGAGCGCGCCGCGGGCTTCGACCAGCCCGCCCTCGGCCTCACCGACCACGGCGTGATGAACGGGGCCGTCGACCTGCACAAGGCCTGCCACCGGCACGGCATCAAGCCGATCGTCGGCTGCGAGATCTACCTCGTCGACGACCACGCCGCCCGACCCACCGGGGTCGGGCGGGTCGAGCGCCACCACCTCACCCTGCTCGCCGAGACCGCGGCGGGCTATCGCAACCTCGTCAAGCTCTCCTCCCTCGGCTACCTCGAGGGCCTGCACCGGGGCAAGCCCCAGGTGGACCTCGACCAGATCGCCGGGCACGCCGAGGGCATCATCGCCCTCACGGGATGCCTGGCCTCGCGGCTGTGCTCGCGCCTCGTGGAGGGTCGGCCCGACGACGCCCGTGCCCACGTCGACGAGCTGCTCGGGGCCCTGGGGCCCGAGCAGGTCTACTTCGAGGTCCAGAAGAACGGCATCGCCGCCCAGTCGGTGGCCAACGAGGGCGTCGTGCGCATCGCCCGCGAGGTGGGCCGCCCGCTGGTGGGCACGGCCGACGTCCACTACCTGCGCCGCGAGGACTACGAGCACCACGCCGCCCTGCTCTGCGTGCAGACCAAGTCTCGGCTCACCGAGCCGAAGCTGAGCTTTGACACCAACGAGTTCTTCCTGAAAAGCGGGCAGGAGATGGCCGACGCCTTCTCGGAGTGGCCCGAGGCCCTGGCCTCCTCGCTGGAGATCGCCGAGCGCTGCGACGTGGAGCTCGAGCTGGGCCGCCAGCTCATCCCCAGCTACCCGTGCCCCGAAGGCCGTGACGAGGCCGGCTATCTGCGCGAGCTCGTCGACGCCGGCCTGCGCCAGCGGTATGGCGACCCCGTTCCGGCCGAGGCGCGGGAGCGGGCCGACTACGAGCTCGGGGTCATCGAGCGCATGGGGTTCAACGCCTACTTCCTCATCGTGTGGGACTTTGTCACGCACGCCAAGGGGGCGGGCATCGCCGTCGGACCCGGCCGCGGCTCGGCCGCCGGCTCGATCGTCGCGTACACGCTGGCCATCACCGATGTCGACCCCCTGCGCTACGGCCTGCTGTTCGAGCGCTTCCTCAACCCCGAGCGCGTGTCGATGCCCGATATCGACATCGACTTCTCGGTCCGCGGCCGCGAGCGCGTCATCCGCTACGTGACCGAGAAGTACGGTCGCGACGCCGTCGCGCAGATCGTCACCTTCGGCAAGATGCTCCCGCGCGCCGCGACCCGCGACGCCGCCCGGGTGCTCGGCCACGACTACGGCGCGGGGGACCGGCTGGCCAAGCTGATCCCCGATCCGATCATGGGTCGCTCCCCATCCTTCGGCGACTGCCTGGCTGAGGGTCAGCCCCTGCGCGTGGCCATCGACGCCGATCCCCAGGCGCGGCAGATCGTCGAGCTGGCCCAGGGACTGGAGGGCATCGTCCGCAACTCCTCGGTCCACGCCGCCGCGGTGGTCATCGCCGACCGGCCGCTCACCGAGATCGTCCCCCTCCAGCTGGCCGAGGTCACCGGCGCCGCCGGGCGCGAGGGGGACGGCGAGCGCGCCTACCGCACGGTCACCCAGTACTCCATGAAGCCCATCGAGCAGATCGGCCTGCTCAAGATGGACTTCCTGGGCCTGCGCAACCTCGACGTCATCGAGGATGCGCTGTCGATCATCGAGCGCTCGGCCGGGGAGCGCCCCGACATGGCCACCCTTCCCCTGGACGACGTCAGAACCTACGAGATGCTGGCCCGGGGGGACTCGATCGGCGTATTTCAGTTCGAGTCCGAGGGCATGCGCGAGGCGCTGCGCCGCGTCTGTCCCACCGAGTTCGACGACCTCGTCGCCCTCAATGCCCTCTACCGGCCCGGGGCGATGGACCAGATCCCGATCTACGCCCGCGGCAAGCGTGACCCACGCCTGGTGGCCATCCCCGACCCGCGCCTGGAGCCGATAATCGCCACCACCAAGGGCGTGATCCTCTATCAGGAGCAGGCCATGCAGATCGCCAAGGCGCTGGCCGGCTTCTCCGGCGCCAAGGCCGACGACCTGCGCAAGGCGATCGGAAAGAAGAACCGCGAGGCCATGGCTGCCCTGCGCCCGGAGTTCGTCGCCGGCTGCCGGGCGTCGGGCACCTCCCCGGAGGTCATCGACTGGCTGTGGACGACCAACGAGCGCTCGGCCGACTACTCGTTCAACCGCAGCCACGCCGCGTGCTACGCGCTGATCGCCTACCGCACCGCCTGGCTGAAGGCCAACTACCCGGCCGAGTACATGGCCGCGCTGATCTCCTCGGTCATGTCCACCAAGGACAAGGTGCCGTTCTTCGTCGCCCGCTGCGAGGAGATGGGCATCGAGATCCTCCCGCCCGACGTCAACCTCTCAGACCACGAGTTCGTCGTGGTCGACGGCTCGATCCGCTTCGGTCTGGATGCCGTCAAGGGCGTGGGCTACGCCGCCGTCGAGGCCATCAAGCGGGCGCGCGTCGAGGGCGGCCCGTTCACCTCGCTGTGGGACTTCTGTGCCCGGGTCGACGGGCGTGCCGTCAACCGTAAGGCGCTGGAGGCGCTGATCAAGTGCGGCGCCTTCGGCTCGACCCAGGCCAGCCGCCGGGGCATGCTCGAGGTCCTCGAGGCCGCCCAGGGAGCCGGGCAGAAGACCCAGCTGGACGCGCTCATCGGCCAGGGCTCGATCTTCGACGGAGTCGGCGACGACGGTGGTCTCGGCGCCGCGGGCGGCCTGGCCGCGCCGGCGCCGAGCTACCCGCCCATTCCCCTTGGGGAGTTCGAGCAGGCCGAGATGCTGGCCATCGAGAAGGAGTCGATCGGCCTGTTCATCTCCGCGCACCCGCTCAAGCGGGTGCGCGAGGCCCTGCGTGCTCACGCCGACTGCACGGTGGCCGAGCTCGACGGCCGCCGCGACGCCGACTGGGTCACGGTGGGCGGGATCATCACCGCGGTCAAGCGGATCCGGACGCGCAAGGGCGACCCCATGGTGTTCGCCACCCTCGACGACCTCGAGGGGGCGGTCGAGATGCTGATCTTCGGCAATGCCCTGGGCGAGGCTGACGACGCCGTCTCCGTCGACCGGGTCGTCCTCGTCCGGGGGCGGGTCGACCACAAGGACGCGGCGAAGACCGCGCTGATCGCCCAGGCCATCTCCGCCTTTGAGCCCAGCGAGGAGGAGATCGTCGCTGCGCGGGCCCGGGCGGCGGCGGCTCCGAAGCGACCGCCGTCACTGTGCCTGAGCCTCGACGCGGCGGTCCTCCCTGCCTCGGTCATCGATGAGCTCAAGCTGGTGCTGGCCAACTTCCCGGGCGAGTCCGAAGTCGTGCTGGAGATGCGGGTGGCCGACGCCGTACGGCGGCTCAAGCTTGGCCCCGACTTCCGGGTGAGTCCGACGGCGAGCCTGCGGGCCGAGCTGGCCCACCTGCTCGGGGCGGGGATGCTGGCGGCCTGAGGGGTTCCGGGGGGCGGCGGGGATGCTGGCGGCCTGAGGAGTTCCGGGGCCGGCGGACCCGCGCGCGGCCGGGGAACGCAAGGCGCGTCAAGATGACTAGCGAGGAGGCGCGCTGCTCTCGATTCGTGTGCCCAGGGCGGCAGGGCCGTCGCAGTACCGGTGTCACAGCGGCGTCTGCACCCTCTGCGCTGAAGCCTGGGGGCGCTGGAACCCCATAACCTCCCTCGGCCCGCGCCGGTCCGGGACCGTGGGAAGTTGTGCGCGCTATACGCGGAGTAGCTCCCACAGTCACCCTCAGCCCAGGGCAGTTGGAAGTTATCGGCGTCTCACAGCGTCGATCGGTGCACGCGCGCGCCGCCCACGTGGCATACGCGTGACGCGCCGACGCCATGTCCCGACGCTCCCGCCGGGGGACCAGGCCGCGCGGTGATCGCCGCCCGCCCGCCGGCGCCGCCGGACCCGCCCGCGGCGCCCCGCGCCACGTCACCCTGAGCTCACACGGCGCGTCCCGCGCCGCCCCCGCGCCAGGTCAACCCTGAGCTCGGCCCCCGCGCCAGGTCAACCCTGAGCTCGGCTCGCCAGGCCCGCCTCACGGAGCTCCCAGGCCAGCACAATCTCCTCGGCCTCGGGGCCGCCGCCCGTCCCCGGGGTCTCCAGGACACACGGAAGACCCTCGAACCGGGGCTCCGACAGCCACGCCCCACAGCCCTCGCGGCCGAGCTCGCCCTGACCTACGTTCGCGTGCCGGTCACGGTTTGACCCCAGCGGAGTGGCCGAGTCGTTGAGGTGAAGCGACCCCAGCCGGCTCAAGCCGAAGCAGCGATCGGCTCGGTCGAGCGCCTCGCCCAATCCGTCTGGGCTCCGTACGTCATAGCCGGAGGCCAGCAGGTGACAGGAGTCGAGGCAGATCCCCAGGCGGGGGTCGTCGCCTGCCGCTTGCAGCAACGCGGCCAGCTCCTCGAAGGAGCGTCCCAGGGTTCCGCCGGCGCCCGCGGTGTTCTCCAGGTGCAGCGGGCAGTCGTCGGACTCGGCCAGCGCCTCGGCGATGGCCGCGCCCGCGCGCGGCAACGCCGCTGTGGCGTCGCCCCCCTTCAGTGCCGATCCCGGGTGCAGGACGACGGCGCGGGCACCGAGCGCAGCGCCAGCGCGCAGCGAGCTGACAAGGGAGGCAAGACTCTTCTCGCGGATCGTGGCGTTCTCGGACGCGCAGTTGAGCAGATAGACGGCGTGGATGAGCAGGGCGTCGACATCCGAGGCGTCGGCGGCATCGCGGTAGGCGACGATCTCCTCGTCGGCGTAGGTCCGCGGCTTCCAGGCCCGCGGGTTCTGGTTGAAGATCTGGATCGATCTCGCGTGGCGCTCGGTTCCGCGCCCGACGGCCTTGTGCAGGCCGCCGGCCGGGGAGACGTGAGCGCCGACGAGCATCGGCGCGGCAGTCTGGCAGGGCACCGGCCAGGGCCCGGCGATCTGAGTCGGCGGCGGCGTCCGCCCGTCAGCTCCGGGCGCTCGACGGCTGGCACCGCCCGCCGCTCCGGCCTCCCTCTACGCTGGCCGCGCTCCATGCGCCTGCGCTTCGCTCCCTCCCCGACCGGCGCCCTGCACATCGGCGGGGCGCGGACCGCGTTGTTCAACTGGCTGCTGGCCCGAGGCGGGGGCGGCGAGCTGCTGCTGCGCATCGAAGACACCGACCGCGAGCGCTCGACCCCGGAGAACGTCGAGCAGATCCTCGACGCGCTGGCGTGGATGGGCATCGACTGGGACGAGGGCCCGGTCTTCCAGAGCGAGGGGGCCGCCCGCCACGCGGAGGCACTGGAGCAGCTCCTGGACGGCGGCCACGCCTACCGCTCCACGGCGACCGCGGAGGACGTGCGTGCCTACAAGGAGCGCCGCGGAGCCCAGGCCGGCTTCCGCGCCGAGCCCGAGTCCGCGGGCGCGGTGCGCCTCCGGGTTCCCGCCGACGGCCAGACCGTGGTCAACGACGTCATCCGCGGGGAGACCACCTTCGCCCACGAGCACCTCGACGATCCGGTCATCGCGCGGGCGGATGGCACGCCGCTCTACAACTTCGCGGTTGCCGTGGATGATGCGGACGCGCGCATCAGCCACGTCGTCCGGGGCGAAGACCACCTATCCAACACGCCAAAGCAGCTGCTGGTCCTCGAGGCGCTCGGGGTGCAGGCCCCGGTCTACGCGCACGTGCCCCTGCTTCACGGCCCCGACGGACGCAAGCTCTCCAAGCGCCACGAGGCGGCGTCGGTCCAGGAGCTGCGCGAGGGCGGCTATCTGCCCGCGGCCCTGCGGAACTACATCGCCCTGCTGGGCTGGGGCCATGACGAATCGACGACCTTCTTCACCACCGAGGAGCTCCAGCGCGAGTTCGCCCTCGAGCGGGTGTCGCGCTCACCGGCCGTCTTCGACGAGCCCAAGCTGCGCTGGATGAACGGTCGCTACCTGCGCGAGCTCGGCCTCGCCGAGCTCACCGAGCACCTCGAGGCCTTCACCGGGCGGCCCGAGCTCGGCACCGGGGTCGCCATCAGCGCTGAGAAGATCCAGACCTTGGCCGACTTCTGGCCGCTGGCCGGCTTCATCTACGACGGGCCGGCCGACGACCCCGCCGCCCGCGCCCGATGGCTGGAGAGCGACGGACGGGAGCGCCTGGCCGCCGCCCGCGACGCCCTTGACGGCGTGGAGGACTGGGCGCCTCCGGCGATCGAGGAGACCCTGCGCGCGGTGGTGCAGCGGCTCGGCGTCAAGCCCAAGGAGGTCTTTCAGCCCGTCCGCGTCGCCCTGGCTGGGACCACCATCTCGCCTGGGTTGTTCGAGACCCTCGCGGTTCTCGGGCGGGGCGAGGCGCTGCGAAGGGTCGACGCTGCCCTCGCCGCCCCGCCGGCTCCCGCGCCGGCTTGAGCCGTCCTCCCTGGGCAGCACCGGTCCGCTCGGTGAGGAGCTCCCTCCGTTCCCGGGCGGCCTGGTGGGCGTCGCGGTCGAGTCTCAGATTCGACTAAACCAAACGTCCACCCGTGCCGATACATCTGGCGTCAGGACCGATGCCGGCCGACCGGGCGAACGCCACGGGGCCGCACGACTCGACCGAGGGGGGATCCCAGCCTCATGATGCCGACCGAGCTTGCGGCCACGACACCTGCACCGGCGCCCGCCGTCGGATCAGACCCCCCGGGACGCGCGCTCAGCGCCGTGCCAGCGCGCCACAACGAGGGCCACGGCCGCCGGCTGACCGCCGCCTTCGAGGCCCTGGAGGCCTATCCGGCCCTGGCCGAGTCCCGCAACCGGGTGCTCGAGCTCTTCGGCCACGAGCAGGTGTCCACCGCCGAGATCGTTGCTGCGGTGGAGTCCGACGTCGCCTTGGCCATCGCCGTGCTGCGCCTCGCCAACCGCGTCGAGGGGCGCAACCGCGGGCGGGTCGACAGCGTCGTGGCCGCCGTGGAGATCCTGTCGCCCGCCGCCGTACGCGCCCTGGCCTCGCGGACGCGGACCTTTGACTTCTTCGAGCGAAGCAGCGTGTGGGAGGCAGCGCCCGAGCGCTTCCGGCTCCACGCCGTGGCGACCCAGCGCGCGGCCGAGCGCCTGGCCTCCGAGCTGGGCGTCGAGTGCCGCAACCGGCTCATGGTCAGTGCCCTGCTGCACGACATCGGCAAGCTGGTCCTGCTCCACGCCTACCCCGGCTACCCGGCGCAGGTCCACGCCGGTGCCCGCACGCCTGAGGAGCGCCTGGCCCAGGAGCGTCGCGAGCTCGGGGTCGATCACGCGCTGGTCGGCGGCGTGCTCGCCCGTCGCTGGGGCTTGCCCAAGAGCCTGGCCTCGGTCATCGAGCGCCATCACGCCGAGGACGCCGAGGGAGAGGTCGCGCTCGTGCGCCTGGCCGACATGCTCGCCCACTACGGCCAGAGCCAGGCCGTGTCGCCGGCTGAGCTGTTGCGGGCGGCGCGGGCCACGGGCGTCGGGCCCCGCGAGCTGCGTCGCGTGATGTACGACCTCCCCAACCCCGGCAGCCGCGGCCGCGTGCGTCAGATCGACCCCTGCCCGCTTTCCAGCCGCGAGCTGGAGGTCCTCAAGCGGCTGGCAGAGGGCAAGGTCTACAAGCAGATCGCCCACGAGCTGACGCTGTCGACCAGCACGGTGCGCACGCACCTGCACAACATCTACGGGAAGCTGGGCGCCGTGGACCGGGCCCAGGCCGTACTGGTGGCGACGGAGCGCGGCTGGCTGTAGGCGTTGGGCCGGGTCCGGCCGCCGCGGCCCGGGCGCACCGGCTACGTCTCACCCGGGGCCGGGTGGAGGGCGCTGTCGTGTATTGATGAGAACCGGCGGGCTCGCCGCCGCGCCCGGTCCGCGCGGGGCGTGCCGTCGCGCCGCGGCCAGTCGTTCCGGCTCGCCGTGGGGGAGCGGGGGAGGGCCCGGGCGTCAGGCTCGGATGCCATCCTCTCCGGCCGTGCTGTCGATCACCACAAAGTCGCCGTATGCCATCGCGGCCCTGGTGGAGCTGGGGCGCCACAGAGCCCAGGAGCCGGTGCCGGTGGCCGAGCTCGCTCGGCGGCGGGAGATCCCCGTGCAGTTCCTCGAGCAGCTCTTCGCCACCCTACGGCGGGCGGAGGTGCTGCGCTCCCAGCGCGGCGTCCACGGGGGCTATCGTTTCGCCCGCCCGCCGGCGGAGCTCACCGTGCTGGAGATCGTCGAGCTGCTCGACGGACCGCTTGGTCGCCAGGCCGAAGGGGTGTTCGCCGAGGCGGCGGCCGCCGCCCGCGACGTCCTGGGCACCCGCACCCTGGCCGAGCTCATCGAGGCCGACGCGCGCGCCGCGGGGGCGTCGATGTACTACATCTGATTGGCTCCCTGAGCCAGAGCAGATTTGGCTCTAGACCGGGCTTTCAGACCGCCCGAGGGGGGCAGGAATACCGCAGAAACCGGTACCCACTGTCGCGCAATTGTCGCGCACTAGGGTCGGCGCCGTCGCGGCCGTCGTACCAGCATCGCCGGCTCCCGCCGCTCAGCGCCGATCCAAGAGCGGGATGAGGGTGAGCGCCCCGCGGCCCAGTTCTGGCGACACGTCCCCGAGTGGTAGAGACCAACCCCCTCTCAGTTCGGGCGTCGGCGAGTGCCGGACCATCGCAACGTGCAGGCAGTCGGCGGCATGATCGAGCTGATATGTGCCAGCGGCCGGGCGGGGCGCCCATCGGGCAAGATGCCACCAGCAGCGCGCATCTGGCCGGCTTCTAGCTGCCCAGCGTCGAACATCCAGTGGATGACCGATGCTGGAAGCAGGACCGTACCCGGCCGGCTACTGTGCTCTACGGCTCCCCGCTCAACGGCTCTCAGCACGCGGTAGCGCAGCCCCGCGAGCTTGTCGATTGGCAACCACTTGGCTGCCACCTGCTCGACTGATTCCTGCGCCGTGCCCCTCAGACCGTAGAGCGCGGTCAGCGCGTCTCGCTCGGCGTCGGTCAGCTCCGCGTCGGCCACATGCCGGGCGATGGCGGCCCGACCACCGAAGGGCTCGAGCTCTCCCACGTCGAGCTTTCCATGCTCGATCGGTTCCCGGCCTTCACCGGGCAGCACCACCAGCTCGCTCGGCGTCGGCCACACCCGCGAGCCACGCACCTGATTGTTGTTGCAGGAGAGGCAGGTCTTGCGGCCGTGCGGCGTCGAGAAGACTCTCGCGCACACCTGACAGACGCGCAGCCCCGCTGGCGGCACGGTCTTTCGAGACGGCAGGGCGGCGGACGCTAGCCCGGCGAGATACGCGAACGCCTCCTCCTCGCTGACTGAGAGGCAAAGGGCCTCGGGCGGCGGACGAAGCCGCAGGCGTAAGCCGGTGCGGAGCGCGTCCTCGACGATCGCGCGGTGACGCGCGTAGGGCTTGCGCTGGCCACCGATCGGCGGGTTCCGGTCGTTCAGGAGCAGGCCGGAAAGCTGCCCCACGGCGTCGACGGCGGGGCCCAGTTCATCGAATCGGGCCCCGAGCCAACCCGCCAGCTCGGGCTCCTTCAGCGACCGCGGGGAGCCGAACATGAACGCGGCCAGCTCGCCCGGCTCCGGTGGGGCGAGCCATCGTTCGTGTTCGGTGCCGGAAAAGATGACGACGAGCGGGTGGGCGTGATCGCCCGCCCGGAGCTGAGCCTTCCGCAGGGCGCCGTATGACCAAAAGCGCCCCTCAAACGGCGGTAGGGGCTGCCCCTGACACGTTTGGCGCCATGGCTGCACCAACGGGATTGAACCTGGAGGGCCGGTCGGTGCCGATGGGCCCTCGACCTCTGGGGCACCTGGCGCGTGTGCGCGTTCTCCGGGGCCACACCCAGGCGTCGCTCGCAGAGGCGAGCGGGGTGAGCCGGCGAACGATCATTGCCCTGGAGAAGGACGCCGCGCGGGGGCCCCGCTTCGACACGGCTTGGAGGCTCGCTAGGGCGCTCGGCCAACCGCTCGGCGTCGTGTTCCCTGAGCTGCCCGACGAGGAGATCGATCCGTGATCGCCGTGATCGCGGCCCACCGCGACCTCGATGCGATCGCCGTCGACCTCCGCCGCGAAGTGGAGGGCGCTGACCGGGCATGGCGCACCGCCGTCGAGCACGCTGTCCGCGCCGGGGAGCTGCTGACCGAAGCCAAGGCTCAGGTCCAGCACGGCGAGTGGCTGCGGTGGCTGCAGGCCCACTTTCCCGGCGCGCCGCGCCCGGCCCAGGACTACATGCGTCTCGCACGCCACGCCGAGGATGCGCGGGCACTTGAGCGCCTCAAGCGCGCAGTGGCAGACGCAAGCGCGGCCGGCGAGGAGGGCGACGGCGAGTGACCTTCCGCGACCTCCTCGCTTACACGCACGCGCTCGACGGACCGGCACGGGCCGACGTCTTCTACGCACTCCCGGCTGAGCGTCAGCGCGAGTGCTGGGACGCGCTAGCCAGTGAGTGGGCTGACCACCGCGCTCGAGACTGGCGGGGCGTCCGCGAGGACCTGGGGATGGTCGCGTGAGCGGCCGGGGAGTGATCGAGCTGGCGGCCTACATCGCCCGGTCGGAGGCCGCACGGGAGCAGGCCCATCCCGCGGCCGTCGTCTCGATCGGCCGGCGTCAAGAGCGCCGAGCCCAGACCGCCCCTGCGTGGACGGACGACGTGCTCCGGAGGATCGACCCGCCCACCTTCGTCGAGGCGCTCACGGGCCTGCACGTGCCGCCAAGCGGCATGGTCTCCTGCCCGCTCCCCGGTCACGACGACCGGACGCCTAGCTTCAAGGCGTACCCGGACGCGGAGCGAGGCGTCTGGTGTCACGGCTGTCAGCGCGGGGGCTCGATCTACGACTTCGCCGCGCAGCTCTGGGGCTACCCGCTCCCGCTCCGCGGCCCGGACTTCCTCGAGGTCAAGCGTCGGCTGCTCGACGAGCTGCTCGCCGTCTCTGGGGGCGCCGCATGACCGCCCAGCTCGCGGTGCTGCGCGACGACCTCCTGGCCGAGCGCCAGCGCCTCTACGGCCGCCAGGCGCCAGCGCCCGCGGACGCGTGGCGCGGAGTGTTCACAGACGGGCGCGTCGCACCAGCCGGAGACTGGATTCTTGACGAGCCGATCGAGGTCCCGGCCGTCTGGGGCGCCGGGACCGACGTGCTCTGGTCCCAGGGTGAGGCACTCTGGATCGTCGCGCCCGAGGGCCTCGGCAAGACCACGCTCGCCCAGCAGCTCCTGCTGCGCCGAATCGGCGTGCGACCAGGCGAGCTGCTCGGCCTACCCGTGACGCCAGCGACGCGACCGGTGCTCTACATCGCCGCAGACCGTCCGCGACAGGCGGCGCGCAGCTTCGGGCGCATGGTCAGCGACGAGCACCGCTCCCTGCTCAATGACCGGCTCTATCGCTGGCGCGGGCCGCTGCCATTCGACGCTGCGCAGGAGCCCGAGCGGCTCGCGGAGATGGCACAGACCCTCGGCGTCGGGACAGTCGTCATCGACTCGGTCAAGGACATCGCGCTCGACCTCTCCAAAGACGAGACCGGCGGCCGCCTGAACCTTTGCTTCCAGCACGTCACCGCCAACGGCGTCGAGCTGGTCGTCCTGCACCACGACCGCAAACCCGCCGGTGACGCCCAGAGCAAGCCTCGCACCGTGGCCGACGTCTACGGGTCCCGATGGCTGACGGCTGGCGCGGGCAGCGTCATCTACCTGGCCGGCGAGGCCGGCGACACGCTCGTCACGCTGCTGCACCTCAAGCCGGTGGCTGAGAAGGTCGGACCGCTCAAGCTGCTGCACGACCACCGCGCCGGCACGACCAGCCTGCACGACGGGGCCAACCTCGAGGACCTGCTGCGCACCAGCACCGGTGGTCTCGCTGTCCGAGACGCCGCCGCGGCGCTGAACGACACGACCTCGCCGAAGGCCAACCAGGTCGAGGCCACACGCCGCCGCCTCGACCGACTCGTCACCGCCGGCAAGGCGACCAAAACAATGGCCGCGGCCAACGGCGAGCCCGTCACCTACCGGAGCGCCGCGTGACCCCCGTGACCCCAAGCGTGACCCCCCCCGCGCTCGGCCCTACGCGCTCACGAAACCGCACTCCAAAGCCTCACACGAGGGTCACGGACCACACAACCCAGGCCGGGAGCCCCGCTCGCCCCCCCTTAAGGGGGGGGCGAGGGCCCGACCGTGACCCCAACCCTCCCACCACTTCAGCGGCCCCCGACGCTCTGAAGGGCTCCGGAGCACCCACCACCTTCGGCGGCCAAGCAGGAGCCGCCGAGGACCGGCAGGCAGCGCCCCGTGCCTCCTGCGCGGGGCGCGCCGCCGCGTCACCCAGCGCGCACCGCCCAAAACGAAAGCGTCGTCGGGGGCGGGTCGAAATCGCTAGCCGAAGCCGTCGCGCCCATGTTGCTAGTCCGCTGTGGAAAAAACTCCGAAAAACACGGGGGTTTGGCGATCGATGGTCCCCGAGTCTCCCACCACACCAACTGAAACCACACGCACCGAGAGAGAAAGGGAAGTGAAATGACGCACGCTGAACGACACCAACTGCTGATCGACGCGCTGAAGGCCGCCGGGCACGACCAGGCCGCCAAGGTCGCCGAGGCCATCCTGCCGCCCCCGCCGGACCCCGCGTCGGACGCGCCCGACCCCAAAGACCCGAGCGCCAAGGCGCTGACCGTCGAGCAGATCGAGGCGATGAGCCCGACCGAGGTCATCGAGCGCCTAGGAACGTTCCCATGACCGCCGAGGTCGTGCGTCTCATCATCCCGGCGGCGAGGCGGTCGCTACTTCACGGCGCCGGCGCAGGCCGCGTACGCCGAGCGGATCGCGTAAGGCGATGAGCGCCGCCCAGCGGCGCAAGGGTGCCCGCGGCGAGCTTGAAGTAATCGAGCTGCTGCATGCCCACGGCTGGACCGCCGCTCACCGCAACTTTGGCAGCGGGTCGGCCGGGGGCGGGGACGTCGTGGGCGGCCCGGAGGGCACCGTCCTCGAGGTCAAGCGCCACGGGGGACGCCTCGACCTGCCCTGCGCCGTGGCCCAGGCCGAGGCGGCGGCCGGCGCTCACGAGCTGCCGATCGTCGCGCATCGCCGCGACGGCGAGCCGTGGCGCGCCACCCTCCCGCTCGAGGACCTGCTCGAGCTGCTGCGGTTCCGGGAGGTCGGGTGACCGAGCCGGCCGCTGTTGCGCCGGTCCCGCGGGTCGCGCTGACGCGCGAGCAGGCTGCGGCGGCTCTCGGTATGTCGCTCGACACATTCGAGCGCCACGTTCAGCACCAGCTCGCCTGGGCCTACGTTGGGCGCCGCCGGTACGTCAGCGTGGCCGAGTTGGAGCGGTGGGTTCAGGCGTCGAGCACACGCGCCGCGTAGAGGCGTATGATCCCCGGCCACAACGCAATTGCCCCCGCGCCGCTGTGAACGGCCGGGGGCGTGGCACCGAAGGGGCAAACCTTCGGCGCGATGGGGAAGCTATCCGCTCCGGAGGCGTCCCTACCTCGTCGGCCTTTCTCTCTCGGCGCCCCGACCGAGAGGAGCGCCCTATGGGCTTCAGCGTCTACTGCAACTGGTGCGGTACCACGCTTTACAACGAGGACATGGCCCGCTTGACCGTCGAGATTCAACGCAACGCGCAGACAAAGCTGGACGCGCGGTGGGCTGTGGAAGCGCGCCCGACCCTGCACTTCTGCGTGAAGCCGAAGGTCGACTTCGGGCGCATGGGACTGTCAGCGGACGATCACGACGACGCTGGAAGTTGCTACGCGCGAGCGATCGCGACGATCAACGGGGAAGAGACCGAGTCGCCTGACATGGGGCTCGAATGGCGCCTCGTGCCCGTGGACGCACCGGAGCGCGAGGAGCGCCCGCGCCCCAATCGGGTTGTGCAGCCGGTGCGCACGGTGCAGGGTCGGCCGGACCCGTTGGCACCGTTCCGGGCGCAGATCGGGAAGTGGGCTGACGGGCTGGGCGACCCGCGGGCCAACGACTCGATCGAGACCCTCTACATCAGGGTCCCGACGCACACCGCGCTTCGGCGGGCCGGGATCGAGACCGTCGAGGATCTGATCCACGTGATCGAACACGACGCGTTGTCCGCGGTCAGGGGCATCGGCGTCGGTAGGGCCCAAGAGATCGGATGCGCCCTCGACCGCCACTTCCAGCGGATCGAGGCGTCCTGATGTCCGCCGGGATCGACCTCCGCCACGCCCGCTCGTGCCGTTCACGCACGGGCGGGCGGTGCAACTGCCTCCCGACCTTCCAGGCGCACGTCTGGGATGACCGGAACGAGCGGCGCATCCGCAAGACGTTCAAGAGCCTCGGCGCAGCGAAGGCGTGGCGGCAGGACTCGGTCGTGGCGTTGCGCCACGGAGGGATGCAGGCCAGCACGACGCTCCGGGTGACCGAGGCGGCCGAGCAGTGGCTCGCGGCGGCACGGGAGGGCGCGATCCGCAACCGGTCCGGCGACCAGTACAAGCCGAGCGCCATCCGCGGCTACCAGCACGTCCTGGCCACCTATGTCGTGCCCGCTCTCGGCGCTCAGCGCTTCGCTGACCTCTCCACCCCGGAGGTGCAGGGGATGGTGGATGCCCTCTATCGGCAGGGGAAGGCACCGGCAACCGTCCAGACCGCGGTGACGGCGCTGCGGGCGGTCTACCGGCGGGCGGTGAGCAGGGGAGAGGTCTCCCACAACCCGACGCGGGGGCTTGAGCTGCCGGCGGTGAGGGCGCGCCGCCCTCGGATCGTCCCGCCGGAAGTGGCGCGGCGGATGATCGCGGCCTTGCCGGTCAGCGACCAGCCGCTATGGGCGACCGCGTTCTTCGCTGGCCTGCGTCGCGGCGAGCTGCAGGGGCTCCTCTGGGGCGATGTGTGCCTCGACGAGGGCCGCATCCATGTGGAGCGCGGCTGGGACCAGCTTGAGGGTGAGATCGCCCCCAAGAGCCGCCAGGGCCGCCGCCGGGTCCCGATCCCGGCCGTGCTCGTCCCGTTCCTCAAGCGGCAGCGCCTCGGACAGCCCCCTGACGTCGAGCGGGTCTTCGGCCGTCCCGGTACGGCGTTCTCTCCGAAGGTGATCACGGCGCGAGCTGATGCCGCGTGGGAGGCTGCCGGCCTCGAGCGGATGACGCTGCATGACTGCCGCCACGCCTATGCGTCGTTCATGATCGCCGCGGGGGTCAACGCGAAGACGCTCTCGACCTACATGGGTCATGCGGGGATCGGGATCACGCTTGACCTCTACGCCCACCTGATGCCCGGCAGCGAGGCGGAGGCCGCGGGCCTCCTCGATGCCTATCTGTCCAGCTCCGCGGGCTGAATCAGGGCCAGGAAGCGATCCCGGGAATCGCTTCCTGCGACAGGAGGGCCGCCCAGAGGGCCGAAACCATAGAGTGGCTCTTCCGGCGGGCCCCTCCACCCCTACCTCATGCTCATCCTTATTAGCTACGACCTAGACCAGCCGGGGCGGTCAGACGCCTACGAGGCGGTGCGGGAGCGCATCGTCGGGGCCGCTGCGGAGGTCCGACGCACGATGCACTCGCAGTGGCTCGTGGTCTCTGACGATGGGCTCGATACCTGGGTAGAACGGCTGCGGGACCTACTCACGCCCGCCGATCGGCTCCTCGTCACCCGCATATCGGGGCCGGTGAATGGCTGGTTGCCGAGGGAGCACTGGGATTGGATCAACGAGCATGCCTAACGACGTCGGACCCAACCCCGGCGCCAGCAAGCAGGGCGGCGGGGCGAAGGAGGAGCCCCCGGACTTCCTGACCCAGCACAGTCGGATTGTGGCCGCCCTGCTTGGGGTCACAGCCGTGGTCCTGATGCTTGTGAGTGCGAGCAAGGGCGTTCGCCACGATCTGCCGGGTCCGGCATTCGACTGGTCGCTTGGCCTTGTCGTACTCCGGGCGTCGGTCACCTTCGCAATACTGGCGGCCCTTGTCGTCGTACTCGTGCGAGGTTGGGGTGGAATTTGGCCGCAGCGGATCTCGACGACGGGCGCGGACTACGACAAACAGCAGCTGGAGCAAGGCTCCGAGGATGTCGGGGCCGGGGCGTCCGCGATTCTCGCGGCTCTACGCGATGAGATGGGCAAACAGGGAGGGCAGACAAGATGAGCGATGAGGCCACGACAAACCCCGCGCTGAGGCCCGGTCCGAACCCACGAGCGACCGAGATTACGTCGAACCCGGGATCGCCGGCTACCAGTGATGAGGCGGCGCGACTCCGAGAGCTGGACAAACGCTTGAATGAGGCGTACCGCCGGATCGAAGAAGGCACGAGCAGGATCGAAAGCGCGCTGCAGCGCCGCGGCGGCCGCCGGTAAAAGCCTCTCGACTGTCGCGCGTACTGTCGCGCACCCCTCGGATCGGCGCTCCTAGCGCGGAACTAGCGCGATGTACTACATCTGATTGGCTCCCTGAGCCAGAGCCAGATTTGGCTCTGGAATCATGGTGTGCACCGCCCGAGGGGAGCGGGAACGCCGCAGAAACCGGTACCTGCTGTCGCGCGATTGTTGCGCACCGGACCATCCTCGACCCCCCGTAGGATTCGACTCCAATGCCCCATCGCCACCTGAAGCGGCGGCCGTCCGAGAGCGAGATCCACCAGACGCTCGGGGGCGTTCGCGCCGGGAGCGCGCTGACCGCGGCGGAGGGGAACTGCCCGGCAGATCGCGGGCGTGAGCCCCGGCGGGTCGACGACGGCGATCCATCCGCCGACTGACCAGGGCAGCAGCCACTCGCACGCCTTCGAGCCCTCCGCGGCGGGGGGCTCCGCTCTGTTCTCAGGCGGCGACGACCCCTGCGGGAACGGTCACGCTGGCGTGGTTGCGCACCTCAAACGTGCTCGCTCCCCTCTGCAGGCCGTCCATGACGAGCGCGATCTTCTGGCGCAGAATGTGCGGGGCGGTCTCGTCGATCGTGAAAGTGATGTCGATCCTCCGCTCGGCGATGTTGCAGCCAGCCACCGGGGCCTTGGCGATCCCGTGGGTCTCCTCGAGCGCGGCGTCGAGGAGCTCCTCCGTGTGGGAGAGCAGCTGCTCGCGGGTCACGTCCACGGCGCAGTGCAACGCGATGGACACCGTCGTGCCGTCGTTGCGGGGTGCGTCGGGCATCGTGGGCTCCTGGCTCTACGGGGGGATTGGGGCCGGCCGCCGGGCGCATCTTTCGGTGCCGGCAGGCTTAAGCCTACCGGCATCTCTAGATATCGACATCGGCGCGTCGGAGGCGAGCGACCGCGTTCTGTTTCCAACGATGATCGCCCGGCGTCCCCTGGATCACCACGATCTCACCGTCGTTGGGCGGGTAGACGGCGTAGTGCTTCTTCCTTTTCTCCACCCAGCAGCCCGCGTCCCACACCCGCTTGAGCAGGTCACGGACGCCGCGGTGGGAGCAGCTGGGGGGCTTGGCGTTGGGCTCTGCTATGCGCTTCGGGTGCATTGGACTCTCCTGGCTTCCGTCCGGAGGCCCTGAAACGCTGACCGAGGTTGCTGCCAAGGTCGCGAGGCAAGGTCTCGCCTTAGAGGGTTTCACGTAGCGCTCGGGCTGGCACCCGAGCGCTACGTCGTTGCGGAAGGTCTACCGGGGAGGTCGGACTCTTCGACGCGGGCAAATATCCGACGCCTGGAGCTAATTTGCGATCGGCGACCCGGGCTCTGGCAGCCAGGACACCTTGTACCGAGTTGTTGGCGTTCTGGTACTGGATGGAGTGGAAGCCCTCGCCGTCGATCGACATGTCAAAGCCAGCGTCACGCAGGGCCCCGGCCTTCTCCTCCTCGCGGGCCTTGCACCAGATGAAGTC
>JAABUY010000871.1_pt1 | contig 46199 bp, 39 predicted proteins | sample 5560271 | NCBI WGS metagenome assembly JAABUY01 (sample SAMN10711886, study PRJNA513374) | rock metagenome | isolation source: Antarctica rocks | place: Antarctica: Victoria Land, University Valley
ATATAAACTGTGAGTGATTTTCTATCTCAGAGAGTTTTGTTCACTCAATACAAATAACATAGAATTTCTTATAAGTCAATTTAATCAATGTCACAAAAATGTATGAATTTATTATTATTATTATTACTGCAAAAAAAATTAAAGCTATTCAGATTTTTTTGTTTATTGACATTCTTATAATTATTTTTATTTAAAATGTTTTAATAATAATAACAATGACTGACAATGAGATTCATCTGTACATGATGTTGACTATGAATCTTTTGATTCTATTTTGTTTTGAATAGAAGTCAGAAGAGTCAAAAGATCTCAATTCAACGCAGTTCAAACGATGTTAGAATGTTACGTGATCAAAAAAGTCATTATGCAGAGTTTTCACTCATGCGACAACACTTTTCCTAACAGTCACAATCGATTTACGAAGAAGATTAATGACATGTCGATGTCAGTAAGAGATGAAAATATACTACTAGTGAAAAAGACAACTCAGATGAAGAGTCTGCGAGTTGTGATTACAAGTGATCGAAGAATTTGCAATTCATTGACTGCGTTGATATTGAAACGTCTTCATCACATCGACAGTGTTATCAAGTAATTGATGAAAAGATATCAGATAGAATAGTCATCTCAAGTATTGAAAGACGTGATTACAGTGCTCAAAGAAGTAGTGACTCGTCGATCAGACTGATATACTGAAGAGACTTGAACTCATCTTCTTTACTTGACATCAAGTCATTTATCTATTCACATGAAAAATCGAGAGTTCAAGAGAATGATCAGAATGCATTCTCTTTCATTGATCAGAGTTAAACATCAAATCATTGCAATTGCACATTTATACTAACAATTTATTCAACGTCTACGTGACACAAGTCAAATCAAGAAAAGAAAAGAGTTACTTAATACAATCACACTTTATCTTTTCATCATGTGCATCTTTCTTTCATCACATATTTCTCTGCTCAATGAATGATAATTATTGAATAAGAGAACACAGCTTTATGTATGTTACAATCATGAGCATCATGAATACAAAGAAAACATTTTTCATCTTTGAATCAAGAATTGAATCAAGACATTATTGTATAAAATATCATCAATGAAGAGTAAAGCAAAGATGATGTGTCATAATTAAACAGCACAGACACTTTCATCAAGAGTTTACTCAAGCATCACATGTTGAATAAAAGTTATAAATTCATTACTTGATAACACAGTGTCAATCTCATTGTTTCAACTGCATGAAGCAGTTGTATAAATGACAAGTGATTTTCTCTTTCAGAGAGTTTTGTTCACTCAATATAAATAGCATAGAGTCTCTCATGAGTTGAGTTTAAATCAATGTGTCATGATGAATTGACTCATAGAGATTAGATCAGAGACTAGAGTCAAAGACTGAGTCGAAGATCAGATCTGAGTTAGCTTTAAAACTCTATGACTCTGTCAAAACATCGTTTAAACTACGTCATATCTTCGACTTAATATGTCATGAGTTATGTCGTGCTCGACTTGACAATGCTTGACAAACTCTCTATAGTCGATCGATTTTCTCGAGTTATCAAGAACTTCTTAATAATTAGCTCTATCATAATATATACTTATTCTGTGCCTGCTTAAAATATCACATTGTCATATCACTCTTATAGATCTCATCTATTCATCTAGTAAACTTGATCATCACAGTTCTAATTATTTCAAACTCTTCTTAGAGATGATGATTCAATATTCAAGCATGACAACAGCAACATGATTGCAACAAAGTTGAAACGACGACGTCTCTATCTCATGAGATATCATATCAGAAAACGAACGTTGCATAATGAAATCAGAAAGTGAAGAAGCAGAAAATAAACTCTCTCTTGATATTAATGAACAGCTAACACAAGTAATGTTTCAACGTGATGAACTGCAAAAGAAACAGAAGTTAGCAGTTATTCTGTTGAAGATTAAGACTCTGCAATTCGTTGAAACGACGAAGAAAAGTTATTAAGCTTTCACTTGAGTTCTCACGAAGAATTTGAATGATCTACGCATCGTCTTCATAGTGTCGACAATGACGAAACGAAGTCATCACAAGATCGTCTTGCAGAAGCGAAGACTTTCAATGTCTTTGAAGAAGTATCATGACAAAATTATAAAAGAACATAGAGAGTGAATTCGCGATGTCAAAATCTCGTTTCAAAATATCTCTTAACATTTTGAAAGTGATGAGAAAAAGATTTTGTACTGCATGATCTATCTGAAGAGTGAATCAAAGAAACTTTGATTTGATCACGAAGAAACTATGTTTGCAGCTCAGCAGATGTGATTTGATTTTATCAACTTTCTTTTGAATCTAATTGAAAACTCAATGAATTGAAGCATAGACGTGACTCAGCAGTACGCGAATGCATCGCAACGTTCAGATCAAATGATATGAACGTTTGCAACTCATCTGAACACTCTGAAACATCAACTTTCATTGTATAGTGATGAGCATAAGTGAACTCATCTATTCATCAAGTTGAGATCTAAGCTGCGCGTGATCATTACTAATGTGCAGTCGATTTCTATCACATGAGATGTGTTAATCAATCTTGTTGCTTGATTGAAAACAAATCTGCAAAAAGAACACGTCTTGTCATCGAAACAATCTCAAGACGAAAACTTGCATGATCGAGATAAAATCAACAAGAAGACTCATTCAAAGCGAAAGAAATCTCATCGATCAATCAGACTCAATTCTTCGTCAAAGACAAGCTTACATGCTTCATTACATTATAGCAAGAATTTGTTCAATATAACGTGTTACATGTGCAATTGAAAGAATCATTACTCTACTGATTGTAAAGACGAAAAGATCAAGAATAGATCAAAAGAATCTGATGTAAATCAAGTATTCATCGATTCAATGTTGCATATGAATCATTTCAAAATTTCAAGAAAAGACAAGCTCTCGATGAATGCTTCAAATCATCAAGGGAAAAACAAGAAGTTCTCTTCATAAAGATTCTTATATATAAAGAGCATGTAATTCAGAGAGATCAGAAGACAGAAATGAAGATTCACATGAATATCGATGTCAAGATGAACGTGATTAGTCAACGTTTCGTTGTTGAGCAAGATATGTTATTACTGAACGTCGATCTTTCAAGATCTATCTGAATGAATGATCAGAGTGTCTATTGTTATGACGTTTATAAGATGTGTTATTGACTGAGAGATAGCTGAGACATAAAGAAAAAAGATATAAGTATCTTCTATGCTATTGACAAGAAAGAATCTTCTCTGATTCTGAGTATGTCAAGTATGCAATTCGAGCGTATTTGAATAGACATGATCACAAGAACATAATGTTTTGACGTGAATGAGCATGCATTTGAATTGTTCTTCACACAAGTATTTGTGAAAGCTTTACAAGATGAGTCTACTGTGTATGCTCTTGTCATGATCAACGTTGTCAAAAAGTCAATCGTTGAACATCAAGTGAAAGCAATGAATAACGTGATAAGTCATATCACAAACGCGCTTGAAACACAGACTTTACTCGTTGAATTGAAAGAGTATGAAAACGTATTCTTGATAAAAAGTGCAGACAAACTGTCTTTGCATGAAGATCACGATCATGCAATCAAAATCACTACAGAGTCATCGTATGAATCATTGTATAATCTGTCGAACACAGAGTTAGCGACTCTGAGACAGTATCTAGACGATGTCTTAGTGAAAGAATGAATTAAGCACTTCATCAACTCAACTGACGCGTCTATTCTATTCATTTTCAAAAAGAATGATAGTCTTCGCTTATATGTAAACTATCAAGATCTGAATAAGATCACTGTCAAAAATCGTCATTCGCTGTCTTTAATTAGTGAAACTTTAAACAGACTTAATAAAGTCAAGCAGTTTACTAAGTTAAATCTGAAGAACGTTTATCATCGTCTCAGAATTCAACATGAAGACGAGTGAAAGATGATGTTTCATACTCGTTACAATCACTTCAAATATATGATCATGTCATTTGATTTGATCAACACGTCTGTCATCTTTCAGACTTATATTAATAAAATCTTGACAGAGCTTTTAGATGACTTTTGTGTTGTTTATCTGAATGACATTCTAATCTTCTTCGTAAAGAAGACTGATCACGTAGATCACGTGAAGCAGATTCTTGAAAGATTAAGAAAGTTCAAGCTATATGCTAGCTTGAAGAAGTGTGAATTCTTCATCACTAAAGTGAACTTTCTAGAATTTGTTGTATTCACAGAGAGTGTTTCAATGAATCTAAGTAGAATAGACATCATCAAAACGTGACTCAGATCGAAGATGTATTGAGAAATATAAGTTTTTTTGAGATTCATCAATTTCTATCAACGTTTTATACATCACTACTCTTAGATAGCAGAGTCTTTAACAGAACTGCTGAAAGATAGTGTAAAAGATGTAAAATCGAACTCATTCATATGATCAAACGAAGCGAAACAAGCTTTTAATCAGCTTCGCGACGTCTTTATGAGAACATCTATTCTAAGACACTTTGATTCAGAGCGACATATACACATTGAGATTGACGCATTTGATTATGCAGTCGCGAGTATTTTGTCTCAGTCAGATGACGAAGATCAGTAACATTTGATTGCATTCTGATTCAGAATTATGATAGACGTTGAAAGAAACTATGAGATACATGATCAGAAGCTTCTAGTCATAGTAGCAATGTTTAAACACTGACGACACTATGTGAAAAACAGTTATCATATTGTCAAAGTTCTGACTGATCATAATAATCTGAAGAGTTTTATGAACGTTTGAAAGCTAAACGAAAGACAAGTCAGATAAGTCATGAGATTGTCAATCTGCAACTTTGAAATAGCACATAAATCAGAAAAGATAAACTCGATCGATGCATTATCAAGACAATCTGACTATAAGAATGAGAACATCTTTGCAAATCATTTGCTGCTCACTCTGCAGCGAAAGCTGACTAGAATAGAAAGCTTAAATAGCTCTATATTCATAGCAATCAGAGAACTATACTGTATACGAGTGATTAACAATGTCGAGAAGACGTTTGTTCACAGTATAAGTATGAACAAATATTCAGCAGAACATGTCGAAAGCAGACTGCAAGATGAAATTCACTGATGAACATGAGTGATTAACGATGTTGAGAAAACGTTCGTTCACAGTGTCAGTGAACGAAGATATTCAGCGAAACATGTCAAAAGCAGATCGCAAGATGAAATTTACTGTACATGAGTGATTAACAAAGTCGAGAAGATGTCTGTTCACAGTGTCAGTGAAAACATGAGTACGTGTTCAGCAATGCATGTCAGAAGTATGCTGCTGAGAGTCATGACTTTAACAGTGCGAGAAACGCATCTAGATGAAGTACATTTCTTGAAAGATAAAATCTCTCAACTTGAATCAACAACTTCAAAAAGCACAGACGTCGAAACATTAACTTATAGAGATCGCAACGTAGCTGAGAAACAGCTTAATTCTGTTGCTGAAATTGTTGATTGCAAACAACTCATTTCACATGCAATTGTCAGAGTACTGATAATTCATGAAACAATATACAACTTCAGTAGTAAGTTCGTAGTTGAATACTTGTGACATTTGTCAAAGAGTAAAGATAAAACGTCATCTATCATATGATGAGTTAAGATCGTTATCTCGACTCACAAATTCATGAAAAGAAATCACTATGAATTTCATAACAGATCTGTCATCTAGTAAATGAAAACAAGTTGTGTATGACTCGATTCTCGTGATAGTTGATCATTACATGAAGATGACGCGTTATCTGTCTACGAAGAAAACTCTGACTGTCATAAAGTTAGCAGAGTTGTTCTTCGAGAAGATTGCTTTAAGATATGAGACTTCAAGTGATATAGTTATTGATAGAGATAGTCTATTTATCAGTGCGTTCTGATCAAAGATCTGCTATCATGTCAAAGTGAAACGATGACTAAGCATCGCTTTTCATTTGCAAACAGATGATCAGACAGAACGACAGAATCAAACATTGAAACATTATTTAAGAGTGTATTGTTTTGAAAAGCAAGACGACTGAGCTACGCTTCTACTCATAGTTGAGTTCGTTTATCATCAGACGAAGTTAAACTGATCGTTAAGTCGAGTTTTTATATCTACATTCTGATTCGACTTGATTACTCGATATCAATCTTCTGACTTGACTCGATTACTCGATATCAATCTTCTGACTCGACTTGATATTGATTTCGAGTCAGAATTCGATTCGAATTCTCGACTCGACTCGTCAAGCAATTGAAAATGACATCTAATGTCAAGATTTACTATTTCTGAATCTATTACATCATTATATTTGAAAGACTTTCGTGCAACAAACGAATCTATTTCTCTTCTCATTGTTTGCATTATCTTGTTGCATTATCAATAAAATATATTGTATGATGTCTGATTCTGATAAGACATACGAATTGTCAAGATCTTTAATCGAGAAAGAGTTTAATTTCTCGATCGTTCATTCATCTACTTTCAGTAGTCTTCATTCTAATGAATTTGCAAGTCAAGATTCACGAAACATCAATCATGCTTTCGTTGAAAAGAAACAAACTCTTCAAGAAACAATGAATAGAATTCATCGTCATACTTCTCTTTTAATCTTAAGAGAGAATAATCAATATGTTGAGTGAAGTGCTGATATCAATGCTCAATTTCAACAATGATGATTACAGACATTTGTTGACGAAAGTGTTATCAACAAGACTCAAAAAAAGATAGATAATTCACTTTAAGTCAAGAAGATCGAAGTAAATAAACAATTCAGCATCTGAAACAAGTTTATTCAAATGATCTTGACGTTGAAAGAATATTCTAAGATTTCATGCAAGAATTGTCTTAAAATTCTAGATCATTCTACAGCTATTGATGAATCTAGTACGATCAATATGATCAAACATCTCAAGACAAATGCTTGCATGAAATGATTCAAACGAAAATGATTCAACTTTCTTTCACAGATGAAGATATCTTTCAATCGTGTAAGTTCAATATGATAATGCAAATAGATAATGCAAAGTTGACGCGTTTATAGAAGAAAAGTCATATTGACTTATCATCTCAATCCAATCAACAGAATTGAGAAAAAATATTGTGCAAGATCTTTGTTGCACTGAATTTGTCTTTTTGAATCATTGAAAACGAGCATTTTCGACAGTTACTACAAATGCTTCGTTCAGAGATTACTTTTGTTCATTGCACTAAATTGTCAAGCATGATTTTCTCGAAATATGATGAAATTCGTGCAAAGATAAAGCAAGACTTAAAAGAGTCATGACAGATTTCTATTGCATTGAATGCATGATTTAGTTCTCAAAAAGTCGCTTATCTGAGAGTTTTGATATATTAAATGAATGCTACATTTCAATATCGTGAACATTTCATTGAATTTACGTCTTTTCAAGTTGAGCATACTGATCGTCATTTGATGCAAGAGCTGTTCAAGATTTTGAATACATACGACATTAAGAACAAGCTTTTTGATGTTGTTATCAATAATGCAAGCAACAATGACACTCTAAAGAAGAAGCTTGAAAGAGCACTCAGTTGACGTAACATTTCATGAAATAAAGCACAAAACTCGATATTTTGTATGATTCATATCATCAATCTAGTGACTCAAGAGTTTATCAGAGCTATTGAATCAGAGACTTTGAATGACAATTTCGTTGTGTCATTAGACGACGATCAAGTCAAGAATGTAATCACAAGCAATGATCTTTGCATTATTGTCAAGAAGATATTTATCAAGTTGATAATGCAAAAAAATAATGCATTTACTAATCAGTGAAACAGATTCGCACTCTTACTATTGTCATCAACAGTTCTTCTCAACGAAAGCTTTGCTTTTTAAAGCTTCAAGTCATAAGATCTTGAAAATTGATACAAGACATTTGCATTTGCTGAAACTCTATTTATTTGATGCTTCGACGTGCATATCAACTGCGTGACATGATCGATATATGAATCGAGAAATTCTTGACAGATGCAAAGATTCAAGCTATTTGATTAAAGAAGAACGAATGATCATTAGTATTGCTTGTTGACAACATGTTAAATTCTTTCTATGAGCTAACTCTGATTATATCTAGAATCATCAATGTTGACATACATTTAAAATTTTGAATGTTTGATGCTCTTTTCAATCATCTCAATGTTATTGAAACGATAGTACGTGATAATGCATGTACTTCACAAGCACTTGTTCTTCGAGCTTGCGAACTAGCTTCTAACAAGCTTGCAAAGTACTATTTCAAGATGAAGAGCAAAGATGAACTGATATACAATCTCGCTATGATTTTAGATTCTACTCAAAAGCTAAATTTGTATCAAGATTGAGATGCAAATGAGAACGATTCTCATTTTTATTACGACAAGTACAGAAAAGAGTTCAAGAACTATTTTCATCATCATTATGAAGAGAGAACTACAATGACAGAAGTCAGAGCACAAGTGACTAGTGATGTTGATCAGATAATGCAATTGATCATTTATTAACAATGTTATAGTCTATTATGATGATTACACAAACTCTTCTTCAAAGAACTCAACGTTGCTCTGTATCTGTTAGTAAAGATGATCGATATCTTTGCACTGATGCTATTGTTGAGAAGTTTTCAACATGAGAGTATTGAAGAGACAACGTCTCGAACTATTCAAGATTGACTCAAATGACTAAGAATGTTCTTTCATGTTCAATAATCTTTATAAATATTGAATAAACATTCAGTTTTGCAAGAAGAGTTTGTTGATAAAATTGATCACAAATGACTTCAGAATCAGTTGAACAGATAATGCTTCTCAAGTATTATAATCGTATCATGAACTTAAATTCTGAAAAGACTATCATCGAAGCATGAAATATTTATCGCAGAGAAGAAAATGAAGATAACGCGATTAATGAATCTGATGATTCTTTCAAGACAGATTTGCAGAATGTTTTACGTTTTATTAATGTTTAAATGTTCAATATCATTTTATTTGAAGTTGCTTTTGCATTGTCAATGTATGTAGTATGATAACACAGTTACAAAATAATGCAAAAAGATAATGCAGTTCATAGAGTGTATTGCTATGCTAGATAACTTGATCTGATCAAAATATTGTGAATGCTATTTTCATTGAGCACTCAGCTGAATTTCAAGATTACGCATCAAAGTTTTCATGAATATCAAATCTCTCTGCTGAAGAATTACTCGCTTGACATGAATAGCAAGAAGATTGCTATCTGCATATGTAAAGCATTATATCAGTAAGTGTTGTAAAACATCAATGATAATGCAAATGAGTAATGCACTTACTGACAAGAAATTCACATAGAAACGCTTCTGTGATCTTCTGAAGAGTAAGCAGTGTCAAAGTCTGAATTTTATAGTTCACATCACTCATTTTCTGACTCATTTTGTTCGTATCAGTCTCATTCTGCATGATTTCACAAACTACTCTTTCAAATGAGATCTTCGATATTAACAAATTCGCATCTCTCTGATAATGATGTATCTCTCAAAGTGCAACGATTTCTGACTTTCATTTTCTCTTTGACTGTCATGATAAATTAACTGTTGATAGCTTGATGCATTATCTGTTTACATTATCTTCTGAACTTTATTGATCTTGCTTTCAGATAGAATCTTGAAGTCTGCTCTTGATTTATTCGTGATATGATTATCTGATGTCATATCATCACGAGTTGAGATCTTCAAATCATCATGCAATGCGTCTTTAGACTTTCGTTCTATATCAAGTCTATCAGCAATGCGCAACAAGAAATGCATTATCTAAATGCATTATCTGTTTGCTTGCAACGAGTCATGATGTATATTAACTGACAACGATTTGAAAAATTGAGACTATTAAGTTGAGTGAAAGCAAAGTGAAGTACGATGTAAACAAGAGATGATGTGTAAACAAGAGATGATGATTGTTGACTGTGTTTGTAGTAGAATCAATATGATGAATGTTTTGATATTAGCACTATATTGAGTGAACAAAACTCTCTGAGAAAGAAAATCACTCATCATTTATACAATTACTTCATGTGATTGAAATAATGAGATTAACACTGTATTATCAAGTAATGAATCTATAGCTTGTATTCAACGTGTGATGCTCAAGTAAACTCTTGATAAGAATGTCTGTGCTGTTTGATTATGATGCATCATTTTTGCTTTGCTCTTCATTGACAATATTTTATACAATGATGTTTTGATTCAATTCTCGATTTGAAGATGAAAGATGTTTTCTTTGCATTCATGATGCTTGTGATTGTAACATACATAAAGCTGTGTTCTCTTACTTAATGATTATCATTCATTGAGCAGAGAAATATGTGATGAAAGAGAGATGCACATGATGAGAAAATAAAGTGTGATTGTATTGAATAACTCTTTTCTTCTTTTGATTTGACTTATGTCACGTAAACATTGAATTAATTGTTAGTATAAACATGCAATCATAATCATTCAATGTTTGATTCTCATCAATGAAAAAGAATGCATTCTGATCATTCTTTTGAACTCTCAATTTTTCATGTGATTAAATGAATGATTTGATATCAAGTAAAGAAGATGAGTTCAAGCTTTCTCAATATATCAGCATGATTAACGAGTTACTACTTCTTTAAGCACTGTAATCACGTCTTTCAATACTTGAAACAATTATTTTATCTGATATCTTTTCATCAATTACTTGATGACATTGTTGATATGATGAAGACGTTTCAATATCAACGTAGTTAATGAGTTGCAAATTCTTTAATCACTTGTAATTATAATTTGCAGACTCTTCATCTGAGTTGTTTTTTTCACTAGTAATATCTTCTCATTTCTTACTGACATTGACATGTCATTAATCTTCTTCGTAGATTGATTGTAACTGTTAGAAAAAGTGTTGTTGTGTGAGTAAAAACTTTGCATGATGACTTTTCTGATCACGTAACGTTTTAACATCATTTGAACTGCATTGAATTGAAATTTCTTGATTCTTCTGACTTCTATTCAAACACAGAATAGAATCAAAAGATTCATAATTGACATCATGTATAGATGAATCTTGTTGTCAGTTGAAGAAGATTGATAACAAGATTCATTTGTACATGATGTTAATTATAAATTTTTTAATTTTATTCTATGTTTGAATAAAAGTTAAAAAAATTAAAAGATTTCAATTCAATGCAGTTTAAACAATGTTAAAACGTTGCATGATCAGAAAAATCATCATATAAAGTTTTCACTTATGTGACAACATTCTTTCTAACAGTCACAATTGATCTATGAAGAAGATTAATAATATGTCAATGTCAGTAAGAAATGAGAAAATATTACTAGTGAAAAAAACAACTCAGATGAAGAGTTTGCAAGTTGTGATTACAAGTGATTAAAGAATTTATAATTCATTGACTGCATTAATATTGAAATGTCTTCATCACATTAACAATATCATCAAGTAATTAATGAAAAAATATCAGATAAAATAGTTGTTTCAGATGATGAGTTTGAGAATCATGATTACAATGCTTGAAGAAATAGTGATTCATTGATCATACTGATATATTGAAAGAGCTTGAGTTCATCTTTTTTACTTGATGTCAAATCATACATTTGTCTACGTGAAAAATTGAGAATTTATGAGAATGATCAAAACGCATTCTTTACTATTGATCAGAATTATGCATCAAATGATTATGATTGCATATTTATACTAACAATTTATTCAATATCTACGTGACACAAGTTAAATCAAGAGCAGAATAAAGTTATTTAATACAATCACACTTTATCTTTTCATCATATGCATCTCTCTTTCATCACATATTTCTCTGCTCAATGAATAACAATCATTAAGCAAGAGAACACAGTTTTCAACATTATAATCACAAGCATCATGAATACAAAGAAAATGTCTTTCATTTTCAAATCAAAGATTGAATCAAAACATCATTTATATAAAATATCATCAATGAAGAGCAAAGCAAAGATGATGCATCATAATCAAATAGCATAAACACTTTCATCAAGAGTTTACTCAAGCATCACACACTTAATAGAAGCTATAAATTCATTACTGATAATATAGTGTTAATTTTATTGTTTCAATGACGTAAAGTCATCATGTAATTGATGAGTGATTTTCTCTTTCAGAAAATTTTGTTCATTCAATACACATAACATAGTTTCTCTCATGAATCAAATTTAAATTGATATCACAAGAATGTATGAATTCAAATTAAATTAAATCAAATATAATGAAGAAAGTTATTAAAAACGTTTTCAAAATAAAGTTATATTTTCTTTAAATCTTTATAAACTTAAATCTTTAATATATATATTTTTTTAATTCTTACTCGATTCAACACTCATTATGAATCTATGCAAGATTTTATATACTGTAACGAATGCTGCGTTAGCAGAGTACTCTTTTCGCATCAAAAATCATTTCTTTCTGCACTTTATACTATAACTGTTTTCAATGCAAGAACTTTATGAATCTGTTTCTTTTTTATTTTTTATTTTATCTAATTCTTTGATGACATCACAGCTTGAAATTGATTCAGTATGCTCATTGAAAGTATCATTTGAATGATTATCATTGCTACGCTCACAATTTCTAAGAACTTTCTCAAGTTTGTGATGTTCTCTTCTTATTGCATTGCTTTTCATTCTACTTTTCATCTGAAACATGTTAATAAAATGTGCTTAATCAACATTCAATCTCTGTCATACTTGCATATCATTGTAGTGACATTGAGTACTCGTCTCTCATGTAAAAATTGATTGAAGTCAATTTTTCTCATGCATAGTTGCATCAATAATGCATTATGAGACTTTGCATGATTCTTGTGCAGTGACAGATGTCGATGTATTATTTCTGATGTCAAATATTGAAAATAAACTGCATTAAATTTCTTTTTTCAGACTATTCTTCATGTTTGTCTGATCTATTTCTGTATGAGCATCAATCTTGTCATCATTTCAATGCATTAATGCTCAGTCAGTGATAAAGACAAATCATGTGCATCGTCAATTATTTTGTTCATCACTTTATTTTCAAGTACTTCTGCATGTCTCATCACTCTATGTAACTTCAGCGTGACTTTTCAAGATTAAATGCTTTCATATGTGATTTGAACTCATTGCAGACGTGTCTGATCTTTTGTTGATATCATAACTTTCATTGTTTTCAAAGAAGTCTGATTATCACTGTATACTTTGTATATCTTTTCATGACACTTTTAATTCTCTGTTACTACGTCTGCAAAATGTTTTGCTTTCATAATCAATTCTTTCAGTTCTTCATGATGAGTGATGACTAAAGTCAATTTCTTCAATCTCTTATTTAACTCTTAGTTAATTCTTATTGCAATCGTCGTAACATCTTTTTTACTGTCACTATCATTTAAGTAAACTCTTTGCTTTAACATGAATGTGTTAAAATGATGTTGACTTATTGACATTTTCTTGTTTGCAACTATAATCACTTTTGATGACTTTGATCAAAGAATCATCATGTAGAAATAACTTCGCTTCATTTTCATTTATTTGAGTATTTCTTTCATTCACTTTTGCTTCAGTTGCAAAGATATTTTATGCAGCTTTGATTTTCAATCTCTTTTGAATATTAAGTTGTTACAAATTCGATGCATCATCATCTCAATAACTTCATCTGATTTTCAAAAGTTCATGTTCATTATCAACTTTTGTATCAGTTTTTATAGATGAATATCTATCAACGTTGTGTTTATTTCTATCTGTAGAGTCTCTGTTAATGTTGCATGATAAATATTAATGATTTGTCACAATGCTTTTTCTTGTACTGATTTCAGCTTGACGTTCAGATTTTTTCAATGATTCTTCACTCTTTGTGACATGTATCATATGATGACTTCGTGACTAAGCAGAGAGTGCATCATTGCGAAGTATATTTGCTTTCTTGTTGTCATTAATGAGTCTCAAGTAGATTCAATGATTGTTTGCATGATCTTTTGTTTAATCATTAGTTTTACTTCAATATGATGCATGTAAGTCACTCATTTCAGCTTTAAGTTCAATTGAACTCTCAAAACTTTGATATCTGATTTCAAGTTAATTTGATGTTTCATCAACTTTACATCAACATTCATATTAAATCACTTAAAGATTCTTGTAAAGTGAATTAACTCATGCTTTGTCTTTAAAAACTTGATGTCGTGCGTTTTTAATCACTGTTCGCATTTATTATAAATTTCGTTAAGAACTTTGCAATTGCACTTCATGAACTTCTTGTATATTAAAATATTAACGTCGTTTATGAAATTTGTAAAGCTTGTTCTCAATCTGATGTCATCACATGCTTTTAGCAAGTTCACGTTGTAAAACAGATATAATATTGATGATAGTAAAGAATCTTGTGATATGTCAACGTTCATGCTGTGTTTCATCATCATGTAATCATCGATTGTGATCATAATGCATTGATCTTTCAGAAAGTTCTTTACAAATTTCAGAAGCAGTCTGAAAACTCTTCTCTTTTTCATGTCATGCAAAAGTCTGCTATGTGTTACATTGTTAAATGTACTTTTCTCATTCAAACTCAGCAATGAAACTACTTTTCTTTTTATGTCACTTTATACAATGTATATCTTTTTTATAATCAGTTGCAAAGTCATATTTATTGATTTGTGTTTACAAACTTTCATCTGAATGTTCAATATTAAGTTACACACTTTTATGATGTTTCACAAATGTTCAAATATAATGAACTTCAATATCTTACTCAACGTGTCAAGTAGCACAATTGATTTATATATCTTTGCATTAAAGTAATTTTTCTTATCTGACTTTCACATCACTATTGTGATTATGCTCTTGAACTGAGTTAACTGTATTTTCTTCTGCAAACATCTTTTAAAAAGAGAGTGTATTTATTTTAATGTATCATCAATGAGTCTGCGCATTATTCTATTCATGTATTCTGTGTGTTTCAAAGTCTTGTTGAATGTCATTTTGTAAATGATTCTTTTAATCTTATGATGCATCAGTGAAGCATCATTCTTAATTGAGAGTGAGTACTTGAAGTCTTCTGTATTTAGCATGAAAATCTCTGAAGATGATGAAAAGTAAGTTTGAAACATTATCTTTATCTTATTTTACACTGTCATAATGATGTTAAAGCATTCTGACTTGATCAGAGAGAAAATTATTGCTTGAGTCAATGTATCTGCGATTGCATTTCTTACTCATTTCGCAGTTTTGAACAGTTTTCTTGAGAATTGTTCAACGTTCTGCATAATCTTTCAAAATTCACTGCGTTTCTATTTTCTGATGATTTTGCTCTTCTTATCACATGCTTGAATGTACTCTGTTCAATCGTTAATGATTCAACAACTTCTTTTCATTCATTGCATGCTTTTGATGATTTTTGTACACTTCTTCGTTCATTCTACTTTGATCATTTCATATGCTCTCGCTCAGAAAGTGAAAATCTTAATGATCTTCTTTAATGCATTTAGCAATTGTTTAGTGTACTCATTTATGCATCAACGCTTCATTTCATGATTCAACAATGATTTCAACATTTGTTCTTTCAGAATATTGATAAACTTCTCTTCATTTATTGTTTTTCAATTGCAACGCGATTTTCGCGCTGATTCTTTGCAGACTCTGAAATCTATAATTGTTTGTATCAACAGATGATCTGAGAAGTTTTTCATTTTTTCATTGATTTTACATCGTATTAATTGATTTATAATGTCATTTATCATGAAGATCAAATTTATTATCATTTGAAATCTTTGATAATCTTTCATAATTATGTCTTGAAATAACATCAACAATGCATTAATATTTGTGATCATTTCAATTAAATTATTTGACAATAAATGCTGTCTTGAGTAGAATGATTCTTCTCATGTGAGATGATGCAAATTGAAGTCTTTTACAAGAATGCATTCTTTTGACATATGTAATGTCTTTTCAATGTCTGAAAGACTTTTTTTTTCATGAATAACTTCGTGATCTCTGAGTGATGAATTGTATGCTTCGTGAATGTGTATAACTTTCTGAATCATCTGTGTATCATCTGTTAATGTCTGTAACATAATTGTGTTTACATCTTTGAAGTATCATGTTGAGTGTCAAATGTTACTGTCAATTCTCTTGTTTATGTAGAAATAGATTTTATTCTTATTATTCTTCAGCATAAAGTTGACAGTTACTGAGCAGTACGCTCTGAAATTCTCATCAAATCATCAGAGTTCTTGAAAAATCAAAATGTCATAATTCTTTATCTTTTTCTCATGTAGTAATGCTATCATTATTTTTTCTCTGAACTTGTGAACGTTGTACTGTAGTATTCAAAGCTTCTTTTGCTGAAACATTAAAGTTCACATTCAAAGCTGTTTGATGTTCTCTTGAGCATTTGTGATGTGTTTGCTTTTCTTGTAAAATTTTCAAAAGAAGATGATACTGAAATTGACGTGATTAATGTTGATTTCAACTCATTTGTTTTTAACTTCTTGACTAGATGATTCAATATAGTGTTTTTGAATGTGATGATCACATTGAGCAGATGACTTTCATTTGTTGAGCATCTCTGTTTTCTCTTCAAGTCATTGTTTATCAATGATCTCAGATTGATAAATGTCTTTGTAAATATCTTCAACATCATCGCTTCAAGTTCTCTTTGTTCTTGTACGACGTGATATAAAGATCTGTGTTTCATGATTCTCTTTATTCTTTCTTTTTTGATCTGTTGTTTATGACATTGAGAATCAAAGACTTTATGTATATCTTGATATGTCTCACATTTTCATATGTCTCAAGTCTGTTTATGAAAACAATGCTTCAAGCAATAATTTAGCGTGCAGTAAATGCATCTTTGCTTATTTCTGCATTCATATGTCTTATGATTGTAATCTTGATACTTTAGACATTGATGTGTTTTACAATTCAAATCATAAAACTGCGTGATTTTTATGTTGATCTTATGACATATCTTCTCATCAATTAACTTGTTTATCATTTCAGCACTGACTACACATATTATCAGCAAGATGTATCTCTTTTGTTCAGTATTCTTTGTGAATCACTCAACTTTCTTAATCATCATTTTTGAGTGTATATTTTTGTTGATCTTGATGAGTGCTTTCGCTCTCTTCTTCTCTATGTCTTTAGACATTTCTTCGATTTTAATTTCATGTATCACTATCTCAAAACTGACTTCATGCAGACTTATGTTCAATGAAATCTCTTTGATTCAAAAATCGTTTTTCTTCAGTATTCTTTTGCTGTTTTTAATCTTGACTTGAAATATCAGTAGATTTGATCATTTCTTCATAGTCTTTATGTTCTTGCGCGTCGATAGCATCTTGTCGACGTCAATCTCTTTTGCTCATCTCAATATGTTTTCTGTTGTTATCATCATGATTCTTTTGATCTTCTTTTTCTCTTTAACGAAAATCTTAATCTTGAATTTCTTGCAATGATTTTGCATTAACGACACAACGTCGATGCTGAGAACAAGATGACTTTCAAACGATGTCATTGACTTCTCGTTCACTCTCTTCGCTCAGTTGTCAACGCGTCTCTTCTTCTTCGTGAACTTCTTTTCAAGTCTGCTCATTATCTTTTTTAATCTCTTCAGCTGATTCTTCATGCGTTGATTGACAGTCAACGCAGCGACACGTTGATGCATCAGCTTTTCTATCATCTTTGTCAATTTTCTCATCTTTTCTCAAAGCATCAGTTCGTTGTTTCTACATTCATTGAGTTCATAAAGTACTCGTAACTTGTTCAATTTCTCATGTATATTCTTCGTCTTGATTGAATTCTTCTGCAAGATAGCAATACTCATCTCTTGCTCACTCACTGACATCATGTTAATGACACTCATCATCTGTTTCTGATGATCAGAATGAAGTGCAAGCATCATGTTAATGATGTTCTTGAATTAATGTATTAAGTCACTAAAGTATTGAATGAAATCTTTGCTTAAATTTTGATTTTTCGTTTTCATGATTCTCTTGATCTTCTCTTTCTCTTTAATGAAGATCTTAATCTTGAATTTCTTGCAATGATTTCATACTGATGATGCAACATTGATGCTGAAAACAAGATGATTCTCAAACGACATTATTGACTTTTCATTCACTTTCTTTGCTCAGTTGTTAATGCATCTCTTCTTCTTTGTGAACTTCTTTTCAAGTCTGCTCATTATTTTTTTCAATCTCTTCAGCTGATTCTTCATGCATCAATTGACAGTTGACGCAGCAACATGTTAACACATTAACTTTTCTATCATCTTTGTTAATCTTTTCATCTTCTTTCAGAGCATCAGCTCGTTGTTTCTACATTCGTTGAGCTCATAAAGTACTCGCAGCTTGTTCAATTTCTCATGTATATTCTTTGTCTTGATTGAATTCTTCTGCAAGATAATGATACTCATCTTTCGCTCACTCATTGACATAATGTTAACAATGCTCATCATCTGTCTCTGATAATCAGAATGAAGCATAAGCATCATATTGATGATGTTTTAATGTGATGTCATTTTTTATTTAAATCAAGTTTTAATATCAATCTTTTGACTTCAATCTTTAATATATTGAAAGTGAAAATCAGTAATGAAACTCATTTGTATGCAATGCTGATTATAAATTTACTGTTTAACTACAGTAAAGTTTAAAAATTATCAAAAGTTTGAATGACATTAAGATGCTGCGTGATGATGAAGCACTGTGCATTGATCGTGTGCAGAGTTTTCATGATCACGCAGACTTTGATAATTTCAATGTGCATGTTACAAAAGCAATTTACATGCAGATAAGAAAGTCAAATAAAATGCAAAACTATGAGAAAAATCACTTATGAAAATTATTCAATTCAGCATCTCATCATCATGATAACAAGAATTGAGATAGAACATTCTTATGTTTGATTTATTGAGAATGATTAGCAGAAAGAACTTGAATCATGAACATTCTTTAAATTTACATGCTAACTACATATAAATCTTGTTTAAACTGCGTATCTGTTACTACAACATAAGCAACTCATGAGTTTCATTAAGTTCAACATGAACAAACTTAAGAATCTCATTAATATTGTTTAATAAACATTCAAATACAAACATTTTATACATAAATGATATGTTAATGAGAAGACTTCATTAAAAGAAGAGAAATACAAGTGAATTAATAAAGAATGATTGAACTATGCTGTTTAATTAAAAGTGTAGCATATGAACATCTTTGCAAAATATGATTGATCTGCATGAGAAAAATCTTTACAGATAACATGAAATAAATGAGTTGCACACTTTACAAGTGAAGTGAGTGTTTGCAAAGCATAATATACAATGATGATAATTGTTGATCTTAAGAATCTCATCTTTTTATTGAGTTTTGATTCTTGAATGTCTTGATGATAAAATTAATCTTTAGTTAAAAACATTATTTATATAACTTGAAAAAACAGTAATATATATCAATGTGATTAAAGAAGAAATCGATGATGATATGCATGCATATCACAAATGAAACGTCTGCAATTCATGCTTAAGAAGTAAACTGTTGAAATTTAAGCAGTGAAAGATTTCATTTTTGTTAAACTATGAATCTGTTACAAGAAAACTCTTTGAGTAATCTCTTGAGTTTAAGAAGAAAATCAGCATAGAGATTATGCTTTATGTATGTTGCATGCAATGTATACAACATATTTTTGATAGATTTAAACATCATCAAAGCATTTGATCAAGTTTTGTACATCAGACTGTTGCATACGCTGAAAATAAGAAGAATATCAAGCTACATAGTTAAATGAGCATTATGCATGAGATAAACATAAACATATCTTAAGAATCTTTCATTTCATCGATTCTTTTTCTATTTTTCAACGTAAATTTATTTGAAAAATGCAAAGCATTGAAAATCAAAATTGAAGTACTCAACTTCATAAATGACATCAACATTCTAGTCTATGACAGATTCATCAAAGAAATTTGCAAAACATTGAGCAAAACACATGATGTTTGCATGAAGTGAGCTTGAACTCATGACACAACGTTTGCATCAGAAAAATATAAACTTACATATTTCATTAGAAAATTGTGAAAATTCAACATGATGACTAGCATATAAATAGAAAGTTCAATGATTAAGTTGAAGTCAGACATGCAAGTTTTAAAAATTCAACTGAACATGAAATTATGATGAAATGCACATCTTCAATAGATAGAAGTGAGTCACATCACAAGAATGCTTACGCTTACATTGACAGTTTGTAAAGTGAACAAAATTTTAGAGTTTAGCTAAAGTGACATTTATCACTTAAAGCGAAATAAAATTCGAATTTAAGCTGATCTTGTTAGACTGCAATCTGCTTTTGTCATCAAAATCTGTGTTTATTCATATGTCTCTGAACTGTATCTCGCTTTTGTTGATAAAATCTGCGTTTATTCATATGCGCTGAGCTAAATTTCGCTTTCATGCATATGTTGCATATGTTGACAATCACTCATCTACTCGCTCATCTACTCATCACTCTACATGCTCGCTCATCTACTCATCATTCTACATGCTCATCACTTTACTCGCTCATCTACTCGCTCATTTACTCACTCATTTACTCGCTCATTTACTCGCTCATCTACTTGCTCATCTACTCGCTTATTCTACTCGCTCATTTACTCGCTCATCTACTCGCTCATTTACTCACTCATTTACTCGCTCATTTACTCGCTCATCTACTTGCTCATCTACTCGCTTATTCTACTCGCTCATTTACTCGCTCATCTACTCACTCATCACTCTACATACTTATCACTCTACATGCTCATCACTCTACATGCTCATCACTCTACTCGCTCATCTACTCACTCATCTACTCGCTCATCACTCTACATGCTCATCACTCTACATGCTCATCATTCTACTCGCTCATCTACTCGCTCATTTATCTACTCAATAATCTTCACTTCGAGCTCTATAGAGTTGACGCTAGATAGTTTGAAGTTTTTATCTTCTTTCTTTCTTCATAGTTTCTACTTTCTAGAACAACAACAATCAAAATATCAACATGTTCAGCTATCAACTCAGCTATTAACTCAGCTACAGCTTAGCTATCAACTCAGCTATTTACTCGTTCGTCTACTAATCAATCTACTCGCTTCAAAACATGCTTCAAAATACGCGTTGATTGAATGCATAACATGAGTCAAACAGTGCTTCAAACAATGCTTTCTACTAATTTTTCGATCAAGTCATCTAGTGAGCTTTCGATCGAGTCATTTACTGAGCTATCGACTGAGCTTTCGATCGATCTTTCTAGTGAGCTTTCTACTGATCTTTCGATCGAGCTTTCTATTAATCTTTCTACTAGTGAGTCTTCTACTGAGCTTTCTATCAAACGCTCTATCAAACATTCTACATGCTTCAAAATACGCGTCGATCGAGCGCATAACATGAGTCAAACAGTGCTTCAAACAATGCTTTCTACATGACTTTCTACATGACTTTCTACACGACTTTCTACATGACTTCTCATCAAGCTTTGAATTGCTTCGTAATCAAGTATCAAATTTGTTCTCTATCGAGCATTAAACATGATTCTATTGTACATTCTACATGACTTTCTATTGAACATTTTAAATGACTTTCTATTGAACATTCTACATGACTTTCTATTGAACATTCTACATGACTCTTTATTGAACATTCTACATGACTTTCTATTGAACATTCTACATGACTCTCTATTGAACATTCTACATGACTTTCTATCGAACATTCTACATGAATTTCTATCGAACATTCTACATGACTTTCTACCTCATTAGTTTACTCATTAACTTTCTCATTAACTTTCTCATTGACTTTTTCAGCGCATATATTAAACTGTGTAAATAGCTATTATTTAAATAGTCAAATTAATTATTAATTATTCAACGTTGCAACTATCAATGCTACAAATGTCAGAATAGTCATGTTTGTTGAATCAAACGATAAAGACGCATACTGCGCTCATAGAAGTTCTAAAGATGTTGATGTTTTTATGAATATTGACGCTTTTATGAATATGTCTCAGCTAAAAGTGACGCAAATCTGAGACATGAGATTAAATAAATATTCGAGATATTGATCACTAAAAGCGCTAAAATCTGTCACTGTCACTCTTTACAAATTGCGAATGTAGTCATTTAAAAATCTTCACATGAGAAACAATCTTCATAAAAGTGAGACAAGTGTACTCAGCTGTAGTAAGATCAAAAATCACATTTGAAGCATCAGTTTAACATCAGCGTGACAAAGAGAAAGAATTGTCAGACAAGAAATGCAAATTAAAAACTTTGCAAAATCAGACTTTATATCATGTTGCAAAAGCATTCAAAAGAATAAGCATTGAAACGTTAAAGATCGAAATGTACATAAGTTTGCTGCATGTTCATCTGAACATGCTATAGAATAAAGTCACATTATGCAGTCAAGTCAATGACAGAACGCAAGAAATTAAATGAGCATGCAAACTCATACGCGTTCAACTGATGAGAATTAATCATCTTATCTTTCGCTTTTCTGTTATCAAGAAAATAATGCTTCTGAACACATTTATTCAAGAAGATGTAAGAATGCAGTTTAAATGCAGATGATTCAATCTTTCTATGATGATCTCAATAAGTAATAGCATTGCAATAGTGTTATATCACAAAGATTAATGAAAGCAATAATGAGAAAAATACAAGAAATGCATTGCAAACGTCAACATAACTTCAGTACAAAGATCTTATTTATTCAACAAAATGATGAAAATGTGTGATGATTTTCAAAAGATTGAAAGCATTTTTACAATTTACATCAGAATTGAATGCATAAATTTTAATGTTTATTTGCACTCAAGAAACGTTTTGAACATAAATAGCTTGCGATGCAATTACGAACGAAGTCATCAAACAGTAAAGCATGTACTCATGCATTGCTTAAACTGAACACATCTGCAATCAAGAATGTTACATGACATTGACTTCTTAAACTATTGAATAATCATTGCAATCATGAAAGATCTCAGAGCAGCAGTAAGAATGATGATGAAAACAAAGCTTCTGAAGTAATTTAAAGTGACTAGAACACTCATTCTTTAATATGTAATCAACGTGAACAAATTTGATACATAGTTTTAATCTTGTTGTTTTAACTGCGTGAAGCAATTGTATAAATAACGAGTGATTTTCTATCTCAGAGAATTTTGTTCACTCAACACACATAGCATAAAGTTCTTCATGAGTCAATTTAATTGATGTCACAAAAATGTATGAACTTATTATTATTATTATTATATTGAAAGTGAATTTTATAAAATTATAATTCAATGAATAAAAAGATAAATATTACATTTGACATTTATATCAGTAATAAATCTTTAATTCAATAAGATAAATAATTTATTTAATATTCATGTAAAATAATAAGTTTTTTAATTCAACTATTGCAATGAATACTTGCATTATTCATGATGATTATACTTTTTAAAATTGAAAAAAAACTGCATAAAGATAATAATTCATCTGTTAATCATTGAAAGAAAGTTTTGTTATTAAATCAATCTTCAGAAATGTTTATATAAAATAAATATTCATTTTTCATATAAATTGAAAAAATACTTCAGTAATGTTTTTTTATTTTAAAAACTTAATAGTGAGTTAATTAATCAATAAAAGTATAAACTTGATAATATCAATTTGTGATCTCACTGAATAAAGATTTATTCATAAATATGAACTGTTTAATTATGTCATGATATCAGATCATTAACTTGATTTAAAACATAAATTGTCAATATCTTAAATAATCTCGATTCATTGAATTTGTTTTGCAGTTCAATGAATCAAGTCATCAATCTAGTCATCATCATCTTAATTTAGTTTCAACAATTTTGTTTTGATCATTTTAGTCATATGCACAAACTTTTGCAATCTTAAGTCAATAAAACTACTGTTTAGTCTTGATTCTGCTCAATTCATGTATATAAAAGTCGAGCTTTCGTTCTTTTCTTTCACTCTTTGTCTTTCATCTTATACATTATTTGATGTATTATTTTGTATTTAGATTCTATCAAAGTAATAATAATATTAATCTTTTATATTAATAATATCTTTAGTTTAACTCAGTCTTTGACATTATGAAAGATTTACACTTTCTGCAACATTTTCATATATTGAAATCTTGTCTAGTTACTTTTTTGCTTAAATGAAGTCATCTTACAATTTCTTGATCGACAATGAGCGTGCTGTTGAACAGTTCACTTAAAGTGTGATTGAAAATTCAGTTAAAATCTTTCACATAATGCATAAGCTTCAAAATCAAGTTCGACAACATGATGTTATTATTTCATCTTCATTCATCATTCTCAGTTTTTCAATCTATATAAAATTGAATTCTCAGTCTTTTGTAATAATAACTCAAATCGTTGCACAAATCTTGAACAATCAATCTCTTTTCATCATTCATTTCTCTGCAAATTTTGTCACTGTCTTCATTGCTTCTAAATTCAAGAAGCTTCTCAACATATTTAAGTATAAGAAGAACAAAGATTGATTGAATGCATGAAAGCAGAGTCTAATACAGCGCATGAACATGAACGATGATCATTATTTCTCTCATTAAGTCAAGATCATTTATGTCGAGTCACGACTCATCATAAATAAGAAGACTCACAATCTAATGAATTAATATCGAGTTAATGATCTCTGTATCATTTTCATCTTTGCAGATTGACAACACAAGTTACGTCATTGCTGCAACAATTCTTTCAAGATAGAAGATGTTCATTTATATCTTCACGAAACTCTGAAGTAAAATATGAATAGCTTTGTTGACTATTACAATCTTTTTTATCAAAAGAAAGAATGTTCTTTGATGAAAGATTTCTCATTGATTGACTGTTTGAAGCGTAATGTCAATTATTTTACTCAAGTCATCATTTTCTTCTGATGAAATCTCAATGAAACTCAATCATTTATCTTTCATTAATGAATTCAAGCATTTTCTGACATCAATAAAGAGTTTCAGCAGCTTAAGCATCATCAATCTTGCTTCATCTTTGTCATCATTTCATTTATCAAAGTCAAGAATGTCTTTGCAATGACTAGTAATTCTTAAAATTCAAAGATCATCATTTCTGTGACTGTTATCTCAACAGTATCTTCATCTTTTTCTTTCTCATTTCTTGATAAATCAATGAATTTAAACTTTGTTATTATCATCATTTAAGATAAGACTTTGATCATTTCTGAGATCAAGAAAATCTGCAATAAGTGAAAGCTGTGCTACTACTGCAAATTGCAACATTTGAGTAAAATTGTTAAAGAATGCTCAAATAAAAAGTTTTTTACTTTGCATATCATGAACATTTACGACAGTGATGTCATCAGTATAAATGAAGAAGTCTTGCTGTTCATAAGAAAAGTTTAGTCTTTGAGTTAAGTTGCACTCAGAGATTTGTATACATATCATCTTGTTTACTAGTCTCAATCTTTTCATTCTCACTTCAATCATATAGAAAGTTTTTTGCTAAATCTATCTTGAAACTCTTTGAATTTAATTTGACACTCAAAGATAATCACATAATAATATTCTGTATTCTACGTCAAGCTTAATCTAGAGTTCTCATTCTTGCTTTGATTGATAGTGAAGTTTTTGCTTATGTTTTTATGAACAAATTCTTCACGTAACAACATCATTTTTTCTTGCATCAATTAATTCATTCTTGCAGACTTCAAGAATTTAATGATCAAGTCACTTTAATTGATGACATTACTTATATCATTGAAATCACAATGATTCTTGATGAACACATTAAAAGACTATTCTTTTATATCATTGAATTAAGTTAATATCTCATCATCATGAGTTTATCATGACTTCATCATCACGTCAGTGATGTTAATTTTGAGCATAATATTCTTATCTTGTTTTTCTTCTTTTATCTTGATCATTGTTGTTTATTTCTCGTCAAGATTTATAATCTTAATCAACAAGAAGAAAATTTCTCATTCAAAGTTAACAAAGTAACTTTCTCTCAGTCTCGCTCTCAATTCACTCACAAGAAGCAACTCAGTTCATGAATCATTTACAAGAAGTAATTCAGTCTACAGATCATTCACAAGAAGTAATTCAGTTTACAGATTGTTCACAAGAAGCAATTCAGCACTCAGTTCACTTGCAAGAAGTAATTTAGTTTCTTATTCACTTGAAAGAAGTAATTTAGTTTTTAGTTCGCTTGCAAGAAGTAATCTAGTTTCTCATTCACTTGAAAGAAGTAACTCAGTTTCTCATCTGCTCACAAGAAGTAATATAATCTCTCGTTCATTCACAAGAAGTCAACTAATATTCAGCTCATTTACAAGAAATAAATCTCATTCAGTTTTGTCTTTCATCTGAAACAAAAAGCTTCTAATTGTATTCTTCAAGTCATTCAAAAAAAATACTCATCAAAAATCAAGTGTTGAAATTCTTTCTTTTTTAGAACTTCTGTTATTCTTCAAGCAGATCAATTCAATCGATCTTTTATACAACTTGACATAGTTGAGTTGAAAGTAGACTGATCGCGTCAAGTCGAGTACTCGACTCGAAAAGTGTCGAGTCAAGTTGAAATTTTCTTGAAAAAGTGTTGAGTCAAGTTGAGAAGTTGAATTCAAGAACTTGAATCAAGTTGAGAAGCTTGACTCGATAATTCAACTTGACAACTCGACTCAACTCGACAAGATATTAGATAGATGTAAATAGCTTGATCAAACAGTCTTCATCATGAAGACTTTATGATTTTCATCATGACTTTCTATGATTTTATCAAACACTCTTCATGATAATGCAAAAAGATAATGCACTATAAATTTATAAGATTATGAGTTATGATTAGAACTTAGAAAGTAAGATAAGCGCTGTTCGCTAGTTGAACAGCTCTATTATTTTCTTTTCACTTTCATTATTCTCGTTCTTCTCACTACTGATAATCTCATATTCATCATGTTGTAGTTTCTTCTCATTCTTCTTTGCTTCATAGCACATCTCTGCGTCATCGTTTTTTACTATGATGAGATCATTTGAATTAGAATTTATTGCATATATTGAATTCTGAATTTCTCGTTCTTTGACAGTTGAGAGAGTGACGAATTCTGTTGCAAAATTCTGAAAAGCTGTTATAGAATTAGTATCATCAGTCTGCTTTAACTTCTTCAAATCATCATGATGAAGAATTCTTTATTGAATTAAGTGAACTATAAAGATCATAAATTTTGATATATCTTCACTCACGTTCAGCTCGTCTGTTATTGTCTTCTAAAATTGATATTAGTTTCTACAACTGAGAAATAATGCATACAAATAATGCATATCTTCGTTACTTTCAAAGCAATTTTCTCTGCAATAGTATTTGCATCTTGTGTTGCAGCAGTTATATCGAAAAGCTTTATCATCTCAGTGACAATCTCAGCATTCGCTTTGCGTCTGATTTTCGACTTAAAGCATTTGACTATAAACAGATCAGCGCTTTATCTAGTATTGCATTACTGAGATGCATTATCATGAATATCTTTGTTCTTTCGCTCTTGTTCTATCTCATCTCTTACATTGTCTTTCATTGCTGCTTTGTCAATCTCATTCACTTCTTTTCAAACGTTGAAGAGTTTAAGTTTGTGTAATCATTTAAACAAAGCTACATGATCGTTGTTCTGTCGCTTGTAGTGTTCTTTGATCTCATTGAATCAATTTTCACCACGATTTCAACTTGTGATAGACTTTGAGTTTATGAATAGAGTGAACATTATCTGTTAGAGTCAGTATTGTTCTCTTGATTATGCATTTGAGTAATGCAACAGTATCATTGAAATTTGAATAGTTTGATAGAATATGAACTTGTAGAGAATTTTGTAAAGTAGAGAGTAATTCATCAAGTGAGATGAATTGATTTTGACGAAGAATTATTTCTGAATCGTCGAACAGAGTGAAAATTATCTGTTGAAGTCAGCATTGTTCTCTTGATAATGCATTTGAGTAATGCAATAGTATCGATGAAATTTGAGTAGTTTGATAGAATATGAACTTGTAGAGAATTTTGTAAAGTAAGAGAAAATTCACAAAGTGAGATGAATTTGAGTGCAACGAGAAAAAAATAATTATTATTCTTAACACATATTCAATATTTCTTGCAATTTCTTTTTCACTTTTTCATTTTCATTTTTCATACTATTTCTTGAATCATTTTATGATTTTAGAATTTAGTAATCAACGCTTCAAGAAATAACACATTCAAACATCAAAATCAAAACAATTATTCTTGAATCTTGAATTCTTGATAAACATCATAGACTATGACATGCATCAAGCGTATTAAAGATAATGCATACTGATAATGCAATATGACTTGTTTATTGCTGACAAGTTATTTTTTAGAATGTTCATCAGCACGCAAGAACTCGATGAATTCAACTGACAATTATGTTATCAAAGAAACAAGTTCAGTATTTGAATCTACTAAAAAGATAATGCACATTGATAATGCATTATCTACTGACATGCTAATGCTTTGCGACAGAAAACTAAACGACGCTACAAATCAGACACGATAGCACTGCATGAGATTTGAAAATATCAGAAGTCATTCGAAAATCTTATTTCAAAAATGATCTTCGAAAGACTTGTGAGAGAGATTATGCACGATTGTGCTAAAGCAAATATGTTACTTTATGACTATTGCATTCAGCGCTCTGTCTTGAGTGCTCTGCAAGAAGTCGTTGAAGACTTTATGATTTCATTCATGAAAAGTAAGTGCATTACTCTTTTGCATTATCACTTTTGTTGTAGAATTTTCATTGACATTTTGCTCTATGCAGACATCAACTTGACAACAATTCATGTCAAACACGTCATCATTCAAGATAGAGATATGAGATTTATGAAGAATCTCATGATGAATCTTGATGTCATGTTTTTCAAGACAGATTAGAAAATGTCTGTCTTCATCAGTTAAATAAACAGTGTAATTCTTGAAATCACATTCACATTACTCTTGTGCATTACTCTTGTGCATTAACTCAATTGTACTTCTAATAAGTACTTGCTTTAAATGCAAGACTTTTAATAAATGAAATGATATTGCAGATCTATGAATAAATCTGCATCAGAACAGTCTTCAAAGATACTTGAAATGAATCAGCAGACTCGTTGATCTCTTAATCATCATTCTTCTCTCTGCAATAAATATTTCAAAGCTCAGTAATAGTCTCATCTGAATTCAAATTTCTAGTTCGATTGTAATACTTCATCAGCATTATTTATTTCATCGTTTTTGAACTCATCTGTGATCGATTTCATCGACATACTCTTCTAGCAAGACTGAAAGTTCGCTCAATATCTATCAAGAATATCAAGCATGAAAGAACATCTTTAGTCATTTGCGTCAATCTAGAAAAATTCGAAGCATTGTCTTTTCAAAATTGTCATGTTGAACATTTCTCATTTATAACATCAGTGCAAAGATATTGATCATCTTTGTCTTGAAAAGAACGAGCACACTAAGATTGTTGAAACAATGATCTTCTAACAGTTGCAACAGACTACAAGATCATTAGTAAATGATTAAATGCATTATTATAATGCATTATCTCGTCAGCATCACTTCTTGCTCTTTATGCTTCTGCTCTCAAATCAACAGCTAAATCTTCGTAGTAACGATGAAAATACTCTTTGAACTCTGTCTTGTACTTGATCTCGTAGTGAACAGACTCTTCATCATGATCTGTATCTTCATTGTCTTTGTCATTTCAAGTCTTGTAAAGATCTAGCTTCATTGTAGAATTCAGAATATTTGCACAATTATATATTGTTTCATCACTGTCTTCGATCTTGACATAATACTTCGCAAGTTTGATTGAGACTTTTTCACAAGTCTTTACTATAACAGCACTCGATGAGCAAGTACTTCTTCTTATATTCTTTTCAATCTGCTCAAGATGATTGAAAAGTGCATTAAATATTCGAAATCTCAAGTGAATATCTGCATTAGTTGTTCATAACATTTCTAAAGTGCATTCGTAGAAAAGATTTAATAGATTGTCAACAAGCAAAATCATGAATCACTTGCTTTCATCAAGTTTGATCTTTGTGATCTTGAAATCTTTGCAGTATTTCTCTGTTCAAAGATCAACAAATTCGCGTAGTTGATATGCTCAACGAAGCATCAAGTACGTAGAGTTTCAACGAATGTGAATATCTTGTATCAGTTTTCTAGATCTTTTGTCATTCTGCTCTTGAAAAGCTCTGAAGCGAATCAATCGCTGAGAAGAATCGTTGACAGCTATCATCAGAGCACGAATCTAATTTCATGATTAATAAATGCATTACTTTTTTGCATTATCATTCGAAGCAATATCTTTTTGATCACAACAGATAATTCTCTGCTTGTTTCAATATCTTGCACTTGATCATTCTTTAATTGAGCAATAACATTATCAGTTATTGTCTTTGATTCAAGAGCTTGAATAAAATCTTGAGTCACAAGATTGATGATGTGAGTCAGACAATTAATGAAATTCTGTGTTCTGTCTCATCGAAACTCGTGATGACTCATGATCTTTTCAAGTTTCTCTTTCAAGATACTATTATTGCTTGCATTATTGATAACAATTTCGAAAAGCTTGTTCTTAATAGCGTAGTTTTTCAGAATTTTCATTAGCTTCATCATCAATTGACGATCGATATGCTCAATATTGAAAGACGTAAATTCAATAAGATGTTCACGAAACTGAAATTCAACATCGACTCAGTATATCAACACTCTCAAGTACGCTACTCTTTAAGAACTAGATCATGCGTTCAAAGCAATAGAGACACGTCGTGACTCTGTAAGATTCAATCTGATCTTATCACAAATCTTCTTATAGTATGAGAGAATCATGATTGTCATCTTTGTGCAATGTGCAATCTGCAGATATGAACGAAGCATTTGTAGCAGCTTTCGAAATTGCTCGTTATCAACAATTCGAAAGAGTAGATTCAAGTCAACAAAGATTTTACATAATTGATCTTCTCAATTCTCTTGATTGAAGACAGAGACTAACTTGATATGACTTTTCTTTTAATAATTTGTCAATTTTGCATTATCAATTTGCATTATCAGATATGACTTACTCATTCGAAAGTCAGTTCAACTTGTGATTGCGAGTGTTCGCGTTTTCGCTCTGTCGCTGCGCAAAAGTCTGATTCAAGATGCTTTTTCATAGCAGACGTGCTGAAGCTATCAAAAGCTGTAGAATGATTCATAATCTTATTGCAGATTTTGCATGAGATTTTAGACAATTTTTCAACAATCGAAGTCAACTGTATAAAGTGATTTCATATATCAGATTGCTTATCGCCTGTAGTCTTTCTGAATCAGAGTGAATTGTTTATCTTTTTTTGAGTCTTGTTTTGAATACTCTCGACAACAGAGATTTGAGATCATCATTGTAGAAAAGAGCTATCTGTATTCAAAGTTCATTGAACATACTCGCTATTCTCTCTTAGCTTGAGCTGTGAAAAATTCTGCTGAATTTTGTCAATCGCTTCTTGTTTAGTTTTCATCTTTTCAGAATGATGTAAAGAATTCATAGATCATTGAACTTGACTTGCGAAGTCTTCAGAATGAAGACTATTTGAAGATGAACTATGCAAAACACTTTCGTCAGACAGATTAAAAGTTGTCAACGAACTAAACATTTTATAGAATAGTTTGTATTAACAACAATAGTTGTTAATAGCTTGAAGATAGTATATAGACGATGTAATAAGTAATGCGAAAAGCTAATGCAATATATAGACAATGCAATGAGTAATGCGAAAAGATAATGCAAAGAACAAGCAAACATGTTGTTCTAAATTTCTATATTTAACTCTCTTGACATCAAGCTCAAGTTCTTGACGAGTCGAGTCGAGTCGAGTTAAGTTGAAAATATGTTCAACTCGACTTGAGTCGGGTTGAAAATGTGAGCAACTCGACTTCAAGTCGAGTCGAATTCAAAATGTCAATTCGAAACTCGACTCGATGATCAGTCTAGTTGAAAGCTTGAAGCTTTGATCATGCTGCTCATGTCAAAGACATTGAAGTGTTTAGCATCACTTTAAAGAAAATCAATGTCTTCTTGAATCTTGAGTTAATCTCATTTTCTAATCTAGATTCTGACGAGTCAAAATCGCGTCATGCAACTTTGACTATTTATTCAAAGAACAGCTTAACTCTTGCTCAATTCTCATCTCGTTCTCAAGACAATATATATGATAAGAATCATCATCTGAATCTTCATCAAATGAAAAAGAAATTTCATTTAACTGCATTCATGACACAAGAAGATCTTGAAGTCTATTGATAAAGTAAGAATGTCGATTCAGTCACAATTCTATCATTCAAATATTTCAAGTTTTTAAATGTCTTCTTTAAGAAGAACGTTGATATCTTGTCTTTGCATTAAGCTTATGATCATGTTATACATCTTAAAGAAGATGCTCAATTCTCAGTCTTTGCTTTGTACAACATGAGTCGTGATGAAATTCTAGAACTTCATTGTTATCTGAATGAGAATTTGAGCAAAGATTTCATTCAAGTCAGTTGCTCTCAAATAATCATCTCTGTTCTCTTCATCAAGAAATTCAAAGAAGAACTTTGCTTCTGCATGAACTATTGAGATTTAAACGTTATCACAGTCAAGAATTGATATTCTCTGTCTCTGATTTCAGAAATGCTGAATCATCTAAGTCGAGCTAAAATCTTTATCAAGCTGAATATCATTTCTGCGTTTAATCAACTTTAAATCAAAGAAGAAAATGAAGCTCTCATCGTTTTTTGCACTCAATTTGAATTATTCAAGTATTTAATCATGCTTTTCAATTTATGTAATAAGTTTGTCTTGTTTCAGAAGTACATCAACAATACTTTTTATGAACATTTAAATAAGTTCTATACAGCTTATCTGAATGACATCTTGATCTATTTCAACAATGAACTCAAGCATGAAATTCATGTCAAGCTCATTCTGCAAAAGCTGCAAGAAGCAGATCTTCAGATGAATATAATCAAATGCAAGTTTCACATCACTTAAGTTTCATATTTAGAATTGATAATCATCATCAAAAAGATTAAGATGAACTCTTCTAAGATAAACATCATTGTCAATTAACTCATCTTGATCAATGTTAAAGACATTCAAAGTTTTTTAAATTTCACGAACTTTTATAAAAGATTCATTTATGATTATAGTAAAATAACTACTTCGCTCACTCATCTTATCAGAAAAGATGTACTCTTTGTCTGATTTCAGAAATGTCAGATTGCATTCAACATTCTTAAGAAAGTTTTCACTTTTGAAATTATTCTTCATCATTATAATTCAAATCACAAGATTGTGATAGAAATTAATGCTTTGAACTATGTGTTCAAAGATATTCTCTTTCAATATGATGAGAATGAGATTCTTCATTCAATCACTTACTTTTTGAAGAAGCATAACTCAGTCAAGTGTAACTATGAGATCTACGATAAAGAACTTATGATCATTGTTCATGCTTTCAAGAAATGATGATCAGAGCTTGAAGACTTTATCTATTCTGTTGAGATGATCACGAATCATAAAAATCTTAAGTATTTCATGTCAATTAAGCAGTTGAATCATCATTAAGCTTGTTGAAGTGAGTTTCTATCTAGATTCAACTATTGCATCGCTTATCATTTCAACAAGATTGATGATAAGTTGAATGCTTTGACACGTTGCTCAGAAAATTTCTTTAAAAAGAAGAATACATTCAATTCTTGACATCAATATTAACATCAGACATTTCTGAAAACTCATGTTTTAGATCTTAATATTGTTAAGAATCTCGCTTTTGACATCTTCAACATCAAAGTCATAAAGCTTCAGTTACAAAGCATCACTTTAGATTCAGTTTAGTTACATCTCTTTTCAATTATTTCAACACTCTTGTAAATTTTAACTTTCATGAATCTAGAAATTGAAGAATTCAATGTTGAAGATGTCAAGTCTCAGCTAGATTAAAACATTCTGAATCTTAATGAAGATTTTGCTGATATTCTCACTCAGACATTATGAAAGCAAGTCGAAATCAATGATAAATTCACAGCTCAGATAATTGAAGCACTTTGTAATGAAGCACAACATCATAACAAGATTTCTCTAGTCGAGTGTGAAGAACATGAGAATCATTTGTACTTTCAAGAAAGAAAGTACATGCTCAACTCAGATAAACTACGTCTTCATATCATTCAGCTCGCTCATGATAATGTTGTTGATGATCATTCAGAAAGAGCAAAAAGCTATGAACTGATTAATCAAGTTTACTGATGATCAAACATTTATAAGTATGTTTAACGCTTCGTATGAAACTGTTACGTGTGCACACGTTTCAAGCTCTTTAGACAATGAACTCAAGAATGATTGTATTCTCTTTCAGTTTTCAAACGTTGTTGATGTGATGTCTTCATGAACTATGTAAATTCTTTATCGCTCAATATCTTCATGAGTATCATATATAAATATGTTTTAATTTTTGTTGATCATTTTATCAAAATGAAACATTTAGTTCTCACTACTTTTATGAAAGTTGAAGAAGTTATCAATTACTTTTATGCTCATGTTTGAAAATATCATAATTTACTCAAGTTCTTTATATCTGATTGAGATACACAATTCATCTTCAATGTCTGAAAGCATATGTGTAAAATGTTGAAGATAAATGTTAAGTTATCAATGATGTATCACTTTGAAATCGATGATCAAATCAAGAGAGTCAATGCTGTCATGAAGCATTATTTTCAAGTCTTCGTCAACTACATGCAGAATGACTGAGTTAAATGACTTTCTAAAGTTGAATTTGTCATCAATAATACATCATCATTAATCACTTTAACATCATTCTTCTTGATCAATTTAAGTCAAAACTCATGTTTAAACTTTGAATCTTTTGAATCTTTGTTTAAGAATCTTATGTTTCAAGCTTGAGACAAGTTAATCAATGTCAAAAAGTTCATCAAGAAGATGAAGAAACTAACTAAGCATCTACGTGATGAGATGCTTATAGCTCAGATCATTTATGAATTCAATGTCAATCTCTCTTGTCGTTCTTGTTTTAAATACTTCATTGAAGATGAAGTTTGACTGAATGCTTGCAATCTCAGCATCGCTCATCTTGCTGTTAAGTTAGATGATTATAATGTTGATTTCTTCAAGATCAAGCGTGTTTTTGAGAACAATTTTCTGATCATCAAGTTAGATTTTTCAACATTCATGAAGATTCATTCAGTCTTTCATGTCACTCTTCTGAATTATATCACAAGTGACTTTCTTTTAAATCAACGTCAAAAATCTCAAGAACTCATTGTCATCAAGAATGATAAAAGATTCTGATATGTAAATAGCTAAACTGATTGCATCAAGTTGAGTACTTAAGTTTGAGTTAAGTATTCAACTTAAAAAGTGTCAAATCAAGTTGAAATTTTTTTGAAAAAGTGTTGAGTTGAATTGAGAAGTTGAACTTAAGCACTTGAGTCGAGTTGAGATGCTTGACTCAATAACTCAACTTAAAAACTTAACTTGACTCAACAAGATATTAAATAAATGTAAATAACTTGATTAAACAGTCTTCATGATTCTTTTCATGACTTTCTATCATGTTTTCTCGTCATGACTCTCTATCAAAGTCAAATGATCTTCATGTTTTTTCTTCATGTTTCTCTTCATGTTTCTTGTCATGACTCTCTTTATGTTTTTCTTCATGTTTCTCTTCATGTTCTTCATCATGATTCTCTTCATGTTTCTCTTCATGTTTCTCTTCATGTTTCTCATCATGATTTTCTATTAAATGATCTTCATATTCTTCTTCATGACTTTCTATTAAAAGATAATGCAAAAAGATAATGCAAAAGTCAAAAATTGAAAAAAATTCTATATTTAACTTTTTGACATCAAGCTTAAGTTCTTGATGAATTGAGTTGAATTGACTCAATTTTCAGTTGAGTCGAGTCACATTAAGTTGAAAATATGAGTAACTCAATTTGAGTTGAGTTGAAAATGTGAGCAACTTGACTCAATCTTAATTTGAGTTTAAAATGTCAATTTAAAACTCAACTTGATGATCAGTTTATAAACAGCATACTAAACTTCAAGCATGATAGATGCTATAATTCATCTCTGCTCAAGTATTATATTGATTGAGAAAATCATTTTTTTACTTGAAAGTCTTTTCATCTTCTGAATAATTATGAGCAAGCACTCAATGAATATCATTTCATCAACTCTGTCGTTGAAGAATCACATGTACTATCATATGTGATATCTCAATGTCAATGTCAAGAACTTTAAATTCAATCTTCATCATTTCAACTTAACTCAGATCTAACTCAGATTTTGTTTAAATTTGACTTAAATGTGATTCAAATGTATTTTAATCTCATTGTGCATCATCACATTAAACTGCATTTCATCTTTCTTTTACTCAAATCTGACTCAGATTTTATCTAGATCTGATTCAGACATCTTGTTTAAATTTAATTCAGATGTGATTCAGATGTGTTTCAATTTTGCTGTGCATCATTACATTAAAATGTGTCTCATCTCATTTCATTTTACAGAAATCTTGCTCAGATTTGACTCAAATGTGACTCAGATTTATTTCAGTCTCATCTGTGCTTCATCACATCAAAATGCATTTACATCAATTCTCATCTTGTTTCAGTCTTCATCTTCAATTCTTTCTCATTTTATCTTGTTTCTTCTTATCATCTTGCAGAAGTTCAATCTTGAAGAGAAAAGTTATTATAAACTGATCGTTGAATCAAGTTTTGATATCAATCTTCTGACTTAACTCAAATACTCGATTTCAACATTTTGACTTGATCTGATATTGATCTCGAGTCGATACTCAATTTGAATTCTCGACTCAACTCATTAAGAAATTGAAAATGATATTAAACGTCAAGATTTACTATTTTTGAATCTATTACGTCATTATATTTGAAAGACTTACGTGAAACAAATGAATTTATTTCTCTTCTCGTTGTTTGCATTATTCTGTTGCATTATCAGACACTCAGATAAATATTAGTAGTACTTCGCTTCATGTCTTGATGAGTCGAATCGAGAATTTCAAGTCGATACTTGATCTCAATCTTCTGACTCGACTTGAATACTTGAGTTGAATTTTCTGACTTGACTCAAATACTCAAGTCAAGAATTCTGACTCGAATCAAGTCTTGACGAGTCAAGTACTCGACTTGACGCGATCAGTCTAAGTTATTGTCATAATGTCAGATCATCAATTCAATTTAAAACATAAATCATTGATATTTTAAATAATTTTAATTCATTGAATCTATTTCACAGTTCAATAAATTAAGTCATCAATTTAATCATCATCATTTTAATCTAGTTTCAGCAATTTTGTTTTGATCATCTCAATTGTATGCATGAACTTTTGTAATTGTTACGAGCATGCATCTCTGTTACTTCTGATTAGCCTGATTAGTTTAACATAGACTAGTATAAAGCTGTGAGTAAAGCTGTTGTTGACACGCTAGCGATCTAGCGTGTCTTCATGAGTAAAACTCACGTCGTGTTGCATCTTCTTTCTACTTCAGCTTTGAACTTCTAGTTAGAATACACTTATATGATTCGCTCTATGCAGACTCATAACATTAGTTCAAAGCTCATCAATCTTGCTATCAACGTGTAGATGATATAAAAACAAGCTACATCACTCAAACTCAAATCAGAATCGAAATTCGAAAATCGAGCTCAGAAGACTCATTAGAAATCAAGAAATTTCTAGAACAGAACAGAAGAACACGAACGCGTTGCTCTAGACTAACTTTTTACTGAGCTTGTCATCAGAACAGAAGAACAGAAGAATATGAACATGTTGTTCTAGAACTGAAATCAGAAATTTCAGTTGAATCTCGATCAGCAATTTTCTACTCACACAATGACTAGAAGCACAGAATCAGAATCAGTGAGCATTGCTTGCTACAAACTTCAAAATGCTAGAAAAGAATCACTTCTATCACAGAATTGAACAGCATCAGAAGAAGAAGACATGAATGCGTCGTTGAATACAGAAGAAGAGAACATGAACACGTTGCTCTTTGATTACAAAATGATCAAGATCAGCATCAGTACTGAACTGAATGCTTGAATAAGTGCTCATGAAGCAGACGATCTCGTTGTCTTTATCAAGTACATATGTCAACAGCATGACATTGAAATCGAGATTCACAATGACATGATTCAGATGTTGAATGATGTCAACAAGATCAACATCGAATTGAAAGCTATTAACATCAAGTTGAAAGTTACGCAGATAATGTTGAATGCTGTTTGAACGTGTCTACAGAAAGAGATGAAGAAAAAGAACGTGATTATACATTATCTAGAAGCAACATCAAGTCAACTAAGCACTTCAATTTCAAAAGATTGATTCTTGAGATTGATCAAGCTATCTGACTCACTTCTGTTTGAAGATTCAAGAAAGAATGTGAATAATTGATTGTTTCAAATGCAAAATAAGCTGAAGATGAACAAGAATCATTTTTCTATCGAAGAAATGAAGATTGCATATGTGAAAAGTTGAGTCAGTGAAACGACGATCAAACACATAGCATTCAGAATGAAAGACATGATCACGAACTCGTTTCTTGAAGTAAAAAAGATACTGTTGATCATAAATAAGATGTACGACGATCTCAATCAACATCACACAACTCAACGACAGTTCTTGAAGCTGTATCAAAACAAGATCTTCTTTCATGAATTTTGAATGAAATTTCAGAGACTTAGTGCAAAACTAGAATACAATAACGAAACTTTACTAGATGATCTTCAGCATAAGATTAGCTCAGATCTTCAGCGAGTCATGATCAATGAACGAACTATGAATTTGAACGAATTTGTTGACATTTGCATACAAGTCGACGTTCGATTGATGAAATTGAATGCTCGATCAGTTTTCAAGACATCAATAATTCAAGTCGTTTGCTCTATCGCTGACATCTTGACGATGATCACTACTGCGATTTCAGCTTCAATCTTTGCATAAAAGAAACTCAGAATATCGAACGTCAATTCTGCTAGAGAGAAGTTGTTTAAAAAAGAACTTTGCTTCAAATGCAAGAAGTTAAAACATAGAGCACACGACTGTCTTGAATCAGCTCAGATGCACGAAATTGCAGCGAATTTAAAAAATGATCTGTCTTCGTCAAAGTAGTAATTGAGAGCGACATGCTCATATCTTGCTTCATCAATATGCTTGATGACTTATTTGATTTCAAATTATTTATTGTGAACATCATCTTGAATAGTCTAGAAAAGATATTTCGATTTCTCATTCTGATAAACATTGAAGTCACTGACATGATGTTCATAGATGATTCATTGATTTCAGAGCTATGTGAACGCTTTGATATTCAGTCAATTTCACTGTTCAAATCGAAGTTGATTCATTCATATGACAAAATCTTCAATCGAAGATCTATTACACATGCTCTGTATATCTCAGTCACTATACAAGAACATAAGAATGAAATGATGTCTTTATTAATAACTCGTCTAGATCAGCACAAGATAATCATTGACAATCTTTCTTCGACAAAATGTTCAACAGCTAACTTTTTGCTTAATGACAGAATCTGAAAAAGTCGACTTGATTCAGCTAATAATCAGCTAACAACTGACTAATCAGCTAAATTTCAGCTAAATTCGACTAACTCAGCTAATTCAGCTAATTCAGCTAAAATATTTATCTACATGCTCATTTATCTACATGCTTATCATTCTACTCGTCATTCTACATGCTCATCATTTTACTCGTCATTCTACATGCTCATCATTCTACTCGTCATTCTACATGCTCATCATTTTACTCGTCACTCTACATGCTCATCACTCTACTCGCTCATCTACTCGCTCATCTACTCGCTCATCTACTCACTCATCTACTCGCTCATTTACTCGATCATCTACTCGCTCATCTACTCGCTCATTTACTCGCTCATCTACTCGCTCATCTACTCGCTCATCTACTCGCTCATTTACTCGCTCATCTACTCGCTCATCTACTCGCTCATCTACTCGCTCATCTACTCGCTCATTTACTCGCTCATTTACTCACTCATCTACTCGCTCATCTACTCACTTACCTACTCGCTCACTCAAATTCTCTACCGAATTTTCTATCGAATTCTCTATCGAATTTTCTATCAAATTCTCTATCAAACGTCTTACATGCTTCAAATTATGAACGCATAACACGAGTTAAACAGTGCTTCAAACAATGCTTTCTACATGACTTGAAAACAGTACTGTTACCTTCGTGATTAGTAATCTTCGCTCTCAGTCGAAGGTCGACGCTAGGAAATTCAGGAAATTCAGAGTTTTTACTTCTTCTCACTTCTTTCTTTTGTAGTTTCTACTTTCTATTTCGTACGAAATAATGCTCATTAGCTCAATAGAATGCACTCTTCATGACTTGATATCAAACTTTCAATCAAACGCTTTATCAGATTTTCTACATGCTTCAAAATACGCGTTGAACGAATGCATAACACGCGTCAAACAGTGCTTCAAACAATACTTTCTACTGATCTTTCTACTGAGCTATCAATTGAGCTTTCTACTGATCTTTCTACTGAGCTATTGATCGAGCTTTCTACTGATCTTTCTACTGAGCTATCGATCGAGCTTTCTACTGATCTTTCTACTGAGCTATCGATCGAGCTTTCTACTGATCTTTCTACTGAGCTATCGATCGAGCTTTCTACTGATCTTTCTACTGAGCTATTAATCGAGCTTTCTACTGATCTTTCTACTGAGTTATCAATCGAGCTTTCTACTGAGCTATCGATCGAGCTTTTTACTGATCTTTCTACTGATCTTTCTACTGAGCTATCGACTGAGCTTTCTACTGAGCTTTCTATCAAACGCTCTATCAAACATTCTACATGCTTCAAAATACGCGTCGATCGAACGCATAACACAAGTCAAACAGTGCTTCAAACAATGCTTTCTACATGACTCTCTACATGACTTTCTTCATAACTTTCTTCATGACTTTCTACATGACTTTCTTCATGACTTTCTTCATGACTTTCTATCAAGCTTTGAATTACTTTGCATTCAAGAATCAAATTTGTTCTCTATCGAGCATCAAATATGACTCTATCGTACACTTTACATAACTCTCTATCGAACATTCTACATGACTTTCTATTGAACATTCTACATGGCTTTCTACCTCATTAGTTTACTCATTAACTTTCTCATTAACTTTCTCATTGACTTTCTCAGCGCATATATTAAACTGTGTAAATAGCTATTATTTAGATAGTCAAATTAATTATTAATTAATCTATTATACGAGCGCAATAACTATCTAGTCATTAATTCAATATTTGATTGTTAATAAGTAAAATGCGCAAATGTTGAAGAAGTCAACAAAAGAGATAATATCAATATTAGTTAAGTGCACAGCTAAATCAGCTAAAAACCAGCTAATAGTCAGTTAATAACTGAGAGAGTCAGCTAATTTCAATCGTTAGCTGACACATGAGATTAACAGCTAACTCAGGAAAAGTCAGCAAAAATCAGCTAATATCGACTTTTTCCCTCTTACGATTTTGTCGATGCTCTGATTGAAAAGAAATCAAATTTTGATAGATTCTGCAAACAATCAATTAATATCTTCATCAAATATTCGAATCTTGAAACTTATCGTTTTGAAAACAAGCAGTCAATCAGCATTTCATCAACTCAAATCAAGCGAGATCTGCAAAATGAAATAAAAGAACTTGAAGTTTATGTCAACGATCATCTTAAAGCGAACTACAAATTCAAAATCAGTGAATCAATTCATTGAATCAGCTCTCATACGAAAGCAAAGCACTCAAGTTGATTTCAATTAACATGAATTCATTCAGTCATTGAAGAAGAAAAGACTCATCAATATTGTCATGATGAAAGTCGCTGCTTATCGAACTTTAGTCAAGAAGAAAAATGTCAAGATCTTTACATTGATTATTAGTGAAATCAACAAGATGCTTAGCTTGATCAAAAATTCAGCGAAACTGAATGAAATGATCTCTGTCAATTGTCATGTTATTAAAGAAACTGAAGAAGAAGCTTTCAATAATTTATCATGACTTTCTGAACGTTTTTGACAGAGAAAAAACAACTCAGTTGCTCTTGCATCAATCATATGATCATAAGATTGAATTAGAAGATGAGAATCAATCTTCTAGAAGTCGATTGTATCTCATGTTGAATCACAAGTTGCAGAAGATCAAGAAGTATCTAGAAGAGAACTCGAAGAAGAAGTTTATTACACTCAGCAAAGCTTCATTCGCTTCGTCAATACTATTCGTTGAAAAGAAAGATGATAGTCTTCGCTTTTACATGAATTATTGAAAACTGAATGCTCTGATCAAAAGAGATCGTTATTCAATACTCTTGATAGACGAAGTACTCGCTCAAATTCAAGACAGTAAATATCTGACTCAATTTAACATTATCATTGCATTCAATAAGCTTTGCATGAGCATTGAAAGTGAGAATTTAATCACATTCATCACTTTCTTCGATATCTACAAATATAAAGTAATGCTCTTTGAATTAATCAATGAATCGACATTCTTTTAGCACTATATCAACGATGTGTTGTTCAACTGTCTGCATAAATTCTGTCAAATCTATCTGAATGACATTCTCATCTACAGTAAGATCTTGAAGAAACATAGAACTCATGTGAAAAAGATGCTAGACAAGCTTCATGAAGTCAATTTGCAGATAGACATTGACAAGTGCAAATTCAAGATTTAGAAAATCTCATTTCTAAAACTACTAATATTCATCAATAATCTACGAATGAACTCTTGAAAAGTAGATGTGATTCGAAGCTGAGAAGTGTCTTGATCATTGACTTATGTACAGATCTTCATTGACTTCTGCAATTTCTATCAATGATTCATAAAGAACTTCTTGAAGATTGCTCGATCTATGATAAAGCTGATTCAACAAGATCATTCATTTAAATGAACAGAGATTTGTCAGATGATCTTTGAGAAACTAAAGTAACAAATGATGATAGTTCTCATTCTGAAGCATTTTGATTCAATCAGAGAAGCTATTCTGAAAACGAACTTCTTGAATTATGTCAACGACAAAGTATTGTCTCAGTATAATGATGAAGACATTCTACATTCAATGATCTTCTATAGCAAGAACATGATTTCTGCAGAATGCAACTACGAGATCTACGACAAAGAGCTTTTGACTATTATTCGATGCTTGAAGCATTGATGTCTCAAATTAAAATGTACTGATATTTTGATCAAGATCTTCATCAATCATCTGAATTTGAAGTACTTCATGATCATCAAGAAACTGATCAGACGATAGACTAAATGAGCTGAGAAGTTATTTAAATATAACTTCAAGATCATATATTAGTCAGAAAAGCAGAATCTGAAAGCAGATGTGCTGATCAGAATGTCAAATGTCAAGTCAGTTGAATCAAATGATGATCGAAAGCTATATCAGCATCAGATGCTATTATCAGCAAGCACATTTGAACTGCAATCAATAGAAAATGATCAAGATCTGATTCAAATCTTGCTCATATTTGACTCAGATTTGAAACAGAAATTAAAAGCTAATGAAGATTCAATCTAAAAGATGATTTCTATTCAGAATCAAATTATAGTCAAAAATTGAACGAATCAACAATGTATTGATATTCGAACAGTCATAGAACAGAACAGAAGAACTTGTCAAGATATGAGTCTAGACAATTGCAGAGTACTGAACGAAGTACTCTGAAAGAATGATAGATTGTGAGTTTCTCAGTCAATGATCACTCAATTGATAAGAAAAGCACATGATCTTTTGATCAGTGATCATTTTGACATGAATTGAATGTTAGACTTGTTAAGATGATCATATTGCTGATCGAAGATGAGAATGACAATCAAACGCTACATTCAAAACTGTTACGTTTGTCGTAGGTCAAAAGCATCAAGAGATCGAATCAATAAACTATTGAAGTCATTGTCTATATCTGAACAACGATGACAAGACATATCATTGAATTTCATTATCAATTTATTGAAAAGTGATGAAAGCAACGCGATTCTGTCAGTGATAAATCGATTGTCTAAAGAACGTCACTATATACTCTGTTGATCAGATGACGAAGAAACTTTCACTGAATAAACAGTCAAGCTGCTGCTGATTTGAGTCTTCAGAACTCATGAGTTATTAAGATCAATAATGTTCAATAGAGATTTGCAATTCATATCGATTGTCTGAAAGTCTTTATGTCTGAGACTTAACATTAAGATGAAACTATTCATTGACTATCACTCACAGATCAACAATCAAACGAAAAGAGCGAATCAGAATGTAGAACAATATCTACGAAGCTACTGCTCATACATGCAAGATGATTGATTTGTCTGACTATCTATAATTGAATTCGTTGATAACAATGCTATTTTGCTGTCAATTGAACAATCAGCGTTCTTTCTGAATAAGAGCTTTCACTCTCATATGAGCTTCGATTTGAATTCAACTGAATATGAGATCACTCAAGCTAGAATTCAAGCGAGCAAAGCAAAGAATATATTCAAATACATGAAATGATCATTAGCGTTGATCAAGCAGACATTAGCAAGAATCAGAGTCACAATAAAGAAACAGATTGACAAGCATCGAAAGAAAATGATTTACAAGATAGATGACATGATGTTTCTGAATTCTAGAAACATTATGATCACAAGATCATCAAAGAAGCTGAATGATAAGATGCTAGAATCTTTCAAGATTCTGACTGAGATTGAACATGCATATCGACTGAAACTGTCATCGACAATAAAAATTCATTCAAAGTTCGCTTTAAATCTACTATGATTGAATTCAAAAGACTCTCTGAAAGAACAATGAAATGAGTCGTCTGATTCTATAGTGATAGATGACGAAGACGAATGAAAGATGAAGAACATACTGAACTTCAGACATTACAGAAAACGACTGCAATATCGTGTCAATTGAAAAGACTATGACGTCGATCTACATTGATACAATGTCGATGAAAATGAGTTCGAAGACTGCTTGAAGATCATAAATGACTTTCATCAGAAGTATTCAAACAAGTCAAGTTAGAAATCGACTCAACAAGAATTGATTGATTGAACTGCAGCAATGAGAACATTGCTAGATGAAGAGAAGAAATAATGTTGCAAGCATGCATCTTTGTTACTTCTGATTAGTCTGATTAGTCTAACATAGACTAGTATAGAGCTGTGAGTAAAGCTGTTTTTGACACGCTAGCAACCTAGCGTGCCTTTGTGAGTAAAACTCACGTCGTGTTGCATCTTCTTTCTACTTCAGCTTTGAACTTCTAGTTAGAATACACTCATATGATTTGCTTTATGCAGACTCATAACAGTAATCTTAAGTCAATAAAACTACTGTCTAGTCTTGATTCTGCTTGATTCATGTATATAGAAGTCGAGTTCTCATTCTTTTCTTTCACTCTTTATCTTTCATCTTGTACATTATCTGATGTATTGTCTTGTATCTAGATTCTATCAAAGTAATAATAATATCAGTCTTTTATATTGATAGTATTTCTAGTTTAGCTCAGTCTCTGACAAATTATTAAACAAAGCATGTTTGCTATTTAATTCAAATGAAGCTCATCATTTTATCTGACTTTTACATGCTGTTCTTTTTTATTACTTCAACATTTTTTCTTCAGAATTCTTGATATCATGAATTAATGCATGTTAATGTTTCACTTCTTTTATATGTATCAGATCATTTCTTTCTGCATGACTTACAACTGTTCTTCAAGATAAACTATGAGATTATTTTCAGCTGTCTTAAACATCTTGCAAAAAGTTTCTTTGAAGCGAAACTGAGATTTAAACAATGATGAATACATGAAGAGATTCTCTAGAATGCTATACATTGTTCTAGAACAGCAGTGAATCTCTTTGATGATGATGATGAATTGTCAATGAAGTAGTAGAACTGTAGAAGTCGTATGATTCTGAAGCGAATCGCTGCAGATAGTGAGTTGATCATAGCTGAAAATGCGTTAAGAACATTAATAAACAAAG
>JAABUY010000875.1_pt1 | contig 46089 bp, 33 predicted proteins | sample 5560271 | NCBI WGS metagenome assembly JAABUY01 (sample SAMN10711886, study PRJNA513374) | rock metagenome | isolation source: Antarctica rocks | place: Antarctica: Victoria Land, University Valley
GGTTTTTGACTTGTCAGCAAATGATCGTAAAGTTGGAGTGAGAAGAGCTGAACCAAGCCATCATGGGCGAACCAACGACGCTGGTGTCAGCTTTACCTTGTCCATAAGGACGCAGTGAAGGTAAGTAACAACCTCCAAATGAGGATGACACAATGTTCCAAAATTTGAACTTAGACATCTCATCATGGGCGAACCAACGACGCAGACGTCACCTTGTCCAAAAGGACGCAGTGAAGGTAAGTTTACCTGGACCCGGATCATCTCCTGTATGGACAGGATCACTTGGAGCGCGAGCGCAGCGTCTAAAAGACCGATAAACCCACAATTTTGGCTAAGATCCAGCTCAAGCCAGACCTCACCATAGCCTCAGTGTAACACACTCAGGACGGATCCTGGTGCGTGGCGGTGGCCCGAAGACCTGGACTTGCGTCCTGTAACAACCTCGTAATGAGGATGATACAATGTTCCAAAATTTGAACTCTGATATCTCATCATGGGCGAACCAACGAGTTGATATTTACAACCCAGGACGAATCCTGCAGCTGTAAGTGGCCCGAAGACCTGGAGTTGGTTGTATGAAGAAAGAAAGAGGAAAAGGTTGCGTCAAAGAAATATGTGTTGGTTTTGTGCGCACTAGCGTTGGCGCGAGAATCTTCGTCGACCGTTAATGATGGGTTGGATGTGTTGTCCTGACGCGCCAAATGATGATTTGTACGCGATTGGGGTTCCAAGACCGAGGGCTCGGCAAAATCAAGCTTGGACACATGAGCCCCTTTTTCCAGTGGTTTGTGATTAGGTTCAGAGGGAAATCATATTCCCTTATCTCTTCTGAATTCACCTTTCTTTCAACACCGCATTCCACATTTCCTATCCCACCCGCTTCATTACCCATGAATGCGTTGGCACAACCCCGATATCACTGATCTTCACTCCTCATGAATGGAAATAGAATCAAGGATTCAGCCCTGGACGTGTTGATCCTCTACTATATAAACAGCGACCTCCCACCTTGTATTTCTCTTTTCTTTCTACATCCATCAAGCACAATACTTCCTCTTTCTATACTTTCTGGATAGTCAAGCCTTTTGATGGCTTTGTGCTAGCAATGCCTTCTCTTGTATATATGACTGCCTTATACTATCCTTCCTTTACCAGGTTACTTCCATTTCTGGCTCTATATACCGCATCAAAACACCCAGTCCATTCGTACATATGGCAGCTGTCATCTGCAACAAATCAAGTTCGTGACCACTCGTTTTTGGTGATATAGCCCTCTGAGAGAGTACATATGATGCTGCTGCGCCGTACGAAATTGGGCAGACATTTCATTGCTACAGCTAAAGCACCCAGCCTCCACATTGTCGGCTCTCTATCTCGGATTAGGCCAATCACGAATGCCTCATCCTCATCTCGGCCGCCCCTCGTTTTGCCTTTGAAGATCCCATCTCCTTGGCTGAAATAGTCATTTCAATGAAGATTCTTCCTCCAAGACAGTTCTTAAGTCCGGGACGAATCCTAGGGCGAAGCTATCACCAAGGACTCCAGACCTCCCCGAATCTACAACCACGCAGCCTAGTCCGTCCATATCTGGCGGACGTGTGAAAGTCAAGATCAGGAAGAATAAGGCAAATGTGGCGGCTGGGATATCTATTCCTGCGACAGCACACTGAACCGGAAAGCCCACAACGCGTTATCAAGCCATGCATTCCACCAGATGACAATTGCTACATGTTGATACGAATGAGCTATCAAGGCTGCCTCAAATCGCCTGTGAGAAAACGATCGCAACAATGGCTAAGACACCACCGGAAGCAAAACGACATGTCCCATGCTACCTATCAAGAACTCACCTAATTCTTAGCCGTGACGGATTAGCTCCCTGGAGAGAACCTCTAGACTTCCCCGACTATCGTGGAGAGTGTTTGTTAGAACCTTCCACCTGAGTCTCCCGCGAGAGATCGCATAGCATCGGAAACAGTCACCCTCCTCCTTGAGATACTTCCCACCTTTCCCGGCATAATCGAAATTGCCCAAGTGGTTGAGCTTCTGGTACCAGCTCTTGAAAATTGCTTTGTATCCCAGCCCCCTACGCTGCGAAAGCTAGCATCCGTGCTTGCAGGCTATGGCAACATCCTGGAGCACCTTGCATCCGATGAGGCGGGTGGATAAACCATGTGTCATTGGGTTTGCAGACAAGTGATGAAAAAGCCATGGACAAGCCATACTGGACAAGCTGGCGCAAATGACCGAGACGCTCACTTCGCAATCGGAGCAGAGATTCAAAGATCTTATCGCCGCATACAAAATCAATATGCCGCTAAAGATCCAGGAAAACTCAAGATCGAAGATCATGAAATGTCAGCTCACAAAATCTTTCTAGCAGCTGTGTCAGACTACTGCAAAGCTCAGTTCTCTTCGACTCGATTGTGTCTTCGCACAGCTATGCGTTGCACTTGCCGCCCATGCATCGCCCATTGGAAGGCCCGCAGCGCAATACCAGAGTCGAGTCTGTATGTTACCAGGATGGTTACTGCAGCATATAGCATGAGAGCGGACAATGACTCTGTTATGGCCGACGAAGGACTTTTTGCGCGCATCCTCAATACCCGGATAGACTGGACCACTTTTTATTACACCATCACCACGATTCCTAGTACCCTCAACGTACACCATGGATTTGCAGCGCCTAGAGCGTTATCCACCCTTTTACATCCTCTCACCTCACTTGGCTTCACTACCGGTGAATTTATTGGGAATCGAAACCTTTCCATTTGCTTTCACTATTCGTGAATTTAGAGGAATGCAGACTATTCCACTTGCTTTCACTATCCATGAATGGAGGTAGAACCAAGGAATCACCCTTGGACGTGTCTATCTTCTATTATATAAGGGCTAACTCCTCCCTCCAAAAACATCTTTTCTTCTGTATCCGTAACCCACTCTCTTATATGGAACACTTCTTTCTACGTATATATGGGGTTATCCTCGGTCTAACCTTGCTTTCTTTATCTCCCCGCTCAGGATCCGCAACACACTCACTATAGCGAGTACCCTTTCGGATCTCCACGAGTATTTGGAGGCTCAGAAATACCTTATGGAATACCTTTGAGACACGACAGGTATAACCCTACAAGATTACAGGCCCTGGATTCGCCACTTATGGCATAACAGCCAACTCGTGCATAGTTTCCGACATAGTCTGGAGGAGAAGAGGCATGAAGATAAGTATGCTGACGAATATCTTGAAGAAGTTCGTCAGGCCTTGGGCAACCACGTTCGTGAGGGCCACCCGGAATCCGAGTCGGGATCCGTTTCGCACCGGCAATATGCAACAGCTCTCCAGAGCGATGATCAAGTTCTTTCTGTCGTCTTCAATCCTTCGACTACGATCCCAAAGATTATCATCGTGATGTTAGGAGGTTACAATGCACGGCATAAGATACGCAACCCACATCATACCTCCCAATGCGACACCATACCTTTGGGGCAACGCTTCAACTAGATAATTTCCAACCAGAAGGACTTATTCTTCGAGGGATCCGTTTCGCACCGGCAATATGCAACAGCTCTCCAGAGCGATGATCAAGTTCTTTCTGTCGTCTTCAATCTTTCGACTATGATCCCAAAGAATATATATCATCGTGATGTTAGGAGTTTACAGCGATGATCAAGTTCCTGCTGTCGTCTGCGGATAGGAAAATGATGCAACAAACGACCAAATGTTAGCTCAGCAGCTTGCAGGTGTTACTCAACCCGAAGAAAAAGAGTGGTAGCACTATTACCTCTTTACGGGCCTCTGCTATTCAGAGCGATGATCAACTTCTAGCCGTCGTCTGCGGATCGGAAGAAGTTGCAACAAACGACCAAATGTTAGCTCGGCAGCTTGCAGGTGTTACTCAGCCCGAAGGAAAAGAGTGTTAGCACTATTACCTTTTTACGGGCATCTGCTATTCAGAACCGGGTAAAACAGCTGTTCAGAGCGATGATCAAATTCTAGCCGCCCTTTGGATAGGAAAAAGTTGCAACAAACGACCAAGCTGCTACTATTCAACGGAACACAGACTATGGAGAAGGTGGGATTCATGACCAAAGAATCGCCATGCAGACGTACCAAGCGCGTTTATAGAAGCCTCTAAATTATCTTGAAAATGCCCGCGTGGCTCGCAGTTTCGCAACAGTTGTCTAGAGCGATGATCAAATTCTAGCCGCTCCTTGAATAGGAAAAAGTTGCAATCAACAGCTTGCTGGTGTTACTCGGTCCCGAGAAAAAAAGGTTTGGTAGCACCATTACGCCAGTACAGGCAATTAGGCTTCAGACAGCATTATCTAGGAAAATAAGATCGTTGGTTCCGACCAGGGTAGATACTTCAAAAAAGTCTCACGGCATATCTTCCACTCCCTCGCAGGAGAACCGGTCTCTAGATCACCCACTGCCGTTTGGTGGTTGTTTCTGGAAAAGAAATGGCATCTACAAGAGATATCACTCCAAGAGCTTTAGAAGCTTCGCATGAGCAGGTTGAGCGTCTCGAGAGGACATTGAGATCTATGGCAAAACGGGCAGAGGTGCATTATAAAGGAGAAGAGGACATATCTAAGCTTCAAGATGAGCCGCCAGCCTTCGGATCAAACACCACGCAGTGCTTGACATTTTGAAGAATCTTCCAAGTATGATAAGAGATAGGATCTACTTGAGAGAATATAAGACAGCTCAAGAATAATAATTCCTACACGTCGTTGCTAATTAAAGGCGATATCAAGGATCTAATATACATAAGCAATGGTTATCCTTACGGAGTAGTATCGACGCATAAACATGTCTACTACACTGCCTTTTCCTGGTCCTAGATCACGTCGGATTCCCTCGTTCGAAGGTTGAATCCATCTGCAACCATGAGCAGAAGTCAGACTTTATATTGTTATCGGAATCGGTCACCTGCGGGTTTACGAATACTATCCGAGGCATAATCTCGATCAAAATCTTCAACAATATTTCAAGCGTCAACTGGCGTAATGGCGGAGCTGAATACCAGTTTTTTAATTGTCATCCTACACTACAATAGCAGCGGATATCCTTCTTTTCTGCCTATATAACAAATCTTCTTGATATATTTTCATCTTACAATGTCAATTCGGCAATCTGCTTGGAGAATATATACTCTAGCGAACCATACCGTCCATCGAGAACTCATTCCATGATCTTGCAAGACGTTTCAAAAGGTAAATCTTGATTGCAGAAGCCTGTCCATTGGTTTGTGCCGAATCGGGCTGTCTGTTGGTATACCAGCACAAAACATTGTCGACGATGACGGACATTGTTTTACTTGTAAGCGATAAACATGCAAGAAGTTTAGCGGAATTGGCGAACTTAGATCTTCATGAAAAAGCTGCTGACTGTTACCATTGGGATGGGAGATACGTCGAAGCAGAGCTCTTCGCAAACTCAGATCTCCACGAAAAAGCTGCTGACTGTTACCATTGGGATGGAAGATACATCGAAGCAGCTATCCTTGAACAAACCCCCCAGGGCAACGGACAATGTCTTACTTGTAAGCGATATACATGCAAGAAGTGTAGCGGAATTGGCAAAAAGCAGCTCTTCGTGAACTCAGATCTCCACGAAAAAGCTGCTGACTGTTACCATTGGGATGGAAGATACATCGAAGCAGCTATCATTGAACACACTTCTCAGGGCAACGGGCATTGTCTTGTAAGCGATATACATGCAACAAGTGGCGGATGAGTTGGCATGAGGATAAAGAACGTGTCGAGACAAGGACCGAGAGCTATTTGTGCATATGAATGAAAGAGTGCTGGCAATCGTGTTACGACTGTGGTATAATTATATACAGAATGAGAAACGACTTCTGGCCCATATCAAGACTCATCTATAGACGGACAGCAAATCGTACGCTTATGCCAATCTCCAGATACTCGTCCACAAGCTGTACAGCTCCTGCAAGTTTATGCTCTCTACACAAGAGTGCGATCATGGTCAATGGGATCTTCAAGAGCGTCATCAGAGCACAAGGCTTAGACAACAGCCGGCTTTGTGACTACTATGGAGACATATTCCTACTCTGCCTGTGAGCACTGCGGTGTCTTGCAGATTGTGCTCGATGTATGCGCCACTGAGAACAATTCAATCCGCCCAAGACGTTACAACCTTCCACTTACATCAATTGTATATGCGACGCAATGGGTATTTCCCCAACTCCAGCGCAGTGGCGGTTTGTCTGCGATAAAATGTTGGAATATATCATGGTCGGGAAAGCAAGTGATGACCTGGCTATCGTGGTCGATCAGTTGATTCATGCAGCTGTCTTCGCCGTTGAAGCCTTGAAAAGAAACAACGAACGGATCTAGAATCTACGGCCATCGTCGCCAGCAGGGACGAGTCCGGGCGAGGCCGCTGAACCGTCAAACATTGCAGTTTGGCAGCCTGCGACGAACCCTGCAGCAGTCATACCGAACAAGCGTGGCTTCGACCAGATGGCTGTACCAGATACGCTCGCACAAACGGTATCCACGGGCCGCTCGTATATGCAGCAGACACGATCAACTATGCCTATTACGAATAATTTTCGAGTTGGTAGGACTGTTACAGAGACGGAAGCTGCATCGTCCAGGGAGTATCAGCAACTGTCGAGTATAGAAAGATGAAGCTTGAAATGGAGATACAAGCACAGCAAAGAACCAGAATGTTTCAGTGGGAATGAGCAAGGCCGTATTGTGATCCGATAATAATGAATATACTCGATAGATCTTATCGTCTTTTTAGAGGACAGTTTAGTAATCATTTTCTGCTACATCTCCAATACACTCTCCTACATAGTATTCCTATTCAAGGCAACACCATCTCTAGCGCAACCCATCTCATTACCAACATGGATACTCTTAATAACTCTTCTCTCGACATTGACTGATGTAGGCCAATCGTAATGACTGCCAGGATTCTTAAAGGACATCGAGTATAAATCCAGGTTGTGCGATGGAATGACACTATCCAATGTATCGTTACCGATGGCGAAGCCGTGATCAAGCCAAGACAGAGAAAGTCAACCAGTGTCTCCTCGAAGCCCAAACAGCCGAGCAGGAAGCCGAGAGCCTTTTTGTGAATACTAACAGTCAAACCGATCTACTCGAACAGGACCAGCAGCGCTTCCACGAGCAGAAGAGAGCATTCGAGGGGCAGCAGATAGAATTTGACGAGCGGAAGCTTCACAAACTCAAGGTCAATACTCCAAGCGCACAGGCAAAGCCCAATACTGACGCTCGGGTCCGCATACAGCAATGGGCTCAAAGCCTAAGCAACAGCGGGCAAACTCGGCACAAGCAAACCACAGCCTTTAATGACCTCGAATCCCGTACATCTCAGCTGTACAATACCTCTCAAAGGGCAGCGAAGCCTTCAGTACAACCCGTGGGCGTCTGAGCTCGAGCTTTGCAAGGGCAACACATTGTCAAGGGGAATACAGGATTTTAGCCGTGGGACCGACAAGGCAGCCCAGGATGACTGTCAATTGCCTCATGGGACTCGAATTGCACGGGAAGCTTTGAGCAGCCACGAAAAGGAAGGGTTTAGAGAAGGGATTCTACAGGAAGCTCTGGAGGTCGCTCTCCAAGGACAGGAGGCTATTGCAGCGAAGGACGTCTCAACATGGCTTGTATCGTTAATAACAAGGGCAGAAGATGGGATCGCGATTTGGAAAAGTTTTGGCTGGGTCGGGCTTGAAGTTTTTGGCGCAGCGACTGCAGGTTGAGTACCGGCTTTGTTTGAGGCTGAGTCTCTTGGTTTAGGGAGTTATCTGTGATGCCTGGGTTTAGGTATCGTATAGAGCTAACCATAAGGTAACTGCTGGCGGTCGCATGCACTCTATGCTTGTTCGCGTTGTGCATTGCCATGGTAAAAGTTCATCTCTACCACCGTCCACTGTTCCAGGCTGTGACTGACATTCTGTCGATGATGGTCGCATAACAGTGAAGGAGTACATTCCACATCGACGAGTGTCCCTTCTCATGAAATAGGCCTTCAAGCTGACTCTTATAACGACTATGCGCACTCCCGTTCTAAGTCCCAGCGACATTCCTAGCGAGTCCTAGCGAATCCTAGCGAGTCCTAGCGAATCCTGCCGAGTCCTAGCGAGTCCTAGCGAGTCCTAGCGAATCCTGCCGAGTCCTAGCGAGTCCAAGCGAATACAAGGGAGAATGCAAACCCTAGTGGGTTCTGCTTTCTTGTCTTCTTCTACAGTGTGCTTAAGCGATGCATGTTCAATAGAGCTTATAGATCTCTTGTGCTACTATGATTGTTACGAAGTAAAGTATGCATTGCAAAGAGGAGCGAAGAGGTTCAAGTCTAAGCCGTTTGCGACAACACTACTTGACTGACATAGCGCATTCCAAGTACTTGTATGAAACCATAGACTTACAGTGGCTTCATCTCATGCTACAAGTATTGTTGTTAGTTTGCGACTAACGTTAGGATCTGATCTTGAAGGATAGGAAGCCATATGGATTTGGAAAAATAGAACATGCGCCGAACTAAGAGCGAAGGATACAGATGACCACGCAATTCAGAAGAGGAGAAAGATTAAAACGATATATCTTGAGAACCGTGGCTATGAAGGCGAACGTTTGATTTGAGGCCGGCGAATCGAGGAAAACAAGGGCCGGCTTGACCGAGGGCTATCGACAAGCGAAATTGGGGCATGGAAAGGCATAGTAGATGGCAATAGCCTCTGTAACCAGCTAGGGAACATGGGGATAAATAGGCAATTCATCCCCATCCGTTTATTCCCTTCATCCCTTTGGATTCAGCCATAAACGCGCTTTTGCCCCACCCGTTCACTCCACGAAATCGGTCGCTAATATGGAGGGAGTGCTTGGCACCTCAGGACGGCTCCTAGGCCAAGATCTGGCCCTAGAGGCTGCAAGAAGGCGCCGGGTTTGCCTAAACAAATTCTTTACGGTTTTATTGTTCAAAACAAAGTCTATGTCTGATAGGGGTTACGTATAGAGATTCCTCAACAGGTATGCTCCTTACCTCAGAGTTTACGCAAGCAGCAATAACGTCTATGTTTTCCAGTAATCAGTACCTACAGCTCGACTTTTTGACCCATGGTTGAATTGCTCAGTACAACCACGTGTGAGACTCAGCCGTGTGACTCGACTACTACCTTATATGATGATGATATCGGTTGGCCTCTACGAGCTGATTCTACCAAACACAAAGAATATACTCTTTATCTTGAAGATCTACCCGCTTACCTTGCCGATAACAAATACGCATGATCAAATATCTTCTCGCTTTCAAGCTTCCTTCTTTCGTTCCTTCTGTCGTTATGGGGTTGCTACGACGCATATTCCCACGATAGAGAATATCAAGTTCCAGGTGTCTGGCCTTGATGGCGACGTTTTGGCTCTCAACTTGTCGGAGGCATCAAGTCTCGGGGGTCCGAATTGTCTAGTCGCTATGGCCATAGCAAAATATGTGAATAATAGCGCAGCGTATAGCGGTATTGCACGGCTAGGGCCCCGGAATAACAGTGGTGGAGTTTCCATGTTAAAACTCCTTGTACTTTTCAAAACGCTATCTCCACATAGTAGCAAATGAACCGTTGTCACTGAACCTGACACAGACACCTACGCATGACCAAGAAGGGCTTTGCAAAGCATGAAGCGGTTGGAGTCAGCTCAGCTAAATTAGGCCAACTGTTACAAGGTCAGGACGCGGACTGGATCTACAGCTTTTTCTATATGCGATCTACGCGCATGCAAAGCAGCGGCAACATTACTCTCTACCCGAAAAGTACCATGCCTCTTCCTCTCTCTTCGCTGAATGTTGGTTGGCTTTTATAAACCATCCCATGATGTTATTCAGCCAGAAGCGTCAATGAGAAGGCAAGCTCGACGTCTTGAATGATAGCTATACTAAGTAGCAATGTCATGAGCTTGATCACGATAGGGAAACATGGCCTTCGTGTCCTTGATCCTTTGAGTAGGCGCTTGTCTCTATTGCTGCATAATAAGAGTTCATATATTGTTCTTGACAACGATATTTGTGACTTTCGTACTATCTACAGCTTATACAATGTTTTCGTTCCGAGAAGCGCTACATATGCGCTCAGTAATTGATTAGGGCTTGAACTCGGCAGGACTCGGCAGGACTCGCTAGGACTCGCGTACGAGTCCTGCCGAGTCCTAGCGAATCCTGCCGAGTCCTAGCGAGTCCTAGCGTCCTAGCGAGTACAGTCAAAGCTGCCTATAGGGAAATCCCGAATAACGAATGTCTACATTAAACCTACCCATCGGCGCCCCCCCTCCCAAACGCCCAGCTCTCTGGTTAGATTCTAGGCACGGTCCCAACATAATTTCACTAGCGATGAAGCTGTTGAGGTGATAACCGTAGGTCTGTTGCCACCAGCGACTGCAGGCCTCCATTTTGAAGCGCCCCATCGAGACCTGATTAGAGTCATCATAGTACCAGGCTCGTAAGGCCTTTCGTTGACTGTTTTGAAGCGTGTGGGTAGAATGTTTGATCAATACTTCGTAAGAGGTAGCTATAACTAGGATACTAAGAATACTGGCAGAAGGAAGTAAAGGGTTTCGAGCTGTATTTATAGTAGGGCGTTGTTCCTTGACCACATACCGAAATCCCTAGGGCCTATTGGCTAGGCCCTATTCAATCCCGACACACTTCGTAACAAATTATCGCTGAGCGGGCCCTCGAGCCCCTCGAGGATCTCGGGAAGACCTTCGTAGAGATCTCACCTATTAAGCTAAATGAGGCCTTACAGGCCTTAGCTACATTGAAGCTATATGAGAAGCAGCAAACCTCACTTTCGGTTGATCCGGATTTCAGCCGAATGCTCAGAATTCATGAAAGGAAGCTTTTAAAGCGTCATATGCGAAGGGCTTGAAGCAGAGGGGTTTGAAGGATTGGTTAGGGGGGGTAGAAGGTGGTAAGTGGATTTGGTAGGGCTCATATAGGGGTAATTATATAATAAATATATATAACGGATAATCTCTATACGCGAGTCCTGCCGAGTCCTAGCGAATCCTAGCGAATCCTGCCGAGTCCTAGCGAGTCCTAGCGACTCCTAGCGAGTCCTAGCGAGAACGCAAACCCTAATGTTCTTTCGAGTCTTAGCCAGTCTGCAAGCCTTGACGACTTCAGCTTCATACTGCTTTTATCGTGATCTTGAGCGATTCATGATCTAACTACTGACGGTTATAAACAGCCAAATCAATGCCTGAACGGTCGAGAAGCATGTAGGATATGTATTTACCTTTGGAAACGCATCAAGAAAGTCGTCACTACTCTCCAAGCCTCGTTGGCCAGACTTCTGTTTCAAGCCCATGAGTGCTCTCAGAGCAATGGCTCCCTCGTCTAGTTTTTTACCATGCGCTGATTGACCTCTTTTAGAGCCTCGCCTTTGTGCCATACCAAATCCTGAGAGCTTGAATATTCATAGAGAGACGTCACAGCGCTCCCCTCCCTGGCAAAGGGCACTCGAGATAGGAATATACTGGGCTTAGGGAATGTCAGACACTACGAGATCATAATGCGCAAGTCTACGCGCCAGCGATTCGATGGATACCACGAGTGTCAGATCTTTGGCAGTTAGCAATTCTGGCTGGTGGCTGTGTTGCAGTACCCGCATGCGCGAACCGTCAACAAGTGAAGGCATTTGGGGAAACAAACTACAACACAACATTCCCTTGACCGACTCTCAACAGCGCGCAACCTCAGTCTTAGCAAAGAGGTGGCCACATACATGAGAGGGAAGGAACTCGGCTTTGGGTGTCAATTAGGTATTGGCAGGTCCACCAGCATCTCTAGAGCCAGGATAACCCACAAATTGCATTGGCAATGAAACGAGGCAAATGGCAGCTGTTGGACCTGAAGTTTAATTGGAGAATAGACGTACTTTATCAGAGGCAGACGCTATGGATAAGTTTACAAAGCAATTACGTTCCTATGCTCGATTCCCTTTTGCAGCATCCTTGATCGGCAGATAACTGGAAGAGTCTCATATGCCGTCGAGCGTTTATTACTCTTATGTCTCTGCATGGCCTCTTTCCATTGCCATCGCCGTTCCCTCGCCTTGCCTTGCCTTGCCTTGCCTTGCCTTGCCTTGCCTTGCCTTGCCTTGCCTTGCCTTGCCTTGCCTTGCCTTGCCTTGCCTTGCCTTGCCTTGCCTTGCCGTTGGCAACCCCTTTGCCATTGCCATTGCCTACGACTTGCCATTCCCTTCCCTTTACCTTTAATATTGCCTATGACTTGCCATTCGTATCGCCACTGTCTTGCCTTTGCCTCAACGTTTGCCTTGTTCCACTGCCTTTGCCTTGCCTTGCATCTTTTATTTCGTTTCATTGCGATTGCCATTGCGATTAACGCTGTATTCGACTTGCCTCTGCCTTCCATCTTACGCCTTATACCACTGCCATTGCCATCACTTTGCCTTGACTGTACCCTTGTGTATACCTTCTTCCACTGCCTTTCTTTTGTTTCTCCCTTGCCATTACTGTTGCCTTGCTATATTGTAGGCGTGTTGGCTTGTTGAAGGTTATCTTGGCTCTTTTTACTTGAAATGACGCCTTTGGAGTTACAACTTAGCCCATAGATGGATGCTGTGCTCTAGAAATAAGGAAGGGGAGGGATGGATATTCAGTAGATCTCAAGCTCGTCGTACAATACTTCTATAGTTCTACTAAGAGATTTAAACGTAGTTACGACGGAAGAAACTCTCATTCTCGTAGATTTCAGTCACGTCTCACTCAAATACAATGGTTGGTTGGGAGAAGCAATTGATTTCTTCTCAAACCACTAAACTACCCCAGCATTCTATCCTCCCGGCACCCATACCTTCACAGAAACAGCACAAACAGCCTATTCCTGGACCTCTCCATCATCCTTGCCCTCGTCCATCGCGTCGGCCACCTCGTCAGACCAGGATCCGCCTGATGGATCAGGCTTGAGAAGCGCTTTCTCTTCGGCGGTGAGCGTTATCGGTTCGGTTGTGCCGCCCATAGTTGTGTCGCTGACTGGCTTGCCCGACGAGGTAGCCAAAGGATCTGCCGTAGGCCGCTTACCCATATCCTGTTCCTTAGGTTCCCGGGTGGCCTGTTTGTCCTTCTTGGCATCCTTATTGCCTCGTTGAGTTCCTCCAGCGATTTTAAACTGCGGCACCTCTTGCCTTGGCTCTTTACCTTTGGATTGGTCGTGGGCGTTAGCTCGCTCCATGACATATCCCGGACCGCTAACCCGAGTTGTCAGGCCACTTGGTGTTCGATAGTAAATCCGAGGATGAGCATCCGGAGTAAATCGATGCAAGGTGTGAGACTGCGCAATCTTCTTACCGATAAAGGCATAGTCTGCTGCCTTGGCCTTCTTCTCTTCGGCTTTGAAGACAGCTTGAGTCCACGCTTTGCGCTCTTCGACCGCTGCAGGATGGCTATCCAGCGTTGTGAGATCCCGATAGATGAGCCCTCGATCATCAGCGTCCGCGACTAGTTTAGAGACGGTAATAGCCTTGCTCGGTGCCTGCATTAATAGTCTGACCTGACCAAATATGATGAGGCCATACTGGGCTCGAGTGAGTCCAACACAAATCCGATGCGGGTCCCTAGCGTGTGCGCTGAGCATTGTGTAGACGTCGTCGCCGTTTGCCGCCGAGGTCCCTTGGCTTGCGGCTGCCACGATGTCTAGCAGAACGATGGGAGCCTGTCTTCCCTGGAAGGAGTCGACAGTAGCGACGTCTCCAAATCGCCACAGTCCACCAGGAACACCAATGAGCTTGGTCATGACGACCGACTTTTGGCCTTTGTAGAGGCTAAGGATATTGATTATCGAAGGATTGATTCCCTCCTTGACCAAGCGACCGATGGCAGTGCAGATGGCATCCGCGTTAGCAAAGTTTTGCAACGAGCTACCCTGTGCCTGGACGCGAGCGGTACCGCGTGCGACGTCGACGAACCAGTATTCCGAGCCATCTCCTTTTACCCCATAGTATTTCGTTGAGACGAGGCGCATTGCTTTCCGGATTGTATTATCCCTCACTGTTTGCGGGGCATTGTCCAGCAGATTATCGTAGAAATGCTGTGCCGGGAACCGGGAGATTGCCGGACACATACGATACTGTAGATCGAGCATCGTGGATCTGCACTTCTTTCCCGTCAGGAGGCCCAGTGGCGACATTCTGCTGTTCTTTGCAACCTCGCTTGCACTTCCTGACAAGCAGATCGGCTCAAGCTGGTTAGAGTCTCCGTATAGGAACAGAGCTTTCCAGTGTCTGAATGAAACCATTGGAACGCAAAGAGTCGGGATCGTCGCTTGGCCGGCTTCATCGCAATATAGGATTGTTGGGTCAAACCCACCTACCAAGAGTTTGCAACCCGAGTTGTTGCAGGAGGCGAGAACGATATCCATACTCCGCACCACACGGAGTTCCATATTCTGACGGACTACCTTGAAGGCGTTGCGAGTCTGGCGGTCGAGCTGACCTTGCTGCTCGATGAAGTATTCAACGTGACGATTGTACTCGTCAGACTCGTCGAATTCCGAGACAGTCTTGGCAAAAGTAGCCTGGGCCTCGGGACTGAGTGCCGCTTTGGCTTCTGCCCACTTGCGTTGGGCAGCTGCGAAATCCGCTCGTCTGAGTTCCCCTATGTGCCAGTTTAACGTGGTAGCAATTGGAACGTCGGAGATTTTGTCGTGCTTTATAGTCTGCATCATCTCCCAAGCCTTCTTGAAGTCCTGAACTTCGGCCTTGAACTTTTGGAAGGTCTCCAAGTCGAATTGTTCTTCGTCAGTAACGGCGCGATACAAATCTTGATAGACTGGATCTTGCTCGAAGGACTCGTGTTGAATCTTGAATTGATCGGATGCAATCCGATCTACGTTCTCGATGTTGGCGTAAGCATTCGGTTTGATAGCCAAGAGCGCCTTCGTCTCCAGCCTCGAGACCTCCAGACGTAGCACTTTCTTGTTCGCCATCCTAGCCGGTCGCGGACAATTCCAGATATCGGTAGCAGCCTTGTCTACCGCACCGTTGCTAGGCGCAGTCAACAAGATTATATGACCGACCGACGACAGGAGCCAGGTTTGCTGGGCAAGAGTAAGAGTCTTTCCTGTTCCTGGGGGACCTTCAATAACGTGAAGACCATTGACTGTCTGTGAAGGAGCGCCTAGAACTTTGGCTTGCGTCGGATTTCGCATACCTGCCACAACCGCTCTGAGATGTCCCTCGTAGATAGCGATATTCTCCTGTCTCTCGGGATGACCAAGTCTCAGATCGATGTTGCTGTGGGTCGCGTTGGACGGGTTGGAGATGATGGCCTGACGAACGTAATCGAGGGCCGGGTGAGCTCCTGCGTCGCTAAGGTCTGCAAAAGTCCGAACGGCCCCCATTTCTCGTACCGCATGGTCCGTGGGATAGGTGATCTTGAGGTGAGCAAGATGAAGTTCTTGGTTTGGCTTATAAGATAGGTCCTCGTATGATTTCCTCGGACTCGCGCTGCTAGGCTTGGTGAGCTGGATGCAGAATTCCGTACTGGTATCCTTTAGATTGCGTGCGGCAACCTTGATCACACTTCCAAACCATGACTTGCTGTCGTCGCTCGAAGGGATATGTCCTCTGATACCTTGTACTGAATTATCCCATTCGAGCACAACCTGAGAATCCTCGGGTGGTACGGCCTCTTGAAGCCCTTCCGGATTCGGCGGCATCCGGACGTAGGCGTGATAGCTGCTCCGGTACAGCTTTTGGTCCTTGCTGAGTGTCTCCTGTGCCGTGCTGATTTTCCCCTGAAGCCGAGGAAACGGCAAGTTTTGCAGGTAAACGCGATGCGGCTGGAGCTGCAGGTGAACCAACTTGCCCTTTGTAAACTGTACCTCGCGGAGGACCGCAAGCTGATAGTACACTCCAAACTCCGATGGTTCCTCCCACACAGTCTTCGTCTCAAGGTGAGCGAAGTCTGGTTCTTTGGAGTAGTCGTCCAGTTGGGTTTTCTTCCCCTTGGAATCTAGCATCTTGGGGTATATGCAGTACATCCCGTTACCGATTGCCTTGACTGATGGGGCATTGTTGATATGGAAGCTGTACTCGCCATCCACCATGTACTGATGTAGCGGGCGTTGCCTCGTCTTGAAGGCATTCTCGAAGTGAGAAAGGCAATCCGCTTCGAATCTCTCGTAGTTGCTAGGTACTAGGAACCAGATAGCGATGGGGTAGTCTTTTTGGCCTTCCAGGAGAGCAAGTAGACCCTTTATAGTCTCATTGTCGAGACCTTGGTAAAGGTTGGCCGGCTGCTCTGTCGCCACGTGAGAGGCGGCTAAGAACCGAATACACGCTAGTTTATTCGTGTCTCTGTCACGACTCGCATTTTGTATGGAGCTGTTAGTCCAGTTATCTTGCTCGTCCTGCTTGCTGGCTACCCGCGCGGACTCGTAATATTCGAGCATAACACGGCCTTGGATCTTGACGCCCGGGTACCAGGTGACAGTGAAAGTGTCTAGGTCTTCGTCGTTCTTGAACAAATCCTTTTGCTTGTTGTCCCCTTTATTGACTTTAAAGTAAAGCCGAATGGAAGGTTGGCCAAAGCGACCTCCGTCCACAGCAACCTGAACCGCATAACCTTTCGTTGCTGCATACGGATTACCTATAGTAGCCGAAGTGCCGACCCGGAAAGCGCATCTTATGCGAAGGGGAAGGGCTATTGCCTGGAAGTCGAAAGGTTCCGGGACGGCGTCCAAATCCATGGCATCGTTTTGTCCAAGTCGGGTAAACTTTTGACCTGCACCTGGCGATGAATTGCGCCTCTTATGGCTAGCTTTGGACTCGTTTTCTTGTTCGAGACGCATTTGATTCTGGAGACGTTCCTGCTCGTCTCTTCGCTCGAGCGCCGCTTCTCTCGCCGCGAATTTCACCTTGGCTTGCTCGTATAGCTCGGCTCTCGTAAAATCCCGCTGCTTCTTGGTGCGGGGGGCTTCGGGAAGTGCTTCTCCAAGACTTGCAGTGGAAATGCTAGGCTCGCCAGCGTATGGCCTATCTGTATCCATGGTATTTTCCATAACCATATTTACATCCTCTGGAGGAGGAGATGAGGTTTGAGTAACTACCCCGGTCGAAACCAACGGCAGTGGGTGGTCCGGAGACCGGTTCTCCTGTGAGGGAGAGGAAGATATGCCGTGAGACATGTTTTTTAGTAAATACCCTGGTCGGAACCAGCGGCACTGAGAGCGATCCGAAGATCAAGTACGTCCTCTTGGAGAGGATAGTACAAACTGATGACACTGGTTTAGGCCAGTGCCATATATCTATGTTATCGTGGTATGATAGGGTTATTTGATTGATGAGTAGGTTGAAGAAGAAAGGAAGAAAGAAGAGGAACTGAAAGTCTTATATATTTGTGGGCGCCGCTAACAAAACGCGCTAATATTCACTCATTGATATGTGTTGAAAGTGTTGAAGTAATAATCACTTCTAGATGGTTCACCCGACTGATGAACATACGAGAATGTACCTAGTTACATTACATATACATCACTTTCGTATGTTCTTCAAGTTACTAGATGCTTCATGAAAGTTACTAGATGCTTCATGAAAGGGTGAAGGACGAATGAAATTCGTTGGTGTTGGACATAGAACGTACTAGGGGAAGCAAATATATCAAGACGTCCCCCATCTAGAAATTACCTTGATTACCCAACCACCTTAAAGATAATCCTTGACAAATCCCAGTCTCGACCATTCTTACTAGTAATCGCCCCGAGTCGTACTCGTGAGCTGGAGTTCTTCTCCAAACCCTCACCTCTGCAGGATCCGTCCTGAGTAGGTTACATAAAATCTCGTCATGCAAGTGACACCAGCCAATACAAAGCGGGGGAGGTGCTTAAGGCGCACTATCGTGCCCGGCTCACCGTCCGAACATAGTCACGCTGCGGAAGTTGATGACCCGTTAGCAGGAAGGGAAGTGGATTCCCAGGACGAAGCCGGGATAGACGACTATCCTTTCCCTAGCCAAGAAGCCTATGGACAAGTCCACGGTGATGATCCCCAACTGGATTGGCACACACAAGGCGGAGCTCTATCAGAAGACGACGACGACGAAAATTCTAGTGGCGATGACGAGACGGCTCCAACACATGGAGAGCCTACCTACACGCTTCCGCAATCGCTACGCGATGCAGAGAGGCATTCTACCCACTGGGTATCGATCCCCTCCAAGGACCGTCAGGTACATCATAGATACACTGATTTTTTGATGATTCTCTGCGAGGAGACAGCGACCCAGGATGCAGCATCTTATGCAGTGGCTGGATTACCTCACGTTATCTCCACAGCGAAAAGCCTTGCAATGGACAAATCTTACGATACAGATAAAGAGCTCGATTCGTATGCACATGCACTCGTGGTTCATGTCTGGCTACTGGTATGTCACCGAATTCAGCACGCTGTGTACCCAGACGAAGATGAATCCCTATTCGATAAGTGGACCTCTTACTCCATTTCAGCTCACACACTCGTTCAAGCTAACTGTAGTGTGTCTCGGGATGAGCTCAGTCATGCTACCCGATATTGGGAGCAACGACTCTCGACCATGGGTGGAGGCACGTCATGGTTGGAAGTCGACTGGTTTAGGAATATACCTGAGATCGATGCTGGCCTTCCGTGTCCTCGAAATGCGGCTGCCGACGAATACCTAAAGGCCTTGGAAGAGAGGGGAATACCAGGCTTGGCTTATTTCGTCCTCGACAAGGAAAGCAAAGATCCCAAGTCTTCGCTTAGACATGTACTCAAGATGGACGATAAGAGGAAGTTGATGTTCTGCGAGGTAATCGCAATAATCAGTTGCATGGGTATAGAGCTGGTCGAAGCTCTTATTGAAGGACAAATCTTCCGAAAAGGGATGGTTCCTTTTGGAGAGGTGGATCGAGCCCTTCAACAATTCAATCCGCCCAAGACGGTACAACCTTCCATTTACATTAATTGTATATGCGACGCAATGGGTATCTCCCCAACTCCAGCGCAGTGGCGGTTTGTCTGCGACAAAATGTTGGAATATATCAAGGTCGGGAAAGCAAGTGATGACCTGGCTATGGTGGTCGATCAGTTGATTCATCCGCCTACGAAGTGGCCTGCACGGTTGGCCAGTAGGGGATTGCGGAGGTATACAGAATGGAAGTCCTATCTCATAGATGAAGACCTGTATCCATGCGACGGGCGTCGAGAGATGGTACGCTACTTTGTCGACCAGATGCGGAAGCGAATCGAGGTGGAGGATGATCACGTACCATTGGGTGCTCCTGTCATAGAGATAGGCTTCAGTATCACCCCGAACAGGAGACTTCGGGAGCATCGTCGCCACAGAAATTCCAACTATCTCATGAATTTGGCTCAGGCGATATTCGAACATGTCTTCCCAGGGATGTTTTGTCTTCAGCAGAAGATCATCTTTACTTGCTATCGATCATCGCACCCGTGGTTAGGCGAGGTTGTTCTTACGCAGCTAGGGCAAGGGTACACCGAGGGCGCTAACGGTTTCAGCCATTATCCAGCAGGTTATTCTAATGGAAGTGCCTACCGCAAGACACCAGAGAGGTCATGGGCGAGATTTGCAGCCACGGCGCTGTCAGGGGCTACTCTTGGCAAATTCATGGATATTGAGGCTGCTACCGCGGCAAGAGTCGTCGCAGCTAAAGCGGCAAGGTCGGAGAAGGAACGTGAGAACGAAGATATTATGGCTTCGAAGATCAGAAGACAGGAGTGCATCTTAAGAGCGGTCAAGGCCGTGAGGATGTGGACAGAAGCGGAAAAGGCCATGTTACAAGGGCAGTTAGAGTAGCTTTAGCGTGACTTGTGGAATATTCAAAGTCCTGGTGATAAAAAATAATTCACTTAATTGCAGTGGTCTTTTCTAAGCACTTGTATGATGATCTTTGGATTTTTTGGGTTATAACGCCAATCTGTGCACGACCGCCATAGAATGCGCTCTTGGACTGTGACTATCCATATTTTCCCGGACCCTTTCGTAGGAACTTCGACCGCCTTCATTATGGTGTCTCAGTATTCGACAGTGGAACTTTTGGAAGGCTTAGCGAAGACTGTAAGGTTGGAACGTGTTAGCAAGCACTTGAACATGGCTGACTGGGTGTGGAGTCACCTGCAAATATCAGACCCCACGCAGCTCATCTACAGCTCGTCGTACACGATCGAGTGAGCGTTATCGCAGAAGCAATTGCAACCGGCAACTTGAGTCTGAAGCAACAAGGTAGGATATGCTGGGGGCGGCATCGTAAAAATCTGATCAATGCGCGTTTACTTCGCTACTTATTCTACTAGATATTTAGGCGAGTAAGCGCTTCGCTAAGGATGCGAATTAAGTTCTTAAGCCCCGCCCAGGCATCATGGAACCCCCTTCGCCTCTTGGACGGAATAGACCATACACTTCTCTTTGAGGCACATGATGGTAGGCTTGAACATCTAATGGGATATTCTATGTTTTTATACAAGCTCTCTCTCTGTAGGTCACAATCTCAGTTTTTATGCACTTTACCACCAAGTCTTTATTCTGATTATGCGCTACTTACAAACGAATCGTGGGATTGGTAGACTTCATAGGCTCTTTGCAGGCACTTGTTGGTTTTGGCTAGCATAAAGAGTTCTACCTAGAAAACGAACACTACATTCCGGTACTACGCTGATCAAGCTCGATCCGGTCTGATACTTCATCAATACTCTATGGACGATGGACTGATATAGGTACAGATTGGCGAGTGCAGGCAGTGCTACGATAGAGACTTTCAGAATCGACACATACTATTGAAGAGAATGGGAGAGCTTTGCTATATTCAGACTCATGACTTGCCGCCTCTTGACATCTAGGAGTGTCGAACTGTTCGAGTTCCAAGACACACATCGTAACGTTTATCAATCTACTAGACTCGTGTCCCGCCCAGATTAATCATTAAGCAGTTTCTTCCGTCCTGGAGCGCCCTGTCTCTAACTTGCTTCTACTATGTTCTGTTTGTAAGTGCACTATGACTTGTCCAGACTGCGTGTATTGTCCAGTACAATGATACAGAGGCAATAGAGGCATAATACGCGTAATAGAAATCGAAAAAGTATTGGACATGCTCTGTTTACCTTATCTAAGTGTTGTGTGTGTAGCAAACAGTCTTATCCCATAATAGGGTAGACTCAACACTAGCGCGTCGCACATTTGATATATAAGTAGGTAACTTTCCTCCTTGCGTTCCATCAACTCGACACACACATTCTATCACATATGCCTAGCACGACTTTGTGATATCTGAACTCCTCCATCTTATCTCTCTCCTCTCTTCTCTCCTGTGTGAGAGAAGCTGAGTCTGTTTGACTCTCGGATCCTCGGATCTAAACCCTCACTGCCATTGGTTTCGGCCAAGGTAGTTAATTCAAAAAAATGGCATCTCCACGAGATACCAGCCAACTGGCTTCACAGCCTCAACGGGATACATATTCCCAGGGTTCTCGGACTCTAGGCCGTTCTGTTGTCGCAGCATCCGAGGCGGATTCTTCAGAGATGGGATCTACACGAGATGCCACTCCCCAGGCTTTCGAAGTTTTACAGAGAAAAATCGAACGCCTAGAAAAGAAATTAAAGACCACGGACGAGCGGTGCTCTTATGCGGAAGCGGAGCTATTCAAGTGCCAAGGTGAAAAATTTAGCCTCCACAAGAAACTACGGGAAGCAGAATCAGAGGCTGAGCAGGAGAGAGAATCCCTCGAGCAGGAGGTTATACAGCTCAAGACCCGGCAGCCTACAGAAGACTCCAGCTATACCGCCCAGCTTGTTGCGGGAAACACTTTTCTTCAAGAGCGCACATTGGAGCTAAAGGAAACGTACGAGCGTGCCCTGGTATATCGACGCGGTCGGGATACTAGAGACGACACTTCTACCCAGCGGGTTTTTGAAGCACTTAGGCAAAACAACGATGCCATAGCGACTTTCCAGGAGACTAACAGCCAACTCGTGCATAGTTTCCTGCATAGTCGGGAGGAGAAGAGGGACGAAGATAAGTCTGCTGACGGAGATCTTGAAGAAGAAGTTCGTCTGGCCTTCGGCGACCATGTCCGTGAGGGCCACCCGGAATCCGAGTCTTCAACATTAGCAGAAACGCCATTCCGGTCAAGGTGGGATCCGGAGAATCCAAAATTCCAGGGTACGCTCGAAGAATCTAGAGAGCCTCCTCTGGGATTCGGAAGCTTTTCCGGGGGTAGTTCGTCAAAGGTTATGCATCATGCGATCGAGGGGTCAGTACGACGTGCTATTTCGGAGTTTCCTAACCAATCTAGGTTACCAGGTAGCTCCCCCGTACCAAGAACTCCACCTGTCTCATCGCGAGAGACGGAACCGAATCGTCCCGGTCGGGCCAAGGGTGTTCCGGAGATGGCAGCGCTAGATCTCGGCCTCCCTGCCAAAGAGGAAACTGCTACAATATCGGAAGCTCCCCCTCAAGATAAAATCAAAATGGAGGAAACTACGGAGCCAGCCAAGGTCACGTCAAGGCCTCATGGATCTGAAACGACTCTACAAGCGGACCCTCAACCTGCACTTGTGTCAGTGGATAAAACCATGACTCAAGAAGCGAAAGAAGCCGAGGAACCGATCTACCGGTGGGTTGCACAACAGAGGGCGGAAGCACGAGAGCAAGAATCACAAAACCTTTCGTCAACGGAGAAACCCCGAGCAGCATACTCCGAGGTTGCAAAGACAGAAACTCCACCAGTGAAGCCTACCACAGGCGTCGCTTCTTCCTCCAAGACAGTCCTTAAGCCCGGGACGAATCCTAAGGCGAAGCTATCACCAAGGACTCCAGACCTCCCAGAAGCTACAACCACGCAGCCTAGTCCGTCCGTAACTGGCGGCAAGACAGATATGCCTCTTAGGGAAAAAGAGCCGCAGAAAGGAGACTCGAAACCTTCCAATTCGACTCCCGTATCCCAGGCTATTTCTGAGCCTCCCCAGTACGCTTCCTTACCAGAGCAGACTACAGGGTTTTGGAGACGTGGTCCTCGCTTGGCCGAAGCTAAGCAAGCAATTCCGGAAGATTCCAGAGATGAGGGACAGGCCGAAGGAGCAAAGGGACACGTCGAGGATTCGACTAATGCACCCAAAGCACCTATCGGAACAGGTGGATCCACTGCTGGGATTCCAGCCACTTCAGGAGCTGGTAGGGGGAAAGCCAATAACGGGCCAGGGACTGGCCCACAGAACCAAGGGCACAGGGGCGGCAAAAAAAACAAAGGGCAGAACCCTAGAGGGGCACCCAGGTCTTGATAAACGAGCTTGGAAGAGAGGAGGAGGATATTGGCTGTGCTTTGTTTTCGAGATGCCATGAGTGGGGAGAAGCGGACCTGAATGATAGGTGGTAGATTGTTGATTGGCATAGGGAAGTTAAGCTCTGTTCACTGCTTGGTATTGTGCACTTACATGTACTTGTGTGACCACTGTGTTTTTACTTTTGTCGTAGCCCAATCATGTTGTGATCTGGAAAGAGTTCCCTTCCTACGCAAATATCTAGGTGGTTTCAATTCCTGATGTTAAGTTTTTTATGTCTGTTCCTTTTTACCTATCATATTAACCCTACATTGAAGATCATTGTACTGCATACGGCTCGTGACTATCGAATAAGGACAGCCTGAAAGGGTGAATTAAGCGAGATTTCTCACGCCATAAATTCGACGCACAACTTTGAAATCTTCTTCCCTAATTCATCCTCTCCACTGTCGACAACTCGTACATATCAAATCATCTCTGGTACATCCAGATCTGCGCACTTGAGTTTTGAACCTCGTGTCCCTTGAGATATTTCTCTCGCTCTACGGAGCAGAACAGATACGTCTGTGGCTTTTCAGCCAAATATCGACCACTGCCATTGGTTCCGGCCAAGGTAGTTAATAAAAAACATGTCCCCACCAGACAATCCCCGTATCCTCCAGGATACAGACTGGCAAACACCAGCAGGAGAGATAGTCCAAATACTAAAGGACCGGCTGGATGACATCGTTAACTTTTGCAGGGAAGGTTCCGAAGATTCCGTCAGAGGAATCATCCAGGATACTGCGACTACTTACACGTCCTTGAAAGAGCTCGAGGTACAGCGGTCTCAAATGCTAGAGCAAATAAGGCAACACAAAGAGACTTGGACCAAGGCCATCTCCAGCCGCCAAGGGGAGCTCAAACAGCTCGACGAGAGGTTCGAAACCGCAGCACAAAGAACCAGAGAGAAAGAGACGGAATACGACTTGGCGGACAGTCAAGCCCAACAGAACAAGAGTATTTTGGAGGTGAGAAATAGGGCGCTAGTCGACATTGGCAAGGTCTTGTGTCAGCGTCGAGAGGAACAGCAACAGGCTACCAAACGTCTGACGGATACCAACATCGAGATTGAGTCATGCAGAGAAGTGCTTGAGGTCGAACAGGCTGACTTTGCGCAGGAAAAGCGGTTGTTGGAACTGGAAAAGAAGAGACTGGACACAGAAGCTCAGGCCAACCGCGATGCCAAGGTTCGGATGGAACGATGGGCCCGAGACTTGAGGGACAGAGAGGCTCAAGAGGTGGCAAACAAAGTCAAAAACGAGAGAGCTGAAGCCGAAAACGAAGACGACTCCCGCAGGTTGTCGGCTGCAATTTCGGCATTACAACAAATCTTCTTCGTCACAGATGTCGCCGTCAATCCGACTGCATCTGCCCCGGAGTCTCTGGCTGCCATAGAACCCCTGGAAAAGGCCATCAGGCAGCAACACCAACGCTTGCTCGATACCAAGGTACGGGCAACCGATGCCCTCACAGCGCTGAACGATAAGTTCGACATACAGAGAGATGAGTTGAACAGCACGAGGAGGGAGCTAGGTGCCGCAACATCGGAGAATAAGAGACTTACCGACGACCTTATTCGCCAAGACCACAACGTGTCGGACCTGGAAGCCTTCGAGAAAATGGCACAACCAATAGTTGCCGGCGAGGCTAGACTCAAGGAAGAGGAGCGACTATGGAGGGAGGAAGCTAATCGGCTATCCGGTAAGGTTGAAAATATCAACAAGGGGCTGACGATTGCACAAAGAGATAGAGCGGCTTTTCAAGCTCGTAGCGAGCTGCTTCAGGCGAGCCACGACACTCTACAAAATAAAGCCGAGGACCAAGCCCAACTACAGCGAGAGTTGGCAAATACCCAAGCCCAACTACAGCAAAAGTTGGCAGATACCCAAGCCCAACTGGCTTTCAAGAACAAAGAGTCCGATGCCGAGATCAGAGCTCTTAATGGCAAGTTCAAGTCGTTGCAGTCCATAGCTTCGGAACGGCTAGCTATGTTAAGCACACTTAGCGGTGTCTACGAGGAAAACAAACAACTCAAAGAGAGTGAAGTTTCACTACAGAGCAGTCTAGAAGCCAAGTCTTGCGAATTGCTTGCCAAGTCGTCTCGGTTGATTGCTGTTCAACAAAGCCTAACCTCGTCACGCCGTTCGATAGACGGCCTCAGGGACTCTATTAGGTCGTTCGAGGGTACGCTCAAGACGTCAGAGGAAAACAACGGTAGCCTGCATAAGGAAACCAGAGAACTGAATCTGCAGGTATCTGACCTTCATAGACAAATAGCAGAGAAGGTGTCTGCCACACAGGCGCTTGCGAATCAGCTCGAAGACGTGGAGATTAGCCTTGTTACAGCTGAAAGAGCTCAAACCCATCTGCAATCAGAATTGGACAAGCTCAAAGATGAGCAGAAGGACTTGGAGGAGGAACAACAGGAATACTACAGTACCAACTCCCGACTAGGAACCGAAAGGGATGAGCAGGTTGCCGCCAATAAAGACTTGCAAGACGAAGTATACGATCTGCGCAAACGGATTCGAAACATCAATCACAGGCCATCAACCGTGGCGGACCAGGCACGAATCGAGCCAGTTTCGACGGATAACCAACAGGTCATCGGTAACCTGTCCCGAACTTCTGAGCCTCTCAGCAATACCCTCTTACATGGGAGTGAGGCCGCTGGACCGTCAAACATTGCAGTTTGGCAGCCTGCGGCGAACCCTGCAGCAGTCATACCGAATAAGCGTGGCTTCGACCAGATGGCTGCACCAGATACGCTCGCACAAACGGTATCCGCGGGCCGCTCGTATATGGGGACCAGTCGAGAATCGACAGTGCTGCCCAGTATAGAGATTGGGGGTCATACAGCGGGGCTTGCAATGAACGTTGCAGCTAGAAGACTTAGGACCCCGAGGACACCAGGGCTTGCAGTTGGGCCTGTGTTAGCCATTGGCAGCATACGGGACCCAATGTTTACCACGTCTTCGGTTCCTGTGCCTGTGTTAGCCAGATTAAGAGCCCAGATACAGGACTGGGACGCTGTGGATACGATTTGGGAGTCCAGCAACCCCAGAGGCCGCAAATGCACCGATGCCAGGATAAACCGACGCGGGTCGGATTGGTATGACGGGGATGATAAGCATGCATGTAAAACATGCACAGAAGCTGGCCATGTCTGTGGAATTGCGAGGGATGGCGGGATTGAGATCCTACCTCTACGGGGTGAAGCGGCGCAGGCTTTGGGACCTCTCGAGGTCGGGTATTGGATGCTGGGTACTTTGGCTTAGATAGCACGATTAAACACAATCTACTGTTATCTTTTTGGTATCTGGACTTGTCGTAACTGGCCTCGATCACTCTTCATGCCGTAGCTTGTCAATGCCTCTACCGACATAGATTCAAATGCTTATACTTGAATGGTTTGGGACTATCAGTGCTTCCAGTGATGTCTCTGTATATCAAGTGTGCCAAGCGCCTTGTAGACAGGTAGTAACCCAAGCTTCGTATCAACAGCGCAGGTAGCTCATAGAAGGGCGATTCTCGATACTGAGGTATTTGGGATCTCACCAGCTGAAGCAACGAAACAATGCTTACAAATACAGATTGACTAACGTGATAGATATGTACGGATGATGATCACTGATGGCTTGTAGAAGACTTGGACCAGCACATTTTTGATGCCTTCGAGATTACCACTGGCCTAGGACAAATATCAGACTCGCCTTCGCCGTGCTTGACCAAGTGGTAGCCTCACTCGCCACGTTTCTGCAGCTAGAAGGTCTTGTCAGCTAGACAACCCTGGCTTTTGTCCTTCTTGCTCTCTTACATGGCATATACCTTGGCCAGAAACTGCTAGGCGCGTTGCCTTCCACCTCATTCGGCCTTGTACAGCCTAGATTGACCAGCTTTCCTTTGAGTCTTGGGCCGCCCACACCTAGAGCTATGAGACATCACACCTAGTCCAGAATTTCCTATCCTAAGGCGATGCTTCTTGTCAATTGAACGCGCGGTATTTGACAAAAGATCATTCCTAGGAACATTACAAAGGTTCTGCCCTACAGTGCTGAATACGCGAATACTCGCCGAGTACGCGAATACTCGCTGAATACGCGAATACTCGCCGAGTACGCGAATACTCGCTGAATACTCGCTGAATACGCGAGTACACGCTGAATACTCGCTGAATACGCGAGTACTCGCTGAATACTGTTACAAGTGTGTCGGGATTGAATAGGGCCTAGCCAATAGGCTCTAGGGATTTCGGTATGTGATCAAGGAACAACGATGTTTCGAAGCCTTTCGGCATCTGCTAGAACATTCCCTCTATCCGAGCACTTTCGGTACCCGGAACCTGCTCAGCCCCTTTGTCCGCCCTACTATAATTACAGCTCGGATTTCGCTTGATTCCTTCTGTATTCTTAGTATTCTAGTTATAACTGTCTCTATAGATCAAACTTTCTACCCACTACACGCTCTACTGGTTAGATTCTAGGCACGGTCCCAACATTGGGTAGAATTTCCTAGTCAATAAGCCCTAGGGGTTTCGGCACATGGTAAATCTCTAGCCCCGGCAATCTATCTGAATCCTTCCGATATCTGTACTCAGTCCTCTTTGTCTGCTCTACTATAAATACAGCTCGGATTTCCCTTCGGCTCTTTCTTCTGTATTCTTAGTATTCTAGTTATAGCTACCTCTATAGATCGAACATTCTATTCACGCTCTCTGATTAGATTCTAGGCACGGTCTCAACAAATACTCCTTCAATACGCGAGTACACGCTGAATACACGACATCGCAAGGTGTTGAAACCGTGCCTAGATATTCAACCTGTGGTGCCGTGGTGAAATGTTTGATTCTATAGAGGTAGCTATCACTAGAAGTTTAAGAACGCAGAAGAAAGAAGGTATGAAGAGCACTATGTATGTAATGCTCAGAGGCTGCGCTAGGCCTAAAAGGAAGATGTTGTGACACGAGAAAGATGCTGTACTAACATAAGAAAGATGTTGTACCGTCGTCGATCGACCACTTGCGCTCATTCTAATCTATCAATCGAATCACTGTTTCTTTTAAGAATCATGCAACACCTATCTGCCCTTCTCGTTCTGATTTTCCTTGCCTCACTCTCACGACCTCAGTTCCTGCATCACAGACCGCAACTTCTGATACATTCTTCCTCTCTTGATTTCTTATATGAATAGCTGTTGAGCTTTCCGCAGACATTTCGATGATCGCAATGATCGATGCCAATGAAAATATTGTCTTTTGATCCTACGGCTGTTGTCACCTATATGTACGCTTCTTTCTCGATTCAGAATCGAAAGAGAAAAAAAGAGTGGTATTTGTGAATGTTTTTGCGCTTTGAATGCACAAGGCAAGATAGTAAAGAAAGAACCACAAGAATTATAGTCAGCGATTTAGTGTTGAGATCGTGCCTAGAAATTCAACCTATTAGTATGTCGTGAGTGAAATGTTTGATCTATAGAGATAGCTATAACTAAGACTTTAAGACTACAGAAGTAAAAACGTAGAAAGAACACTCTTTATATAGCAGTGCTCACAGTGGCTTGCGCTAGTCTCAAAGGGAACGTGTTGAACACAAAGAAAGATGTTTGCTCAGAAGGCAATGAAAATCGGTTAGAATATGTTAGAGCTTGATAGAGCGACGGACTAGATCTGAGCTGAATCTGAGCCATATCTATGCTAGCTATTGTTGAAACCGTGCCTAGAATCTAACCAGAGAGCGAATCGTGGGTAGAATGTTTGATCAATAGAGATAACTATGACTAGAATACTAAGAATACAGAAGAAATCAAGCGGAATCCGAGCTGTATTTATAGTAGGGCGAACAAAGGGGCTGAGCAGATTTGCTCGGGTATCGAAAGAGTCCGGATAGAGGGAATGTTCTAGCAGATGCCGAAAGATTCCGAAACATCATTGTCCCTGAGTCATGTACCGAAATCTCTAGAGTCTATTGACTAGGAAATTCTACTCGATCCCGACACACTTCGTAACAGCTATCGACTAGATCTTAGACAATCCCGTAGAGCTTTATCATTTAGTAAACTCTATTCAAGTCGAGCACATTCATAACATTTAGCTGACTCTACGCTTTCTGAATAGAGTATCATCAGCGGTTCTGCAACAAGCAGCTTGATGTTCACCGAAATTCTGCTCTACAGTGCTGAGTACGCGAATACTCGCTGACTACGCGAATACTCGTCGAGTACGCGAGTACACGCTGAGTACGCGAATACACGCTGAGTACGCGAATACTCGCTGAATACTCGCTGAGTACGCGAATACACGCTGAGTACGCGAATACACGCTGAGTACTCGCTGAATACGCGAATACTCGCTGAGTACGCGAGTACACGCTGAATAGCAAGATAGTAAAGAAAGCACCACGATAATTATAGTGAGCGATTTAGCTGACTCTACGCTCTCTGAATAGGGTACCATCAGCGGTTCTGCAACAAGCAGCTTGGTGTTCATCGGAATTAGGATGAAACACTTGACATTGTGCAAGATTACGCGCAGTACAGCGCTACAACGTGTGCTTCACATCAATTGAATTGCAACTACACACTTCGTTCTGCCTGTATTATGGCATCTATGGTTTTTCATAGGCTGAAGCCTTGGGTTGGCAATCAAAGTCACTGCGCCAAAGCTCTGCATCGAGCGACCTGATTCCAATGGTCTTTCATTCCTGCAGCGCAATCTCTGTTGCTGTATCTATCCTTGAGTTGGCTGAAAACACACTGGGATGTATGACTTCAAGGGCTACCCACCCTCAGCGAGACGGCGGAAGCACCATGGCGAATACTGCTGTCGCATGACGCTATCTCTATCTCCATACCCGCTTGTATGGTAGCCCTGGCTCCAAGCCTTAGCCTTCGGTTGCTCCATGGCTCGATAGTTCAAGGTTTAAGATGGAGCACCAACCCTCTGGGCTGTTTCACCAGCTAACCCCCCACAGGTCTCCGTTTCTGCCGTCTTTTCTTCCCAGTCGACCGCTTCTTGCATCATAGCAAGCTCTCTAAGCATGTCATCCTTGCTAACAACCATCGGAATCGAATCGGGAGTCTGATTGTCCATTCCGCATTACGAGGCACGAAAGGAGAGCATATGGGATTGAAGAGGGGTTTGGCTGCGTTGGGGGAGATTGGAAAGGTTGGGGGGGAGGAAATCTTGAAAAGGAGAGCATACGGTTGAGCTGCACGATAAGGGGGCGGAGGATAGAAATGGAGCTTGGCAAGGGAATGAAGGGAATTTGATGGCTTCAGGGTACGCGGAACAAAATGACGGAAGTGAAGCGCGGAGCAAAGAGAACGATAAGGGGATCATGGGAGAGGCTGCGGACATACCGTACGATTCAATTGAGCATCTGACCTACAAGCCAACGGGAATTTCCCCATTAATACCATCTGCGACCGCTTGACTCTTAAACGATTTTCTTATATCCAAACCAATTCCTCTGCTGGTGGGCTTATGGGACAGGTCGATTAAACCATGGACGACGATATGGAACGAAATGAACGGGAATAACCAGTGGTGTTCTTGGATCCGCCAGGGGCAAATGGCCTCCAGCTAGTAACAGGAAATAAGTTGTGGATAAGCTGAAGTTTTTGCCCGAAGAGGTTTCTCCAGGGGCTGGTAGGCGGCTTTTGAATCGCGAGATAGACAAAAATGAGCCTACTAGAACGATTACTCAAGAAACTTTCTCATTAATAAAACAGCCTTACTAGAGTAGGTGTATAAATCAATCAGTCAATCAAACCAATTCCGCCCCCTTCATGAATTGCTAATCTGTATGACAGCTCTCTATCCACATGTTCGGTAGTGATATTTACCATCCGGGAGTTACAGTGGCAGGACTTTATCTTAAATTACAGTTTTATGCATTTTCTGAGACCGGGAATGTTCAACATCATTGAGATAGTATTGACAGGGGAAGGTAACAGCTTAGACAAGGAGTCATCCAAAATTGTTTCTGATGACAGCCAGAGTGGTTCAGGCATTGAAGATGGTTAATCTATGCTCATATACTGCGGGCCGACCATCTATGAAGCCAGTAGAGCGTTTTATCGCCGAGAAGAATTTAGAAAACACAAGCATTGTATCATGTTTCGTCTAATCCACTTCTTCATTATCTGCCCTGACCCCCAAGTCCGACCCTCGCAAGATTTCTTCAGCGACTATGGATCGCGTCCCAAGCGCTCAATAAAGCTCTCGCCAGAGTGAGAAGATCGTCCAGGTGATTTCGAATCCGTATGGCGGGAATGCGAGGAGGATATGCGGCGGGGAGCGCGTGTGATAACTCAAGATTGCTGAGCAATGGTACGGTAAGTCTCGCTCTCCATCCCATCGCTTTCTCAAACTCACATCAGGAAACCCCTTGTGGCCCTCCCTTCTTCCATACCAGGCATTCCCTTTGTGCCATTCGATATCCTGATTTTGCATGTCTTCGTATCTGTAGAGCCTCATTCAAAAGGGACTGAACAGACGCTGTTCGTATGTCCATAATTATTCCCAGTCTCCAGGCTTGGTTGGACATGAACCAATCCAGCGATAACCTTATGATGTGTACGATCAAAATCCAGATAGCAATCCTCCTTAGGCCTCTCTAGAGCATGCCATCTGAAGAGTTATTCATTCATGCACTTGCTGCTTTCGCACAACACCGCTCTCAGATAGCGCTCATACACTGTTCTCGCTGAGGTCTTGCCGTGCTGTTGTCCATCGTGATATCCCTTGCTCGCCAGTGACTTCTATGCCTGCATCCACAAGTTTAAGTAGCCAAAATCAAAACCCAATGCCAAGGCGCACTTCTCGCAGCCTGTACGAAACAGAATATTCTAGAACATTTGTACGAAGAAGAAGAACAAGGATTCTGACGGCCTTGAAGGGTTGCAACAAGAGGAACGGCTCTGCACAGATTCTATCAAGGAATAGTAAGTACACGACTTGAATCAGGTTGGCGCAATCGAAAGCTGTCGGAAGGCACACCAGAAGCAGCCAATTAGAAGCAGAGGTTTAAGAGGAGATGCGCCCACTTGTTTGATGCGCCTTTATGAGCCAGCAATTCAGGCTTGATCGTCCAGAGGATTAAGGACTCTGATCCTGATGCATTCCCGTACGCTGGCTTGGCTCTAGACTATCAGCATATGTACCGGAAGTAGATGGGAAGCGGTGGTACAGAAGTGATGGTACTCGCAATTGCAATGCGCAAGGGAACAAAGAAAAGATAAAACGCCCACCAATCTCAATGAGTTGCACGTTAAACTGCATACTCACTGTGTATAGAAGCGGTAATTCTTGTCGCCTTGGGTCTGACACCTTCTAGACCTCAACCACCTAAAACAACATACCAAAGTCCAAGGGCACTATATAGCATCGCGGCCCGAAGGTATGGTATAGTTTCTCAGGTTCTTTAGCCTAATGTAATCTGGTCTCGCAATAGTTCTCTGGGTTAGATAGCAAAAGATCGGTCGCATTCTCGTTAGGGCTCGCTAGGACTCGCGTACTCAGCGAGTATTCGCGTACTCAGCGAGTATTCGCGTACTCAGCGTGTACTCGCGTACTCAGCGTGTATTCGCGTACTTGGCGAGTATTCAGCGTGTACTCGCGTACTCGGCGAGTACTCGCGTACTCGGCGAGTATTCGCGTACTCTGTGCCTAGAATTCAACCAGTAGGAAGTAGAATGTTTGATCTATAGAGGTAGCTAGACTAAGAATACTCGTATGCACGGGGTTTCCGCGCACATTGGGTTTCCGCTCACTCTAACTAGAAAGGTTAGTTACAGGTAAGGTAGTATCCCGGGCACGCTGATAGGGCTGCTGCATAATTGCAAGAGCACACTGAAAAGATGAGTCTGTGGCGAGCTGCAAGCATATCATATAAAGGCTCACTTTCGACCTTGTTTGAGCCTCTCACATTGCGGGTCTGGTAAAGCAGAAGGCAGAAGTATTTCGCGCACTTACATGCGCTTTCTTATCGCTGTGTTGTCTCAATGTGAAATCATCAACGAAGGCCTAGCGCGTTTCCTTAGCGGCATTCGCACAACATAAACATCAATTGCAGTCACGTTCAACCTTCCCTTTCCAACCTACTCATCAATCAATACCCCTATCATACCACAACAACATATCTCTCTGGCACTGGCCTAAACCAGTGTCATCAATTTGTACTATCCTCTTGAAGAGAGGACGTACGGGACGCAAGTTCACCTGATCTTCAGATCACTCAGTGCCATTGGTTCCGGCCAAGGTATTTAATTCAAACAAAACATGTCTCACGGGGCATCTTTCTCTCCCTCACAGGAGAACAGGTCTTCTGATCACCCACTGCCGTTGGTTTCGATCAACGTAGTCAATAAACAGGAAATGGCATTCACATCAGATACTGCTCTGAAAGATTTAAAAGCTTCGCAGAATGAGGTTGAGTTTCTCAACGATGAGTTATTCCGTACATCCGAACAGGCAGAGGTAGACTTTCGACGTTTAGACAATCTTCGTAACGTCTACGAGAACGCTCTCGAAGTTCAAGCCGATAAAATCTTTAGGCTTCGAAATGACTTGTCTAGCCTTCAGGAGGATAGTCAGAAGCAGAAAGCCTCGCAAGATGAGATTTCGAAGGAACTTCGCAAATTGAAGACTCGAAATGACTCTCTTCAGAAGCTGAACGGTACTCTTCAGAAGCGGAACCATTCTCTTCAAGATCGAAACCGCTCTCTTGAGGATAATGAACGTCTCAAGGGGACTGGTGGACTCTTGCCGGGTCGACTGTCGTCACCAGTCGGAAACAATCTCGAGCAGTTCAGAGTTAGACAGTTGCCGTGGGATGCAGCTGGTCAACGCGAAGACCAGGAATCAAGGATTGATACAGCATCTCAGCAAAAACCGGTCCACCCGTGGGTTGCACAACTAAAGTCTCTTGAAGATAGAGCTGCCGGCAAGAAAGATAGAGCTGCCTCGCATGCCGGCAAGAGCAAGTATCTACCCATGCCAGAGCAGGTTATAGGGTTCTGGAAACCTTCGTCTGAAGATATACCGGCGGTTCCGCAAGACCCAGAAGACCAGTGACGGGTCGAAAGAGAGAAGGAACACGTCGATGCTCACATCGAGCCAGCAAACGTCAAGCGGATGCCATAGGACAGCCCCGATCACACGGCCCTGGTCTACAAGTGGTATAGACCCAATTTCACATGGGGAACACGCTGAATGTGATATTCTTTGACGGGGATGGGTCAGGAAGGTTGACAGGTATACTAGATGGCTTATTCGTCTGGTAGGAGGCAGAAGGACAAAGCAGGCGCTGTAGAGTTTTGGTCATGTAAATACAGCCTACAAACTTCCATCACTTAAGTTCACTGAAGCAGATGCTGAATGTATCGATTATGCACTATCTCTATGAAGGTTGGTGCTCGAATAAATACAGGCAGGAATGCCGAATAATAGGCCTGAGCATCATATGTCTCAACACTTCCTCTTACAATGAGCTATTTCACAGCCTTGCTGACGTCGACATTGAAGCTATTCGGAAGCTCCCTCTGCAGCAAGCTCCCTCTGCAGCCAAATCCTTCCTATAGAACCATGTAAGCTGTCATTCTATACCGCTGGTCTCTGTGAATCTATCGCGTAGAGACTTTATGGACTTGACTTATCGTAGCCGTCAGACGGACACAAACAAACTGCTAAGCAACATGTAGAGTCGATTCTTCCTCTGGGATCAGCCGGTTCAGCAACCAGCCAGCTCCCTCTCGTGTGGGATCAGCCGGTTCAACAACCAGCCAGCTCTCTTTCCTATGAGATCAGCCTTTTGACAATGAGGGCAAGGTGTGCCATGATTACCTCCCTCTGGACGCCTTGACCATTTGCCTCTTCCGTGTAGTGCATGAATCATCTTCAAGCTCTTGCTGCTCTTAAGCTCCTCTCATATTGCTGTCGATCAAGTTCTTCCGTCGACTGCTTCGCGTTTGTGCGCCTTCTCGCTGAGGACTTTCGGATTATAGATCAAATAGCATCTTCTCATGGTCTATTTCTATAGAGCACGCCTGAGAGAAAAGGACTTCGACGCAGTTGTCCCATGTACAGCTGGTCTGTGACTCTACCGCGTAGAGGCTTCGATAGATGACTAACGTAGTCATCAAAAAAACACATACACACTGATATCGAAGCCCTTGATGCAATTGCACAGAGACCGGGACCATAACCTGTTGAATCAACGATAGGTACCAGCATTGTAATCAGCGAGTAGTCGCGTACTCAGCGTGTATATAGCGAGTATTCGTGTAAATAGCGTGTATATAGCGTGTATTCATGTAAATAGCGTGTATTCGCGTAAATAGCGAGTATTCGCGTAATCAGCGAGTATTCAGCGTGTACTTGGCAGGACTTGAACTCACGTACTCGGACAATGCACATGGTCAAAAACTATGAAGTTTCTATGGCAGACATCAGCCAGACCTTCAAAGGCAGTGATACTTGCACGTTTAGTCCTATGTGTTATCTATTTGTGAAGAAACGTCAAATGCGATACAGCTCCTGCGCTTCGCCCTGGCATATATCCATCTACCCTCTGTTTGGTCCGGAAAATCATCTTTGCTCGTCGCACCAACACGTAGCGTTGAAAGCGAGACGTATCTCAGCAATGTATGGCCCACATGGTTCACAGCAATCCTTGTGCTCTTTGTCTTCGCTCAAAGCGATGACGTACCCTAGTTTCTGTCCATGAACCGGTACCAAACATAGCGCATTGGTCATAAAAGGCGGTGCAGCTTAGTAGGAAGGCAGATACTAGAAAGTATACCTAATGGATACGGCCGTCCAAAGGTGGCCAGTCAGCTTGAAGGTATCGTTGTCAAGGCGATGACGACAGGAGAGCGGCTCACATGCGTCAGAGGCACCAGACGGACTTGAGATATCCAGCGAGAAACAGATCAAGTGATGAGTGGAAAGGTCAAAGTGTCTAAGAGCGACCTCTCAGCGTCATGAATGAAAATTAGATGAAAGCGGAACGAAACCAACAAGGCACGATGGGAGTCCTGGACATGGCGGTTGTTTGGAGATCCGCTTAGTTCGCTCGATCCACTTCCAATACAAGTTAAATCAGTCTTCGATTCTTTTCAAGAAGACGAAGAGATCCGCTACCAGGGGCTTCATCTTAGCACATTAAGAAGAAACAGGGTGGGTGGAGCATACAGTGCTTCTCTGTTATACGTTTCACCTTTAAGCTTTCCTAGTGTTCCGCTAATCTGGAACCAGCCCTGCATCAGGACCCACGGCCCGGCGTTTTGCTGTCATCTTGAATCCAAAACGTATGATGCCAAAGAGGACAGTCATGAAGGGGGCCACCAGAGTAGATCTTGGACGCGCCGATGCCCATTGTGAAAGCCATAGTCATTATTGGGACAGCTGTGTTTGGACTGATAGCTGTGTTTCCCAGTATGACAGGCAAAAGGAAGACATCTATCATGCGGCTTGAAGGAAGGGAGGGGAATGCACTTACACCACAAGGCACAGTCGCTAACAGACATTACTGAAAGTTAGTAACAATTCTTGACTTAGAACAAAGGAATGGTTACCTTTTAGCCAGGACGGGCGCATCGAACGGATTGCTCCGAGCAGCTAAACCCCTGTTATTGAATGCGTTAGCCAGGATTCGAAATGAACCCCTTGAAAGATGTCTTGTGGGCGTTTTGACGGTGGGCCAAAGTGATTATTGTTAGATTGAGATATTATTTACATATAATAACCATATCCAACCATCCAAATCTCCTAATTGCAAATCTTCTAGTTGCAAATCTCCTAGTTGCAAATCTCCTAGTTGATTCTGTAAACACATCCTAGTCCCAATCCATACCCACCCCAAGGTTTTCCAAACCAAGACAGCGTCTAGTCAGTCGCACCTATCCAACTCGCCTCTCGCAGGCATCTTTATATCGAACACGCCTTTTAGCCAACTAATAGCCTCGCCATTCGATCCTCTGTGGACCTGGAGAAGAGTTGGGTCTAGCTGCGGTCCTTCGTCCAAGCGTAGCCAGGATTTCCACATGCATGTAAACATGGTACAGTCGGACTTGTGGCTATGCCATAGCGCGACAGTAGAGTCTGCCCTCTTTATAACAAAGACCACTTCCTGATGGGATAGCAGGTTGACGCATACATCAACCTCTTGTCCTTTTACAGTAGAAGGAAAAGCATGTCCCTGATCCGGTAGCTGACGAGCCGAATCCGAAAAGACGTCGAATAGAGCATGATCTTGGTCCTGTGTAGACTGATCGACTCCTTCTTGACTAATGATCTTCTTCCATGCCGTGCCAAGTAGCAGACGTTCTGCCTCTTTACCGTTGCGACGCAAGACCTCGTCAACTGATGTCGCAATGTGTGGAGGACACTGTAACAAGCACCGAACAATGCGGCAATTTAGCCAAAACCCGAGTATTGAATCAGCATCTCTTTCGAGTATTCGAAAGACGGCTTCTACAAGCTGGGCGTGGCTCTTGAGATTCCGAATCTCTCCTGAACCAAGTGCCAACTCGACCGTCAATTCTTGGATCTCAGACCCGGCCTTGCGATTTTGAGCCTGTTCGACGGCGAGAGCCTTTTCCAAGTCGTCCTTTTCTTCGTTGACCCGCTCTAAACGTGCTTTCTCCGTATCGAGCTCGCTTTGTGTAATGATTTGGCTGGAATTGGCGGCATCGAGGTCGGCTTGCAGCTTTTTGAGTAGCTCGGCCATGTCGCATTGCACTACACGATCCTTTTCCTGCTTCTTTCTTAGTCCGTCTATTGCTTGGCCTTTTGTGTCCAGAATAGACTTGGCTTCTTCCAACTCCGCCCGTAGAACCGCAAACTTTTCTTGTAGACCGAGGATTTCCTCTTCCGACTTGTTCTTGGCATTGCTACTGGCATCGAATCGAAGCTGGAGACCATCCAAAGACCCTTGGAGCGTGTCTATCTGTGCTTGACCACGTGAACGAACCTCATCGACTTCCGCCTGCTTCTGCTTTTCAATCATAGATTGTGCATTCGCCAAATCCTGCTTTACCGCCTCCCGCTCGCTTTTCACTGCCCTAATGTCGGCACAGTGCCTTGCTTTGTCTATATCTAAAGTCTTCTGAAGTTCAGCCTTTTCCTTGATACATACCTGCAGTCGATTCCTCTCGGCTTCTAACGTCTTAGTATCCGCCGCTTTCGACTTTTTGGAATCTTCCAACGATGTTTGAAGGATCTTGAGTTCGTTCTGGTATGCAACTTTGGCTGCTTGGCTCTCTTTGAGTGCCTTTTTATCCAAAGTCTTCTGATGATCGGCCTTTTCCTTGATACATACCTGCAATTGATCCCTCTCGGCTTCCAACGTCTTAGTTTCCGCCGCTTTCGACTTTTTGGAATCTTCCAACGACGTATTAAGAATCTTGAGCTCGTTCTGATGTGCAATATTGGCTGCTTGACTATCCTTGAGTGCCTTTCTAACACTTTCCAAGGTTTCCTCGGATTGCCTCGACTGTTCCGCAGCCTCATTCAACTTCGTCTGGACCTCCTTGTTCTTCTTGTCAGCCTGGCGCAGTTGCCGCTTCAGAGTATCTGTATTCTTGTCAGCATCTGTTATCTTTTTGGCCCACTCTTCGGTTTGACTCATATGCTCCAGCTGGAGCTCTGATAATTGCACTGAGAGATTGTCCCTTTCTATTTCAAGCGTATTGACCACCTCTTCTGCTTCTGCTTTTGCCTTTTTTCTTTCCCTCTGTGTCTCTACTCTCACATCTGATGATCGTATACGTTCGTCTCGGATATGAGAGTTCGCAAAGTCCAGCTTGCCTCGGACATCATCTCTTTCGCCACGATATCGATCCCTGGTGGCGCGCATATCCGCCATGATATGTTGAGTCTTTCCGAGTTCCCCGCGGAGCGCGGCCAGGTCCTTCTCGTTATTCTCTTTCCGAGAAGTATCCACACCGGCAGCTATCTTCTGATAAGCCGCCGTACGCTTGGATATGTCAGTGCAGATATCCTGAAGTGAGGAGGCTATATCTTTGGGGGTGCTGCGGTCCTCGAAGCTATCCATTGCTGACTGTCCCCGTACAGGTTCTTGAAGAGCTTCGTTGACAAGCCTCAACTCGGACTCGATCTCCTTCGTTATCATGGCAAACTTGAGTGTTTGCTCCTCGTTTGGGGGCAAGGGCAAAGTTCCCAGGTTGTTTTCTTCCTCAAAGAGGTCATAAATGCCCTCCAGGCTACGATCGACTTTCCTTCCCTGGATCTGATGATCGAGCAGTGTTTCGAACTCTGTTGCCCGTCTCTTGCTGTTTCGGGTTGGAGTCGAGGAGGGAGTTACCTTCCGCTTCGGGGTCTTTGTTGGTTTAGGAAGAAGGCCACCCTGCCATGGGCTGGACTCTGTATCCCATTCCATCGATGGAGGCATGACGAGATGTGTTTTATATTAACCTACTCAGGACGGATCCTGTAGAGGTGATGCTCAAGTCAGAGACTCGAGACTTTTTTGGCAGACCAACCGAGGACGAATCCTGTGGAGGTACAAACCACAGTCTGAGACTGTTAGAGTAATGTGCTGGATAGATGTTGAAGAAGAGGGAAAATTACGTAGCCAAAGATCGGGGATAAGATGCTGCACAAGGACGAGGAGAGGAAGGAATGGGGATTCAGAAAAAATTCTATATGATACCGAGGCGAGCTGACGTAACCGCAACCAGACATCATGTTTCCCACTCTGTTAGGTAGTTTAAGAGAGAAAGCCCGAGTGATCAAGTAAGAAAGGTAGAGCATTGTTATTCAACGGTGTAGTCCGTGGAGTTCTGACCTGTAACTCCTGGTGTTTCAATTGAACAGCTACTTCTTACTGGAAAGCTTCAAACAATTTACAAGAGCATGAAAACACTCACTCGAGATTCGATTCAGACTGGTCCATGTGAGAATAGAAAGCTTCCATAGCGTAAACTAGAAAAATCCGCCTTCGTTGGAATCCGCCCTCGTTGTCATGCTTAATCCTCGCCATTTGCCTTGTCCCTTTTCATCGGACAAACAACTCCATCCAAAACTCACCAAGACTACCTTTGTGCCTACTTATTGTTCTGGTCCGTCGGATTCAACGATTGACCAAGATCCGTCGGATTTGCAGGCGGACAAGACCTCTCTGGCAATTTAAGTTGCGGGCGAGATTTGCGAAAATTGATACTCGCTAGCGGCATAAAGGTAAAATGTCCCGAGTCGTCCCCGGTCTATGAGGTCTTCCAGAATTCCAGTCACTTAAGACTGCTCATCCTCTGGCGATGGTTTCCAGAACCCTACAGTCTCCTCTGATACCTCAAGCCACTGAGACTCGTCGTGAGGTCCAAAGACATCAGCCCATGGTCCGGATCCGGTTGATGTCTCTATAGATGCAGCTCCCGTCTCTGCAACGGTCGTACCCACTTCCGACCCTTGTTCTTCCTCTACTGCACCCCCCTGGGATCGTCTGTCGTTGGAATGCACCGACTCGTCCTCGACAAGCGGAGTTAGTCCTAAATTATTTCGGGATTGACGCGAATCACAAGTCGCCTTAAGGCGTCTATTCTCGTCTTGAAGAGACCTGTTCTGCTTTCGAAGGTCGTTGTTTCGCCCATTAGATTGACGAAGTTCCTTTGAGACTTTATCATGTAACGCTTTCCGGCTCTTAATTTCCTTGTGAAATTTGGAAGCGTCATCTCGAGGTCTAATGGTGATATTCTCGCCGTTTCGCTGCCGCTCTACTTGACCAAGTATATCGGCTAGTTCATCTTCCAGAAGCTCGACCCGTTTCTGTCCGACTTCAAGAGCCTTTTCACAAACGTTAGCAAAATTTCTCAGACGTCTGATAAGTGGTTCTGCTCCTCTACTGTACAGCTCTGCCTGTTCAGTCGCGTAGATCAATTCATTACTGAGAAATCCAACATGCTTCTGCGAAGCTTCTAGAGCTCTCAGTGCAGTATCTAGTGTGAATGTCATTTCTTGTTCATTAACTACCTTGGCCGAAACCAATGGCAGTGGGTGGTCAAAAGACCGGTTCTCCTGTGAGGGAGAGGAAGATGCCCCGTGAGACATGTTTTGTTTGAATTAAATACCTTGGCCGGAACCAATGGCACTGAGCGATCCGAAGATCAGGTGGACTTTCGTCCCGTACGTCCTCTCTTGAAGAGGATGATACGATGGGAACTGATTTAAACCAGTAACAGAGAGATATGTTGACGTGGTATGATGGATGCAGATATGTAAGTAGGTTGAGGAAGAAAGAAAGAAGCAGCCGTTGATGTTTGGATATGTGGGCACCGCTAAGGAAACGCGCTAGTGGTCTTTCCTTGATGATTCCATCAAGTTGGAATACAAATTCTACTCCACGACTCTACCCCTTGTAAGATTGCATAAATAGTTCTCTATGGATTTACATGGGTCAAGAAATCCCCTGCTCCTCATCACCCGGCCCTTAACCTGTAAACCTGATGCCCTCACCAGTGTTTCTCTGACTGCATCGCTGTCGCAGCAGTCCCGAGTATCTCCCCTTGTTACTCCTGCTCCTGGGCCTGTTGACTCGCAATATCAGCCTCAGTATATTCGATATAAGGTTGTAAGTGCAAAGGAAGAAGATATACGTATACATGCACATATGCTTCTTATGACCCTCATACCTTCAGACTCAGTAAATTAAAGGTGAAGAAGTTCGCTTTACTGCTCAGTGGCCCAGTGGAGCCTGCATTAGAGACTGTAGCGGCTTGGCTCTGTTAAGGGTTTCGACTGCTCGACATAGATTAAGAGTCCTTGAGTGCCTCGTCTTCCGTGTCTAATGCATTAACATCGAGTAGAGATGAAACACATGGCGGATTCCATTCGTATGCAAACACAAACCACTCGAAAAGCAAGCTGTTATGTCCAACCAGAGTATGCGTTAGTCGGAATCCCCATGAGCCTGTAACCGCGATCACGTAGCATTGTCCTCCTGCTTCCTTCTATACGAATTAGCATACGACTCTCTGGTATATCTGCCAACCTTTCTGACCCAGTTCCGCGTCTGTTAATCGCCTGTCGAAGAAGATGTCATTCCGATCCGCCAAGTCCTCCCTCTGACAAAGTACACGAAGCGGACTAAGTGATCAAGTTTATTCCAACCAGATTTGTCCCGAGATGTCCCTGGTCTATGAGATCCTCCAGAATTCCAGTCACTTAAGACTGCTCATCATCCTCTGGCGATGGTTTCCAGAACCCTGTAACTCTAGGCGGAGGTTTCCAGAACACTGTAACCCGCTGTGCAGCAGCTTTGGCTTCTGCAACGGTCGCCATCTTCCGCCGCTTGCTCAGTTCTTGCTGAAATGCTGTCTCTGGTGATGAATGGCGTGGCTTCCTCTTGCCGACATTCGAGGTAGCTTCATCTTCAAGAGACTCTCGTTCTTCCGTCATCTTCCGCCGCTTGCTCAGTTCTTGCTGAAATGCTGTCTCTGGTGATGAATGGCGTGGCTTCCTCTTGCCGACATTCGAGGTAGCTTCATCTTCAAGAGACTCTCGTTCTTCCGCTATCTTTTGTGCAAGCCACGGGTGAACCGGTTCTTGCTGAAATGCTGTCTCTGATGATGAATGACGTCGCTTGCTCTTGCCGGCATTCGAGGCAGCTTCATCTTCAAGAGACTTTGCTTGTGCAACCCACGGGTTGACCGGTTTTTGCTGAGATGCTATCTCTGATGATGGATGGCGTGACTTGCTCTTGCCGAAATTCGAGGCAGCTTCATCTTCAAGAGACTTTAGTCGTTTCGCTGCCAGTTGTTCAAGCCACAGTTGAACCGTGTCTAGCTTAGGTACCTCGGTTTCTTTCGCTTCTTGAGTGTTGTTTCGATCCTTCAATTTGTCAAGTTCCTTCGAAATCTTATCTTGCGAGGCTTTCTGCTTCTGACTGTCCTCCTGAAGGCTGGACAAGTCATTTCGAAGCCTAAAGATTGTATCGGCTTGAGCTTCAAGAGCGGTCTCGTAGACGTTACGAAGATGTTCTAATCGTCGAAAGTCTACCTCTGCCTGTTCGGATGTACGGAATAACTCATCGTTGAGAAACTCAACCTCATTCTGCGAAGCTTTTAAATCTTTCAGAGCAGTATCTGATGTGAATGCCATTTCTTGTTTATTAACTACCTTGGCCGAAACCAATGGCAGTGGATGGTCCGGAGATCGGTTCTCCTGTGAGGGAGAGGATATGCCGTGAGACATGTTTTGAAGTAAATACCCTGGTCGGAACCAGCGGCACTGAGCGATCCGAAGATCAGGTGGACTTGCGTCCCGTACGTCCTCTTGAAGAGGATAGTACAAACTGCTGACACTGATTTAGGCCAGTGCCAGGGAGATATGTTGACGTGGTATGATGGGTGCAGATATGTAAATAGGTTGAGGAAGAAAGAAAGAAGCAGCCGTTGATGTTTGGATAGGTATGTGGGCGCCGCTAAGGAAACGCGCTAGTGGACCTTCACGTTGATAGGGGAAAAGCCGGAATATTAAAGGCGATTTCACTCAGAGAGGGATAGGAGACAGCGTGTACAGTACGTTTGGGCAAGAGATGCCCTACACTGTTGGCGAGGTGTGGTCCTGGAAGATTTACAGAGCTCGGATCAAGGCACTCAGAAAATTCATATCTCCACAATGCACAAGTCGAAATAAGAGACAGCGTATACAGTACGTTTAAGCAAGAGATGCCCTACACTGTTGGCGAGATGTTGTCTTGGAAGATTTACAAAGCTCGGATCAAGCAAGGCACTCAGAAAATGAATATCTCCACAATGCACAAGTCGAAAGAGAATATAAAAACCAGTCTTCAAGGAACGTGGCTGCAGACTGTCTAGCTATGTCAGCTTCGTCATATCATTTCCAGCAGTCACCTACTTTATCTTAACATCTTCAGAGACACAAGTAGTCTCCTGTACACAACTTGCCCTGATAAAACCCTTATCTTGAAAGCTTCTCTTCTTCGATAATGAATAGTGTGTCGCACCGGCTTTACGTGCATTCACCAGACCCCCGATCGTGTCCGGATATTCTAAAAGAATTGCAATCCTGTCCAAGTCCATAACCCTTCAGCAAAGGTTGAAAAGCCGAGCCAAGCTGCCTGCAGAACGGTACGGTGGAATAATCCCACATCCCACACGAATCTCCTTGAGCTGAGCTTTCGAGCCAGTTTGCGAATGTAAGAATCATGGAGAGGGCGATAGATCTCTTGTTCCTGTAGAGAAAATGATGCCGCAAGAGTGATGGCCACCGGCTGAATAGTGCCAACTTACCGGGGCGAAACGGAATCCTGAACACAACACTGTCTATGTGGGCTGGTCGTCAAGTGCATATTACATACTGGGCAGCAAGTGTGGACGTCGATGCGATTCGAGGAAACGTCGAAGCAGTACCCGCGACAACAATAAAGGTACGGAAACACAATGGAGCCAGAAACTCCAATTGGAAGAATCGAATATTATTAATGCCAGAGACATGAGGTCTCAAAGGGGTATCTAAGTCCAGCGCCTGTGATCAAACGGATAATATTGAAGGTAACCAACAAAGAAAGAACGAATTGGAAGAATGATTGGATCAGAAAGCACACCCCACCTCCACCACCGCTGGATGCTTCTCCATATCCAAACTCACTCCTCTCACGGGTACGCTGAAGTGACAAGAAGACAACGAGCTCTTCTTCCTATGCGGCGAGGAACGTGGTGTTGTCCACGGACTCGCTAGCTCTGCACCGTTAGAGCTCGTATAGACACTTGAAGAAGTAGAAGCTCGGTCGGTAGACGGCCGTAAGTCAAAGGTATCGTTGTTAGAGGCCTTGGACTCAACAAGGTTGGGCGAAGACGGTGAGGCAGCACGCATGAGCCATTGCGAGATGCGAGCGCGGACGGATGGCGGTTCAACAGGGGTGTAGAGAGACAAATCGGTAGTTGAAGCTTGCGAATGCAAAGGCAGAGGACTAGGCGCTTGGATCGGTAATGTCAAGGATGGAGAGCTTCCGGCAGTCGGTAGCGGTGGAAGGGGTACCGTGGGGGGAGGTGACGGTGTGGAAGGATGAGATAGATTGTATTGGATAAAAACCTTGTCATGGTTCACACCACTGGCATCGACGGGACTACCGTGACTCGATATCGGTGATAAGCCGCGGTGCACATCATCCGTTTGCTTTTCCTCCATGATGGTATCACACTCCGGTAAGCGCCTCTCGATTTGCTGTCTCTCCTCTAGATGCGTGCGCAGCCGCAGACTCTGCTCACTAGCTCTTCGGTAAAGTGTGTAGACAGGCTCTGGACCAGACTTGGATCGTAACAGTGGTGGCGACTGTGGGAGTCGAGCGTCAAGAGCATCGAGAAACACTTGCGTGCTTTGGGTTGTGGCAATGCTTGGCCCGCGAGATCTTGTACCGTGGGTTTCATCGGAGGTGTAGCGACTATCAACGCTGAAACGAGACCAATCCATAGAGACACTCCTCGACGCTACCGGCTTTCTGGGAATCGAGAAAGTCGACGGCCGTGATAGTATAGACTCGGACCTCGACTTGACCAATGCCTTTGGAGGATGCGCTAGACCTGACTCTTCTGGCTCCTCAAAGACTGGCAGAGGCTCTAATCCGTTACCAGGTAAGTATATGCTTAGCTGTAGTGGTCGGAAGCCTCCATTGCGTCCACCCGGAAGCTCGACTTTCTTAAAATCATACGGTGTACCAATTGTCGGCCGACGACTCACGCTTCGTC